>Ga0182012_10005516_pt1 | contig 13083 bp, 9 predicted proteins | sample 612S2SmetaG_FD_120486 | JGI IMG/M metagenome (GOLD analysis project Ga0182012, IMG submission 120486) | Permafrost microbial communities from Stordalen Mire, Sweden - 612S2S metaG | ecosystem: Environmental > Terrestrial > Soil > Wetlands > Permafrost | place: Sweden: Stordalen | collected...
CCCGCCACGGCGACCGACGCCACCCACGGCGCACCGACCGGCTACAATCTGCGCTACGGCCCCTCGGGTTCGGGCACCTGGACAACCGTGTCTTCGGTCACCAGCCCGTACGCCATCATTGGGCTGGCGGGTGCAACCGCGATCGACGTCGAGGTCGAGGCGACGAACGCGGTCGGCTCCAGCGCCTGGTCGAGTATCAAGACAGGCACGACCTGGGGCGCAACTGTTGCGCCGGGTGGCTGGACCGCCGCGGCTGCGCAGGTTCATGGCACGAGCGTCGCGCCGAACGGCGGCGTGCAGGCGATCGCAACGGCAGCGCCGACCGCAGTCACCGGTTTCGCGTTTGCGTGGTCGCAGAGCAACACGACGATCCCCACCACGGGCCTGCTTGCCGCCGCCGCGGATGGCACGACGAATGGCTGGGGTCAGTATATCAGCGCACCTGCCACCGCCGGAACCTACTATCTGTGGATGCTGGCGCAAGGCACCGGCAGTGTCACCACCGGCGCCCTGGTCACCTCGGCGATCACCGTGTCCTAACCTCTCGCCACGGCGGAGCGTGCGTCGCAGCGCGACCACGCTCCTTCCGCCGGTCGGCGCACCTACCTGCGGCGACCGCGCGGTTGCGCCACGACGTCAGGAGCCGCCGTCCGCCGTGATCGGCCCCGCTCCGCGACGGCGTCTGTCGTCGAACGCGACCGAAATCCGGGTTCTTCCCATTCACCCAACGAAAACCAGGAGCCGCACCAAGATGCCGAAATCGCCTACCGCCCTGCAGAGAAACCCGCACATCGCCGATGTGCATAGCCTTGGTCATCCCGGCGCGCCGCCGCCCCAGACACGATGGGTGCAGCCGCTGCATGGCCAGGCCGCGCAACCGTTCGTCCAGCCGATGCATCTGCCAACGATCCATATCCCGAACATCGTCGCGGCACCGACGCTGGCTCAGGGAACCGGCAGTGCACTCACGGTGACCTGGGCCGTCCCGACGGTCGACGGCGCGCACAGCGCCGCCGGCACCTATAACGTGCGGTCCAGCCCATCCGGCGCCAACACCTGGACTATCGTATCGGGCATCGCCAGCCCCTACACTTTGTCGGGCCTGACGGCCGGCGCGGCATACGACGTGCAGGTGCAGAGTGCGAACTCCGCTGGTGCGAGTGCCTGGTCCGCGACGCGTACCCTCGCCACGGCTGCGGCCGGCCCCAACGCGCCGAATGCGCCGACGATGACAAGCGTGGCGCCGCCGCCCGACGGGACCGTGACCAAGCTCACGGTGATCTGGCCCGCGCCGGCGACCGACGGTACCCATGGGGCCGCGACCGGATACAACCTGCGCTACGGACCCTCTGGTTCCGGTAACTGGACGACCGTGTCATCGGTCGCCAGCCCCTATGTCATCACCGGTCTGAGCGGCGGCACCGCGATCGACGTCGAGGTGCAGGCAACGAATGCTGCGTCCAGCCCCAGCGCGTGGTCGGCGATCATGACTGGCAGGACCTGGGGCGCCACGGTCGCGCCCGGCGGCTGGACCGCTGCGGCCGCGCAGGTCCATGCGACGAATGTGGCGCCGAGTGGCGGTGTGCAAATGATTGCAGTCGCTGCGCCGACCGCCGTCACCGGCGCCGCCTTCGCCTGGTCGCAAAGCAATACGACAATCCCAACGTCCGGGCTGATCGCGGCTGCGGCCGACGGCCAGACCAACGGCTGGGGGCAGTATCTCACTGCACCCGCCACCGCCGGCATCTACTATCTATGGATGCTGGCACAGGGTGCGGGCAGCGCCACCTCAGGTGCCTTGGTGACGTCGGCGATCACGGTGTCATAATCGGCACGCACTCACCTTCGGAGACAGGGCGGCTGTCTCCGAAGGGCTGCAATCGAATCTGCTTGTTTTTGCCGTGGGTCGCCTGTCGCCACATCACCCAAGCGCCCGCCGGTGGCGGGATCGCAACGGCTTCAGGACCGCGATCGCCAGCACCGCCGTCAGCAGGTCGGCGGCGATCGCGGCGCCGAACACCGTTGTCCATGTGCCGGTCGCCTCGTGCAGCAGAGACGCCATCGGACCACCGAAGATCGCGCCGATTCCTTGCGCCATGTAAAGGCAGCCGTAGTTGCGCGTCGCATGGCGGGTGCCGAACGTGTCGGTCAGTGTGGACGGGAACAGCGAAAAGATCTCCCCCCAGCCAAAGAACACCAGTCCGGACAGCAGCACGAACAGCACCGGATCGCTGCGTGTCGCCAGCCAGAGCGCCATGGCCACGCCCTCCAGGCCGAAGGCAAGGCACATCGTGTTCTCGCGGCCGATCCGGTCGGACACCCAGCCGAAGAACGGACGGGTCAGCCCGTTGGTGAGACGGTCGATCGAAAGCGCCAATGGCAGCGCGGCGAGGCCCCAGACGACCGCCTTGGTGATCCCGAATTCGGCGGCAAAGGTGGCCATCTGCGACGTCACCATCAGCCCGGAGGTGGACATCAGCGTCATCATCACGAACATCAGCCAGAATACCGGTGTCCGCAGCATTGCGGCCGTCGAGGTGCCTGGCACATCGCTTGGTTCGCTGACCGAGGTGGGGGCGGGCTTCAGACCGAGGGCGGCGAGCAGGCCGATCAGGGCGAAGACCGCCCCGTATTGCAGCAGCGTCATCTGGTAGCCCACCGCCGCCAGCGAGTTGGTGATCGGAAAGGTGGTGACGATCGCGCCCATGCCATAGCCGGCGGCCACGACACCCGCGGCAAAGCCTCGGCGGTCGGGGAACCAGCCGACCATCTGGCCGACCACACCGACATAGACGATGCCGGTGCCGAGCCCGCCGACCAGGCCATAGGTGAGATACAGCATGGTCAGCGACGACGCGTAGGAGGCCAGTACCCAGGAAAGGCCGGACAGCACGCCGCCAACGCCGATCAGTAGTTTGGGGCCGAACCGGTCCACCAGCCAGCCCTGGAACGGCGAGAAGAACGTCTGCAGCACGATCAGCAGGGAGAACGTGACCTGTAGCGAGGCGGGTGTAACGTCCAGCGCGATGCCCAGCGGCTTGGTGAAGAGGGTCCAGACGTATTGCGGGCTGGAAATCGCCATCATGCAAATCAGGCCGAGCCCAAGCTGGACCCAGCGTGTTGCGCCCGTGGTGACGACGGCGGGAAGGGCTACGGTTTGGGGCATGGGGCGCGGGCTTTCGAATGGCCCGTGAGCCGAAGCAAGCGCTGCGCCATGCCGATCAGAGCCGCATCGCACAGCAAGGGGTCGCCCCGATTACCAGGCGAGATGTCAGCGCAGTCGCGATGCCACACGGACGCGGCCGGAAGCTGCCTAAATCCCCACCAGGCCTTGCCGCGTTTTCAGTCGATGGAGAAGCTGGTTCCGCAGCCGCAGGCCGACTTCGCGTTCGGGTTGCGTACCGCGAAGTGGGCGCCCATCAACTCGTCTGTGTAGTCCAGTTCGGAGCCGGCGAGCAGGTCGAGGCTGGCGGCATCGACGACAACGCGGGCGGGCCCGCGCTCGATGATAAGGTCGTCGGGCTGGGTGTCCGGATCCAGCTCAAACCGATACTGGAAACCGCTGCATCCGCCGGCCAGAACGGCGACGCGGAGTGCGGTTTCGGTGGCCTGCTTCGTCTCGGCGACGATCTCAGCGATGCGGGCGGCGGCGCGGGCGGTAACGGCAAACTGTTCCATGGCGATAAGATAGGCGCTTTTTATCAGGATTTGAAGCGGCACGATTGAAGGTGGCGATTGCAGGGTGTATCGGCGTGACAATGTTCGTTCGTCCTCCGCCGGCGCGCTACGCCGTCTCGCACGCTACGGCGCGCGGGCGCCTGCATCACGAGCCGGAAGCGGACACCCGCTCCCCCTGGCAGCGCGACCGCGACCGCATCATCCACAGTTCGGCGTTCCGAAAACTACAGTACAAGACACAGGTTTTCGTCAATCATGAGGGCGATTTCTACCGCACCCGGCTGACCCACAGCATCGAAGTGGCGCAGATCGCCCGCTCCATCGCCCGCGCGCTGGGGCTGGACGAGGACCTGACCGAGGCCCTGGCGCTGGCGCATGACCTGGGGCATCCGCCGTTCGGCCATGCCGGGGAGGATGCGCTGAACACGGTGATGAAACCGTTCGGCGGCTTCGACCACAACGCCCAGAGCCTGCGGATCGTGACGCTGCTGGAAAGCCGCTATGCCGGCTGGGACGGGCTGAACCTGACATGGGAGACGCTGGAGGGGCTGGTCAAGCACAACGGCCCGCTGCGCAATCCCGCACCGTACATCGCCGACTACAACGACCGGCACAGACTGGATCTGCATACGCAACCGAGCGCCGAGGCGCAGGTGGCAGCGATTGCGGATGACGTGGCGTATCACTCGCATGATTTGGATGATGGGTTGCGGGCGCATCTGTTTGCGGTGGACGACCTGAAGCACCTCCCGCTGGTCGGCGAATCGCTTGCGGCGGCTCGGATGTCCAGCCTGGACGTGCCGCCGCCGCGGCTGCGGCATGAGACGCTGCGGCGGGTGATCAACGCCATGGTCACCGACCTGATCGCCGAGTCGGGGAAGCGGCTGGCCAAGCTGGACCCGGACAGTCCGGAGGCGGTTCGCCGGCACAAGCACCGTGTGGTGTCGTTCAGTCCGGCGATGGCCGAGGCCAATCAAGCGATCAAGGATTTCCTGTTTGCTCGAATGTACCGCCACTGGCGGGTCAATCGCATGTCGGCCAAAGCCAGGCGGCTGACCGAGGATTTGTATCGCCTGCTGCATGCAGACCCGACTCTGCTGCCGCAGGACTGGCGCGTTCGGGCCGGCGACGGCGGGACCCAGCGGTCGGCGACGATCGTCGGGGACTACGTGGCCGGGATGACGGACCGCTATGCGATGGACGAGCACCGGCGGCTGACGGATATTTCCGTCAACGGGTAGTGGCTGACGGTTCGCCGGTCCCCTCCCAGATCGCGATGCCGCAGCGTCCGAGCCTTGGGATCGAAATAGACGAGGCGGCATCGGAATGCGCCGACGCGCTATATTGCAAGTATGAACTCGACATGCGTGACGAAGCGGCTGCAATGCAGTAGCTGATCTCGATCTCGACTTTCGACGCCAAGCGTCCCTGCCTGGTGCGCTGACCGACCGGAGGAGAACCTAAATGGCCGATAAACCGCTGTACATCCGGATTCACGAGACCGACAATGTCGCCATCGTCGTCAATGCCGGCGGCCTGCCGGCCGGAACCGCGTTCAGCGATGGCCTGACACTGCGCGATCACGTGCCGCAAGGTCACAAGGTTAACCTGACCGACATTGCCGAAGGTGCGCCGATCATCCGCTATGGTGAGGTGATCGGCACGGCGCTCAAGCCGATCCGGCGCGGCAGTTGGGTGCAGGAATCACTGGTTCGCATGCCGGGGGCGCAGTCGATGGACAATTTGCCCCTCGCCACCAAGGTGCCGCCGCCGCAGGAACCGCTCGTCGGGTACACCTTCGAAGGTTATCGCAATGCCGACGGCACCGTCGGCACGAAAAATCTGCTGGGCATCAGCACCAGCGTGCAGTGCGTCTCCGGCGTGGTTGAGTATGCCGTCAAGCGCATCCGGGACGAATTGCTGCCGCGCTATCCGAACGTCGATGACGTGGTGGCGCTGAACCACACCTATGGCTGCGGCGTGGCGATCACCGCACCTGGCGCCGCGATTCCGATCCGCACGCTGCGCAACATCGCCCGCAATCCGAATTTCGGCGGCGCGCCGATGGTCGTGAGCCTGGGCTGCGAGAAGATGATGCCGGAATGGCTGCTGGAAGACGGCCGGCCCGCCCCGGCCGCCGGCAACACACCGAACATCGTGCGCCTGCAGGACGAGAGCCATCACGGTTTTGGCGACATGATCGCCTCGATCATGGAGATGGCCGACAAGCGCCTGGCGGAACTGAACCGGCGGACCCGCACCACCTGCCCAGCGTCCGACCTGGTGGTCGGCACGCAATGTGGCGGCAGCGATGCGTTCTCCGGCGTGACCGCCAATCCGGCGGTCGGGTTCGCCGCCGACCTGCTGGTGCGGGCCGGCGCGACGGTGCTGCTGTCGGAAGTGACCGAGGTGCGCGACGCCATCCATCTGCTGACGCCGCGTGCGGTGAATGAGGATGTCGGCCGCGCGCTGATCCGTGAGATGGCCTGGTACGATGAATACCTCAGCGAGGGCGCTTCCGACCGCAGCGCCAACACCACGCCCGGCAACAAGCGCGGCGGGCTGGCGAATATCGTCGAGAAGGCGCTGGGTTCGGTCGCCAAATCCGGCACCAGCCCGATCTCCGGCGTGCTGGCGCCGGGTGAGCGGGTCAACTGCAAAGGCCTGATTTTTGCCGCGACCCCGGCCAGCGACTTCATCTGCGGCACGCTGCAACTGGCGTCGGGGATGACCTTGCAGGTGTTCACGACGGGCCGGGGCACGCCGTACGGGCTGGCCGCCGCGCCGGTGATCAAGATGGCCACCCGTGACGCCTTGAAGGAGCGCTGGCATGACCTGATCGACATCAGCGCCGGCGGCATCGCAACAGGTCAGGCGACGATCGAGGACGTCGGCTGGGAGCTGTTCCACCTGATCCTGGACGTTGCCAGCGGCCGCAAGCAGACCTGGTCGGATCGCTGGGGTTTGCGCAATGCACTGACGCTGTTCAACCCCGGCCCGGTGACCTGACGGTCTGGTCATTTGCCTGCGCCTCTTGTATAACCCACCCGTGGTGATTTGCCCGGCCGGCTTGCAGCCACGTTAAACAACTCGCTAAAAGGCCGCACGCGGACAAGCGGCGGCCGTCGTCTTTGTTCGGTGATTGCTTATGCCCATCAAGATCCCCGATAAACTGCCCGCAGTCGAAGCCCTGGTGAACGAGGGCGTGCGTGTGATGACCGAGACGGTGGCGATCCGTCAGGACATTCGGCCATTGCAGATCGGGCTGCTCAATCTCATGCCCAACAAGATCAAGACCGAACTCCAGATGGCCCGCTTGCTTGGTGCCTCGCCACTGCAGGTCGAACTGTCGCTCGTTCGGATCGGCAACCACCGGCCGAAGAATACGTCGGAGGATCATCTGCGGGCTTTCTACCAGACCTGGGAAAGCGCAAAGGACCGAACTTTCGACGGTTTCATCATCACCGGCACGCCGGTCGAGACGATCCCGTACGAAGACGTCAGCTACTGGCGGGAAATGCAGCAGATCTTCGAGTGGACGCAATCCAACGTTCACTCGACGATGAATGTCTGCTGGGGGGCGATGGGCGCGCTGTATCATTTTCACGGCGTGCCGAAACATCAGCTTCAGGAAAAGGCATTCGGGGTCTACCCGCAGAAAATTCTGCAGCCGTCATCGCCGTATCTGCACGGGTTCTCCGACGATTTCTCGGTGCCGATCTCGCGCTGGGCTGAAATCCGGGCGTCGGATGTTGCGGATCATCCTGATCTGATCGTGCTGGCGCGGTCCGAGGAAAAGGGCGCCTGCATCGTCGAAGACAGCCGGTTCCGCCGACTCTACGTGCTCGATCACCTCGAGTACGATTCAGGATCGCTGGCGGACGAGTATTTCCGCGACCGCGCCGCCAACGTTCCGATCAAGCTGCCGTTCAACTACTTCCCCGATGACGATCCGTCCCGGCCGCCGCAGAACCGCTGGCGGTCGCACGGTCATCTGCTGCTGTCCAACTGGATCAACGAGATTTACCAGACCACGCCGTTCGACATCAGCCAGATCGGCCGGCGGTAAACGGGTTCGGTTCAGTCGAGGAACACAGCGCCAGATCTGGCGTTGCAAAGGGTCGGGAATTCTGGCGGCCGCCGGCGGGGTGGGCCTGTCTGGCGATGCCACGACTGCCGGGCGGCAGTGCGCCCGGCAGGTAGGTTTCAGCGCATTTCAGAGCTAGCCTCGGCCTCGGCGGCGATAGAACCTCCGTAAGCCGATCAGGCCCGCGCCCATGACGAGCAGCGACGAAGGTTCCGGCACCGGCGGGGGCGGCGGCGCAGCGCCGGCCGGCAGGTCGACCGCAGCGACGATATCCGCGATGGCGTCGTCGGTCCCAGGACCAAGCGTGATATTGAGATTATTGATACCGGGCGTCAGAAAGCTTGTGATGTCGTACGTTTCGATGTCCCACAGGTTCCCGTTGCCGGTAGGGCCGGTGCCGCAGCACAAGGAGGCTCCCTGAAAGATGCCGCCGCTGACGAGGGGCGTGCCGTTGATGTCGATCGTTCCATCGTCGTTGGGTCCAAAATTCTGGCCGTCCGACACCATAAATGTGAGATAGGCGCTTCCCGACGTGTATTTGATCCCGTTGAGGTTGATGTTCCAGCCAGCCGGATCGTAAGCAGAGGCGAAATTGGAGTCGTTGCCGTCAAATACAACCACGTCCCGCTTGTTGGTCGAGGCAGGATTATTGAAGAAAACCAGTGAACCGGCACCATTCGTCTGTGCGTTGACGCCGGCGATCGTATAGGCGCCATTCCCGTTGACCACAGACGTGGTGTCGGCTCGGTACGCCTGACTGTTGTTATATCCCCAGAAGTTGTCCTGGGAGAATCCGATATTTGTGCCCGTCACTGGCGTGCCGTTGATCGTCGCAGCAGAGTTGTAGGTCGGGTCAGTGGAGTTCGTTGGGCCAGCCCAATATGTGTAGGACTGAGTGACGGATCCGGTGACGCCGCTTACATTAATCGTACCTGTTCCTGAACCGCGCAGTCCTCCTACGCCCGCGGTCGTCCAATCGGTATCGTAGACAGTCGTAAAGTAGCTTATCGTATTGGCAAAAGCTGATTGAACGACCAGTGCGTTAACCGCGATGACCGCTGCAACCCCAGACACAGTGCGGGCGGTCTTTCTTAACCTTGGGTTCATCATACACCTCTCTTTATTTGTATCCTCACCGCCATGCACAACCGCAAGAAGTGTGCCATTAAGAAATCTCCAAAGAATCAATGACCATTTATTGAGACTAAACACAGAGTGTAAAATTATCCGACAGCCCCGCACCGATTGCGCCCGAGCAGGATGCTACAATTTGTTTAGACAGTTTGCGGCCGGTTGAGCTAATCCCAATTCGGCACTCACACCGCCAAACGAGTCTGCCCACCTGTTCGAGAATTGAGCAAACTCGCACGATCATTCGCAGATCATGGCTCCGCGCGGGCCGAATTGGGCAGGATGCGGCGGTTGACCGCCGGTGGCGCCCGGCAAGCATGGCCGTTGCCATGCGGCTCAATCCGCCCGGGCCGGCTGGTCGCTCCCCGGAGCCCCCATCATGAAGCCCTCAGCATAAGCCATCATGACGGTCTAGCTGGGCGCCGTCACGACCAGTGCGATCGATTGTGTAATCGGAACCGACTTTCGGTAGTGTTGCCTGCCAGAAAACAACCGCCAGAGATCGCTACGTCGCCGCCAGCCTGCGCTTCAATGTCTCGTTGATCAGCCCTGGGTTCCCCTTGCCGGCCATCGCCTTCATCGTCTGGCCAACAAAGAACCCGAACAGCTTGTCCTTCCCCGACCGGTATTCGGCCACTTTGTCCGGATTGGCCGCCAGGATAAGGTCCACCGCCGCGTCGATCGCCCCGCTATCAGTGACCTGACGCAACCCCTTCTCGTCAACGATCGAGGCGGCATCGCGGCCGGTCTCCACCATCACCTCGAACACGTCCTTGGCGATGCGGCCGTTAATCGTGTTGTCCGCCATCAGGTCCAGCAGCCCGCCCAACGCCGCGGCAGTGACCGGAGGGTCCTCGATCGACCGCCCCAAACGGTTCATCAAGGCGAAGAAATCGCCCATCACCCAGTTCGCCGCGAGCTTCGCATCCCGCCCGCTGGCGACGATCTCAAAGAACGCGGCCGTCGCCTTCTCCGCCACCAGAACCGCCGCATCATACCGCGTCAGCCCATACTCCTGCATAAACCGAGTCCGCTTGGCGTCCGGCAGTTCCGGCAGCGAGGCTTTCAGCGCGGCGATCCAGTCCTCGTCCAGCACCAGCGGCAGCAGATCCGGATCAGGGAAATAGCGGTAATCATGCGCGTCCTCTTTCGACCGCATCGACCGCGTCTCGCCACGGTTTGGGTCGAACAGGCGCGTCTCCTGCATCACCGTCCCCCCCGACTCCCAAACCTCCACCTGCCGCAGCGCCTCCGCCTCGACCGCCTGCATCACGAATCGGACCGAGTTCACGTTTTTCACCTCGCAGCGGGTCCGGTACGGCTCGCCATGCTTGCGCACCGAGACGTTGACGTCGGCGCGCATGGACCCTTCCTCCATGTTGCCGTCGCACGTCCCCAGATAGCGCAGGATCGAGCGCAGTTTCCGCAAATACGCGCCGGCTTCCTCCGGGCTGCGGATATCCGGCTCCGAGACGATCTCCATCAGTCCAACGCCGGATCGGTTCAGGTCGATCAGCGTCTTGGTCGGGTGCTGATCATGCAGCGACTTCCCGGCGTCCTGCTCCAGATGCAAGCGCGTGATGCCGATCGTCTTGGTCGATCCGTCCGCCAGTTCGACCTCGACTTCGCCGGTGCCGACGATCGGGTACTCGAACTGGCTGATCTGATAGCCGGACGGCAGGTCGGCGTAGAAATAGTTCTTCCGGTCGAAGCGGCTGACGGTGTTGATCCGCGCATTCAACCCGAGGCCGGTGCGGACCGCCTGTGCGACGCATTCGGCATTGATCACCGGCAGCATGCCCGGAAACGCCGCATCGACGAAGCTGACCTGGCTGTTCGGTTCGGCCCCGAACGCCGTCGCCGCCCCGCTGAACAGCTTGGCCTGGCTGATCACCTGGGCGTGGACTTCGAGACCGACAACGACCTCCCACGGCCCGGTCGAGCCCTCAAGCGTGTACGCCATCACCACACCTTCCGATCCATCAGGCGATTTAGTCGCACCGGCCGATGGTCGCAACAACTCGCCGGCCACGTGCCCGGTCAGGCATTCAACTCTTCCCGCGTCACCCCCTCGAAGCCCAAAATATAATCGGCTCCGAACGCCAGGCTCGGTGTCTGAAAGCCAGGCTTGAATTCGCTCGCCGCCACCCGTCCGGCGATGTCCAGTGCGGTCATCGCGGTTAGCGTGTAGGCTTCCGGCGTCCGCAGCCGGCAACGCACCGTCTCGCCCTTCGCATTCCGCGCCACGCCCACCACCACCGCGTGCCCGGACCGCCGCGCCGCGTCATCTGGCCCTTCCGGCAGGAAACCAATCTGGAATTTTAGCAGGTTCTGTACCAGCTTCAGGCCCAGCAACGACTTGACGATGCCCGGCGGCTGCAGGAACGGCTGCAACAAAGCTGGCGCCTCGATATGCACAGTGATGTTGCCAATGCCCGTCGAGCGGAAAGCCGTTGACACGTCGGCCATCGGGATCGCCACGGTGGATCGCGGGCCTTGGCCAAAGTCGCACGTGCCGCTCACGGCGCGGTCGAGCGCCACCAGCCTGCCGTCCCGCCGCACCCGCGTGCCAGCCGCGACGCCTTCGATCATCGTCCTGGCGGTGCCGCGTGAGATGCTCCCACTGCCCGAGAGAAAAATCGTCAGATCGACGGCATCCGGCAATCGGCGCTTCAGATGCGCGGCGACGCAATCGCTCGGTACTACGTCGAACCCGACGCCGGGCAGCAGCATCACGCCCGCCGCCTTCGCCTCCATATCACGGGCGGCCAGCGCCTCGAACACGTCGAGCTCACCGGTGATGTCGACGTAATGCACGCGCTGGCGAATGCACGCATCGGCCATCGGGCGCGAGGTGGCCGAGAACGGGCCGGCGACACAAAGCACCACAGCCACATCCTGCAGCGCCGCGTCCAGCCGTTCGGGATCACTCAGATCGAACGCCCGCCATGCCAGCCCCACCGGCTCCGCCACGGCCTTGACCTTGTCGGCGTTGCGGCCTGCGAGAATGGGCGTCTGGCCGCGTTCGTGCGCCATGCGCGCGATCAGTTTCCCGGTATAGCCGTTCGCCCCATAAATCAGGATGGTCCCGGTCATCGGTGTGCGCCCCTGGTTTATCTGGCACGCCAGAGGCGCACGGACCGGCATCGGCGTCTTTGTCCGGGATCAACCGGCGGAGGCGGCTCCGCAGCCGTTGCGGTGGTGAGTCGTGTCGCCAGAATGCAGGCCGTATCGACGCCCGAATCCCGGCGCTGATTGTCCAGCCCATGGGCGGGCTGCGAAACAAGATCTGGAACGCCCGTATGATTGCGCCAATCCGCATGGACGAGTCCTGGACCTCGAACCGGTCCCGGCCCTACCGGCGTCAGCCTTCTCGTTTGCGATCAACCGGTCGACCCTCGATCCGACGACAATCATTGGAAATCAAGCGCGCCGGCGCCAGTCTGACGCATACGGGCCATTCCGCTTCGGCGCGGCACTCCGGCAACCAGATGCGCTAGCGTCCTGCTCGGCCAGGAGAACGTCCGTAACCCCAATGAACGCCTCAGCAACCGCATCGCAGCGTGCGATGTTCGTATTCATCTGCTTCGTCTGGGGCACCACCTGGCTGGCAATGAAAGTCGGGATCTCCACCGTCTCGCCCGGCATCTTTGCCGGACTGCGCTGGAGCATCGCCGGCGCCATCATCCTGGCGTTCCGAAAACTCCGCGGCCAGCGCGTGATGCCGCCGCCACGCCTGCTCCCGCGGCTGGTGTTCGTCTCGGTGATCCTGATCACCCTCAACCAGGTCATTCAGTTGTACGGGCTGAAAACCATCACCGCGGGTCTCGCGGCGGTGATCAGTTCCGCGCTGACGCCGATCGCGCTGCTGATCTTTTCCGTCGCCTCCGGGCAGGAGCGTTTCAGTCCGCGTCAGCTCGGCGCGATCGTCGTCGGCATCGGCGGCGTGCTGATGCTGTTCGGCCCCGCGGCGCTGTCCGGCACGCTGGACATCTGGGAGATAGGGGGCGCCGCCCTGGTCACCGTCGGCGTGCTTTGTTACACCGCCGGCTCCGTCATGACCCGGCCGATGATGCGAACTCTTGAACCTGTGCAACTCGCCGGCCTGACCGACCTGATCGGTGGACTGGTGCTGCTGGTGTCGTCGCTGGCAGTCGAGCCGGGGGCGTGGCAGTCGATGCGGTTCC
>Ga0182012_10005517_pt1 | contig 13081 bp, 9 predicted proteins | sample 612S2SmetaG_FD_120486 | JGI IMG/M metagenome (GOLD analysis project Ga0182012, IMG submission 120486) | Permafrost microbial communities from Stordalen Mire, Sweden - 612S2S metaG | ecosystem: Environmental > Terrestrial > Soil > Wetlands > Permafrost | place: Sweden: Stordalen | collected...
ATGGACGGATCGTCGGAGAGCGTGTCGGGGTTGAAGACCCCGGCAGTGCCGGCTACCACGATCTTGCCGTCAGGCTGGACGGCGACCGCGCTCACCGAGTAAACCGTGTCGGGGAAGCTGGCGCTCTCCGTGCCGCCCGTGCCGAAGCTGCCTGGTCGAGCCCCGTCACGATTCTCTATCCGCCGGCGCCCGTCGCGGGCGAAGGCGGCGACTCGCAGGCCGCACCCCAGCTGACGGTGACCGGCGAGACGCTCTCCTGGCGCGCCGTGGCCGGCGCGCCCTCCTACATCCTGCGCGCCCACGTGGCCGGCGGCGGCGAAAGCTACTCCGTCGTCTCCGCCACCAGCGTCACCCCTCCCGCCGACCCCGGCGCCGTGGTCGGCTATGAGGTCAGAACCGCCGCGACCGGCAGCGCGTGGTCGACCGAGGTGAGCATCTCCTATCCCGCGGCAACTCCGCCGGCGGGCGAAGGCGAAGAAGCGCCACCCGGTCAGGAAGGCTCCGCGCCGCCGATCCTCGGCATCGTCGGCGGCTCGGGCTGGGGTCCGCAGATCGCGGCCAAAGTGATCGCCGCGGGCTTCAGCTCGGAACGACTCGAAGCGGGCGGGCCGGGTACGACCGACCAGGAATCCTTCGCCAACGGGTTCCGCGACGACCAGGTGATCGTCGGCAACACGCCCGACGAAGCGCGGCTCGCCTCGGTCAACATTCCCGCCTGGGTCGCCAGCACCCTCGCGCAGGTGAAGGAAGCCGTCTCCTTCAACTACACGCTGCTCGAAGTCGGCAACGAGATGTACCTGAAGGGCGGAGTCAGTGAACCGGTCAAGTACGCCGAAATGTACACGGCGCTCGCCCATGCGATCGACGCCGCGGGAATCAGGGGCGTGACGCTGATCTTCGACTCGTTCGGCGATTACGAAACGGCGGGCGGAGAACGCTCGCTGATGTCCGAAGGCCGCGGCTGGATCGGCGACGCGCTCCAAGCCGAGCCGGAACTGAAGAGCGAGGTCTCAGCTTTCAGCAATCACCCATACGGCATCCCGGGCGTCAAATACGAACACGGTGACTGGGGCATGGAAGGTCTCGAAGCCCAGCACAGGGAGGCGATCTCACTGGGCTTCACTCACACCGGCTACTACGCGACCGAGTACGGTGAAAGCGCCACCGCCCCTGCCAGCAGCCTCCAGGTCCAGGCGGAACGGATCAAGTGGGCCTACGACAAGATGCTTGCGATGCCCTTCGTGAAAGGGATCTGGTACTACCAGCTGCATGACGACTCGACCGGCGGCTGGGGCCTGGTGTCGGGCTCGTGGGAACCGCGGCCGGCGCTCGCCGTCCTCGAAGGCTTCATCCGCGAAGGCCGCTAGCGCGGACGCCGGCCGAGGGTGACCCCGGCGCGGCCGACGGGCCGGGTGCGGAAGCTCGCTGTCGCGGAGACGGCTCGGCGTCGGCCGCCAGCTCGTGTGTCATCCCCCAGATGAGCACGAGGAAGAAGATGACGAACGCCAGGTCGTAGAACAGATAGTCATACAGGCCCTGGGCCAGGAAGCCCACGAGCGCCGCCGCATAGGCGGTCGCGCGTACCGCCGCGGGGCCCCCGCGGCTGCGCCGGGCGACACCGAGGAGGGTCGCCCCGATCAGCAGCAGAAAGCCGCCGAGGCCGATCCAGCCGGCGTCGAGGCCGATCTGGATGAAGGTCTCGTGGGCGTGAAAGAAGGCGATCTGGACGTGTGAGCTGTGGACGTTGCTCTTGACGTAGTAGGAGAAGTTGCCGTAGCCGAGCCCGAACGGCGACTCCCGCAGCGCCCGCAGCCCCGCGGACTGGATCGCGAAGCGGGTCTGGTCCTCACCCAGGCTGCCATTCGAGGTGGCGAAGCGGTGCTCGAGCGTGACGATCGTGGAATGGGGAATCACCGCGTAGCCAACGGCCGAGAGCAGCACGAGGACGATGATCGCGCGCCCCAGCACGGAGCCCCGGCGGCGGTTGAACACGAGCAGCAGCAGCCAGCCGGCGACCAGCGCGACGATGCCACCTCTGGCGGTTGACTCGGCGAGCGCGGCCAGCATCACGACGAGCGCTCCCCCGAGCAGGCCGGCCCGCACGTAGCGGCGGGCTTCGAGCGAGATCAGGATCTCACCCGTCGTCAACGTGCCGGCGAGCGCCAGGAACCCGGCGTAGACGGTGTAGTAGGCGAAGAATGCGTTCGGCAGGCCGGCGCTGAAGGGAGCTCCGACGATCGCGTCGATGCCGGCCTTCTGCAGAAAGCCGAAGCCGGCGACCACCACCGCGGTGATCGTGATCACCGTGCTCGCGATCCGGCCTGCGTCCCTGCTGCGGGCGAGCACGGTCGTGGCGACGAGCAGCAGGATCGCGGCGGCGGTCCAGTGGAGCGCGCCTTCGAGCGCGAGGCTCCGGTTGTGGGCGCCGACAGCCGCCAGGAAGCTGCCGCCGACCAGCGCGATCGTGCCCGCCGACATCCAGGCGGGGATCGCCGCGAACCTGATCCGCAGCGCCAGCACCGCCGCAAGCGCGACCAGCAGGACCTCGTTGCTGTTCGTGCCGTAGAACTTCAGCTCGAACGGGCTGAGCAGCAGCAGGATGAACAGCCCCGCGCGTGGCCTGAGGGCGGAGAGCGCGACCGCGACGAGCGCGACCACGATCAGCGCCGCCTTCAGCTGGTGCTGGAAGCTTTCGAGCTTGACCGCCGCGAGGCCCACCGCGGTGGAGAGAGCCACCGCGAGCAACAGGACTCCCGGTGTCGACAGCTGCGGACGGCCGCTCGCTAGGGGCCGTGAACGGGAGGCCACGCCCGGAGCTTAGCCGGTGCTCCGGAGCACCCGGCGTGACCGGCCGGGCTGCAACGCTGCCGTCAGCACTGCTCGGCCGGGGCCGGCCGCCGATACGGCTCAAGCAGCCGAGCTAACATCGCGATGGGCGCCTGCTCGCCTGCCAGGATAGGAAAGCATGCAAGACAATGACGCCGACGTGGACGAGGTGCCGGGGATCGCGACTGCGCTCGCCATCTTGCGCGAACGGGTCTGGCTGATCGTCATCTGTGGCGTCGTCGCGGCCCTCGTCGCGTTCCTCTACGCCGAGCACAAGCCCGACCTCTACAGCGCCACATCGGCACTGCAGTTCACGACCAATTCGCTGCCCAGCCAGGTCGCCGGCGGGGGCACCGGGGAGACGCTCGATCCCGAAGGCGAAAAGAACACCGACGTGCAGCTCGTGACCACGACAGCAGTCGCCGACCAGGTCGTCAAGGCGCTCAAACTGAAGCAGACGCCGGCCGAAGCGCTGTCGGATGTCAGCGCCTCCAACCCGCAGAACGACTACGTCGTCGACGTCACGGCGACCAACGAAAACCCCCAGCTCGCGGCTGCGCTCGCCAACTCCTTCGCGCGCCAGTACGTCAACTACAGCCAGCAGCAGAACGAACTGCAGCTGATCCGCGGCCAGGTGCTGATCGGCGAAAAGGAGTCGAAGCTCGGCCCCTACGACTACACCGACCGCGCGAACCTGAACGGGCTGTCCCAGAAACTGCTGCTCCTGCAGGCGGTCGCGAGTCCCAACGCGCGGGTCGTCAGCACGGCCACGACCCCCAGCTCGCCGAGCTCGCCCGACCGCGCCGGGATCACGCTGGTGGCGCTCGTGTTCGGCCTGCTGCTCGGGGTCGGCCTGGCGGTGCTGCTGCACGTCCTCAACCGGCGGGTGCAGAAGCTCGAGGAGTTCGAGCGCCTGTTTGGCCTGCAGGCGGTCGCGGCGGTGCCGCGCCTGATGGGTGCCCATCGCTCGGCCGAACAGCGCGAATACGAGCTCGAGCCCTTCCGGATGTTGCAGAACAGCCTGCCGCTGCTGAGCCGCAAGCGCGAGGTAAAGGCGGTCCTCGTGACGAGCTCGGTCCCCGGCGAGGGGAAGACGACCGTCGCCATCTCCCTCGCCCGCGCGGTCGCGACGACCGGGGAATCGGTCGTGCTCGTCGAGGCCGACCTGCGCCGTCCGACCGTCGACCAGCGGCTCGCCGTGGACGGCTCCGCCCAGGGGCTCGCGGCGGTCCTGTTCGACCGTGCCGATCCACTCGAGCTCGTCCAGATGCCCGAGCCCGAGCTGCCCGCGCTGCACGTGCTGCCGGCCGGTCCCGTCTCGCCGGACTACGCCGGCCGGCTGCGGCCCTACGACCTGATCCGCGTGTTTGACGCGCTCTCCTCCGAGTTCGATCTGATCGTGTTCGACACGGCCCCGCTGCTGCCGGTCGTCGACACCCGGATCCTGCTCGACGAGTTGCCGATCGACGTCTACCTGATCGTCGCCCGCGCCGGCCTGACGACCCGCGAGGAGATCCGTGAGACGCGAGCCCTGATCGAGCAGCGCCGCCTCAATCGAAGCGCCGCGCTGGTGGTCAACGCGCTCTCCGAACGCAACCGGGACTACTACTATCGCGACGAGCCGGACGAGCCGGCGGGTCTCGCTGGGACCGCGCGCGAGCTGCTGATCAGACGCTAGCGGTCGGTCCCCCCCGGGGGTCCGGCGGCTCGCTCGCCGCGACCTCCTTGCGCAGCACCGCCAGCAGCTCGCCGACGGTGATCACGCGCAGCAGCCCCACGGCGCCCAGGTAGCTGATCGCACTGACGAGGACGACGACCCCGAACGGTGCACCGAGATGCTGTGCCGCGGCTGCCACCCCGCCCATCAGCGCCGCCGCGACGGCGGTGCGCGCGATCCGCTCCAGGCGCGGTTTCATCTCGAGCTTGCGCAGGATCGCCCGGGCGCTCAGGGACATGACGGTGACCTCGGTGAACAGTGTTATCCACGCTGCCGCGAGGAAGCCGTAGGGCGGGATCAGGATGACGTTGAGCGTCGCGTTCAGCGCCAGTGCCAGCGCCGCATACAGGAGGAACCGGCGCTGTAGTTCGAGCACCACGACCATGTTGCCGACCAGGTAGCCGAAGGAGATCGAGACGAAGGCCCCCATCAGGATCGGCAGCGCGGGAGCAGCGCCCGCGAAGTTGCTGCTGAACAGGAGGGTGACGATCGAGTGGCTCGCGACGATCGTGAAACTGAGGATCGGCAGCGAAGCCAGCGCGAGGTAGTTGGTGGCGCTCTGCAGCAGCGATTGAACGCGCTCGGTGTGGCCCGGGTAGGCGGAGGCGATCAGGGGAAACAGCGTCGTCATCACCGACGCCGGGATGAACTGGACCTGGTCGAGGATCCGGTAGGCCGCACCGTAGAGCCCGGCCTGGTGCGCGCCGGCGAACTCGAGCACGAGGATCTGATCGAGCTTCACGTAGAGCGTGACGAGGATCCCGGCGAGGCCGACGGCCCCGCCGATGCGCAGCAGGCGGCTCCAGCGCGCCCGCGACCCGCGCAGGCGAACCCGGGCCATCCGTAGCGCCGCCACGACGGTCGCGGCGTTGGTCAGGACCGCGACCGCCGCGAAGGCGACGGCGAAGGCGACGATCCCGCCGGAGCTCGCGGCGATCGCGAACACGGCCGCGGCCCAGACGATGCTGTTGAAGGTCAGTAGCGCCGTCGAGATGTCGTTGCGGATCCGCAGCTGGAAGATCGCCGCGAGCGAGCCGGGAGCCCCGATCACGATCGTCCCCGCGATCAGCAGCCCCGCGATCTCGGCCCTGTGGGTGGGGGCGATCAGCGCCACGGCGAGGCCGCAGCCGAGCGCGAGCGGCAGCGCGAGCGCGAGCCGCAGCGACAGCAGCGCCCCGAGCCAGCTTCCCTCGTGCTCAGGGTCCGAGGCCGCGCGGCTGATCGCGATCTGGGTCAGGCCGAGTTCGCCGATGTTGGTCGCGATCTGGCTGACGGCGAAGATCGTCGACCATTCACCGAAGCCGTTCGTACCGAGCTCACGGACGATGACCAGCGTGACCACGACACCCAGCACGAGGTTCGCGACCCGTCCGGCGATCTGCACCGCGATGTCCGCAGTGGCGCGGCGGACTCCGATCTGGATGGGGGCGCTCAAAGGGGTGGGGAGTCCTGCTGTGACTCACGCAAAGGCTATCCGAGCGCCCGGCCGAAGCCGCCGGGACGGCCGGGGGGCGGGAGAGGCCGAGAATAGACTTAGCGGCGGTGCCCGGTCCCAGCTCCTCCTCGATCACAGTCGTCCTGCCGACATACAACCGCGCATATGCCCTGAGGAGCAACCTTCACAGCCTGCTCGCGCTGGAAGATGTGCAGGAGATAGTCGTCGTCAACGACGGCTCGACCGACGAGACCGTGGCGGTCTGTGCGGAGTTCGCCGACCCGCGGATGAAGCTCGTCTCCTATCCGGAGAACCGCGGCGTGGCGGTTGCCCGCAACCGCGGCGTCGATGCCGCCGGGGGCGGCTGGATCCTGTTCGGCGAGGACGATTGCCGGTTTCCCCCCGACTACGGGGTCGTACTGCGGGCCGAGGCCGCGCGGCACGGCGCCGACATCGTAGGGGCGCCGCTGCTCCATGTCGCGGGCACCGATGAGGGCAGCGCCGCGTTCGCGGCCCGCGCTCCTCGCAGCAGCGTGCCCCCGACGATGGATGACAATGACGTGTTTCCCGCGACGCCGATCCTCACTCCCTTCCTGCCCGCGCGCGCGCTGGTGCGGCGGGAGGTATTCGAGCAGGTTCGCTTCTATGAGGGATTCACCAGCAACGGCTATCGCGAGGAGACAGACTTCTTCATCCAGGCCGCGCGCAGTGGATATGTGTGTCTTTTGACAGGTGAAACCTACTGCTACCAGGTTGACACCTGGAGCGGGGGCCAGCATCACTCCTCGCCACTGAGTTACGAGTACTGGACGCTGCGCAACAACTGGCGCTTCCTGCGCCGCCAGGGCGCCTGGTTGAAGGCCGAGGGATACATCGCGAGTCCTTACCGGGCGCAGCTGGCATTCACGATCAGGCGGCTGCGGACGGTCGCGCGCGGCGTCAGCAGCACCCGGCTCGCGCGGGCCCGGGCACTGCTCGGCCGAGAGGGCCGGGCGGCTTGAGCGAGGCGGCCGACGGCGGCGCGCTGGCCGTCATCGTCTCGCCGGATCCGAGCAGCCGCTCGGGCGGGGTGGAGCGCATGTGCGAGCTGCTCGCGGATGTGCTGCGCGAGGACGGATGGCGTGTGCAGATCGTCGGTCCCGGTCGAGATCCCTCGCGCTGGATCTATCGGGTGGGGGCCGGGCCGTTGGCCGCCTCGCTCGACGCGAACCGCGCGGCGCGCGAGCTCTCGCCGCGGCTGGTGATCACCAACGGGATGCTCGGTGTCGGTGTCCCCCGCGACGCGGCCCACATCCACGTCTACCACGGGACGATGGTTGGCAACACGCTGGCCGAGGGCTCACGGCTGCCCTGGCGCGAGCGCTGGCGGCGCGGGGTCGGTGCGGGACTCTCCGAGGCGCTCTCCGCGCGCGGAGCCACCGTCGTCTGCGTCGCCGAGGGGGCGGCCCGCGAGGTACGCCGCTTCTACCGCGTCAGGGCCGATGCGGTGATCCCGAACGGCATCGACAGCGCGATCTTCCGTCCTGCCCCCCGCGCGCAGGCGCGCCGGCAGCTCGGGCTGCAGGAGGACGAGCGCTACTGCCTGTTCGTCGGGCGGATGCAGTACCTCAAGGGCGCCGACCTGCTGCTGGGCTCCGCCCGGCGCGGCGGGTATCGGCTGCTCGTCGCGGGCGCCGGCGACTGCCCCGGGGCGATCGGGCTGGGCATCCTCAGCCCGCCGCAGCTCGCGCTCGCCTACGCGGCGGCCGACTGCGTCCTGTTTCCGAGCCGCTATGAGGCCTGTAGCTATGTAGTGCTCGAGGCGATCGCCTGCGGGACGCCGCTCCTGGCCAGCCGCGTCGGCTGGATTCCGACGCTGCTCGAGGCGGTGCCCGAGTACGAGCCGCTGTGCATCGAGCTCGACGTCGAGGACATCGCGGCCCGGCTCGGCGAGCTGGCCCAGAGGGCCACGCCGGCGGTGCTCGAGCGGGCGCGCGACTGGGTGCTCGAGCACAACAGCCTCGAGAGCTTCGCCCGCCAGTGGCGTGCCCTGCTGGCGGGGCGGGGGCTCCTGGCGCGCTCTGCGCGGGTCGCTCAGGCCGGGGTGGATTCCGAGCCCGAGCCCGATTCAGGTTCGGATCCTGACCCGGGCGCCGAGCCGCCCCCGGTGCCCGGGCCGGATCCGCTGCCCGAGCCGCCTTCGGCGGGCGGGGGCGAGCTGGCTGGGTAGGTGATCGTGACCGGCGCCGACCATTCACCGTCGCGGGCGGCGACGCGGACGACATATTCGACGGTTTCGCCCGCGGCCGGCGGCGGCGTGACGGAGGTGCCGTAGACGAGCCAGTGAACGGCGGGCGCGCCGGCGGTGCGGCGCTTGACGAGATAGACCCCGGCGCCCGCGACGGGCGCCCAGCTGAGCGTCCCGGCGGAGACCGTCACGACGGGCGCTTCACTGGCGTCGCCCAGCTGGGTTTCGGCCCGGCCGAGGCGCTTTTCGGCCCGTTCGACCGAGGTCTGCCAGCGGGCGCAGCGGCCCGGGTGGCGTTGCATGCAGCGGGCCAGGTGGCGACGGCGGCCTTCGAGCAGCCGGTCGGTCCGGGCGCGGAGGGCGGTGGCGTGCTGTGCGGCGGCCTCGCTGCGGGCCTGGGCGGCGGCACTCGAGTGTTCATGGGCGGCGGCTGTGGCCACCGGGACGCCGAGCGCGGCGGCCGAGAACGCGGTCGCGACGGCAACGGTGGCAAGTCGTGTCCAACCCGGGCGGGAGCTGGTCATTGAAATCTCCTTGGGTAGCCGGGCTGTCTCGGGGAGACCCCTGGCTTTGCGAGCCTGCCTCGCGGCAGGTGTGCCTTTGTCGGGATGGCTCCGGCGTTCTCGCCGGCGCCTGATGCAGGTGCGTCAGGACAGCCTTCGGCCCCTCGCGCGTGCGTTCCTGAGCGGCTCGGAGAGCGATGGACGAATGTTCTACTGGGCCGCGTCGACCAGCAGCCGAGCGAGAGCCTCGATCGAGTATCGCTCGAGGACCAGCCGGCGGCCGCTGCGGCCGAGCTCGGCGGCGCCGTCGTGCAGGACGCGCAGGAGCGCAGCCGCGAAGGGCTCCGCCTCGTCGGCGAGCAGGCAGTCCTCGCCGTCGTGGACGTCGAGCCCTTTGACGGCCGCTGTCGTGGCGATCACCGGCAGGCCGTGGGCGAGGGCCTCGATCAGCTTCAGCGGCGTGCCGCCGCCCTGGAGCAGGGGCACGGCGGCGCAGCGCGCGCCGGCATAGACGGGGCCGAGGTCCTCGACGAAGCCGAGCGTGCGCACGCGCGGGTCGGGGCTGGGGGACCCGTCCAGTCCGCGGCCGGCGAGCACCAGCTCGGCGACGGGGAGCTCGGCCCAGACGAGCGGCATCACCTCCTCGAGCAGGAACCGCAGGCCGGCCCGGTTCGGCTCGTAGGCGAACGACGCGACGAACAGGATCCGCGGCTCGGCGGCGGGCGCCGCGACGGGCTCGATCGCCGCGGCGTCGACGACGTTCGGCACGTAGCGCATGCGGGCCTGCGGGCAGAGCTCGCGGGCGCCCGCGATGTCGGCCTCGCTGACCATCCAGGACTCCGATGAGCGCTCGAGGACCGCCCGCTCGAAGCGCCGCAGCCGCTCGGCGCCGCGTGCGTCCTCGGCGCTCAGCTCGTGACGGAAGCCGGACTCGAGGTTGTGGGCGTTGTAGATCACTCCCCGCCGGCGGGCGAGACGCGCGAGCGTCGCCGCCGCCACCGGTCCGTCGGCGATCACCCGTCCCCTGTCCGTCGCCGCGGCCAGCCGCGCCGCGGCCGCCGCCAGCTCGGGCGAGACCCCGCGGGCGATCCAGTCGGGCACGCCGGCGGCGCGCGCCCGTGCGTATGCGCCGGCCCGTCGCGGTCCGCGCGAGGAGCGCGACTCGTGCAGCTCGAGGCCGGCGATCGCCCGGTAGGCGGGGTCCGGCTCGGGCGTCTCGAAGCGTGTGTAGAGCAGATCGACGCCGCGCTGCTCGGCCAGGGCGCGGACGATGCCATAGGAGCGCATCGAGCGCCCCGAGCCGAGCGCCGGCGTGTGGCTGGTCACGAACAGGTCCCTCACAGCGCCTCGATCGCGCCGGTGATCTCCACCAGGCGCTCCTCCCAGGAGTGCCCCCGGGCCCTGCTCGAGCGCTCCGCGCGCAGCGCCGGGGTGTCGGCGGCCAGGGCCTCCTCGAGCGCGGCCGCGAAGCCGGCGGCCCCGACGGCGCAGGCGACGTCGTCGAGCCCCGCGAGCGCGGGCAGCGGGCTCGCCACGACCGGCAGTCCGGCGGCCAGGTACTCGTAGACCTTCATCGGGAAGATCGATCGCGTCAGCTCGTTGGCGACGTAGGGGATCAGCCCGGCGTCGGCGCCGCGCAGCACCGCGGGCAGCCGGCCGTACTCCCGCATTCCCAGCAGGTGGACGTTGGGCACGGCGGCGAGCGCGGAGATGTCGGTGTGAGGGTCGCCGGCGCCGACGGGGCCGACCAGCGCGAAGGACCAGGCGGGGCGGGAGCGGGCCAGCTCGGCGATCAGCGCGAGGTCCAGCTTGACCTGCGAGATCGCTCCCGTGAAGACGATCCGGGGGCGGGGCAGAGCGGCGATCGCCGGGTCCGTCTCGCCCTCCTCGAGCGCGCCGGCGAACAGCTCGGTGTCGGCCACGTTGGGGGCGTCGAGGACGTTCGCCGAGAGCGTCCGCATGCGCCGCGCGAGCTCGGGGGCGCTCGCCAGGACGAGGTCGGCCCTGGCGGCGAAGCGCTCCTCGGCGGCACGGAAGCTGGCGGTGTCGATCAGCGCGTGGGCGGAGATGTCATCGACGCAGTGGTAGATGACCAGCGACGGATCGAGCCGCTCGATCAGCACCTCGGCCTGCGGCACGTAGGCCCAGAGGATCGGTCTCGCAAAGCCCAGGCGCCGCGTGGCGCGGCCGACGAGCGCCGGCAGCAGCCGCGCGTTGAGCGCTCGCGCTGCGCGGTTGGAGTGCAGCGGCAGGACCAGCGGCGAGAGCACCTCGAGACCGTCGGCGCCGCGCGGCCCGGCCAGGCCGCGGCGCAGCCGCCGGGCGATCCGGCGCAGGTCCCGTCCGGCCAGCTGGGGCCGGCGCAGGCCGAGGGACTCGATGAACAGGACCCTGTTCTCGAGCGCCAGACGCGACATCAGATGGTGCTGGTTGGTCCACAACTCGGTGTCCCAGTCGGCGAAGCCGACGCAGACGATGTCGCGGCCCGCGAGGGTCCTGTGGGGGCTCATCGGCGCCATGATCCCAGGCGCCGGGGCGTGTACCCTCGGGCCGGTGAGCCAAGCGCCCCAATCGGCCGCAGCTCCCCAGCTCGAGGGGCTGCGCCGGCGCTTCGGGCGGGTCGCCGTCGTCCATGACTGGCTGACGATCCCCGGCGGCTCAGAGCAGGTCGTGCTCGAGCTGCTCGAGATGTTCCCGGCGGCCGAGCTGTTCACCTCGATCTATGACCCCGCCCCATGGCCCGCCTCGATCACGGACCGCCAGGTCCATGTCTCGCCGCTGAACCGCCTCCCGGGGGCCCGCCGCCATTACCCGAAGCTGCTGCCGCTGATGACGGGCGCCTTTCGCTCCTTTGACCTGTCGGGCTTCGACCTGGTGCTCTCGAGCAGCCACGCAACCGCCAAGAACGTCCGCACCCCACCCGGGACGCTGCACGTCTGCTACTGCCACACACCGATGCGCTACGCCTGGGAGGAGGGCTTCCTGGCGGGCGAGCAGGTGGGTGCACTGACGCGGATGCTGATGCCGCCGCTGCTGGCCCGGCTGCGCCGCCAGGACCTGGCCGGCGCCGCCGGCCCCGACGTGTTCGTCGCCAACTCCCGTCACGTCGCCGAACGGATCGAGCGGTTCTACGGGCGCACGGCCGAGGTCGTCCACCCGCCCGTCGACGTCGATCACTATCTCGCGCTGTCGCGCTCGGCGGGCGACTACTACCTGACCTTCGGGCGGGTCGTGCCCTACAAGCGCGTCGACATCGCGGTCGCCGCCTGCTCCGCCCTCGGGCGGCCGCTGAAGGTCGCAGGTGACGGCCGCGCGATGGAGGCCGTTCGCGCCGCCGCCGGCGCCGGCGTCGAGTTCCTCGGGAAAGTCTCAGACGCCGAGCGCGACCGGCTGCTGTCCGGGGCGCGGGCGCTGCTGTTCCCGGGCGAGGAGGATTTCGGGATCGTCCCCGTCGAGGCCCAGGCGGCCGGCGTGCCGGTGATCGCCTACGGCACCGGCGGCGCCCTCGAGACCGTCCAGGATGGGCGCACGGGGGTCCTCTTCGACTCCCAGGACCCGGCCTCGCTCACCGGCGCGATCGAGCGCTTCGAGCTGCTCGAGCTCGACCCGGAGGCGATGCGCCAGAACGCTCGCGGATTCGGTCGTGAGCGGTTCCGCAGCGAGATGGCCGGCGTCATCGAGCGCGCCGCGGAGGGGCCGAGCTGATCGACAGCGGGGGCCGGACGGCCTTCGAGATGTAGTCTCGCGCTGTGCGCGTTCTCGTAACAGGGGCCAGCGGCTTCATCGGCGGCGCGTTGTGCGCTGCGCTCGTCGACCGCGGTGAGGAGGTCTCGGCGCTCGTCCGCCGAGCGGGCTCCGAGCCGCCGGGGACGCGCGCGGTCGCGGGCGACCTCGGCCCGGACGGACGCCTCGCCGAGGTGCTGGCCGAGTCCCGGCCGGACTGCGTGATGCACCTCGCGGCCGAGATCGCCTCGCAGCGGAGCGCCGAGAAGGTCTACGAGGTCAACGTCCGCGGCACTCAGCGGCTCCTCGATGCGTGCCTGGCGCTCGCCGGCGCCGATCCCTCGGACGGGCCGCGGGTCGTGTTCGCCTCGACCGTCGTGACCGGCGATGCCCACGGCGAGCTGCTCGTCGAGGCCCGCCCGCTCCCGGTCGAGACCCCCTACGGGCGGGCCAAGCAGGAGGGCGAGCAGATGGTGCTCGGCTCGGGCCTGCCGGCGGTCGTGCTCCGCCCCTCCCACGTCTACGGCCCGGGGGGCTGGTACGCACAGGAGCTCGTCGCGCGCCTGCGCCAGCCCGGGCGCTTCGCGGTGATCGGCAGCGGCGCGAACCTATGGGATGTCGTCCATGTCGATGACGTGGTCGCCGGCCTG
>Ga0182012_10005521_pt1 | contig 13077 bp, 14 predicted proteins | sample 612S2SmetaG_FD_120486 | JGI IMG/M metagenome (GOLD analysis project Ga0182012, IMG submission 120486) | Permafrost microbial communities from Stordalen Mire, Sweden - 612S2S metaG | ecosystem: Environmental > Terrestrial > Soil > Wetlands > Permafrost | place: Sweden: Stordalen | collected...
GCGCGGAACTGACCGAACCCTACGTGCGCTTTCGCGACGCGCGCAGCGCCGCGGCCGTGACCGTGCCGCCGGGTGCGTACTACGTTTTGGGCGATAACCGCGCCAATAGCGACGACTCGCGCTTCTGGGGCTTCGTGCCCGCCGACGACATCGTGGGCCGCGCGGTCTTTGCGGTGTGGCCGCTCGAGCGCGCCGGTGCCATTCGATGACCGCCACCATCCAGTGGTATCCCGGTCACATGGCCAAGGCGATGCGTCGTCTCGCCGAAGATTTGCGCATCGTCGACGTGGTCATCGAAGCCGTCGACGCGCGCGTGCCGGGTGCCGGAGCGAATCCGGCATTAGAACGCTTGGCGGCGCGCAAACCGCGCCTGCTCGTGCTGACCCGCGACGACCTCGCCGACCCGCTCCAGACCGAAGCCTGGCTCGAACGGTATCGCGCCGCCGGCCGCATCGCGCTCGCCGTGCATGCCAAGGAACGCGGCGGAGCGGCGCGCCTCAAAGCCGCGCTCGCCGCGCTTCCCGCGCAACACCGCACCGCGCGGGCGATCGTCGTCGGCATCCCCAACGCGGGCAAATCGACGCTGATCAACGCGCTGGTGGGCAAGAACGTGGCCCGCACCGAAGATCGCGCCGGCGTGACCCGCGCGCCGCAATGGTTTCGGGTGACCGAAACGTTGGAGTTGATCGACACGGCGGGCATCCTCGTGCCCAAGATCGATACGCCCGAAGCGCAGTGGAAGCTCGCCATGATCGGCGCGGTGCCGCGCGCGCGTTTCGACGCCGAAGACGTGGTCACGCGCTTCGCGGCCTGGGCTCGCGAGCGCGGTTTCGACGCCGTTCCCGACTTGGAAACATATGCGCAATCGCGCGGCTTCGTGCGCCGCGGTAATCTCGTCGACATGCACAACGCGGCCTGGGCGTACATGAAGGATTACAACGAGGGCCGCTTCGGCCGCTTGACCTTGGAGGCTCCGGAGTGAGCGCGGCGGCGCAGGAGGCGGCGCGCAAACGCCGCCTCGCGCGCGAGCGCGAACGCAGACGCTTGAACCGTTTGCACGCGTACGAGCGCGCCGCGCTCGAACGCGGCTTTCGCGCAATCGGCGGCATCGATGAGGTGGGTCGCGGTCCGCTGGCGGGGCCGGTGGTCGCCGCCTGCGTCGTGCTCGCCGGGCCGTTGATGCTGCGCGGACTCGACGATTCGAAGCGCGTCAAGCCGGCGCTGCGCATCGAACTCGCCGAGGTCATCAAAGAACGCGCGACGGCCTGGGCCATCGGCGAGGCATCGGTCGACGAGATCGAACGCTTGAACATCTATCACGCGAGCCTGCTCGCGATGGAGCGAGCCCTCGCCGCGTTGCCGGCGCTGCCCGATTATCTCTTGACCGACGCCGTGCGCTTGCACTGTTATCGCGGCGAACAACTGCCCGTGATCAAAGGCGATGCGAAGTGCGCGAGCGTCGCGGCGGCCTCGATCTTGGCCAAAGTCCATCGCGACCGGCTTCTGGTAGAGCTCGACCGGTTACATCCCGAGTACGGCTTCGCCGACCACAAGGGCTACGCGACCGCGCAGCACATCGACGCGCTGGCCCGGCACGGACCGTGCGCGCACCATCGCCGCGGCTTTCTCCGCGTGGACGCCGCCCTGTCGCTGTTCGATTTCGAACCCGCGTGAGCGGCGGGGCCGCCAGGGGGCGCGCGGGCGAAGAGGCCGCGGCGCGTTACCTCGAGTCGATCGGTTTCCGCATCCTGCGCCGCAACGCGCGCGGCCCTGGCGGCGAGATCGACATCATGGCGCGCGATGGGCCGGTGCTGGTGTTCGTGGAGGTCAAGGCTCGCGGCGGGCGCACGTTCGGTTCGGCCCTCGGAGCGGTCGATGCCCGAAAACGCGCGCGCATCCGGGCCCTGGCCGCAGATTATCTCCAGTTTTTCCCTGCAGCGACGGAAGTTCGCTTCGACGTGATAACCTTCGAGGGCGGGCGCATCGCCCATCACCGCGGAGCATTCGCTTGAACGCAGGATTTCCCAAGAGGCGAAGGGCACCGTTCCGCCTCGTGCGGATGGGCATAAGCGCGTCAGATGGCGGATAGCGCGGGAACGGCACAACTCACGGCGGCGGCACCCGCGACGCCGACTCTGCGCCGCTCGGTTACACCCTGGGGTTCGTTTTCGTGGGGCTACTCCGACGTCGGCGCCGACATCTTCGTCGGCCTGGGCTTGGTGCTGGGCGCGGCCGCAGGCGCTTCCAACGTCGCGTTCCTGTTCGCGGGCGTCGTCTACGTCTGCGTCGGCTTAGCCTACACCGAACTCGCCGCCGCCTATCCCGTCGCCGGCGGCGGCCAGTATTTCGTCATGCGCGGCCTCGGCGACATCTTCGGCTTCATCGCGGGCTGGGCCGTGCTGCTCGATTTTACGATCGACATCACGCTGTTCGCGTGGAGCTGCATCGACTACCTGAGCAAACTCCTACCGATCTTGGCCTTCACGATTCACCCCTGGACGCACTTCTGGACCGTACTTTTGCTGATCGTCGGACTGGCCACGCTCAACTTCATCGGGGTTCGCGAGAGTTCGGCGTTCAACGAAGTCGTCAGCGGGCTCGACATCGCGAGCGAAACGGCGATCCTCTTCTTCGGCTTCGTCTTCGCCTTTCGGCCCGAGTTGCTGATCCACACGATGCACACCAGTTGGCCGACGCCGTTCAACCTGATGAACGGCGTGTCGCTGGCGATCATCTCGTTCGTCGGGTTGGAGTCGATCTCGCAGGCCGCGCAAGAGACGCAACGGCCGGCTTCGGTGATACCGCGAACCTCGATCAGCCTGATCTTGACCATCTTGATCTTCGCGCTCTCGTACTCGAACCTGGCGCTGGGCATGCAGCCGGCGCACGCCCTGCCGCTCGACGCGCACGGTCACGAGCAGCAGCTCTGGGCCTTCCTGGGCAACGAAGACAACAACGGCGCGTCGGTCCAAGTGCTGGCCTCGCTCGTGCCCTATTACGGCGCGCTGGCCGCGCTCTACGTGCCCGTGCTCGGCGCGATCTTGCTGCTCATCTCGAGCAACTCGGGCGTGTTCGGTTCTTCGCGCATCGCCTACGCGATGAGCCAGGCGCGCTTGCTGCCCAGCCTCTTCCGTAGCGTTCACCCGAAGTTTCGTACGCCGGCCGTATCCATCGCGATCTTCTGCGGCTTCGCGATCCTCGAATTGATCTTCGCCGCACTGCCCAGCATCTCGCCGGGCTCGAAGGACGTCTACGCGCGCTTATTCCGCGGCGAAGACGGCATCACGTTCCTGGGCGACCTCTACGCGTTCGGCGCGGCGGCGAGCTACTCGTTCGTCTTTCTCGCCTTGATCTCGCTGCGCCTCAACGATCCGGCCGTCCCGCGCAAGTTCAAGATGCCCTTCAACATACCGTTTACCTACAGGGGCGCGCGCGTCGAATTCCCGCTGGTTGCGGTGGTCGGCTTCCTGGGCATCTTTTCCATCCTGTTCTTCGTCATGCTGACCCACGTGATCGGGCGCATCGCGGGCCCCTCGTGGATCGTGCTGGGCATCTTCGGGTATCTGGCCTACCGGCGCTACAAAGGCTATCCGATGTTCCGTTCGCGCCCGCACGATTGGCGCAACCAGCAAACCAAAATACTCCAGGAAGCGGGCGAGCTGGAGTTGATGGACGAGTACCTGTCCAATTTGAAGGCGGTCGACGAACAGCGCGCCAAGGCCGGAAGCGCATGAGGAACGTCGTTCGCTCCGAGGGCTACGCGCGGACACGGGTCGGCATCGGCGCCGCGGCCGCCGTGCTCGGCGCGATCACGCTCTACCGGACGATCGCTTCGGTCGGGCTCAAGCTCGAAGCATTGCCCGCCTACGTGCTCGGCCTCGCCTTGATCGCGCTCGGCGTCGTGCGCTGGCGCGAATTCCGCGCCGCGCGGAAACCCTCGTGACGCCCGGCGATTCGCAACCGCACCTGATCGGGCTGCTGCTCGGCCTGTTCGTGGTCGTCGCGATCGCGTCGACGGTGTACTGGATGCTGCACCCGCCGACGACGGTTGCCGAGCGCGCCGCCCGCGAGACCGAACGCGACATCGAAGATATCGTCGGCAGCATCATCGTGGTCTTCTCGAGCGACATCCACTCCGAACACATGATGGCACTCGCGGCGCGGCTCGCCCAAAAGGAGCGCGCTCAACTGCTGGCCGCGTACATCATCGAGGTGCCGTTGACGCTGCCCGTCGGCGCCGAGATGGAGGTCGAGCGGCGCGCAGCGCTCGGCGTGCTCGCGACGGCCGAAGCGATCGCGCGCCAGCGCAACGTCGAGATCGAGACCGAGGTCATTCCGGCCCGGCAGGTCAGTCAAGGCGTGCTCGACTTGGCCAAGAAGCGGGACGCCCACCTGATCGTGGTGGGCGCCTATCGCGAAGGCAAGTATTCCGGCGCGCCGCTGGGCCGGGCGATCGAGCAGATCGCCGCCAACGCGGCCTGCGACGTGATCATCGGCGTGCAAGGCCACAAGGGCAAAATCCTTGCCCAAAAATCGCCGAGCATGCCCAAAGTCAACGTCGAGGAAGTCACCTACTAGGAGCCGTAGGGCGGCTAGAGCGTCAGATAGCGCTTACGCAGTTCGTCCACGATGACCGCGATCAAGATGACCGCACCCAAGGCGATCTCTTGCGTGTAGGATTCGATGTTCAGCAGGTTCATCACGTTGTTGAGCAAGCCGATGAGCAGCGCGCCGAAGAACGTGCCCACGATGCCGCCGCGCCCGCCCATCAGCGAGGTGCCGCCCACCACCACGGCCGCGATCGATTGCAGTTCCGAGCCGATGCCCGTGTTGGGCGAGCCGGAAGAAAAGCGGGCCATGTAGAGCAGGCCCGCGACCGCGGCACAGCCGCCCGAGATCACGTAGACCATCGTCTTGACCAAGCCCACGTTGATGCCCGCGAGCCTCGCGGCCTCCTCGTTGCCGCCGATGGCGAAGACGTACCGGCCGAACCGCGTGCGGGTCAGCACGATGGCGAAGACGACGACGATGACCGCCATCCACAACACGGCGATCGGAATTCCCGGGAGGCCCAGCGGCTTGAGCAGGCCCTCGAACAGAAAGCCCGTGCCGATGCCGTCGAACGCGTTCGAATTGATCGGGATCGGACGTCCGTGCGCCAGTTTGAACGCCAGGCCGCGGGCCATCAACATCATGGCCAGCGTGGTGATGAACGGCGGCAGGTTGAGCTTGACCACGGGCAGCGCGTTGATCAAGCCCGCGCTGCAACCCACCGCGAGGCCCACCAGCAGCGTCGCGACGATCAAGCCCACGCCCCCGAAGGGCATGGCGTTGGCGAAGGTCGCCATCACCACGCCGGTCAGCTCGATCAACGAACCGACGGAGAGATCGATGCCGGCGGTGATGATCACGAAGGTCTGACCCACCGCCAGGATCGCGTTATAGGTGATCTGACGCAGAACGTTGGTCAGGTTTCCCGGCGTCAGAAACGAACCTTGCGCGAAAACGTTGATGACCACGACGAGCACGGCCAGGCCCAGCACGAGGCCGAGCGTGCGGAGCAGCAGCGTGCGGGGGGAAGTCACGCCGCCGCACCCGCGCCGGCGCCGGTTGCGACCGCGATCACCGCATCGGGCGTGGCCTCGGCGCGCGTGAACTCCGCGCGAATCGCGCCTTCGCGAACGACGAACACGCGATGCGACATGCCCAGCACCTCGGGCAGTTCGCTCGAGACCATCACGATGCCGGCGCCGCGCGCGAGCAGTTCCAGCATGAGCGCGTAGATCTCGGCCTTTGCGCCGACGTCGATCCCGCGCGTCGGTTCGTCGAACAGATACACTTTGGCCGCGCCGATCAGCCACTTGGCGAGCACGACCTTCTGTTGGTTGCCGCCCGACAGATTGCGCACGCTCTGTTCGCTGCCCGGCGTGCGAATGCGCAGTTCCTCGATCTCGCGAGCCGCGATCGCCGCCTCAGCGCGGCGATCGACGAAGCCGGCGCGCGCGTACGCGTCGAGGTGCGCGAGGGTCGTGTTCTCGCGCACGCTCATGCCCAGCACGAGGCCCTGTGCCTTGCGGTCCTCGGTGATCAGCGCGATGCCGGCCTCGATCGCCGAGTGCGGACCACGAACGACCACGGGTTTGCCCGCGACCTCGATGCTGCCCGCCGTCGGCGCGTCGGCGCCCGCGATCGCGCGCACGATCTCCGTGCGGCCCGCGCCGACGAGTCCGGCCAAACCGACGATTTCGCCCGCGCGCACTTCCAGATCCAGGCCGCGACGCACCCGCTCCGAGGTCAAGCCGCGAACGCGCAACGCAGAGGGTGCGTCCGCGGGCACCGCGGGCAACTCGGGAAATTGCGCCGCCAACGACCGGCCGACCATCAGGCGCACCAGATCCGCTTGCGGCATCTGCGCCGTCGGCCGCGTTTCGATCGTCCGGCCGTCGCGAATGACGGTGACGCGGTCCGAGATGCGCGGCAACTCCTCGAGCCTGTGCGAGATGTAGATCAGAGCAACTCCCTGCGCCTTGAGCTTCGCGATCAGCCCGAAGAGCGCGTCGATCTCACGCTCGGTCAGCGCGGCCGTCGGTTCGTCCATGACCAGCAGGCGCGCCTTGCGGGCCAGGGCCTTGGCGATCTCGACCATCTGCTGTTGCGCCACCGAGAGGCGTCGCGCGGGGAGTTCGAGCGGCAGCGCGATGCCGAGGTCGTGCAACACCGCCGCGGCGCGGCGCGACGCTTCGCGGCGATCGAGCCAAAGGCCGCGTCGCGGCTCGTGGCCGAGCACGATATTCTCGACTACGCCGAGATCCGGAACCAGGTTGAACTCTTGATAGATCATGCCGATGCCCAGCGCTTCGGCGGCCCGCGGACCGTCGATCGAGACGGCGTTGCCGTCCAATTCGATCCTACCCTCGTCGGCGCGCGTCGCGCCCGCGAGGATCTTCATCAGGGTCGATTTACCCGCGCCGTTCTCGCCGACGAGCGCGTGCACTTCGCCCGAGGCGACCTCGAGCGAAACGCCGTCGAGCGCGCGCACCCCGGGGAACGTCTTGACGATCCCGTGCATGCGCAGGAACGGCGGCGTCACCGGATCTACTTGGCGTCCGCCTTCGTGTACGTGCCGACGGGCACCGAGATGTGCGTCTGAATCTTCGCTTCGGTGAAGAAACCGTGAATGGCGTCGATCGTCTCCATACCGATTTGATCGGGATGCTGGATCGCGTCGCCGTACATCGAGCCGTTCTTGATCGCCGCGCGCGCTTCGGGCGTGGCATCGTAACCCACGACCGCAACCTTCCCTTTGAGGCCCGCGGCGTCGACGGCTTTTGCCGCGCCGAGCGCCGAGTCGTCGTTGATTCCGAAGATGCCCTTGAGGTCCTTATGCGATTGCAGGATGTCTTCGGTGACCGAGTTTGCCTTGGCGCGCTCGGCGCCGCCGTCGATATCGGCCACGATCTTCACGCCGGGACAACCGCTCGCAATGGCCGCCTTGAAACCCTTGACGCGATCCTGAACGCTCGTGACCTCGGGCTCGTCGATGATCGCGATGCTGCCGCTCTTGACCGCGGCGCAAATGAGTTTGCCGGCTTCCGCGCCGCCCTGCACGTTGTCGCTCGCGATGTGGGAGACGACCAGGCCCTGCTTCGATGCGTTGGCGATGTCGGCGGTAAACACCGGGACGTGTCCGTGATTGGCCTCGGTGATGGCGCTGCCGATGGCCTGCGAGTCGTACGGCGTGAGCACGATGGCCATGACACCCTTCGAGATGAAGTCCTCGACCTGACTCTGCTGTTTTGCATTGTCGCGGCCGGCGTCGACGACGATGATCTTGTAACCGTATTTGGCGGCTTCGGACTTCATGCCGGCTTCCATGTCCTGGTAGAACTGCGCCTCGCGGTTCTGAATCGAAACGCCGATCGTTTTGCTCGCGCCGACCGAAAGGATCGAGAGCGAGGGGGTAGCCGTCGCATCCGCGCTGCCCGAACCGGAATTGTTGCAGCCGCACAGGACGGAGAACAAGGCGACCGCGATAACGGTCGAACGTGTACGCATCACGTTTCGGCTGTTGCGCGGACGCGTCCGTGGAGCCCTGCGAAGGCTGCCGAGAGGTCGTCCAGTATGTCCCGGACGTCCTCGATGCCGGTCGAGAGGCGCAGGGTGCCTTCGCCCACGCCCAGGCTCGCGCGCGCGCCCGGATCGACGTAGCGGTGGGAAGCGCTCGGTGGATACGAGATCGTGGTCGCAACCTCGCCGAGGCTGTGCACCACCGCGACCGTGCGGAGCGCGCCGAGAAACCCGGCCACGGCCTCTCGGCCGCCGGCGAGGGCGAAGGCCAGCATGCCGCCCGTGCCCCGGGGATAGAGCCGGGCCGACAGCTCGTGTTGCGGATGAGCCGGCAGCGAGGGGTGGTGCACGGCCACGACCTCGGGCCGGCCCGCGAGGAAGGCCGCCACGGCCCGCGCGTTGGCCGAGTGGCGCTCCATGCGCAGGGCCAGCGTCCGCAGGCCGCGCAGGGCCAGCCAGGCCTCGAAATGGGGGATCACGGCGCCGCGCCGCACGAGATAGGCGCGTGCCGGCTCGACGAGGTCCGCGCTCCCGGCGAGCACGCCTGCGCCCACGTCGCCGTGGCCGCCGAGATATTTGCCGACGCTGTGGACGACGAGGTCGGCGCCGTGATCGAGGGCGCGCAACAGCACGGGCGTCGCAAAGGTGGCGTCCACGACCAAGCGCGCCCCGTTCCCCCGCGCCAGCCGGCCGAGCGCCGGAAGGTCGGCAACGTGCAGCAGCGGGTTGGTCAGCGCCTCGACGTATAGGACCTTCGGCCGGGAACGCTCGAGCGCGGCTTCGACCGCGTCGAGATCGGATTGATCGACGTATTCGACCCGAACGCCGGCTTTTCGATAATCGTTCTCAAGTAGCGCGGAGGTGCCGCCGTACAGCTCGCGGCCGGCGAGCAGGCCGCCGCCCCCGGCGAGTAGCGTGGCCAGCGCGGCGTCGATGGCCGACATGCCCGCCGCGGCGCCCGCCGCGCTTTCGGCGCCTTCTAGTTCGGCCAGGGCCGACTCGAATTGAGCACCATTTGGCCCGCCATAACGCCCATAGATGCGTCCTGCACTCTCTCCGGAATAGACCCGCTCGACCTCGTCGAGGTCGTCGAATTCATACGACGAGGCCTGGAACAGGGGCGGGCTGGAGGCCGTATTGACGGGGATTTCCAGCCGTCCGGCATGGACCGCGAGCGTGTCGGGACGGGATTCCGGCAAGTGCGCCTCCGGCGTTATCCACATTCGGGTAGAGCGCGCCTGTGCAACGTGTGGACAGCGCGCGAAAGCCCGTCGCAGCGGATTTTGGGCCGCCCGGGCAAGGGCCTTCGGCCCAGCGCGCCGGAACGGTCCGGCACCATGCCGCTGGAAAGCGACGCCGCTTACCACTGCCCGAGCTGCTTCGAGCAGAACTACGTCGCCGTCGATCCGAGCGGCGGCCGGCGACAGCGCTTCGTCGAGGACTGCCCCGTCTGTTGCCGGCCGATCGCCTTCGACGTCGGCTTCGATGCGGAGGGCGACCCGGTCGTGTTCTCAGCCGAGGCGGAGTGAGCGCTCGAACCCGCGGGGCCTCGGCGCCGTTTCGCGCGACGAGCAGACGGCCAGGCGCCGCCTCTTCCGCGCACGAAAATCGCAGCGTGAACGATGCTCGCTAGCAAGACGCTGATTCCTCTCTTGATCGTCGTGGCGGTTATCGCCGTCGCGCTCTTCGGGCTATGGCTGGCTTCGCGAGCGCCGGCGCCCGACACGAGCGCCGACGTCGAGCCGGTGCCCTCGAACGCGCTGCGCGAACTCGTCGAGGCGGCCGTCGACATCGCCAAAATGGTCGCGATCTCGAGCGGTCAGGACGTCATCCCGTCGTCGATTACCGAGAGCGACGGGCGGCGCACGCACGCCGGTTACGTCGACGCCGCAACGATCGGCAAGAACGGTTCCGACCGCTTGAGCGGCGCCGAGTACCGCAGTTCGGTCGATCTCGGCTTCAAGCACTTGGCGGGCCAAGACGACGACCTCGCGGTGCTGGCCTACAGCGGCCGCGTGCAACACGACAACGTCAAAACCGATGCGATCATCCTCGAGGCCTACGAACGCGGATATCCGGTCACGTTCCGCTTCGCGCAACCCTACAAGATCGACGAGACAAAACAGACGGGCACGCTCGACGGGCGCATCTATCGTCTACCCGACGGACCGCCGCACTTCAGTCAAACCGCCGCCTCGCGCCAGGGCTGAGGCTCGGCGGGCGGCCGCGAGCACTTGCCGTTCGGGCGCCTCCGCGTGATGGATGTCGCGGAGGCCGTTGCGTGCTGGCTCTCGCTCATTCCGCCGCGATGCAGGGCGTCGACGGCTACGTGGTTCGCGTCGAAGCCGACTCGTCGCCGGGAACGCCCGCGTTTTCGATCATCGGGTTGCCCGACCGCGCCTTAGGCGAATCACGCGACCGCGTACGCGCGGCGATCTTCAATTCGGGCTTGCTCTTCCCGTCGGGAAAGCTGCTGATCAATCTCGCGCCGGCCGACGTGCGCAAGGAAGGTCCGGGCTTCGATTTATCGCTGGCGCTCGCGCTGCTCTCGATCGACGAGCAGATCGACCGGCTCGCATTACAGGGCTTCGTCGCGCTCGGCGAACTCGCGCTCGACGGCGCGGTGCGCGGCGTGCGCGGACTGCTGCCGATGGTGCTCGGCGCGCGTAGCGCCGGTTTCTCCAAACTGCTCGTGCCCCGCGCCAATGCCCGCGAGGCCGCGCTCGTCGAGGGCTTGGAGATCTACGCCCTCGACGCGTTGCTCGACGCGGTCGCCGTGGTGCAGGGGCACGGCGCCAAGTTTCGCTTCACCGAAAAGCCGGCGCCGTATCGCGCGCGTCCTGAAGCGCTGGGCGATTTCGCCGACGTGCGCGGCCAACGCCACGCGAAGCGCGCGCTCGAAATAGCGGCGGCGGGCGGACACAACGTGCTGCTGGTCGGTCCGCCGGGTTGCGGCAAGACGATGCTCGCGCGCCGGCTCCCCTCGATACTCCCCGCGATGTCGCCCGGCGAAGCGCTCGAGGTGACCAAGATTTACAGCGTCGCGGGCCTGCTGCCGCAGGGCGAACGCGCGGGCATTCTAAACGCGCGACCGTTCCGCGCACCGCACCATACGATCAGCCAGATCGCGCTCTGCGGCGGCGGGGCCGCGCCGCGGCCGGGCGAGATCTCGCTCGCACAGCACGGCGTGCTCTTCCTCGACGAACTGCCCGAGTTCAACCGCGCCGCGCTCGAGTCGATGCGCCAGCCGCTCGAAGAAGGTTCGATCGTCGTCGGCCGAGCCGCCGGGTCGTTCACTTTCCCCGCACGCTTTGCGCTGGTGGCGGCGATGAATCCCTGCCCTTGCGGCTTTCGCGGCACGCGCGGCGAGAATTGCCGCTGCGACGATGCTATGGTCGCGAAGTATGTTGCTAAACTATCAGGACCGTTGCTCGATCGCATCGATCTTCACATCGAAGTCACACGTGTACCGTTTGATGAACTTGTCACACGAACACCTTCGGAATCATCCACGACGATGCGCAGTCGAGTCGAAGCAGCTCGCGCCGTTCAACGAAAACGTTACGGCGCGAGCCGCTTACACACCAACGCTGCAGCGACAGCACGCGAGGTCGGAACCTATTGCGTGCTCAACCAGGAGGCTACGGCGCTGCTGCGCGAAGCGACAACGCGCAATCGCCTGTCGGCTCGCGGGCTCGACCGAATCTTGCGAGTTGCGCGCACCGTCGCCGACCTCGCCGGATCAGCGAAAATCGACTGTGCTCACGTGGCTGAAGCTATCGGCTATCGGGGACTCGAGCGTCACTAATCCACGGTGGTTGCAGTGACGCTCTAGCTGACTCGCCTTCCGCATCGCGAACCACGTAAGGGATCGAAAACACGCCTGCTGAAAGACGACCGAGCACGCAAGATAGCGACCGCTGACGACGCAGGCTTGGGTGCTTCAGGCGAAGAACGCAATGCAAACAAAACCGTTGCGGTAGTGGAGATGAATATGAAAATTGCGCCAACGGCTCTGCTCGCTCTCGCCTGCGTTCTCGTGTCCTGCGCCGGTGGATCCAAGGCGCCCTTCGAGCCTCCGGCAGTGTCGTCGCCGGGGTCTCTGGACGCGAACTTATCGCTTTATCCACCAAATGGCGGCGTCCGACAGTCGTCGGAGCGCTGCTATCAGGGAGGCGGGACTTGGAAGGTACCCAGCATTAGTAAGCGGCTCCAGGGCAGCATTCAATACGGACAGAACCAATGCTCGAAGAAGGCTCGCCTCATTGTGGAGAGCTCCGTTAACGGTGCCGGCTCATCCTGCATTAATCAGGCAGGTTATACGTATGCCGGCCTGGGCGTAGGAATGACTCCGGAGGCGCAGGAAACCTTTGCCGGGTCGAACTTGGTCGCGACCATCGCATCGAACACGCTCGATCAGATGAAGATGTACACGGTTTTTCTTTTTGACGACAGCTTCAAGATCTACTTTCAGCAATTCGTTGGCACGCCGAACCGAGGAGCCCTTAAGTTTTCGTCGCCATTCCAAGGAGGTTTCCAATGGCCCGAATACTCCGCGTTACTGCTTATCGTCTGCTACTCGTCGTGACCAGAGGATTATTTCGAACATCGCCGGGCTTACTCAGTGCGTTAGTCCTGGCCTGTGGCGTCCTCTGCACGCTCCGGCCCAAGGCCAGTCCCTTTCCTCAACTTATCTCCTTCAAGTGAGCCTGACCGGCGGATCATGCGCGACTCTCATGAACCCGCTTTTTACGTCGGCCGTGTTGTATTGTGGAAGAGGAACCGTGAATTCGTCATCCGAGCCGGCTTGCGCGAGCATTTCGGCTACTACCGTCACATTTGCCGGAGCAGGTTACGCGGTTCCGGGTACATCGGGTCCAACGGTGTATGAGTCGAATATCGGGCCGATAGGCGGATACCTTCAACCAATTATCTGGACCGGGTCCGGAAGCACCGTGACCTTCTGGGTCACGGCGACTACCTCCATAAGCAGCGTTAGTGTCGCGTTGA
>Ga0182012_10005524_pt1 | contig 13075 bp, 18 predicted proteins | sample 612S2SmetaG_FD_120486 | JGI IMG/M metagenome (GOLD analysis project Ga0182012, IMG submission 120486) | Permafrost microbial communities from Stordalen Mire, Sweden - 612S2S metaG | ecosystem: Environmental > Terrestrial > Soil > Wetlands > Permafrost | place: Sweden: Stordalen | collected...
CCGTCCAGTGATGAAAAAGGAAATGGAAGAGTTTAACGCATACATGAGCAATGATGGCGAAAATGCGCAAGACTTCGGTCGTAAACTTTGTAAAGGTTTAGATGACGCATTCCCTTTGAAATAGTATAAGTTTCACTAACTCCTAATTCCATGTTAAAATTATGGTTTTAGGAGTTATATATTATGAGAAGTGAATTTTGTAAGTGTGGAAAATTAAAAGAGAGACAAAGTGCTGGGCAATGCAATACCTGTCATGCTGTTTATACAAAACAATGGAAAATAGATAATCCTCTGACAGATGAACAAAAAGAAAAAGCAAAGATTACACGTAAAAAATATGAAGATAAGAAACGTGAAGGGATAAGAAAACGTAATCCTAGGCTTGGCGCAAAGCCGGGTATATTTAGACCATTATGCTCTTGGTGTAATGTGGTTATAGAGAATTTTAAGAAAAAGACATTTTGTAAGCCATGCGCTGCAAAATATAATCGTGAATGGAGAGAAAAAAATCCTCCAAATGATAAACAAAAATTAAGGAACTTAATAAGAGTTCAAACCTATAGAAAAATTAGAAATGGTAAATTAATTAGGATGCCTTGTGAAGTTTGTGGAGAATTAAAAGTTGAAGCGCATCATGACGATTATTATAAACCATTTGAAGTAAGATGGTTATGTGGTCATCATCATAGAGAGCATCATATGATGCAAAGGAGGCAGGATGCCGCAAATAATAAAAACGACGAATCAATTAATAATTAATTCATTATATCTTATTGGAGAACTTGGAGTAGGAGAGGTTCCTGATCCCTATATGCTAAGCGCAGGACTTGAGCTAATTAATGAACTATTAGCCAAATTTGCCGAAGACAGCATCTATATACCCTATTTGACCGAGTTAAACTTCAATCTTGTAGTTAACCAAGCGTCTTATACTTTTTCGGATATGGTTCCTAATCCCGATGTGGTTTCAAATCGAATCGTTGATTTGTCATTTGCAAACTATTTGGTGCCAAGTGCTGGGCAAGGAATTATCTATCCATTACAAATTATTAATAAAGCACAATATTACGGTGTTACAAGACTGTTGCCATTAGATACAAGACCGGGCTTTATCTTCCTAGATAAACAAGCCGATGAAAGTATTGTGACGTTTTATCCTGCACCAGACCAACCTTACCCCTGTCGGTTAGGCGTTAAATGCATGATTAACAGTTTAGCCGCTAATTCAAATCTTGAAGAGTTACCACCTTTTTACTACGGGTTCTTAAAGTATGCACTCGGTAGGAAATGGCTAGCATATTACCCATCCGGTAATTGGCCTCAAACTTCCGAGGATGAATACAACGATTATTACGAGTCAATTAAGAACGTCAATGAAACTGATGTCACAGTACGACCCTCTGCGATTCTTAGTCGCGCTGAGCCGTTCTACTGGCAAAATATTTTGGCGTACTAATTATGGCGAGTGATTGCAAAGATTATGACTTTGTAGGCAGTTACGATAACCAGCGTATCAGCACAATTAATGCGGAACGTAGCGTTAACGTATTTGAATACCTTGATGCCAATGGTAAGCGTCCAAAAGCCATGATTTCAACGTCTGGATTGGTTGATTCTACCCTAAACTTTACCCCGGAAACGGGGGGTTCTAGGGCTACTTTTGTATTTAATAATGCAATTTATCAAGTTTTTGGGGCGTCTGTATTTTTAATTACAGGAACGGTGGGTTCATTAACAAAAACTCTTCTGGGAACACTTGTTACCGCTGCGGGTTATGTGGGTATTGATGCGAATCAGTACCAAGTTATCTTTGTTGACGGTGTAGAAGGGTATATATGGGATATCAATGCGACTACTTTTGTACAAATTACTGATGTCGGGTTTCCCGCTAATCCCATTGATGTGTGTTATCTCGATGGATTCTTTTTGGTTGCCGCTGGTGGCACTAATAACTTTTATTTGTCCTCACTAAATCAAGGGATGGTTTGGAGTGGTGGCAGTGCAACGTTTACCGGAAGCTCAGTAACAAGCATTCTTACACTCAGTACGAGCAATGCCAACTTTCAAACTGGCGTACCGATTACTTTTACAACCACTGGAACTTTGCCAGCACCTTTGAACACGACAACAACTTATTACGTGATTATGGTAGGTTCTCCAACAACTAACCCGGGAACCATTAAAGTAGCTACGAGTTACGCCAATGCAATTGCCGGAATATTTATAACGCTTACCACTAATGGCGCACCGACCAATACCGTTACGGTATCAGGTCAATTGCAGTTCGGCAGCATTACATCCCATCCGGGAACTATTGTTGCCTGTAGAACCTTACACAGACGAATATTTTTGTTTTCTCAATACTATACAGAAGTTTGGGAAAACGCGGGTCTGGGTACTAACTTACCATTTAGGCGCAATAATTCGCTCCTTATGGAAGTTGGTACACCAGCCATAGGAAGTGTTGCGGTTGGATTTGACCGGATGTTTTTCTTGGCTCAAGACCGTGATGGATTAGCCGGAGTGATGGAAGTTAAAGGTACTGAGTCACTACCAGTAAGTAACAGAGCATTGGATTATCAGTTAGCGCAATACGCTGCTGGCCCCGGTGTGTCTGATGCTCGCGGCATTTTAATTAAAGAGAACGGACTTATTTTTTACCGTATCAACTTCACGGCTGCGAATCATACGTTTGTATTGAATGTATCGATGAGTACATCTGATTCGCCCAAATGGCATGAAGAGGAGGTCATCAATGGCGATAGGCACCCCGCCCAAACTCACGCTTATTTTGCTGGCGTTAATTTCTATGGAGATTATGAGAAGGCTTTATTTTACATCGTAAGCGATCAGGTCACGACTAATAATGGTGAACGAATCAGACGCATGAGAATAGGCCGTCAAATGAGTCCAGAGGGTTATAAGCGATTACGCATTGACCGATGGCAACTTGATTTATTACAGGGCGCATTGTCCACGGGTGTTTTAGGGTTTACGCCCGATCACGGTCTGGATAATATTTTAACGATTCCTTACGCGCCAAATGCTCAACCAACCGTTTATTTGTCTGTATCAAAAGATGGAGGTCAAAGCTATGGTAATAATCTGCACGCGACAATGGGAAAGACAGGTGAGCGAACCCATAGAACCGTCTGGCGTAAGATTGGAACAACCCCTAGAGGACAAGGCTTTGTTCCTAGAGTCGAATTCTTTAGCGAGATCCCATTCATTATCTTGGGTGCCTCTTGGAATTTCGAGATTTTACCGGAGTAAATAAATGGCTCGTGACTTTGACTTTTTCCCAACCTATGACCCTTTAGTAAGGGATCAGGTTTATTTAAGTAACGTTTGGGGCGACTTTATGGCGACATTTGTCGAGTCCTTACGCGAATATATGTCATCGGGCGGCTTTTTCGTTCCAAGACTTACTAAAGCACAAAAGGCTTTGATACAAACGCCCGTTGAAGGGCAAATGATTTACGTGAGTGATGCCAATTCGCCAACGTTGCCAAGGACGGCTTCATTACAAATATGGCAAGTGGTTGCAGGTAATGGACAATGGACGACCATTGTTTAAAGATTAATTAGCACAAGGAATGTGGACTATGGCTAATACGATGGGTGGTGGTTGGAATAACCCAGATTATGGATTTGATCCTCAAGGGATGATGTCAGGTGCAGGAGGTTTTCTTGGGGGCCTTTTTGGCGACTCCGGAAAATCCTATGACAAAGCTATGGAGCAATACCAAAAGTACATGCAAATGGGTCAAGGGGTACAACAACCTTACCTAGATGCAGGTAAAGAAGGTCTTGGAAATTATCAGGAATGGCTAAAAGGCCAGAAAGACCCAAGCGGTTTTATTAATAACTTAATGGGTAATTACCAAGAAAGTCCTTACGCCCACATGCTTCAACAGCAAGCAATGAACGCAGGAAACAATTCGGCATCAGCCAGTGGCATGATGGGAAGTAGCGCACTGATGCAACAACAACAGCAAAATGCCGGGCAAATTGCATCGGGTGACATGAATTCATGGCTTCAAAACGTATTGGGAATTAATAGCCAATATGGACAAGGCGAAGATAATTTGATGAAAGGTGGTCAAGGCGCGGCAAATTCATTGACCGACATGTATAATAAAATGGGCCATCAAATGGGTGAAGCGGCCTATGGGAAAGAAGCAGGTAAGAAAAATGACTTCTGGAACACTATAGGCGGTGGCTTAAGTATGCGCGGCAGCTTTTTATAAGGATATAAAATGGCACTTCCATTACCAAGAACTGTTCCCGATACTGGCCCCGGTGGTGGTTTGGTCACTGCTATGGGTGGGATTAATGCCCTTCACAACGCAATGATTGAGAAGAAGATTAACCAAATTAAATCTCAGTATTTGCCCACAACCTTGCAAGCCGAAGCTGCGAGTAAACGTGCCTATGCCAATTTGATGGGGCCACAATTCCTTGCCAAATTACTACAAAACCCCGGTGCTTTAGCCAATATGGGCAATAAAAAAGCCCGAGAAGCATTAGAAAAATCGGTTAATGCTGGTATGGGTCAAGGTACAGGCCGGAATTATTTAAATAACATTCCGCAACATACAGGCGTTGGACAACCTTCAACCAATAACTTTGCTGGCTACTTAAAGAATGGCCTTAAAGGTTTTCTTGGACAAGGCCAAAGCCAAGGGCAAGGAAACAACCCATTTGCGCAAGCGGCTCAAGCTATGCCACAAATGCCTCAACAGCAACAAATGCCCCAAGGACAGCCACAAGCTCCTGAACAGCCAATGGGTAATCCAGCAATGAATACTGTTCCCGGAAAAAGGCCAAAAGGTGGTGTCACTGTTGAAGGTCAACAATGGTATGACAAGAATGGCAATCCTGTTTATGAGGAAGATGTTCAAACGCCTAATGAGGATGTTCAGATTGAAGAAACTGAACCCACATGGGCTGAGAAAACCGGCCGATTTAAAGGCGAAGAGAAGCAAGGCGAAGAAGCCGGAAAGTATCGCGCCAAAGCGCAACAGGAAATTGGAGACAGTCAACTTGGCTTAAGTCATTCAGGTGCCGTATTGGGTCGTATGACAGATATTATTAAAAATCCTGAGTTTCAAGAGATGCGCAATAAGATTCCTTTCTTCCAAGATAAGCAATTAAATTATTTGATGAAGACCGGAACCCCTGCGCAAAAGAAACTTATTGGTGACTTTTTATCTACTTCTGAAAGTTTTATTGCATCAACTGTTCAAGGGTTTAGTGGTAAGCCTTTAGTGCGTGAGTTTGACTTAGCGCAACGTCAAAAGATTAGCCCAAGCGATCCAATTCATGTCGCCGAAGGTAAACTAAAATCAGCTATTGCACTTCATGACATTGCAGAAAAGAAGAACGATATTATCTCAGGGTTGCTTGATAAAGGCGTCAATCTATCTGATGCTGTTAAGCAAGCAAACAAAATGGTCGATGTAAGTGCTATTGAGAAGCGAACTGATGAATTATTGCGTGATAAACCTACGGAAGAAGACATCAAGTATATGGCTGAAAAATACAAAACATCACCTGCGGAAATCAGGAAGAAATTAAAAGCGCAAGGAGTACTGTAATGGGAACGCCACGCGATTTTTTAGAAGGTAGTTACAATCCTGCAAAGCAAACTTACCAGCCCCGAGACTTCTTAGAAATGGAAGAACCGGAAGAAAGTATTGGTCAAGCTGCAAAGTATGCGCCTTTTAGGGTTGGCGAGGATTTACTGAATGCCGGAAAGGGTGCGCTTGAAAGTGCGCCTGAGTATTGGGAAAAGGCAAAGACGGAGGTTCCAGCTTGGTTAAATCCAATTAATGGTCTTAAACATCCCGTTTCCCGTATCAAGAATGGAATTGCAGGACTTGCGGAACTTGGTCATGAAACGATTAATACACCTTACAAAATAACAAATTATTTAGAAAATCGTCTTAATCTTTTACCAAAAGGTGCCGCAGATAAAGTAAAAAAATATCTTTATCAAGAGGACATATCAGGGGCATTAGACCAATTCACGGGCAAAGAAATGAACCCAGGTGATGCTTTGACACGAGGAATTGCAAGAAATGCCACAAGCATTATTCCGGCTGGAAAGGTTGCAGGGGCTTTAAATCCAATGAACCTTACCGCCAAGAGTATTGCTAAGGATGTCTTAAAGACTCGTGAAAAAAATATTGGTCAATACGGTAATCGCTATGAAAACTTGTGGAAGGAAGCCGAAGGAAAAGGCTTTGGTGATGCATTGTATGATATTGATGTGGACATGAAGACCATCAAAAAGTACTCGCCAAACAAGGGTATCAAAGGACTTGAGGATTTCGACAAGAACCCTACCTTGCAAAATGCGCACAATGCAAAAAGTGACCTATTACGTATTAAGCGAGATTTAGATAAACTAACTACATTGCGAACTGCTGAACGCCAACAATTGGGTGCTGTAAATAATGCAATTGACAGCATTAATAACAATATGTTTAAAGGCCCTGATGGTAAGATACATGAGGGAATGAAGCAAAAATATGGCGAACTTCAAGAAGGTTATAGAAACGAAGTGGTTCCTTATAAGAATAAGGCCATCAATGAGTTTATGCGCGGTGAATCTTCTCCTGATGAATTAGTAAATTCATTATCTAAGAGAGCATTTTATGCAAAGCGTGGTAAATATCATAATGCAATGCGAATGAGAAAATTGGTTAAGAGTCACCCTTATCTTGCAGGAATAGGCACAGGAAGTGCTTTAGGAGCTGGGGCTTTAGGTTTTTACAATGAGCTTTTTGGTAAGAGCAAATAAATAAAACTTCACAAGGAATGTGAACATGGCAATTACTTACGTACAAGCGTTTCCGCCCCTATGGTACATCGTTGGTAACGATGGCCTTGCGGCTGGTGGCGCACAAATGTTTACTTACGACTCTATTACGCGTCAACCTAAACCTATCTATCAAGACCCAGCGGGAACATTGGCATGGCCAAATCCTGTTATTTTCAATCTTAATGGCACTAAAGGCCCTTTCTATTGGCAAGAAGATAGCGCAAACCCAGACGACTTGTACTATGTAGAAGTTTACGATAAAGACGGTAATCTGCTATGGCAAGCAAACGACTTCCCAGCAAGTGGATCAGGTGGTGGTGGTAACGTCACGACATATATTACTGTGACGAACTACATCACCAATAACCAATTTATCAACCACATTGGGGCGCAAGCGGGTCCTCTCCCTACCAACTTGGTTATCGCCCCATCTAATCACAAAGGCTTTACTCCGGCTCTTACTAACCCCATTGTAGGAACCTATGGAGTTCTTGGCCCTGATATTCGTTTTGTTAAAAATAACACCAATGCAATCGACTCGATAACATTTGTTCCATTCGCATTGTCTGCGGCTCCTTTAACCGGAGATGTAACACCTGTTGAGTATGTAGAATATCAATGCACCAACACGCCAACGGGTGAAACATACAAAAGCTTCCAGTTTCCAATAACCCAAAAGGTTAAAAACTTATCAAATCAGCCTATGACTTTCGGATTTTGGGCAGCTTGTGGGTCTGGAACTCAAACGGTAAATATATTTAGTCGTCAATATTATGGGTCTGGAACGGGTGCAACACCTGAATCATCAGCGACACGAGTTAACATTGGTTCAGCGGTACTTACTACGACATGGCAATGGTTCCCTATAAACTTTGTGGTTCCATCTGTTGCAGGTGGTTCGCTTGGTACGCCCGGAATGCAAACCGATGATGACGCATTATACATTCAAATTGATATGCCATTAGGTGCGCCATGTGACATCTTGTTTACGAAACCTGCTCTGTTCTTAGGGTCTGTCGATCCTGATACTGAGTTTGATTCATATGACATGATTGACTCTATAGACCAAACACCACGATGTGGGGATGTTAAAGCAACTTATTGGTCATCTGCTCCTTTGGGATGGATGCCTATGAATGATAGCACCATTGGAAATACTGGATCAGGTGCAACACCGCCTTATGCTGGGCAATTTATGTTTCAACTATATAAAACGATTTGGGATGCTGTATCAAATACCTATGCACCTGTTGCCGGAGGACGCGGAGCTACAGCACAAGCGGACTTTATTGCTAATAAGGCTCTGACATTGCCTTTATCTTTGGGAAGGTCAATAGCTGCTACGGGCATGGGCGCGGTCTTAGGTCAAAATGCTGGTGCTAATAGTGCAACCTTTACAATTGGTGCAGCAAACTTGCCACCTCACTCACATACCTATACCTTTACAACGGTAGGGGCTGGGTTTGGTTTCGGTTTTGCATCGGGAACAAACTTGACGACTGCAACCGGAAATACAGGAAATGGCCCCGGAACATCAACGGCTATTACCTTATCTACGCTGCCGTTAACCTCATTCATGAATATTTACATTAAACTTTAAGGAGCCACGTAATGGCAGTTCAATTATGTAATATACCAGCTTTAGATCCCAACTCTTACACTGGCCCAACTCGGGTTATGTCGGGTGTTGCAAGGACAGGAAACGTAACAAACGATACTTATTTTGGAGCCAATAACTCCGTTGAATTCGCACGCTGGCTTTATGTAGGCGTGACTGGTGATGTCTCTTATACAAAATGGGATGGCACTGTACAGACTCTTACGGCCTTGGCGGCTGGCGTTTGGCACCCGATTTACTCCATCAGGATTAATTCGAGTGGAACAACAGCTACAGGTATCGTATGGGGAAGTTAGCTAACTTCAAGCAGTAATATTACTCATCATTTAATAAGGATATTAAAATGACTTTACACCTAGGACAAACAGTACTGTTTAACGATTTGACACCTGCGCGTGTCGTATCGTTATCAAACATAGTAGGTACTTACTACAATGGCCCAAATAACAACGGAGTTGGTGCTTTATTAACTCTTGCCGTAACTTCTTTAACAGTGGATGGCGTGTTATTAAAACCCGGTGATAGAATTCTATTAGCTGGTCAAACTCTTCCTGCACAAAACGGAATCTACATCTATCAAGATTATGGATTCCCTAATGTGTCCTATCCTTTCCCACAACCACCTCAAGTTGTTGTGCTTCAACGTGCCTTCGACCAACAAAGTCTTGAGCAATTGAAAGCAGGTCAATTCGTGGTTATCGGTGCTGGTACTGCTAACGCTGGTGCTTTGTACTCTCTGGTTGAGCCTTTACCTCAAAACATCGGAGCAGATGCCTTCATCTATGTTGCTTCCTCTCCAATCGTTTCTTCCACGGCCTTAACTGCTGCGCAATTCCTCGGTATGTTTGCGGCTCCTGTTGCTTTAGTTCCAGCACCCGGTGCAAATAGACTTATCGTTCTTGACCGTATGGAGTTAGTCCAAACTTATGGCACAGCGGCATTTGCTGGTGGTGGTGTGGTAGCTGCTCAATATGGCGCGACTATTAACGGTGCTGGCCCTGCTGCTTCTAATACCGAAGCTGCCGCGGACTTCTTTGTTACAGCGAGCAATACGTACCTATTTAACGGGGCAATCGGTGCTAAGCCTTTCGCAACTACCGTTAACCAAGGTTTGTATTTGAGCAACGCGACAGGTGCGTTCACCACTGGTGATAGTACTTTTGTTGCTAAAGTTCACTACCATGTAATAGCTACAGCGTAATTAATTGGGGGGAAATGAATTCCCCCTTTTTTAAAAGGAATTAAAGATGCCAGGCGTTTACGGTGGGTTAATCGTTATCTTAATTTATGCCGCTTCTGAATCGGTTATCGATCAGGAATTGTTTCTCATTACACAAGGCGGTGATCCGATTCTTACGAACCTTGGACAAAACATATTAGTCACGGAAGAGGAATAGACCATGCCCGGTATAGATATTAGTGCCTTACCTGCGGCCACGTCCGCACAAGTTACAGACGTATTCCCAGCGGATCAATTACCAGGCCCTGTGACGCGAAAAATAACTATTCAGCAAGTCTTAGACTTATTGACTGGAACCTTTGTTGAAAGTGTTTCAGGTACGACAAATCGCATCACCTCAACGGGTGGCGTCAATCCAATTATAGATATTTCGTCAAACTATGTCGGTCAAACTTCGATTACCACGCTTGGTACGGTGACGACTGGAACATGGAATGCAACGCCAATAGATTTGGCAAGTTTTGTGAGCGGCAACTTAGCCGTAACTCACTTAAATAGTGGTACGGCAGCATCGGCCACAACTTTCTGGCGTGGAGACGGCACTTGGTCAACAATTTCATCAGGTTCAACTCCTTTTACTGTAGTAACGGGAACGTCTCAATCTATGACTACAAATACCGGATGGGGAGCTAATAATGCATCTTTAGTTACTTTTACCCTCCCTACAACTGCGGCTATTGGAGATGTTCTTTATGTTATTGGTATGGGTGCAGGTGGATGGAAAATAGCTCAAAATGCCAGTCAAAATATTCAAATAGGAAACCTTTCTTCAACTTCTGGAACGGGAGGAAGCATTGCATCAACCAACCAATTTGATTCAATTCATTTTATTTGCACGGTAGCAAATACTACATGGCAATGCTTAGGTGCACCACAATCTGCACTGATAACAATTGTTTAAGGGGAAATCATGGCTGGAAATAATGGAATTAACTTAGTTTACAATCCCGGTAGATTAATAGGGAAGCAAATATTTGCTACGGCTGGAAGCTTTACTTATACCCCCACCACTGGAACAACTAAAATATATGTTGAAGTATGGGGTGGTGGTGGTGGTGGTGGTGGTGCTGCGTGGTCTTCTGTATTTAATAGTGCTGCTGGTGGTGGAGGTGGTGGTGGATATTGCAATCGTTACTACACCACTATGCCTACAACTTTAACTTTAGTGGTTGGAGCTGGTGGCTCAGGAGGATCTGCTGGAAATAATAACGGTGTTGGTGGTGGAACATCACAATTTAGTGATCAAATTGCAGACCCTACAAATTATATTGCTATTAGAGGTGGTGGTACTGGCAATGGAAGTGCAGGGGCAGCCTCTGGAACATTTACCCAAACGTATGCTTCGGTAGGTGGTGGATTAGGTGGTTTACTTACCACTACAAACCAAATATCTATTCAGGGCGGTATGAGTCAAAGAGGAATGACAACTACTGGCCAAGCTATGGGTGGCGCCGGTGGAAATGCTGCATTGGGTGGTGGTGGTGGTGCTGGTTCTAGTAATGCAGCAGGTGGTCAAATTGGTGGTGGTGCAGTAGGCAATGCTCCGGGTGGTGGTGGTGGTGGTGGTGGAAGTATTACTGCCGCAACTGCTGGCGGAAACGGAGCTGCTGGAATGGTTGTAATATGGGAATATTCATAATATTTGTTCAATAACATAAGGAGTAGTTTTAATGTCATTAACAGTAGAAAAATTGCGTGGAGATATTGCCGTTCTTGCAATAAGAAGAGACCAAGCCCATCAAGATTACCATCAATTAATTGGCGCGATTTCCGTGTTAGAGCAAATGATATGGCGTATCGAACATCCAGAAGAAGCCAAGCCCGAAGGAGAGGAGAAGAGCGAGGTTGAAACTGTTCCTGAACATAACGAAGCTGCTTAATTCATAGATGGCGCAATGAGTTCATAACCACGACTCTTGCGCCTCTTCATCATTTGGTCAATTGTTTTCTGTGCTTCCTCTTCGGAACACAAGAAAATGTTCTTCTTGCCACCGCGATTTGAATTACAAGAACCCCAACTATAATCAAGTCTAATCCTATTAGCATCTTCCTGCACTGCGATTTTATAAAATCTGTCTTTAGCTTTGTTGAGCCATTGGTAAATCAGCATAGGTACTTAACATCTCATCTAAGGTTTCTCTGGTTTCGGTATATTCTTCTTCATCCATAAAGAAACTAGGGTCTGACACGTCCACTTCGTGACCCTCTACATAGAATCTCATCTACTTATTTACGCCTAAAAAGTTGGCATAGTACAAAATCATGATCTTGAGTGCAAGCTATAACTCTAATGCTTTGTATATCGTAGCGCGAGAAACGTTCATATCTTTAGCTATGGAACGTATGGATTGTAAACTTTCCCTCTTCTCTTTGACAATTTTTCTAAATTTATTGTCAACTTTAATAGGTCTACCAAGGTGCTTTCCGGCTTTTTTCGCCGCATCAATTCCCTCGCGTTGACGAGACCTAATCATAGTGCGCTCAAACTCAGCGAATGCACCCATAATTTGCAATGTTAAAGTAGCCATTGGGTCTTTATGTGCATTGAAGGTAAGGTTTTCCTTTATGAACTTAACGGAAACCCCTTTTTTAATAAGGTTATCCACTATTTCTTGAAGGTCTTGAAGGTTTCTAGCAAGCCTATCAATGCTATCCACTAAAAGCTGATCACCTTCACGAACGTAAGCCATACATTCTTTTAGACCATCCCGGTCTTTGTTACTTCCTGTAACCATATCGACAAACTCCTTGTCTAATGTAATTCCTGCTAACTGTCTTGCTGTATTTTGTCCTTGTGATGAAACACGAATATAGCCTACTATTTGATGGCTCATAATTATTCGATCACTTTTGTTAAATCATTGATTACTTTCTTGATAAGAAACTTGGCATCATCTAAAGAGGAAAGTTGAACTCGTTTATTCCAAAACTCAATAGCAGCGTCTAAAGTTTTCGATTCCGAAGAGTAAGGGCAAGCTTCACAAGTGGTGCATCTTATCTTGTACCACCAATCTTGAAGCACATGAAAAGAATGACCTTCATCATCTTCTTTAGTTCCACAAAAAGGACAAGGCAAGAATCTTTTGTCATTAATTGTGATAAATTCTACAAGTTGCATATTGTTACGTTTTGCCATTTACTAATTACCTACTAATTGCTAATGAATTGGTAATTGAGTATACCACCTTATTATACATTGCGCATTAAGGTGGTTAAAATAATTTATTACAGGGCATTTTGTTGATGTCACCAATATGGTCTAGTCGGTGTACCTTATTTACAGGTCTTCTTTAGAAAAAGAATTAATGTCGTTATCTTCTTCAAAATACAAGATTCTGAAATTTGCTTTAGTTTTCGGAATATTAAATTTTTCGCACATTCGAACAGC
>Ga0182012_10005525_pt1 | contig 13073 bp, 9 predicted proteins | sample 612S2SmetaG_FD_120486 | JGI IMG/M metagenome (GOLD analysis project Ga0182012, IMG submission 120486) | Permafrost microbial communities from Stordalen Mire, Sweden - 612S2S metaG | ecosystem: Environmental > Terrestrial > Soil > Wetlands > Permafrost | place: Sweden: Stordalen | collected...
CGCCGCCGGGGTGTGGGCGGTGACGATCAGTTCGCGAATCTGGGCCGTCTGCGTGTCGAGTTTCTCCGGCTCGTCATAGGCCAAGGTCCCGGAAAGCTCAGTCAGTTGGTCATCGAGCCTCGTCTGGGTGAGAAAGTCGGTGTAAGCGGCGGTGGCGACGACGAAGCCGCTGGGGACGTTGAACCCGGCTTGTGACATCCGGGCCAGGTTCGCGCCTTTCCCGCCGGCCAGGGCCGGCTGCGTCGCGGTGGGCTCATCGAGGGTGAGGATGTACTCCATTGGACTGGCGCTCTTTTCGTTCACGAGGTGTGCGGGTTGACGTGGAAGGGCTCGAGCAGATGCGGAATTCGCAGTCGTTCGGGGATGTTCTCGACCCCGATGACGCGGTCCACTGCTTCGGCATGGTGGTAGATGCGTCGTTCGATGTAGCTGATGGGCATGGCATCGTTGGCGCCGCTCTCGATTGACTTCTGCAGCCACGACAAGTTCGCCAAATCCTCGTCGAGGGTCAGCTCGTAGATCGTGGTCAGCTGTTTGGCCGCGATCGAGTCGGGATCGTTGTGTCCCTGCGGTCCGGAGTACACCGCCTCGATCCGGGTGGTCCGGATGTCGACCGGCCAGAACATCAGGAATGCGAACTCGTGCTCGGACGCCGAGCACTGAATGTTCGGGAACACTGTGTAACCGCGGATGGTCTCGCGGCCGATGCGGTGTTCGTCGCTGCCCTCGGTCCCCAGCGGGCTGTACTCCGCGGCATCCTCACCAGTCTTTTGGAGCGTGTACATCGTCGAGTGCCCGTTGTCGTACAGGTCGATATGACTGCCTCGGTGATCGACGTAGTTGGAGACTGTCTGCGGATGGACCTGCGCCAGGTGGTAGCTCTCCACGAAGGCGTCGATCGCGATTTTCCAGTTGCACGGCATCTCGTAAGTCCGCACATCGAACGCGGTGCGGGTGTCCATGCTCAGGTCGGCGAAGTCGTCGACCAGCGGGCCCAGCCAGTCCAGCAACGGGGCCGCGTACTGATCCCGGTTGACGAAGATCATGTTGCCCCACTGCTCGCAGCGCAGCGGCACCAGACCGTGCGTCGCCTTGTCCAGTCCGGGGAAGTCGTGCGCGCCCGGCACGTGCTTCAACGCGCCCTCGAGGTCATAGGTCCAGGCGTGGAACTTGCACACCAGCATTCGTGACTTTCCACACTCCTCGCGGACCAGCGCACCGCCACGGTGGCGACAGGTGTTGTAGAACGCCCTCACCCGCAGATCACGCCCGCGGACCAGGATCACCGAGATTCCGGCGTTCTCCCAGAGCTTGAAGCTGCCGGCCTGGGGTAGTTCGTTGGCGAATCCCGCATACAACCAGGTCTTCGACCACAACCGCTGACGTTCCAGCTCGAACAGTTCCGGATCGAGGTATCGGGCCGTCGGGATGGGTGGCAGGGGTGGGAAGTCCACCGGGTGCGTTTTCTGCTCGTAGCGTTCAACTTCGCTATGGCAATTGTCGATGAGCCTGGTGGTAAGCGCAGCGTCCATGACAAGCCATCCTTCGTCTGACACTTCGGTCCGGATCGCAGGCTGCTGCCCGGTGCCGCTCGGTGTGATCGACCACTACTAGGTGAGGTGGCTCACAGTAGCGCACGATTGGGCGCTGAGCAACGGCCGTGTTGGAATTGCGTGCCAAGCTGACTGAGTGGCGACGTCAAGGTCTTCCCGCCTCGCGCGCCCCGCGACCGCCGACAAGCGACAGCAGCTGCTCGCCTCTGCCCGCGAACTGTTCGGGGCACGCGGCTACGCCGCGACCAGCACCCACGCCATCGCCAAACACGCGGGCGTCTCCCAGGCCCTGGTCTACCGGCACTTCCCGAGCAAGGCCGAACTCTTCGTCGAAGCGGTGTTCGACCCCTTCGTTGAGCTGTTGGACTCGTTTGTCGAACAGTGGGATATCAGCGACGCTGACGCGTCGATCGACGGCATCACCCGCAACTTCGCCGCCGCGCTCTACTCGCGGGTGCGCGGCGAACGCCAGCTCCTACTCGCCGCCGTGACCTCACACGTCCTCACCGGCGGCGCCGACAGCGAACGCCGCGCAATCGAGGCCACCGTCGCGCGGATGTTCGCCCGGATCGAGGCCGAGCACATCCGAGCCGGACGTTCCCACAACCTCCTGCACCTGGATCCTCCACTAACCGTCCGAATGACGTTCGCCGTGGTCTTTGCCGCCGCAGTATTTGACGACTGGCTCCTGCCCAGCCTGAGCGAACGTCCTGACGACCAGTCTGTCCTGGAAGACCTGGGCAGGTTCGTCGCGTGGGGGGCGACAGGACGACCAGCTCTAATGCCGATCGACCTGTCCCGCACCGCATTTACCGCGACCGCGACTGTCGTGGCTGTCGAGGCGGGCATCGAGCAGAGGGCTCACGGGCAACGACCGGCGGGCTCGGTTCGTCCGCTGCTGCTCGCGGCGGCCCGGGATCTATTCCTGGACAACGGCTTCGCGGCAACGAGCACCAGGCAGATCGCGCATCACGCCCGAGTCGCGGAGTCGTTGCTGTTCCACCACTTCGCCACGAAAGCAGACCTGTTCACTGCGGCGGTGGTACAGCCCCTGATCTCAACCCTGTCGACTTTCGGTGCCGACGACCATGCATCTGCGCCGCTGGAACAAATTGTCATCGACCTTTATGACCGCCTACGCGCCGAACGTGCTGCGCTCGACGCAGTCATCTCATCGAACATTCTCCAGAACCCCGCCGACAACAACACAAAGGCAATCCAGACCGAGCTTCGACGTGTCTTTGACAGGACAGCAAAGCACCTCGTCGATGTCGCCGCGGGAAAGCCCGACGCCGCACTGATGGCTCGACTGATCTTCGGTCTCGCATTCTCCGTCGCCGTCCTCGAGGACTTGCTGTTGGCCGGGTTGGAACCCGCACCCGGACGTGAACGACTGACCACCGAAATGATCAGATTCGCACTCTCAGGAGCAACCCGCCGTTAGGTCGTTGCCTGACCCGAGTTCTGTACGTACCGGCCGACTAATCGCCGGATCGTTGTCGCGCGACGGCCGTCTCGACGAACTCAAGAATTGTCTGGGCCGTCAACGCGGGATCGTCGATCATCGGTACGTGTCCGACGTCGGGCAGCATCACCAGCTCGGCCCCTGGCACGGCCTCTAGCATCGGCGCGCCATAGCTCATGAAGGGTAGCGTGCGATCCTGCCAACCCCACGCGATCCGTACTGGACACGTCAGCTGGGCGAAGGCGGTCATGGGGCCCGCATCACGGGCGCCGGCGAGAAGGTCAGTCAGTACGGCGCAGCCTGCCATGTCCTCGAATAGAGCGGTGGCTTGTGCCTGCGTCATCCGGTCGGCGTGCTCCGCCATAGATCGCAGCAGTATTCGGCGCATCTTGTTGTTGCTGGCCGCCAGCTTGTGTATGTGCGTGGCCTTTCTGAGCTGGGCGCCTACTCGGAAGATCATCAGCATTCTCGTCAGGTCCTTGGGCGATCGCCACGCTCCGGCGGGCGCAAATGCCAGGACGGAGCTGGCCCGTCCACGGCGCGCCAGTTCGAGGGCGATCCAGCCGCCGAGCGAGTTCCCGACCAGGTGCGCGGTTTCGATTCCCGCCTCGTCGAGCTGTCGGCACATCGCGTCGACGATTCCTTCCACGACCATCGCCGGAGCTACGTTCAAAGGGGGGCCGCCCCAGTGTCCAGCGAGGGTCGGTACGAAAACACGGTGATGCGCTTCTAAAGTCGGAAGCAGCGGTTCCCAGGCTCGCGCTGAGGACGTTGCGCCGTGCAGCAAGACCAGCGGCAAAGTTGTGGCATCGCTGTCGAAACCGGTCATGCGAGCACCACCGGTCCGCGCGCTCCTGATTTCAGGTCGAGCACTTCGGCGAACCCGTCTGACAGGCAGCCAGCGAATAGGGCTGGATCCGTCACCGCAGCCACGTCGAGGTTCGCGCCTATGCAGCACACACCGTTGTAGGTGTGCAGGGCGATCATCGCCGCGCAACCGGGTAGCGGAGCAAAGGGGTAGATTCGCTCGATCTTGGCTCCTGCCATATACATTTCCTCCTGGACTCCCGGGACATTGCTCGCCTGTAGGTCGTTTCCGGCTGTTGTCGCGCCCGCCATCCGGACGAGAAGCGATGCGGGCATCCGGGCCAGTACGGGCGCGACCAACGCGGCGCTCTCGAGGGCCGGTTCACTGCGTGCATCGCGCATAAGCTCCCCGATCATCTTGATCCTGACGGCGGGATCTACTACGCCGACCGGACACGCCAGCCGCGCGGGAGCGAAGTGGTTCCCGCCGGCGCCGTCGGAGTTGCGGCGTATCGACACCGGCACCGAGACCGGCATCGTGGTGTCCTCGGACAACGGGGCGTGCGATCGATCGTGATAGAGCCGAAACGCTGCCAGCAGTGAGGCCAGGAATGCGTCATTAAGCGACCCGCCTGCGACCTTCGCTGCACCGCGAAGATCGGCAAAGTCGACATCGAGTGCAACGAATCGCCAGGACGTCCCGCGTGCGGCCAGCAGCGGCAGCCCCGCCGCCGCCGGTGGAGACAGCACTCTTCGCGCTGAGTTCGCATAACGAATTGCGTCGCGGGCGAATCTCGCAGGCCCGCGAAGACCTCTCACAACAGTGGCACCACCGACGCGGATCGTCGCCGGCACCGCGCCGATGTCGCGGCGGAGCTGTCGGGATAGGTATTGCGCACGATCAACTTTCAGGTGCGTGGCCTCCGGCGGTTGCGGCTTGCGCGGGTCGTGCGCGCGCTGCCGGGAGTGGATCTCGGACAGCAATTGCGTCAAACCCAGGCCGTCAGTCAAGGCGTGATGCAGTTTGAGCAGGTACGCGGCCTTGCCCTCAGGCAGGCCCTCGATAAGGACCGCCTCCCACGGTGGGCGGGCGCGGTCGAACGGCGTCATCGCGAGCTGCTCGGCCGCGATCAACAATTCCGACCAACCGCCGTTGCCGCCGAGGCGAGCGCGTCGCAAATGATAGTGAAGATCGAGGTGCGAATCCGCCGACCACACCGGTGTGCCCAAGACACCGAGCGGTTCGAGCACCCGGTCACCGAACCGCGGCACCATCCGGCTCGCCCATTCGTGTGCGGCTACAAGGCGATCCCAGTCGGGTGCGACGTCGAGGACTTCCAAGGCCATGACTGTCGACCGCATCATTGGGTCGGTGTCCACGCGCCACATCAGTGTCTCGAGCGGGTTGAGTTCGTGTGAGGTGCCCCAATCCACGGTTCCCTCCTCATCGTTGTCGATACACCGGCTCTGCTGTAGTTCCAGTGCCACGGACATCTCAGTGGTGCGCGGCAGCCTTGAAAAGCGCCACCGTTTTTCGCTTCTCTGCGAATTCCAGGCCGTCTCGCCATGAGGCAATCTGCGAATACGAGCCGATCGGCCATGCGGCATAACGCCGCCCCTCGGACCGTATAAATCTGACCTCTGCCAGTTCATGCTCGCCGGGCCATTATTTTAATTCATATTAGAATATTAAGTCGATTCTGTCAATGCCCCCATCCGTGCGCCTGGCAGTCCCAGTCCAAACGGTTACCCGGGGTCTGGTTGCGATGCAGTATTTCGTCCGAGCCTATTCGCACAAGTCAGGCATAGACAGGTTCCTTCAGGGTGGCAGACCTGACCGTGGCGACGTCTATAACGCCATGGCCTGCCATACGTAACGCGCCGATTTGGCCGCCTGCCCAGAGGTAGGAGAATCGTTTCCCGTTGTCCCACCGACTCCGCTTATGTGCAGCGCGAATTGTGATTGCCACCGGGGATGATGTGAGCCTATGTTTGAGGCTTGAAATGATTTACAAAATAGGTTGAGGGTCTACCGTGTCGCGATCGCCTGTTGGTCCGTGCGTGAGTTCGGGCCCGACGTTCTTTCTGCGGACGAGCCGGATAGCACCATCAGGCAACTAGACAGTGGATTCGTCCCCAAGAAGGAGCGAGCGGTGAACAGCTCAGTACGATCCGGTCGCCACTGCTCGCGCGCACGCGAAAGCAGCGGGTAATGAGGTTGCCGGTCAGCGAGCCTTTGTCACAACTGAGGACGGTCGCTGGGCTGGGTTGTTTTCTCCCCGTCGCCGCAGGCGCTCTGGGCCTCGGCGTCGTGTCGGGCAACAGACGCGACGGCGTGAACTTTTTTACGGCTAATTGGCCGAGACTGATGCTGGCTGCGGGCGGGGTGACTACTAATGTCCTCGGCAGTGAGAACCTCACTGCGCAGCGCCCCGCGGTGTTTATCTTCAACCATCGCAACGTTTTCGATGTGTTCATCGCTGCCGCTCTTGTGCGTGACAACTGGACAGCAGTAGGGAAAAAGGAACTCGAGAACGACCCGATTGCGGGAACCATCGGGAGGATTGTGGACGCTGCGTTCATTGATCGTGACGACGCTCGTGCGGCCGTCGAAGGCTTGCACAAGGTGGAAGAACTCGCCAAGAAGGGACTCTCTATCATTATCGCACCGGAAGGGACCAGGGTAGACACCTCCGACGGCGTCGGCCCATTCAAAAAGGGCCCATTCAGGATCGCGATGACAGCGAACATTCCGATCGTTCCGGTGGTGATTCGTAATGCGGAGTCGATTGCGCCGCGCGACTCGACCATATTGCATCCCTGCACCGTTGACGTCGCCGTGTTTCCGCCAGTCTCGGTTGATGGCTGGACACACGCCAATCTGCCCGAGCACATCGCTGCGGTGCACGACCTCTACCGCAATACGCTGGCGGCCTGGCCGCTCGACAAACTTCCGCAGATAAAGATCGGGGCGCAAGCACCTACCAGCGCAAAGCGGAAAAGAACAGCAGCACAGAAGGATTCAGGGGCGAAACGCCGGACCCCGAAGTGACCAACCGAGTCAAACAATGAAAGGTCAGCCGTGGCCGTCCAACCCCAGGACTTAGACAGCTTCGCGACTACCGACGACGCGTTGGTGTTGGCGGCGGTGTCTTCGTCGGTGGAGTTGGAGTTGCTTGACGACTGGTTGCGGCGACAACGCCAGGACCATCCTCATGCCCAGGTCGAAGTGCTGCAGATCCCGGCCAACAAACCACCGCCCGGCGTGGTGGCGCAACTGGTGAAGCATCTGGAGGCCGACGACAAGCGGTCGGTGGTCCCGGTGCGGGTGTTTTGGGTGCCCGAGTCCCATCTGTCCAACCGCTCCAAGATCCTCGGGCTGCTGGCAGGGCGCGACCCTTACCGGCCTACCGAACGCCGGCAACGCAAGATCTTACGAACCGATCCATCGCGCGCCCGGGTGGTGGCCGGGGAACCGGCCACGGTGGCCGAGCTGCGTCAGCAGTGGCGCGACGACACCGCTGGGGAGGACGTACGCGATTTCGCCCGGTTCGTCACCCGACGGGCAGTCCTGGCCATTGAGCGTGTCGAATATCGTCTGCTCGGACCGGAGTACAAGTCGCCGCGGCTGGTGAAGCCAGAGATGCTGGCGTCCGCGCGGTTTCGGGAGGGGTTGAACGGTTTTCCCGGGGCGACGGTGGAGGACGCGGGCAAGATCCTCGACGAACTGGCGACCGGTTGGAGCAGGGTTTCGGTCGATTTTATTCCCACCTTGGGCCGGCTCATTTTCCGCCGCGGGTTCGACCCGGACATCGACTACGTCGACGACCAGATCGCAGCGATGGAGCGGGCGCTGCGGCTCCATCCTGCGGTGATGTTATTTTCGCACCGGTCGAACTTGGACACGTTCGTCCTGACGGTGGCTTTGCAGGAGAACCGGCTGCCGCGAGCGCATATCTTCGGCGGCATCAACTTGGCTTTCGGGTTCATGGGCCCGCTGATGCGCCGCGCAGGCGTCATCTTCATCCGTCGCAACATCGCTGATGACCCGCTTTACAAGTACGTCCTCAAAGAGTACGTCGGCTATATCGTCGAAAAGCGGTTCAACCTCAGTTGGTCGATCGAGGGCACCCGCTCGCGTACTGGCAAAATGCTGCCCCCCAAGCTGGGCCTGCTCAGCTATGTCGCCGACGCATACCTCGGCGGGCGCACTGAAGACATTCTCCTGCAACCGGTTTCGATCAGTTTCGACCAACTCCACGAGACCGCGGAATACGCGTCGTACGCCCGCGGCGGCGAGAAGGCCCCCGAGGGGATGAGCTGGTTCTACAATTTCATCAAGGCCCAAGGCGAGCGCAACTACGGCAAGATCTACGTCCGCTTTCCCGAGGCCGTGTCCATGCGGCAGTACCTGGGCAGCCCGCACGGCCCGAGCGCCGACAAAGCCGCGGCCAAAAGGCTTGCGCTGCAGAAGATGGCGATCGAGGTGGCGTGGCGGATTCTCCGGGCTACGCCAGTCAACGCCACTGGGCTGGTGTCGGCGCCATTGCTGGCCGCCCGCGGTGTGGCGCTGACGCTCGATCAGCTGCATCACACCCTGCAGGATGCTCTCGACTACCTCGAAGAGACCGGCATACCGATGACCAACAGCGCGCTGCGGTTGCGCACCCACGACGGTGTGCGCGCTGCGGTGGACGCGTTGTCGGGCGGTCACCCGATCACGCGGGTTGACGGGGGCCGCGAGCCGGTCTGGCGCATCGCCCCCGAGCATGAACACGAGGCCGCGTTCTACCGCAACACGCTGATTCACGCGTTCCTCGAGACGTCGATCGTCGAGCTCTCGCTGGTGTACGCCGCCCGGGCCGGTGGTGACCGGCTCGAAGCGTTCTGGTCTCAAGCGCTGCGACTACGCGATCTGCTCAAGTTCGACTTCTATTTCGCCGATTCGGCTGCTTTCCGGGCCCACATCGCCGCGGAGATGGCACATAGCGATGGCTGGGAAGCGCATGTGAAGGCCGGCGCCGCGGACATCGACGTGTTGCTGCGGGCGAAGAGGCCGATGCTGGCGCATGCGATGCTGCGGCCGTTCTTCGAGGCCTACGCGATCGTCGCCGACGTGCTACGCGATGCGCCGGCCGAGATCGAGGAGAAAGAGTTGAACAAGTTGGCGCTGGGCGTCGGGCGCCAGTACGTCGCCCAAGATCGGGTACGTGGTAACGAGTCGGTCTCCGCGCTGCTGTTCGCCACCGCCCGCCAGGTGGCCAAAGACCAGAAACTGCTGGAGCCCGCCGAAGATCTCCGCGAACGTCGAACGGCGTTTCTGGTCGAGCTGAATGGGGTTCTGAAGGACATGGAACGAGTCGAGCAGATCTCCCGCGCGAACTTCGCCAGGCGGGAAGCCCAAACCATCACCCAGACCTGACGGCCCGGTTGCCGGTCAGATCCCGGCGCTGAGGCGGTCGAGGACGGTGACGGTGCCGTTGGTCCCGTCGACGCGAATGCGGTCGCCGGTATGGATCTGGGTGGTGGCGTGCCGGGTGTTGATGACACAGGGCAGACCGAGTTCGCGGGCGAGGATCGCGCCGTGGCTGAGCGGGCTGCCGATGTCGATGACAAGTCCGGCCGCCAAGCTGAAAAGCACGGCCCAACTAGGGTCGGTGGACCGGCACACCAGGATCTCGCCTTCTTCGATGTCCTGGTCGTCGGGATCGTCCAGCACCCGGGCGCGTCCTTCGACGATCCCAGTGCTGGCCGCGATGCCGGCGAGTTCATCAGCGAACCTGCCCGCGACGGTCATCGGTGTCGGCGTGGTCCGTTCGGGCGAGCCTTGCCATCGATCAGGCAGTACGACGAGTTCGTGCCGCTGGTGCAGTAGTCGACGTTGTTCGATGACCTCGAGCCACCCGCGTGGTGCCGGGTCTTGGAGTTCATCGACGGTCAGGTACACGACATCGGTGGCATCGCGGAGCCGGCCCTGCGCGCACAGCTCTGTCCCGATCACGTGCGCGGCAAGACGTGCGGTGTCGGCACATCGCAGGATTCCGGAGCGTCCGACTTCTCGCAGTGGCATGAACTTGCGGCCTGCGCCCAGGATGAGCCGGGCCTGCAGGAGCCGCGATCCCCGGAGAGCCGCCCGTAGTCGTGCGGCGGCCGCGGCCTGCATGGTGTGCGGATCTTCCTGGGGTTCTGTCATCGCCCGACGTGTCGCGACGATTCGCTCGACGGGCGTGGGGTCAACCCGCCACGACGGCACGGCCAGCTCGGCGGCGCCTTGGCCGTGGAATCCGTGGGTGGCCAAAAATGCAGGAAGGTCGATGGTGCCTGCGACGAGCGCCCACAGATCTGAGACGAGCTCCTTTTCCTCGAAGTCGGTGAACCCGGCCAGCAGCGCCAGCTCCAAGCCGGGTTCGCCGCAGGCACGGCACAACTGTGCGAGCCGGTCAAAGCACCCCTGCGCGAGGAAGGTCCCCACCCCATGCCAGTGAAAATTGCGCAACAGCAGATCCTGCGCCGTGCGGATCACCCCAACAGCCGCCGGAATTCCACGGGGCGGGGATGCGACGGTATGGCGCCACAAGGCGTCCGTCTCGTCGCGCAGTGCATGCACTCGACCGACCACGCGGGTTGCGGCCACCGGGAACCGGCCGGCGATCACGGGGTAGCGACGGCGGGCGGCCCAACTCTTCGGTGCGGGGGCAGCCCCGGTTGGCGGCGCGGCGAAAAGCTGCTCGTCGAGTGCGTCTCCGGATGTCCCTGGGATACGGTCGGCGGCCATCCGGAAGACGTCGGTATTCAGGGCGATCTTGCCGTAGAAGAGCTCGAGGAAGCGGTCGTCCGGGATATCCGGCGTGGCGAGTTCTGCACCCCGCAGTACACCCAATTCATGGAAACTCAGCCGCAGCCCTCCCTCCAGGGCTGGGGCAAAGTAGCTCCACGTCAACGGAGTCACCGTGCCGGGCAGTGCCTCGCTGGCATTGACAGTCGTCCACCGGGCAGTCCCGCGCAGGCCGGGAGGCAGGGACTGACCGCTCATCGTGTTCCGGGCGACGGGACCATCGACTGGGTCACGTTGAGGTTGAGCATCCTCAGAACATATCTGTCGCGTACTTAGGCCGGCCGAAAGCGCTAGGTCAGCGGTTGGCCACCGTCGATCTGCAACGTCACACCGGTCAGGAAGGTGTTGGTCATCGCGAACAGCACGGCATCGGCGACGTCCTCGGTTGTTCCGATGCGCCGCGCCGGGTTGCTGCCGCTGACGTGCTCGAAGTGGTCGTGCTTGCCCTGGTCACCCAGTGAATCCCACGCGCCGGTGTCGATGACGCCGGGGGAGATGGCGTTGACCCGAATCGGGGCGAGTTCGACCGATAGTGACCGGGTGAGGAAGTCCACCGCGCCGTCGGTGATGGCCACGCCGAGAAAGCCGATGTTGACCTTGAAGGCGGGGAAGCCCGAGAACAACACAAAAGAGCCACCCGGATTCAGCTGGTGCGCAAGATGTTTGGCCAGCATCACTGGGCCGATCACCTTCGTGTCGAACGACAGTTGCAAACTCTTGCGCTGCAGGTCGGCAAGCTTTCCCCGCGCGCGTGCAGACGCGGTTGATACCACATGATCGACGGGACCCACCCGGTCGGCGAGGGCGGCGATCGAGGCATCGTCAGTGATGTCGATGACCTCTGCGGTGATGCCAGGGTCGTGGTAGACGCTGGTGAGCTTTGCCTTGTCGCGGCCGGCGACGATGACTCGGGCGCCTTGTGATCGCACCAGCATCGTGACGGCACGAGCGATCCCACTACCGCGCCCGATCACTAAGACGGTCTTGTCCTGCAACGTGTTATCCATCGTCAGCTTCCTCGTCGGTGTTGGTCAGGCGAACGTTTTTTTCATGAGCTCGTCAATGTGTTCGGTGATGGTGTCGGCTTCTTCTTCCAGGGCGAAGTGGCCGGTGTCGAGCAGGATCACAGTGGCGTCGGGGACGTCGTCTCTGAAGGCCTCGGCGCCGGGGGCGGCGAAGAAGGGATCGTTTTTGCCCCAGATGGCGAGTAGTTCGGGTCGGCGTTTGCGAAGCCACGCCTGCCACTTCGGGTATTGGGGTGGGTTGTTCTGGTAGTCCCAGAGCAGGGCTTTCATGTAGTCGGCGCGCCCGGGCAGGTCGAGGACCCGTTGGTCGGCCAAGGCCTGCTCGGGGTCGATGTGTTCGGGGTTGCGGGCGCCGGCCTGCCACTGCATCTGGGTGCCGGGCAGGCTGACGAATCCATCAATGGTGGCTTGGCCGGCGGCGCGGTTGGCCCACCAATCGGAGAGTGCGGCCACGCGGGGTCCGAATCCGTCGGTGTAGGCGTTGCCGTTTTGGGTGATGATGCCGCGGATCCGCTGGTCGTGGTCCGGGTTAAGGGCGATGCGGAACCCGACCGGAGACCCGAAGTCGAACATATAGATGGCGTAGTCGCCGATGCCCAAGGCGTCGATGGTTTCGCCGGTGATTTCGGCGAGCCGGTCAAATGTCGGGCTTTCCGGTAGCGGGTCGGAGAGCCCGAAGCCCGGGTAGTCGATGGCCACCGTGTGCCAGTGGTGGGCGAGTCGGTCGATGAGGCGCACGTAAGCGCGGGTGCTCGACGGGTAGCCGGGCAGCAGCACCACGGTCGCCTTGGTGGGGTCGCCGGCGTCGCGGACGAACACATTCAGGCCGTCGATGTCGATGGTTCGGTGGCGGATAGCGGGCATGGGTGAGGCCTTCCTTAATAAATAGGTCGAGTAGGGAGAGTCAGGACGTCTGGGTGGCGTATGTCGAGCGGCGCGCGCCGGCGTGGGCGCCGAGCATGATCAGCGCGATCGGTAGCCCTACCAGCAAGGCGTGCTCGATGAAGAACGCCGTGTAGTAGCCATTGAAGAACTCTTCATGGGTCGAACGGCCGAGCGGCAGGACCACGGTGTTCATGAACAGCCAGATCAGCGCCCCGTAGAACACGCCAGCGGCCGTGGCCACCATCGGGGTGTGGACCAGTGGGGAGATCATGAGCGCATAGACGACGACGAAGCCCGTCGACAGCGCCAGGTGGATCCCGAAGCCCGCCGCGGCATAGCCAATGCCGGCCGCACCTGTGCTGAAGGCGGCTTGGCCCGCCACGCCGCTTGCGATGTACTGCAGCAACGTCTCGAAGTTGTATCTCCCGGCGATCAAGACATAGACCACGAACGCGAACGCTGCATCGGCGACCGCCACAACCAGGGTGGCGAGCCCGATGCGC
>Ga0182012_10005526_pt1 | contig 13072 bp, 13 predicted proteins | sample 612S2SmetaG_FD_120486 | JGI IMG/M metagenome (GOLD analysis project Ga0182012, IMG submission 120486) | Permafrost microbial communities from Stordalen Mire, Sweden - 612S2S metaG | ecosystem: Environmental > Terrestrial > Soil > Wetlands > Permafrost | place: Sweden: Stordalen | collected...
TACCTTCACAGCCCAATTCAGTTATGAAATACCAGTGGGCCATGGGAGACAATTCCTCTCAAACGCAAATCGAATTGTAGATGCGTTTTTAGGAGGCTGGGAATACTCGGGGCTCGTGACGATACGGAGTGGCTTGCGGTTCGACGTTTACTCGAGTGTGAGTCTGTTGAACAATGGGCAGAACAACCGGCCGAATCGGACCTGTAACGGCGCGATTTCCAACCCGAATGTGAATGACTGGTTCAATACGAGTTGCTTCACGCACGATTTGGTTGCCGACACGTATGGGAACGCAGGCATCAATCCGCTGCATACGGACGGTTTGCAGCAGCTCGATTCGTCTTTATTTAAGACGTTCAGGATCACCGAGAGGATCAATTTCCAGCTAAGGGCGGACGCATTCAACACCTTTAACCACCCTAACTTTGCTGCGCCGGATTCGACAGTGGGAGATCCGAGTATGGGACAGGTGTTTTCGACGTCGGTGGACAATCGGCGTATGCAATTCGGGGCGAGGTTGTTTTTTTGATCAATCTGACGGGCCGCGTGGCGGTGGTGACAGGCTCGGGAGCGGGTATCGGCAAGGCTATCGCGCTTGAATTCGCAAGAGCGGGTGCGGCTTTGGTAGTGGCCGATATCAATCTCGCGGCGGCGCAAGAAGTTTCCAAGACAATAGCTGCAAGGGGCTCACGAGCTATTGCCGTCCACACCGATGTATCTGATCCGCAGTCAGTGGACCGACTGGTTGAGGAGACGATGGCGGCGTTTGGCCAAGTCAACGTGCTGATGAATAATGCCGCAATCCAGGTCAATAAATGGATTGAAGACACGACCCTTGAGGAATGGAATCGGCAGATGGCGGTGAATGTGGGTGGGGTGTTTCTGTGTGCGAAACACTTCCTGCCCGCTTTGCGGTCGACACGTGGAACGATTATCAACATGTCGAGTGTGAACGGCACTTTTGTGGAACCGATGTGTGCTGGTTATTGCGCTACGAAAGCAGCTATTCTCGGATTTACCAAAGCGATCGCGATTGATCATGGGAGAGACGGGATTCGGGTCAACGCCATCTGTCCCGGTTATATCGACGCTGGGTTGGCCGAGGGATATTTCTTGGCGCAACCTGATCCTGATGCGGCCCGGCGGCAGGCCGGCAAATTACATGCACTGACCAGAATCGGGAGACCCGAGGAGGTGGCGCGAGTGGCGGTGTTTCTGGCCAGTGACGAAGCCTCTTTCATGACTGGCGCCGCCGTGGCAGTGGATGGCGGCCTTAGCTCAGGATTACCGCCGGGAGATTGATTTCAACTATGCAATTAACAGAGCGGCAGTTGAAACTGCTGAACCGCACTTTCATCGATTACCATGCGACGTCGGAGTTTCTGCAACATCCGTTAGTGGTTGAGCGAGCGGAAGGACTTTATTACTGGGACCCAGATGGCAAACGTTATTTTGACGCTATCGGAGGGATATTTGTAGCGGTCTTGGGGCACAGACATCCGCGAGTGATGCAAGCCATGCGCGAGCAGATGGAGAAAGTAACGTTTGCGCCACCCCTGGCGAGTATTACGAACGTGATGCTTGATTTTGTGGAGAAAGTGGGCGAGGTCACACCTGGAAACCTAAAGTTCGTCAAACCATTTAGCGGCGGCTCGGAGGCGGTGGAATCGGCGCTAAAGTTCGCCCGCCAATATTTCAAGCAGACCGGCAAGCCCAGCAAGTATAAATTCATCAGCCGCTATTTCGGCTATCACGGCGCGACATTCGGGGGCATGGCAGCGAGCGGCAATGGGGTTCGCAAATCGAAGTTTGAGCCGCAGATGAACGGCTTTTTGAAAGTGTTCCCTCCGAGCTTCTACCGGGATCGTTTTGCCACTTGGGAGGAAGCAAACCGTTTTGCGGCGCAGAGTGTGGAGGATGTGATTCTGAATGAGGATCCGGAGACAGTTGCGGGAATCATTGTGGAGCCGATTGGGAACACGGGCGGCATCATCACTCCCACGGATGAATACTTTCAGATCTTACGGGAGATTTGCGATCGGCACAACGTGCTGCTAATTTTCGACGAAGTGATTACGGGCTTTGCGAAGACCGGAAATATGTTTGCGGCACAGACGTTTGGCGTGACGCCGGATATCATTTGCGCGGGTAAAGGGATCTCAAGCGGGGCGATTCCATTGGGCGCGATGATGGCGCGGGAGGAAATGGCGGAAGCGTTCCGAGGAACGCCGGAAGATGGGGTGCACTTCGCACATGGACATACGTTCGCTGGGAACCCGTTGGCTTGCGCGGTCGGGATTGCGGTGATTGATGAGATTGTGGAGCAAGATTTGTGCGCCAAGGCGGAGAGACTGGGGAGCTATTTGCGAGGTAAGCTCGCGTGCTTAAAGAAGTATGGGGTGGTGAGAGAGATTCGAGGGAAGGGCATTTTGCTGGGAGTGGAATTGGTGAAGGATACCAAGACCATGCAGCCGTTTCCGGCGTTAGGTAAAGCGTTAAAAGCCGCGGCGATCGAGCATGGGATTGTGATGCGGATAGACCCCAGTTGGTTTGCGGTTGCGCCTCCGCTCACTGCGGAGGAGAAGGATATCGACGAGATGTGCGAGTTGATTGATGCGAGTCTGCGGACGGCTTTGGATCATGTTTAAGGCTAAGGCGATTTGTGTTTTGTTGGCGTGGTCAACGCTGCTCCCTTACGGTCGCGGTTCCGTTTGGGCATCCGTGACGGAAAGCGAAACTCCTGCCAGAATCGGGTTTCATCAGGTTCGTCTGGATGCGGCAGGCCACGTCCTGCCTTGGTATGCGGACGATCCGGGCACGTCGTATGACCATGTGGTCAACCTACTGTGGTTTTATTGGAGCCATGTTCCGGCTTATTGGAATGTGGATGTCGGCAGTAAGCCGCAGGGCGCGATTGATCTGCCGAAGTACATGGTGTTCCGCACGTTGGAGACGGCGGGTATCGGCGGAGATCAATTCGCGATGATGCTCTCTTCGTGGTCGCTCTACTATCAGTACAGCGGCGATAAGAAAGTGCTCGACAACATGATTTACCAAGCAGATGCTTACCTGGAGCATAGCCTTTCAGCCAAGACTGCGGCTTGGCCCGAGATTCCGTTTCCCGGCAATACGGAACGGCAAATGAAGTACGACGGAGACATCGTTTTAGGCAAAGGCGTGACACAGCCGGATAAAGCGGGATCTTTTGGCGCGGAGTTGGTGACGCTGTATAAGATCACCGGAAATCGCCGGTATTTAGAGGCCGCGGTCAAGATTGCCAATGTGCTGGCGGACAAAATAAAGGGAGGGGACGAGACTCACTCGCCGCTGCCGTTCAAGGTTGTGGCGGAGAGCGGTGTAGTTAAGTCGGCCTACACGACGAATTGGACAGGGACGATGCGGCTGTTTCAGTCGCTGATTGAGTTGAAAGTAGGCGAAGATAGCCGGTATCAGAAAGGGTTCGAGACCCTGCTGGCTTGGTTGAAGCGATATCCAATGCAGAATAACCGCTGGGGTCCTTTCTTTGAGGACATTCCCGGCTGGTCCGACACTGAGATTAATGCAGACACGCTGGCATGGTACCTGATGGAGAACAAATCGTGGGACGCGAATTGGAAAGCTGATGTTCGGCGCATTCTGGATTGGGTGATGGCTACTCTAGGCAATCATTCGCTAGACGCGCTAGGCGTGACAACGGTGAATGAGCAGACGGCTTACAAAGTGCCGGGCCAGAGCCACTCTTCGCGGCATGCTTCGGTGGAACTGAGATACGTTGCCGAGACGGGTGACGACTCCAATAAGGAGATGGCGATCCGGCAGCTGAATTGGTCGACTTACGCGGTTGATGATGATGGGAAGAATAAGTATCCTGATCCGGGGACTTATGAGATTTGGTGGACGGATGGATATGGGGATTATGTGCGGCATCTGCTGCGGGCGATGGCAGCGGCGCCGCAATTGGCGCCGGCCAGGCAAAATCACCTATTGAAGACATCCTCTGTGATTCGAGACATTCAGTACGGCCCGGAGGAGATCCGGTATAGGAAGTTTGATGGGCGCTCCCTTGAGGTTTTAAAGATAGGTGTGGGAGTCCCTCAGTCAGTGACGGGAGGGAGTATGAAATGGGACAGCAACAGCCACTTGCTCCGGGTCGATAGCGATTCGGAGGAGGTGACGATTAATTTGAAGTAGGGCAATACTCTTGCGCCGGTTTTACAGCTTCTCGAACGAACTGCGGAACTAAAGTTCCGCGCGGGCTCAAGTCCGCCGTCCGCCCTCCGCTCGAATGCCGAGCCTAGGCGGCGGCACGGGCCTTACAGTGGGCGATGTAGGCCTCCATGGTGGGCAGTTGGCGGTTGAAATGGGCCTCAAGATAGTCGATTGAAAAAACGAACCCAAAGAAAGCGGGGTCGAAGGGGATGCCGTGCGCTTTGGCGGCTTTATAGAGAGGTTCGGCTTTCTTGAGATCTTCCGCTTCTTTTTCACGACGGGCTTTCTGGAGGCGTTCGAGCTCGGCACGATCGTCTTTGAGATAGTTGCGGAGGCGGCGTTCCTGGAGACGGAGATTATCGAGCTCCTTGCGATAGGTCATTAGCACCTTGCCTTCGAGCAGGACTTTGCGTTGATCGGGATCGGCCTCGTCAGCGACCTGTTCGGCGAGTGCTCGGCGGCCAAGAGAGCGGATGCCCGCTTCGAGGGGATAAATGCTCAGGAGACGCCACTCATTATCGGCAATCATCTGGACGAGAGAGTGCTCTCTGTCAGTGGCGGGAGTTAGGTCGCGATAAGTGCGGTCGAGATGTGCCTGATAGGCAACAGCGTCTTCGGAGGTAAGAAGGACAGTACGACCAGTAAGTCCGGTTTTGACGGCGTTCATGGAGGATTTCGCCTTTCCTTCAGGTGAGCTTGGACCAGTGGAGTGCTGGGCATTGGCGCGGTTTGCTTCCATGCGGGCGGGGGAGGGATTCATATTGACTAACTCCTTTTTTGTGAAGAGAACGCGTTCCACAGAAATGGAAAGAGCCCCGCTGAGAATGAACACCTCAACGGGGCTTACGAGTAAGATAACAGATTTTTGGAGAAATGCAAGAGTAATCTGGGTGTGGGGCGATTTCGGTGGGACAGGAGCGCTAACGGGTCCAACAGCACGCGCTATTTCCAAAACGGCCAAGTGGCACCGATAAGCGTTGCGTGGGGGCCTAAGGAGGCCTGAGAAATGCGCGTTTCGGCGCGGGCGCGGTCACTGGCGACTTCGCGAAACGTGTCCTGCAATGGTTGCATGAGGAAATCACCGGCAGCGGACAGGCCGCCGGCGACGGCAATCTCATCCGGGAAAAAAGTGTGCGCTAACGAAGCGAGAGTTACGCCTAGGGCCACTCCTGCTTCCCGTAGAATTTCACCGGCTCGGTTGTTGCCATTTTCGGCGGCAGCGATTACTTCGCGCAACGACGGGCAACTTTCGTCTCCCGTGGCGTTCCGGTAGCGTTCGGCCAAAGCGGGCGCGGAGATGATGGCTTCAGCACACCCTCGGCCGCCGCAGCTGCATTTGGGACCTAGGCGGTCGACAATCAAGTGGCCGGGATCTCCCATACAGCCATAAGCGAAACGCAATAGTTCGCCATTCACGGTCATGCCAACACCGAGCCCCGTGCCGGCGGTGACACAGAGGAAGCGTTGGGGAACCTCATGAAAGCCGAAGCGGTATTCCGCCATGGTGGCGGCGTTCGAGTCAATCTCCAATTCAATGGGCAGCGCGAAGTGCTCGGCCAAGCGTTGCTTTAATGGAAACTTTTCAAGCCAGGGCAAATTCGGGTTGTAGGCGAGATGGGTCCGGTCTGCATCGACAAAGCCGGCGACGGCCACGCCGATACCGGCGGCCTGTGTCTCTTTGAGGGTTTGCCGGATGAGTTCAGTCAGGGCCCGGAAGAATTGCTCACTGTCGGGACCTGTGGGAATCGAATTGAGGCAGGAAATGCGGCCCTGTTCATCGAGCAATCCCACCTTGGTGGACGTGCCTCCAATATCGACACAAAGAACCGTTCGATAGGATGGAGAATTCATCATGAAACTCTCGCGCTGGTTGACGTACGCACTGCTTTGCATCATCGCATGGGGAAGTTGGGGCTTCGTGGCGAAGTTGGGCGCCGATAAAATTGCGCCCGGCCCACTGCAAATCCTGGCTACCGCCGGCACACTGCCGCTGGCGGTACTGGCATTCGTTCAACTACGGATGCGGCTGGAGAAAGATGCGCCCGGCATTGCTTATGGCATTCTGAATGGCATCCTGAGCACAATCGGTCTGCTGGCTTATTACGTGGCAGTGCGGCGCGGCAAGGTTTCGGTGGTGGGGCCGGTTACCTCATTGTTTCCGCTGCTCACTGTCGCATTGGCGTTCATCTTTCTGCGCGAGCGATTGAATCGTACGCAAGTGGCTGGCGTGGTTCTCTCGTTGATTGCGATCGCTATTTTCTCCCAATGAAAACCTTCAGCACAAACGGTTGGTTCCTTTACGCCCTGATCACTGTCGCTGCTTGGGGTGCGGTGGGTTTGCTGCAGAAGCTGGGCACGAACCGCATTTCGGCGCGCTCAGTCCTTGTCTGGCTGTTTGTGGGCTTCTCGGTTTGCGTGCCGTTTCTGTCGTTCGCGCAATTGCCGGAACTTAGCCCTTACCTGCTCTTCCTCGGCATTTTGAGCGGCTTCCTGAATGCGCTCGGCTCCTGGTTTCTTTTCCTGTCGCTCGAAAGCGGAGCCAAAGCGTCGGTGGCGGTTCCACTGACTGGATTGTTTCCGCTCATCACGATTGTGCTGGGAGTTTCGATTCTGCGCGAACGGCCGTCGGCGTTGGAATGGATTGGCGTGGCGTGCGCCCTGCTAGGCGGTATCCTGCTATCTAGGGAAACTGATTCTTCTGCTAAACTACTTTGAATCCAGCGAGGCATCCTGCAATGCACAAACATCCTTTGGAACCGTTAGATCCACAAGAAGTGAACGCGGCGGTGACGCTGCTGAAAGCACTTCCAGAATTCAACAATTCCACGCGTATTATCAGCGTGATGCTGAAGGAACCGGCCAAGGAAACCGTACACGCGTGGCCTGCAACGCCCTCCAATGGCCGCTACGCGAAGGCGGTTCTGCTGGACAATGCGACCAATACGACGTCTGCCGTGGAACTAGACTTGGCGGCGAAACAGGTCACTGGGAGATGTAAGGCACCGGCCGGTGCGCAGCCTACGCTTTCGGTAGACGAGCAGATTGAATGCGAGCAAGCGGTTTTGCGCAGCCCGGAGTTTCGCGCCGCGCTCGAAAAGCAATATGGCATTTCCGACACGTCTCTGGTGATGGTGGATATCTGGAGTGCGGGGTTTTACGGCAAAGAGGAAGAGCGCACGCGGCGGTTGACGCGCCCGCTGTGTTTCCTGCGCAGCGATCCCACGGATAACGGCTATGCGCGTCCGATTGAAGGCATTCGGCCGGTGGTGGACCTCAATACGATGGAAGTGATCCGCGTTGAGGAGTATGGCCATTGGCCGCTGCCTCCGCAACCCGGCAACTATGCGGCTTCGCGGGTGAATCACTTCCGGGCAGATATTAAGCCGCTAGCGATTGAACAACCGGAAGGCCCAAGTTTCACGCTTGAGGGAAATAGCATTGCGTGGCAGAATTGGAAATTCGTCATCGGCTTCAATGCGCGCGAAGGCTTGACGCTGCACCATGTGCGCTATCACGACCAGGACCGCGACCGCTCGATTCTTTATCGTGCTTCGCTGACTGAAATGGTGGTTCCTTATGGCGACCCCAATCCGACGCAAGCGCGCAAGAATGCTTTCGATGTGGGCGAGTACGGAATGGGGATGTGCGCCAACAGTCTAAAGCTGGGTTGCGATTGCGTGGGGCATATTCAATACCTTGATGCGCACCTTGTTGACAGCCGCGGTGGCGCGCTTACGATTGAGAATGCCATCTGTATTCATGAAGAGGATTACGGCATTCTGTGGAAGCACACGGACCGGCGTTTACCGGATATGCCCGAGGTGCGCCGTTCGCGGCGGCTGGTGGTCTCATCGATTTCTACGGTTGAAAACTATGAGTACGGGTTCTTTTGGTACTTCTATCAAGACGGCAACATTCAGTTTGAAATCAAGCTGACGGGCATACTCTCATTGGGCACGCTGCGCGAAGGCGAGAAGGCGAAGTATGGCAGTATGATCGCGCCGCTGCTCTACGCCCCCAATCATCAGCATTTCTTCAACGTGCGATTGGATTTCGACATCGACGGCGTGGAGAACACGGTACAGCAGTTGGATGTGGTATCCGACCCGATTGACGATGCCAACCCGTATGAGAATGCATTCCAAGTGCGGGCGCAATGCTTGCAAACGGAGCAGCAGGCGCTGGCGAATTTGAACGTCGAAACGGCGAGAGCGTGGAAGATCGTCAATCCGAACGCGAAGAACGCACTGGGCGAGCCGGTCGGCTATAAATTTCTACCGGGCGACAATTCGGTGCCGTTTGCTTCGAAGAACGCCTGGTGGCGGAAGCGGGCCGGGTTTGTGAACCATCATGTGTGGGTGACGCCTTACACCGAGGGCGAGAACTATGCGGCGGGCGATTACCCAAATCAATCGCAAGGCGGTGACGGTCTTACGAAATGGACAGGCGCGAACCGGGAGATTGCGAATAAAGATGTAGTGTTCTGGTATACCTTTGGGCACACGCATCTGCCGCGGCCGGAAGATTATCCGGTGATGCCAACGGCGTACATTGGGTTTACGTTAAAGCCGAATGGATTTTTTGCGATGAATCCGGCGAATGATGTTCCGCCGAGTGCGCCGGTGAAAAGCTGCAAACATTGCTGACATCAGGCGGGCGATTGGATCAAGCGGGTTGAGCCACCGCGAATCGCTTGCCAAGGTAGAGAGCGGTCGAAGCTCACGAGTGTCGAAGACCGGGCGATTGCCAAGCCAAGAAGGTAAGCGTCGGTGACTTGACGAGCCCCGGCGATCATGGCGGGGTTGAATACGGCAGAATCAGTCAGTGAAAGCTGATCTGACCAAAAATCGTGGGACTCGGCAAAGGCCAGCTTCAGAGCGTTTAAAGTCTCAATCGCTTCCGCCGGAGTTCGTTGGCCGCTTGGATAGGCTGCTTGGGAAAGGACCCGGACCATGGCGTTTTCCGTGATCGAACAAGTAGCCCATCCAGAGCGGTGATGTTTGCGGAACCAGCGAGTGATGGCGGCATGGCCAACGTGGTCGGAATCTACCAGCGCGATCAGGGCGTTTACATCCAGGAGTGCGGCCAAATATCAGACCTCGGAATCTAAAAGGTCTTTGACCGCTTGCATGGTGACGGGCTGAGCGCCGGGTTTGCGGGGCAGAGTGGGAATGACGCCCAGTCGAGCTTTGGGACTTGCCGCAGGTTGGAGGCCTTTGCGAACCAACTCGGACAAGACGCGTCCCAGACTTTGCGCGCGCTCGCGGGTTAAATCTTTGGCGACTTTTAGGATGTCTTCATCGAGATCGACGGTGGTACGCATATGAGAATTATAGCATCATGATGCATTGATGTTCAACTTGGCAAGCTGTTCATGGTTTTTGCGGTGTCCATCACCGTGGCGAATTCGCCGTGCAAACTCGCCAGCTCGCAGGAATGAATCTCTTCGGCGGTCCAGTGCTTGCCGTCGGGGCCCGTTCGCTCGAAGGTTGCCGTGGCATCGCTTACCAGAGTCACTTGAAACCCCAAATTGGCGGCCATACGCGCGGATGTGGAGACGCAATGATCGGTGGTCAATCCGCAAAGAACGATTTGCTCGATTCCGCGCGAGCGCAGTTCCGATTCAAGTTCGGTACCGATAAAGGCGCTGTTGACATTTTTGGTGAAGAGCCTTTCGCCTGCTTCGGGGAGAGCGAAGGTCTTGATTGCGGCGCCAGGCAATTCGGGGCGCAATGGCGAGTTTGCCTCGGTGGAGAAATGCCGTACATGGAAAACCGGAAGCTTGGCATTCCGCCAATGCTCAAGAAGTTTAGCCATGTTTTGCTCGGCCTGGGGATTGTTGCGCCGTCCATATTGGGGCTCATCAAGCCCTTGCTGAACGTCAATCAATATCAAGGCGGCAGCCATACATTTAACGATACTCTTCTTGAAGCTTGTTCAGCGCATCCGCGCCCGGACACAACTTCTCATACGGCACTTCCGTCAATGGAATCTCCGGGGTGTTGTTCATTTCGTGCAAATCGGGCACGGTCTCATCCAAATACAGCACGCCCGTGACCACTTCCCCCTTCGCCTGGCGTTCCTGCAAATAAGCCATCACGCGTTGGCGGTCGGTTGGATCGTAACCCGTCGGCACGGTGCGGAAGCGCAATACGCTGCCGTCGTGCATGGTTACCGATGTAACGCCATCGCCGTTCAACTCCGCCAAAATTTCGGTTGCTTTGGGGACGTAATCCGTTTCCGTGGCGCGCGCTTCGTGGCGGCGTGTATATAGATAGCTCTTGGTAGAGCCCTCATGATCGTTGAAGGTTACGCACGGTGAAACCACATCGACAAGGGCCAAGCCACGATGGGCGAAAGCGGCTTTCAGAATCGGCACCAACTGTTCCTTATCTCCCGAGAAACTGCGTGCGACAAAAGTTGCGCCGATGCTCAGAGCCAGCATCACCGGATCAATGGGCGACATGCGGTTGGCTTCGCCGCGCTTGCTCTTTGAACCCACGTCGGCGGAGGCAGAAAATTGCCCTTTAGTTAAGCCATACACGCCATTATTTTCGATCAGGTAGACCATCTTCACGTTGCGGCGGATGGCGTGGCACATATGGCCAATACCTATGGACAGCGAATCGCCGTCACCCGAAACGCCAATGTAAGTAAGTTCGCGATTTGCAGCAGCGGCGCCAGTTGTTATCGTCGGCATACGCCCGTGCGCTGAGTTGAAGCCGTGCGCGCCATTCACGAAATAAGCCGGTGTTTTAGATGAACAGCCGATACCGCTCATTTTCGCCAGCATATGCGGGGCAAGCGACATTTCCCATAACGCGCGCACGACAGCGGCGGTGACGGAATCGTGGCCGCAACCGGCGCACAGGGTGGACATGGAGCCTTCGTAGTCGCGAATCGTCAAGCCCAGTTCATTGCGTCCTAAACTGGGGTGCGTCGCTATTGGTTTTGCTATCGATGGCAAAGTTTATTTCTCCATTTGACTTTGAATCGCGTCCACGACTTGGCTCGCGCTCAGCGGAAAGCCGCCGTAAAACAATATCGGTCTGATCTTTTCTTTGCTCACTCCGGTTTCGAGAGTGAGCAAAGAGGAAAGCTGGCCGTCGCGATTCTGTTCCACCACGAAGTTGAAAGCGTGCTGATTCAAGAAAGTTTCAATGCTTTTGGCAAAGGGGAATCCGCAAATGCGCAGGTAGTCAACCTCGATTCCCTGTTCCGCCAGAACGCCGATGGCTTCGCGCACGGCTAAATCGCAGCCGCCCAAGGTTACCACGCCGAATTGCGCGTGGTCGACCATTTGCATCTTCGGGCTCGGGACAAAATCCGCGGCGGCAGCATGCTTCTTTGCCAAACGGTCGAGCACTTCCTGGTATTCGCTGGGCGTTTCGGTATAGCCGCCGAATTTGTTGTGGCCCGATCCGCGCGTTACATAAGCGCCTTTCGCATCCACGCCCGGAAGCGTGCGCGGCGCGACGAAATTTTCGTCTTCACCCGAATAACGGAAATATTTCGGCAGCTTTTTCAAGTCTTCTTCGTTGAGTACGCGGCCGCGGTCGGGGCGGTAGGAATCGTTCCAAGTCAGGCGAGGAACCACCCAATCATTCATGCCGATATCCAAGTCCGACATCATGATGACCGGTGTTTGAAAACGCTCGGCGAGATCAAAGGACTCCACGGCGAATTCGAAACACTCCGCCGGGTTCGCGGGAAAGAGCAGAATGTGTTTGGTATCGCCGTGTGAGGCATAGGCGCAGGAAAGCAGATCGGCCTGCTGGGTACGCGTTGGCATGCCGGTGGATGGCCCAACGCGTTGCACATCAATCACCACCGCCGGAATTTCGGAATAGTACGCCAACCCCAGCAATTCGCCCATCAACGAGATACCGGGCCCAGCCGTGGACGTGAAGGAACGCGCGCCATTCCAAGATGCGCCAATCACCATGCCGATGGCAGCCAGCTCATCTTCGGCTTGAATAATGCAGTAGTTGTTGCGGCCCGTTTCCGGATCGCGGCGGTATTTCTCGCAAAATTCCTTGAAGGCGTCCATGACCGAGGTCGCCGGCGTGATGGGGTACCAGGCGGCGACCGTCGCGCCCGCGTAAACGCAGCCCAGTGCAGTGGCAGTGTTGCCATCAATCAACACCTTGTCGCCATTGGCGTTCATGGGCTGCAAATGGAACGGTAGGGGACAGTTGAAATGTTCCTTGGCGTAGTCGTGGCCGATTTTCAGCGCCTGCAAATTGGAATCGCGCAAAGCCTTCTTGCCCGCGAAGCGCTCGTCCAGCAGTGCCTCCACCGTGCCCATATCGATTTCCAGCGTGGCCACGAGCGCGCCGGCGTAGGCAATGTTCTTCATTAAAGTGCGGGCGCGCGAATCTTTGAACCGCTCATTGCACATTCGCGCGAACGGAATGGGCATGAAGTTTACGTCGTCGCGATAGAGGCTCTTATCGAGCGGCCAGGAGGAATCATAAAGGACGTAGCCGCCCTGGCGCACTTCCTTGATATCACGCCCATAGGTCTGCGAGTTCATGGCCACCATCAAGTCGTAATTAATGGCGCGCGCCGTATGGCCATCGTTGTTGACGCGGATCTCATACCAGGTTGGCAGCCCCTGAATATTTGAGGGGAAAAGATTCTTTCCAGAAACGGGGATGCCCATCCGGAAAATAGCCTGCATCAACAAGCCGTTGGCGCTTGCCGAGCCCGTGCCGTTGACATTCGCCAATTTAATGGCGAAATCGTTTACACTGCCGTTAGAGTTTCGCTGCACGATTGCACGCCCGCATAAGGAATGATGAGTTCAAATTTCTGCATGTCCCACGCCGCCGTGGGGCAGCGTTCCGCGCACAAACCGCAA
>Ga0182012_10005527_pt1 | contig 13071 bp, 11 predicted proteins | sample 612S2SmetaG_FD_120486 | JGI IMG/M metagenome (GOLD analysis project Ga0182012, IMG submission 120486) | Permafrost microbial communities from Stordalen Mire, Sweden - 612S2S metaG | ecosystem: Environmental > Terrestrial > Soil > Wetlands > Permafrost | place: Sweden: Stordalen | collected...
AGTGTGGGTTCAAGTCCCACCCCGGGCACTATAACAGTGATTCTCTGAGCGGGCCCTACTTGGCCCATCAACGCGGCGGCGAATCCGGCTCCACTGCCGCTCGTTGGCCCAGATTGCCGTCTTGGCGACCCTCAAAGCTGCGCTTCCGAAAGACGTCTTCAATCTCAGCAGGTAGCGTGGACTTCGGGTCGGCCGATCTCTGAACGGCCTGTTCAAGGGTCACGGATCTTCTCCCGAATCGAATCACCCAGTTGCTCACGGGAATGCAGCAGCTCCCCGAGCGAGCCGTCGGAATCGATCTTTACCACGTGCGCGGCCGGTCCGATTTGGCCCCCTTCGGACGAAGGGGTCAGATTGAGTTCCACCACACTGTTGCCGCCCACCAGCCGTTTCACGATCTCCTTGCCCAGTGCTTTCACGCAGGCATAGCGCTCGTAATGCACGTAGGCGTCAGGTCGGCCAGAGGAGCCGCCGGAACCAGCACGGCGCGATCCACCGACAGCCGGTTGCCGCACTTCTCGGACTGGTTCAGTTGCGCACGCAGCACCGGCGTCAAATTCTGCTGAAGGCCGGCAAGATCCGCCGTCAGAGCAATTTGGAACATTCCGGCCGCCGGGTTTCGCGACGAAACGGCACCCCAGAGCGCGACGTCAACGGCCTGTCCATCGAGATTGACCGAGGTCTTGACAACGGGGATCTCCAGTTTCAAAGGGCCGGTCTGCGCGTAAGTCAAACCGAACCCGAGGAATAGGATCATCGGGAAACGCATGACCTATGCCGGGGCCAGATAGGCGCGAAGCGGATCCCAATAGTTGGCGACCCACCCTTGATTCAAGTGCTCCCACAACGCTTCGCTAAACCCTGCGTGATCTAAGCTCACCCGGGTGAGAGACTCGCGCTGAGACAGTTCAAATCTCACGATCGAATAAACCCCCGCCGGCCAGGACGCGGGACGCCAGGCCTGTACGATCCGTTGATTGGGAACCAGTTCCACGTTGCGGCCTTCCACGCGCGCGCCGAAGAGTTTGAAAGCCGCGCCTTCGGTGGGCTCAACCTCCGCAGGCTGCTTTGAGAAGGCGCTAAACAGCGAGGCGGTGAGGAGCAATTGATAGACCCTTTCGGGCGACGCCGGAAGATCGACGTCCTGGTGGAGGCTGGTGGCGGCTTTGCCACGTTCGGCGCGCGCGGAAGCGGCAGCCAGACCGCCGAAAATCAAACCGACGTTGCGTCGCGTGAGTTGTTTCATGGTAAGCGCCCTGCCTCCTATGATTGCACTCTCATTCCCTCCGGAAATGGGAACCTCGGACGCTGGCGCGGTGTCTGACCGAATGAGTGTCTCCGCTTCTCATTCTGGCGGCCGTCATCGCACAAGTCCCGACGTCGCAATACAACAACGCCCGAACCGGCGCGAATCTTAGCGAAACAATTCTGACTCCAGAGAGCGTGAACGCCGCCCGTTTCGGCAAGACCGGAGTGCTGAGGGTGGATGGCGACGTCTACGCGCAGCCGCTTTATCTGGGAGCCGTCAACATCCCCGGCAAGGGCCAACGCAACCTGGTGCTGGTCGCGACCGAGCATGACAGCGTCTACGCATTCGATGCCGATTTGCGCGAGTCCGCCCCTCTCTGGCACGTCAGCTTTCTCGGCGGTACAGCGGGCGCCACAACCTTATCCGCGCGAGATGTGGAGTGCCCGTTCATCGTGCCGGAAATCGGAATCACGTCCACTCCGGTGATCGATCCCGCCACAGGAACCCTCTACGTTCTGGCCCGCACAAAGGAGAGCGGCAGGCTATTTGGACGCTTCGTCCAGAGGCTACACGCGCTCGCGGTGACAACCGGTCAGGAGAAATTCGGCGGACCGGTGGAGATCAAAGCTTCCGTCGCCGGACGCGCTCGCGAGGGCAGCCATGGGGTGGTGGTCTTCGACCCGTTGCATGAGAATCCGCGCGCCGCGCTGCTGCTTTCGAACAATACGGTCTACATGGCGTGGGCTTCTTCCTGCGATAACCTGCCTTACCACGGATGGGTGATGGCTTACGATGCCGCGACGCTTTCGCAGAAGGCGGTCTTCAACGTCTCCCGCGACGGTTCAGAAGGTGGCATCTGGCTGGGAGATACGGGCCCGGCAGCCGACTCCCTGGGAAACGTCTACCTGCCCACCGGCAACGGCGTGTTCGATGCATCGAAGGGCGGCCGCGACTATGGGGATTCACTGCTGAAGCTTTCGCCGACGCTTGCTTTGAAGGATTTCTTCACGCCGTTCAACGAAGTGGATCTGAAGGAGCGGGATAACGACCTTGGTTCCGGCGGCCCGCTTCTGCTTCCCGATCAACCGGGCGCGCATCCCCATCTATTAGTGGTCGCGGGTAAAGGCGGCACGATTTACCTTCTCGACCGGGATGGTTTAGGCCGTTTTCATACCGGCGGCGATGCGGTTGTGCAAGCTTTGCCGATCGCGGGGGAAGGCGCTTTCAGCGCGCCCGCTTATTGGAGTGATCACCTGTTCTATCTCTGTAGCCATGACTTTTTGAAAGACTTCGCAGTCAGGCATGGAAGGTTGTCCGGAGAGCCAGTCAGGCATGGGTCGCGCGAATTCATCGACCCCGGCGCAACGCCCACCGTCAGCGCCAACGGATCGCGGAGCGGCATCGTTTGGGTGATTGCCTCAAAAGGCTGGCGCTCACCCGACCAACCAGCGATCCTCTACGCTTACGATGCCAGTGACGTCACGAGGGAGCTTTATTCCAGCAGCCAGATGGGACGACGCGATGAGGCCGGCAAGTCTCTGCGCTTCACGATTCCGACCGTAATCAACGGCCGCGTCTATGTTGGAACGAAAGGCGAGGTGGATGTTTATGGTTTGCTGCGGGCACATTGAAGCTTAAAAGAATACGTACCAAAGACCGAGGCCCAACGAGGCGGCGACCACGGACCCGATCAGAATGGGCACAACGCGCGCCGGGTTGATTTTTTCAATCCACGGCGATTTCATGAAGACCAAACCCAAGCCGAAGAAAACGACTAAGTCAACCAAACCGTGCGTGGTCCAATGATGGCCGGTCAGCGCCTTCATGAAGCTGTTGAGGGGCGCATAGGAGTCCTTGGCCCACGCCAGCGCGGTGTTGAGCAATATCGTAAGCGCCGCCGCCAGAGAGAAACCCATGGTTGCAGAATTCACAATCAGTTCCCCTTCCCAGGACCACGAAGCAGCGCCACCTTCACGCCATGATCGATCACTGCGCCGGCGCCCTCTAGCGCCAAGCCGGTGATCACAACCATGGCGGAGACGGATAGGACCAGTTTGCGGGCAACCGCGTTCGCATACAGCTCTTCCCGGCATGCGATCGGGAGAAGAAATGCGAGTATCGCCGTGGCGAAGAAGAGATGCTCCTTCGTCTCCATGAACAGATTATGCGCAAAGGGCCACGGGCCTTTCAAGATCATGGCTTTCTCCGGGGAATAGTAATGGACGTACCAATACCCGCCCAGCACCCACGCGGCCGCCATGGAGAGAGCCGCGAACAGCGCCGCACGGCGAATCCTTGCCGCATTCCGTGGGCTTGCGTTGAGCACTTCCACGAACACCCAGGTGGCCGCCACGCAACCCAGAACTCCGCAGCTCGCGTGGGCCAAAAGGATGACGTCACTGGCCGTTATATTCATAAAGTTTGCTTGCCATAAATCCGGTGGTTTCACCGGGAGGAGCATCGCCTGCCGCTTTTTTTCCCCAAGTCCAATACAGTCCAAGATAAGCGTAGTGTTCCGGCTCACCGGCTACGGAATGTCCATAGCAAAACAGCAACTGATAGCTCTCGTCGCCATGAAATTTGTAATAGCCGCCCAGATCGAGCAGCGTGGCTTCGCGATAACCCTGGGCCGGCGCGTTCAGGATTTGGCCGTGAAAGAACATCTCTCCACCGACGGTCCACTTCTTGCCGAAATCCCGCTGAAGAAGCCCTCCGGCAAACGGATAATTCCGATAACCGGGCGCTGGAACCACCGTCTCGCCGCCACCCCCATAGGTAGTCCAGGATCCCCAGCTTTTTTGCGCCCATAAGGGTAGCTTGTACCAAGTCTTCCCTACGCCCAGACCCCGCGCGGCGTCTCCAGAAGGAATTTCAAACATCACGAAGGCGCCGATCTGCGGCCGGGATTTGGTTTCCTGAACGAAGCGATATTTAATCCCCAATTCGATATCGCCAATGCCCACTGCGCGCGCGCCATTGTCAGGAAAGTAGGACGCGACCGGAATGATCATGTGCAGGTGAACATTCGGCAGCGCACCCCAATTGAACTCGATCGCAGGACCTTCGGCGTCCACTTCACCTGGCAGCGTACTCACTGTTGCAAACGTGTAAAACTCGTAATTCTTGTAGTCGATCGGCTCCGGATCGTCCGTCTGAAAGGGAGGACCGGCGAAGGCCATCGACGAGGCGGAAACCATCACGAACAGAGTCCAGGAAAATGGCTTCATCAAATGTTCTTGTGGTGAATCGACAATAGAATAGATCGGGAGACCCTGTCAAGTTTTGTGGATTGTTGGGCTAGAAACTCGAACAGGCCGAAGTCCGTGCCACCTTGGTAGCATGGAGTTCAGCCTGCGCTGGGGTACGAGTGAGACGTGGTCAGAAGGTGTAATTGGTCATGGCGAAGGGGTAGCTGTAATCCTTGCCTTTGGTGGTCTTGTTCAGAAACTCGGCGGTGAACAGGTGCCCGTATCCTGCGCCGACCTGCAGGGCCTTGTTGATCTGATAAAAACCCTGAGCGTCAAGTTCCTCGCCAATATGGGTGCCCGCCGTACCGGCCAGGGATTTTGCGACGACCGCGCCGGTGGATGCGTAGAGTGCGTCGCGCGCATCGGCCAGCCAGAAGTCATGGAACGTTGCGCTGATCGTTAGCTTCCGGAGCGGTTTGGCCTCCGCGCCCGTTCGCAGGTCTTTGATGTTTCTCCATCCCACCTGATCCGCCAGGCCGAACTTATCGTGCCCCGATGGATAGAGCTGATCGAAAGTTCCAACCGAGTTGCCGGTGGGATTCGCAGTCCCGGACGCGTAGTTGTATTCGAGAAAGATCCGCGGCTTCCATGCCACGTCGAAAGTCCGGCCCGTTACCCAATGCCCTGCCCAAGCCCCGATCGAACGGGTACCCAGCGTGCCGTCCTGTCGAGCCATTTCTGTCCCGTAGTCAAAGGACGCCGGAAGCTTGCCGACAATCCGCACGCCGAACGTCCCTTCATCGAGATGCCCACTTGCGCCATTCGCATACGTCGCCGCGTAACCCACCGGTGCAAGACGCCAGAGGAAGTACGGGTCGATGGATGCCTGGGGGATCAGCTTGCTGAACGAGGCGTAACTCCCGTAGAAGGGGTTACCCTGCTTATGATGGTCCATCTGATCGTCGACGGAATTCACGACCGACGAAGCGAACGTGTCCACGCGAACGCCTGTGAAGCGAAAAGTAGCCAAGGCCGCGTCAAAAACGCGAGGCGCGTTCAACCACGGGGAGATACCCACCAGGCGCTGGTCGCCGAAAGCGAGTTCCTGCCGACCTACCCGCACAGCCACCGGAGACTTTTCCGGATCGCCCACTTGAACCCAAGCCTGGTGGACGTCCCAAATGTTCTGGTAAGGTGGCGCGGTCGCATCCACACCGTTGAGGAAAATCCGAGAGTCTTGCGCCTGTCCAAAGAAACTCAGCCACCACACCGGCCGAATCGTGGTACCGATCCAAAGCCGGTTTAAGACATGGAAGTCCGAATGGTTGGGCTTGAATCCGATATCTTCCTGGTCTTCGGTCCGGACGCGGTCCGTGCCGCTGAACTGAATCCAATGCGGCAGAACCTGATTCAATTCGCCGGCTGGTTGAAAAAACTGGTCATCTTGTACCGGGGCAGTCTGCGCCCGTAAACAGATGCTCGCGCATGACAGCGCAGATAGTGCAAAAATACGATGGAAAGTCACTCTGTATCCCCTTAAAGTCGAAACCGATTACATGCAGCGTAATCTAGTCATCGGCTTTTGGAAATCATCTCTTTCTACTAGAAATACCTGAAGTTGCGATTGGTGAAACCTGCTTGCTGTTGCCGCTTGGATTTGGCGCTTGCCGGGTCAAGGCTAAGAGGGTAGACTTACTACCGGCATGCGCATACTGAAGAGATTCTTACTCACGGCAACTGTTTTGATTGTGACCACCGCCGCTTTGGCTGTCTACTTAGTGCGCGGCGGATTTCGCCGATTTGAGATCACGCCGTATCCGATTCCTTCCGCCGCCGTCACAACCTGGAACGATGTGCTGGGGCATCCCCGCGAGATTTCTTTCACTACTCTTCAGACCGGCGTGGTCCACATGGACGCGTGCCTCAACCTCGACCCGGCAAGCCCCAGGCAAGCCGACTGCGACCATGCCCCGCGCGATCTTGCCGTGCTTGTTCACTGGGTACACCATCCCCGCTTCGGCGACTTCCTGATCGACACGGGCTTCGACGCCTCCTTCGCGAAACATCCACCCTACGGCAGTTACACCGAGGCGATGAAGTTGTTCAACTGGGCCAACGGCGTGACCAACCGGCAGGAACCGGGCACGGATTTGGCGGCGCAGCTCGCCCGCTTGAACGTTCACCCGAAGGCGGTGTTCTTCACACATCTCCACCCCGACCACACCGGCGGCGTTTCCGCACTCGGGCCCCAGACCGAGTTTGTTTTTGGCAAGGCCGAAGCCAGCTTTTTGGCGCGCGCCGCCGTCGCGAACCACTTTCCAGCCAACGCGAAGTTTTTCAGCATCGATTTTCCGGCCGCGCCTTCAATGCCTCCCCTTGGGCATTGTGTGGATCTGCTTGGTGATGGATCCTTTTGGGCCATCTCCGCGCCCGGGCATACCGACGACGACATGGCGTTTCTGATCAACGGCGCATCGCCAGTTCTACTGACCGGCGATGCAAGCCACTTCGCGTGGGCTTTCCAGACCGGCGTCGGACCCCGTGGCTGGAATGACGCCGGAACCGCTCGCGGCCGCGTCAGCCTGGAACGACTGCGTGCCTTCGCGAGAGCTTATCCGAGTGTAAGACTGATCTACGGACACGAAGCGGAACGTTTCTAACTGTTCTTCGACCGACTTCTCGCGGACTTCCTCACGGGCCTCGACCAGGCGATCGGCTAAGTATTGAGCCAGTAGAGTAGGACAGCAGGTGACCAAAAGGCGGCCAGAGTCCCCTCGTCGAACCGGACGTGCGGATTTCCCGCATCCGGCTCTCCTGAAAACCTTAGTCAGCGACTCTCGCGGGTTTTAATGCTCAGGAACTCCAGACCAAGCCGCTGGAGATGCTCGTAGTACGTCATTCCCTTCCGGCAGTTGGTACGGGCGCTGGCTGCGGTGATGCTTCAAGTGATTCGCCAGCCGATAGCCGAGATGCCAGTTGATTCCCCGATACGCGTCCCGCGGGTATCCCAGCGAAAAGTAGTTCGCCCAGCCTTCCAGTTGCCGATTCAACCGCTCAATCAGTCGCGTTATCGGTGTGCAGCCCTGACGGCGATCCGTCAGTTCGCTGATCCGATCCCACTCCCGCTGGAGCGACTTATTCGACGGCCCCACGTGCAGATATCGCTGCTCGCGCGCATATCGGTCTCGATGCCAGCGAAACGTGTAGCCCAGAAAGTCCAGACTTGCCTTTGCTTTCCCCAGATCCACCACGCGCGTCTTGTCCCGGTTGATCTCCAGCTTCAGCCACTTCTCGATCTTCGATCCAACCCATGAGCCTCGACGTCTGCTAGCGCGCCAGCGCAACAGGGTGCGGTTGCAGAAACCGGAGTCGCCGACGGCCAGGATCGTGCGCTGGCTGAGGCCGGCAGAGTCAGCCGATTGGCGAAGCTCCTGCAACAGGTCGACGGCGCGACGAGACAGGTTCTGCTGTTTGACGAGTTGTCGATGCGCCTCAATCTCGGCGGGAGAAGCCTTTTTGCCCGGTTTCCTGACCGCGGGGACTTCGAGGAAACGCACGGGCAGCGAACGCGGCGGCACGGCCGCGCCGGAGCGGTACAACGGCACCAGAAGTGAGAAGTGCAGGAAGCGAAGCCCCCACATGAGGTTGAAGCGAAACTTAGAGGACAGGGGATCGCGCTGATAAAACGCGGTCAGGATCTTCCGGCCGGTCTTGCGGATGCGAGTGTCATCCATAGCCACCACCAGAACCGAATCGTCGCACCAGCGAGCGCCCTGCTCCAGAACGGGCTGAAACAGATCCTGCGCCTTCGAGTTGGCGCGGCTGTGGAGCTTATAGTCGGCGCTCCAGTCCAGATCCTGGCGGCCCAGTGCCCAGAGGTTACGCGAGAGAGTACGGCGGCCCATCGCCAACAGCGATCCCAGGGCCTGTTCGACAGCACGTTTACCGGAGCGAGTCTGGGCGAAGGCGGGTGTCCAGGCGCGGAAGATTTCGAGCAAGGCGTTGAGTAGTACGGGCTCCATGTTTCATCACTCCGTGTGAAACATATTTAACGCAAAAAAAGAGCCTCATGGCTCTGGCCGCAATAAAGCTTGGTTTAGTTCACAGATTTCCTCGATCTGACCTTTCAGACGACGGTAGTTTGCGAGAAATTGTTCCACCACTGGTTTCTGATCCGGGCGAAGACTGATCTGCCGAACTTTACCACCCGGCTCGCTCACGGCCAAAACCGAAACCGGATGACCCTCCCCGCGTTCGCACTTCGGACATCCCGATTTATGGCGGATCGTGCGTTGCAGTAGCGATCCGCGCAGCAACTCGGAAGTAGGGAGGTCGGCGGCCAACTTGTCGCGCCGTCGCACGATATCCTTATGTTTCACTCTTTACAATGAAACATTTCAGGGCCATCTCTGTCAATCCCCCAAAATGTCCAAACTCCAGGGGGCAGACCAAGGGTCTGCCCCACCTTCCTAACGGGCCGTCTCATGCACGCGCAGCGAATGGATTTCGTCACGGCCGGGGAGCGGGAAAACGACGACGACATAGCGGGCTTCGCACGCCCGACGCGCGAGTTCTTCTATTGCTCGCTCGCGGCTCGTAAAGAAGCGTCGATGGCCCCATTCCGTTTCAAGCTCGAAGCCTTCGAAATCGCCAAAATGATCGTAGGCAAGTGTTGCGATCTTGCCGCGTACGCCGTCGCCAGCGCCATGTCCTTTGCCCGGCTCCACTCCCTGCCAGTTCCCGGTCGGCGAGGGGATGATCTTCCCCGGATCGCCGCCAAGAAAACTCAACCGCCCCTCGAGTTGCTGCAGATAGCGATCAAACACCAGGCGCCAGCGGCTCTGCGCCGGAATGCTCTTCGCGGTCCAGAGGAAGATCGACAGCAGCCTCTCGGCGTCCGGCAAAATGTCGTGTTTCGTCTGGATGGGCACCGTCAGCCGGAAACATCCGAGCACCTGTCGCCATGGCCTCCGATATACGACACTCTGCGTCGAGGTAACCACAGCGGTCTCGTGTGCGTGACGCTTCGTGGCCGCGCCGTGCGCGCGGGCCGTGGCTTGAGTCCGCGGTACGTCGGTAACGGTGGTGGCTCCGCCTCCGGCGCTGGTAATCTGGCTCACCGGGACCTGGAACTTCTGCCCCTTGCGGATTCCCAGAGGGAATTCGATCGTCAGCAACCCGGCGAAATTCACGGGGCCGCCCTGTGGAATGGGCATCCAGCCCGTACCGCTCGCCGGCATGCGGATGGTGTGCGGGTCGATCGCGGTTAGCCGATGAGTCGTATAGAGCCGTGTCGCCCAGTCGAGAATATCGGTGCTCGAAGTGGCGGGTAGATAAACCGTAGCGGAGCAGCCCGCCGGCAATTCTGAGAAATCGAAGCGCAGCTCGTCCGGCTTCCGGTCGGAACGCAGCCGCATGGGCGACGGGCGTACCTCGAAGGTTTGCGGCGCGACTCGGGACGGCGTGTGGCCGGGATTGGGGACATTGACGAAGGAGAGATTGCGTTGGGCGAGCTTGTCGCTGCTGGCCGGGTCAGCGCCCGTCGGGATCGGGTCGATGTCGTAAGAAATCTCGGCGATCAGGCACTGGTGATCGCTCTTCGCGAAAGACTGGATCGGGAGCAGCGGACCGAGCCCGTTGAACGGTCCCGCCGCGTCGCCGAAGACGACCGCCGGGAAAAGGGGCGAGTTCGGCTGATTGATGTCGAGCCAGCAGCCGAAGAACGTGTGCACCTGTGCGCCAAGAGGGTCGGCCGCGATCATTTGCTTCACATTCGGCGGGTCCGTCTGCGTCGCCATGCTGGAAGATCCGGCGTCAACCCGCGGCGTGGCAAAGAACGGAATGGTGATGATCTGGTCGTTTTGCACGCCAAGCACCGGGATCTTCTCTGCGCCGCTCGGCCGGCTCGCGTAGAGCGTGTTCGGGTCGTAGAGCGCATCGGTCTGCTGCGCGGCCCACATGCGGAAGAAGACGCGGACGTCGTTGGCCGGAGCCACGTCCTGCGTTCGCACGCGCGCCAGAGCAAAGTTGAACACGTTGGTGTTGCTCGTATTGGTGGGCGCGAGAGTCAACTGCGAGGTGTCACCCTCGTCCTCGGAGAGACCGTCGAACAGTGCGTCGGCCGCCGCGCGGTCGCCGTTGAAGGCCTGGATGACGTTGGCGATGTAGGTTGTCGCGTCGGACACCGCGTCACCCGTGTTCGGACACGGCACGCCGAGATAGGTGGCGCCCGCAACGACCTGAAACACGCGCAGATCCTGGCTCAGATACCAGTCTTGTTCCACGGTGGGGTCGTTGTGGAGAATGAACGGGTTCGGCGTCTGGGTGAGTGTGATAGTCGTCTGCGCGTTCATCGGGGCGAGGCCGGTGGGCGTGAACTGCGCTGAGATCGACAGACTTGCGAACTTGACTCCGGGCGGAAAGTAGTTGGGATCGCTAAAGATCGAATCGTCCTGAAACGAAACCTGGAACGGGAACTGGGCGCGCTGTGGCCCCGAGTTCGCCAGATCCTCAACACATGTGAGCCCGGAGTAGCTGAAGACAACACGCGCATCGGGACTGGTCACCCCCGGCTTGTTGCCCGGATTCGAAAGGCTCCCCGCGCCCGAAATCCCGCACTGCGCCAGCGTGACACCCTCGGCCTGCACGTAAAGTACAAGCTGAAAAACGGCGGGCTTGCCGGCCTGATTGATCTGCGCCTGGACTTGTCCTCCGCCAAAGCTCGGTTCCTCGAGTTGAAAGGTCAGGTCGGACGTTCCGATCTCGACCTGTTGCGCCGCCGACGGGATGCCGTTGGCGATGACGACGAGCGAGTAAGAGCCGGGAGGCGTTGTCGATGGCACAGTAACGCCGCACGTCTGATTCCCCTGGACGGCGACGCCGAGCGAGGAGAAATCCTGCGTCTGCAGATAATGGACCGCACCGCCGGCGGTATCCGTGATCTGCACGATGGGATAGTTGGTTGCCATCTGCGCGTCGTCGCCGTAGCTGTTTGCCTGCGACAGTCCGGTGAGCAGGGTTCCGGTGAGCAGATAGCTGTGTCCGATAACCAGGGTGTCGGGGAAGCTGACGATGGCCGGCTGCCACGCGGACTGATAACTGCCTTCCGCCGGGTCGGGTGTGTAGATGTAGACCTGTCCCTGCTGTGAGCTGAGAAGAATCTGCCCGGTGGGGAGCAGCAGGAAGCGCGTGGTCCAGGTGTCGACGCTATTTGTATTGCCGGGCGGCGGCAGGGGGAGTTTGGTGAGCGTGTTGGCTATGGAATCGTATTCGAAATACTGGGAATTTTTCGAAAACATTACCTGCTGATTCTGGTCGACGGTGCGATAGAGCGTGCCCGCGACGGTGATCACGCGCCCGTTGGGTTGCAGGCAGGCGGGCGCGTCGCTCTGCGTTAGCAGGCCTGTGGGCGAAAGGACATAGTGGTTGTTGGAGGGATCGCCCGGGTCGGCTGGGAAATCCTTCCCGGCGGTCCATTTCGCCGTCGCCGGATCGTAGATCGCCGTGTGTCCTGTTGCGCCGAACGCGAGCAGCTTGCCGTAGGGCAGAAGGATCGCAGGCCCGATTTCGTATGCGGCCGCGGGCGTCGGCGGATTCGTCGAGGTATCCGTCGCGGTCGTCAGCGCGAGCACGTCGGGCAGCGCAGTGGTCTGCTGCCACAGATCGGTTGAGGGAATGTAGCGCTCGGCCGAAGTAGGTGAATTGTTCAAGCCGTTTGGGCCGCCGGCAAGCGGCGCTTTCGTGTTGACGGTCATCACGCTGCCGTCCGGCAGCAGGGTCCACGTTTCTTCATTGCAGTTGCCGAACTTCGAATTCGACTGCGTGCCGAACGCTGTGCCCGCGGCGTTCCAACTGCTGTTCACCGGGTCCCAGACCGCGGTCTGGTTGCTAGAAATCGCGCCGAAAATCACCCGCCCGTCCGTCAGTATGCACGCCGAGGCGTCGCCCTGAATATAGGCAGGGGGCGTGTTGGTTCCCTGCATCGCGGTCCAGGTGTTGGTCGCCGGATCGTAGATATCCCCGGAGGAAATGTCGCCCAAGGCTCCCGATACCTCGCCACCGACGACGAAGACGCGCCCGTCATTCAGTACGCCCGAGGAGAAGAAGCCCCGTGGGACGCTCATTTTTGAGACAGCGCCCCATTTTCCGCCCGTGTAACCTTTTTTCGGGTCGGGCTGGAACAGCAGCCATTCCTGCCCGTAGGCGTTATGTACGAGAAGGTTGCCATTTGTGAGCAACAGCATTGTTTCGGCGCTGAATGCGCCTGACGGAACGTTGGGCGGCGAAGCGAGGGGTTTCCATGTGGCGGGCATGCGTTCATTCCTCCGTGCAGGATTACACTAATACCTGATTTATCCGGGCGAATCGTTTCACAAAATTGGAATTAGATTGTTGGGATGGGTAAAATCGGCAAAATGGAGTTCGGGTTTCTGGAAAACGGAATCGACGCTCGCTGGCGCATGATGGGCATGCTCTCAGCCTCTTTCTGGAAGCCGCACCCTGGTTGCGTGGAGGCGCAGTTCTCGTGTGAGGTTGGGCGGGGAGTTTTCCTTGGAGGCGGATTTTCGTTAGGCAGCGGTCCTTTCCGGGAACAAAGTGCTCTCGATTTCGGTGAGAAGGCCGACATCGTGCGCC
>Ga0182012_10005528_pt1 | contig 13068 bp, 9 predicted proteins | sample 612S2SmetaG_FD_120486 | JGI IMG/M metagenome (GOLD analysis project Ga0182012, IMG submission 120486) | Permafrost microbial communities from Stordalen Mire, Sweden - 612S2S metaG | ecosystem: Environmental > Terrestrial > Soil > Wetlands > Permafrost | place: Sweden: Stordalen | collected...
AAAGCGGCAGGGTCTGATACACCTTGCCGGTCAGGTGCAGGCGGATATCGTGGTTCAGGCCGCCGTAATTCGGATTGAACGCGCGCCCCATCCATTCGAAACCTGCCCCCGTCGCCTCCTCGCTATAATCGTTGCTGTTATCCACCTTGGCGGCAATGACGTTGTCCGCGTCGCCAAAATTCACCAGCGCCGTCAGATCCAGGCCGCAGGCGGTGACGCCGTTCTCGAACCGGCCGGCCGGCTTCCCATTCACCCAGAAATGGCCGGCCTGCTTCAGCCCCTCGAATTCCAAAATGACTTTTCCCCCCTGGGCGGCGGCGGGCAGCTTGAAATGTTTGCGATACCAGGTGATGCCCGTCCAGGCGCGCCGGTCGCCGCCGCTGTGGCTGATGAGTGAAGTGTAGGAATCAACATCATTATACGTATGAGGCGCGCTGACCGTGGCCCACTGCGAGTCGTCAAACTCCACCCGCTCCGCGTTGGGCACGTCCTGACGGATGAACTTCCAGTCCGGGTTGAAATTGAGCTCGCTCCGGGGCGAAGCCGGCGGGGTGTAGGCGGCGGCGGTGAAGCCCAGGGCGGTCCAGCCCAGCAGGCAGAGCAAAAGAATCTTTTTCACAGGTTGACAATAAGCTTTAATTTGAGGGAGTCTGGGCGATCAACCCGCCTTCGATTTTCACCGGTCGGGCGGTGATTTTGAGCGTGGCCGGTTCCAGTCCGGCGCGGGTGGCCTGCAGCGTGATTTCCCCGGCGGTAAGGGTCGAACGGATGGCCACCCGGTTGATGCCGCATTCCGTGTCCAGATAGAGCTGGTTAACGGTGTTGGTCTCGCCGCTGTTGTAACCGCCCCGCCAGATGGCCGGGCCGTCCAGTTTGAAATCCACCCGGGCTTCGTCGGTCGGGCAGCGGCGGCCCTGGGCATCCACCACTTCCACGTCAAAGAAGGCCACATCGGAGCCGTTGGCCTGCAGGCCGCCGGGGCCGAGATGCGGGGTGAGCTTGAGGGCTTTGGCGTCACCCGCCGTTTCAATTTGTTCCTGGGCCACGATTTTGTCCCCGACTTTGCCGACGGCTTTGAGGGTGCCGGGGGCGAATTTCACGTTCGGAAAGGCGAAGATATAGCCGTGGATGGGATTCGTCACCACGCCCAGGGATTGATCGTTGAGGAACAGTTCCACGGAATCACAATGATTGGCCGCCACATAGTTGGTTTTGACGGTGTTGGTCGGGTAAGTCCAGTGACCAATGATGTGCAGGTCCGGGGTGTCGCTCTGCATCACGCGATAGACATAGTAAGCCTCTTTGGGCAGCCGCACGGCATCCACCTTGCCGCTAACCCGGCAGACCTCGCTGCTGTCCTGGCGGCCGTCGGCGTCCTCGTCCGTCCAGTAGATCGAACAATAGCCCGACCAGCGCGCATGGGCCGGATCAGGGTTGGAAATTCGGTTGACAAAATAATCATGGTAGCGCTCCGCCGCCCGGAGGCAGAAGGACTCGGAATTCAGGTTCCAAGTGTCATTCGGGCCTTTCTTGAAGCCGAAATGCGGGGGCGAATAATTGTCCCAAAACCGGCGGGCGGCCTCCTCGCGGAAATCCTCCGCCTCCACGATGGGCGCCCGGTCCCGCCGTTCCAGGCTGTAACCGCGGAACAGGGCGGTCGGATTGGTCATGTCGTCCAGCCGCCGGTCCTGCGGCATCATCACCCCGTAATATTCAGAAACCGCCGTCAGCGCCTCGCTGTCGAGTTGGCCATCCCGGGCGCCCATCACGCGTCCGCCGTTGGGATCCCACGTTTTGCGCAAGTCCACCATCTGCCGCATTTGGCCCACGGTCACGGAGGTGTTGCCGGCTTCGTAGAACAGAATGCTGGGGTTGTTCCGGAAATAAATCATCGAGTCCCGCATCACGGCCACGCGCTGGTCCCATTGGGCGCCCTGCACATCGCGCTCCTTGTCCCCCGCCGGGCAAATCTCGACAATGCCCGCCTTGTCGCACGCGCGCACATCCACCGCCTGCGGCGAAATATGCATCCACCGCATGTAATTGCCGTGCGTGCTGCGCAGCAACTCCGCGGTATAATCATGCATCCAATCCGGATACGCCTGGCCCAGGCCGGCCCACTCATCCGCCGCCCGCTCGGCATAGCCGGTCAGATACACGAAATGGCCGTTGATCCAGACGCCACCCGTGCCCGCGCCGCCCTTGAATTCCGTCTGGCGGAAGCCCGTGTGCGTCTTGCACACGTCCACCACCTGGCCGTCCACCGTTAATATGGTATAGACATCATACAGATACGGCCGGCCGGGTTCCCAGAAGTGCGCTCCCGTAAGGCGGCCGTTCGCCTTGATTGTTTCCGTTTCGCCCGTCACCAAGTCGGAAGTATCGCCCGGCAGCGTCGCCCGCACTACGCCGTCCGCGTCCACCACCACTGCCGACAACGTCACATTCTGATGATCATCCGCTTCGTTCCGCACCTGGGCCTCGATGTTCACATCACAGGCTTGGTCCCCGAGGGCAAAATTCGACGGATACACATACACCCCGGTGGTCTTGAGGTTCTCATACAGCGGCAGCGTTTGATACACCTTGCCGGTCAGGTGCAGCCAGATGTCGTGGTTCAACCCACCGTAATTCGGATCAAAGTCGCGCCCCATCCATTGGTAACTCACCCCGGTGGCCTCCTCCTTGTAACCGTTGCTGTTATCCACCTTGACGGCAATGACATTGTCCCCGTCAAAATTCACCAGCGCCGTCAGGTCCAGGCCGCAGGCGGTGATGCCATTTTCAAACAAGCCCGCCGGTTTGCCGTTCACCCAAAAATGCCCCGCCTGTTTCAAGCCTTCCAATTCCAGGAAAACCTTCCCGTCTTTCGCACCCGCCGGCAGCTTGAAATGCTTGCGATACCACGCGATGCCCGCGTAGGCGCCCCGGTCCCCGCCGCCGTGGCTGATAATGACTTGGTAGGAGTCCACGTCATTGTAAGTGTGCGGGGTGCTGACCGTCGTCCAGCCCGAATCATCGAAGCCCACGCTCTCCGCGTTGGTCACATCCTGGCGGATGAATTTCCAATCCGGATTGAAATTATAAACACCCCGCGGCGAGGCGGGGGGTGTGTAGGCGGCGGAAAGGGTGGCATTCAAGCCGAAGATGGCCCAGCCCAACAGGCCCAGAAGAATGGTTTTTTTCACAATTAATTTGATTACAGGTTTTGACTAAGGACGCAAACCGACCGGCCAAAGTAACAGCTTGGTTCGGAACCAGCCGGGAAATATGATCCCGCCGGCGACAGTTTTTGCCAGGGTTCTTCGTTTTGATTGCTTACAAGATACCCAATGGCCTCGTAAAAAGCGTCACCATTTATGGTGAGTTTACCGCCGGTCCCCCTGCCACCGGCCGAAAGCCGGTGGAGGCAAGCCGAATTCCCCGCCACCCGGACCGGAACCGAGCGCGGATCTCTCACCCGCAACGCGGGCCAACGACCATGGTCTTTGAAATTTACCTGCCCATTCCCCTCGCCGCAAGTCATGGCAGCTGCAACTGGAAAAACCAGGGGGGCAACGGCGCGCTCATCGCGTTCGTCAGACTGAACCGGCCGGTCGCGTCAAAATGATTCGTCGCCAACCGCAGCCATTGGGATTGGGGCAGAGTGAGGTTGCTCGTGGACAACACATAATAGATTCCAGTGGTCGCTCCGCCCGCACCACTCAGAATCAAATTCGTCCCCGCAACCGTAACCAGACTGAAGCTCGGCGGCGCGGGTGTCAGGGTGCGGGCGGACACCGGGCCGGAAACCGGGCTTTGCCCCCCTGCATTGACGGCCGAAACGAGGTAGTAATAGGAAGTGCTCACGGACAAGCCGGCATCCACATAATTAGTGGTGACCGGAATGGTGTTGGTGGTGTATGGGCCGCCGCTGGCGACCGAACGCTCGATGGAGTAACCGGTGGCCCCGACGGAGGACGTCCAGTTCAGGCTCACTTGCGCGTAGCCCCCGGTGGCCGTCAACCCGGCGGGCGCGGCCGGAGCGAGCGTGACACTCGCCGGGACCGAACTCGCGCTTTCATCGCCCGGATTCAGCGCGGTGACGACATAATAAAACTTCGCCCCCGGGGACAGGTTGAGATCGGTATAATTCGTCGCCGGAGTGTTGCTGACCACCGTGGTGTAGGGGCCGTCACTGGTGGAGGATCGCTTTAAGTTATAACCCGTCGCCCCGGTGGCCGCCGTCCAAGTCAGCCCCGCCTGCGTGTTGGTGGCGGTGGCGGTCAGCGTTGCAGGCGCGGGCGGCACGACAAAACAACCCAAACCGGTCAGATGATCGCCGCTGACCAGATGCATGAAGGTGATCACCGGCAGGCTCCCGTCGACCGCGCGGGCGTTCGTAATCTGGCTCATCGCCGTGCTTTGAAAATCCCCGGCGCCCACCGTGACCCCGGTCTCCGTCCAAGAGTTGCTGCTCACCAGGCTGCCGGCCTCATTGAGGTTTTGAATGTCGGCATAAGCGTCCGCAAACACCAGGTTGTTGTGCATCACTTCATTCGTGCCGGCGATGTCATTGGCGTCCGTCTGATCCGCATTGGTGGCGTAGTTTGGCGGGTTGCGCTGGAGCAGATTGTATCCGGTGTTGTTGGCGTAGGCCGTGTTATTTGTCCAACCGGTCGGCAGCCCCGGTCCGGCGCACTGGTGGTTCGCATAGAAACCATTGGCGGAATTCCCGGCGGAAAGACAATTGAAAACCACGTGGGGCGGAATCGGATTGGGAATGCCGTTTTGCGGTTGCGAACCCCATCCCCCCACCTTGAAGCCGTTGCCATTCCCGCCATTATTCCCGTTCAGATACGACCAGCAATGGTCGAAGGTCACCGTCTCGAAGGCGTTGATGCAATCGTAACCGTCATCGCTGTTGTTCCAGGAACGGCACTCGCGGTAAATGTTTCCCGTGCCGCCCGCCGCCGGATGACAGCCAAAACCGTCGGCATTGCCGTAAGAGTAGCTGTTGATGCCGGCGTTATTGTAGGAATCGCACCGATCGAACAGGTTGTTGGCGGATTTTTCTTCGAGATAAAACCCGACGCAATCGCCGTCATGCACCCGCACCTCGTTCCAAGTGCAACTGCCGCCCCCCCAGATGGCGAAACCAATGGACTGGTTGTTGCCGGTGGTGATATTTTCCTGCACCCCCACCACGTCAAAGCCCTGAAACGTCACCCCGCTGGCCGTCACCCAAAAGGCGGCCACGCGGTCCCCCGTGGGATTCACCCCGGAAAAATTGAAAACTGGGCGGGTGCCGGCCATGGCAGCGTAGGTGATGCCGTTTTTATTGATCAGATTGACCACGGCATAAACATTGTCTTGGACGGAATTATAAACGTTGGTGGCCAGGTTATAGGTTCCCGCCAGGATATAAACCGTGTCCCCGGAGGCCGCCTTGGCCTGGGCCGCCATCACCGTGGCCAACGGGGCGTTGGTGGTGGTGCCGGAGTAGGAATCGCTGCCCGTGGGGGAAAGATACCAAGTCGCAGCGGGGGCGGTGCCGACCGCCAGCAGCAGCGCCCAAGCCGGGGCGAACCATGCGCAGCGCGTCATAAATTCAGCCATGAGCGATACCTTCCGCCGGGACGGGGGCCATTAGTTGGATGGGCCTCCCCGCGACCGGCCGCACCATCGGGCGGACGCACGTCCGAATTACGGCGTGGAAGCCACCGAGTAATAGCCATTGGTGGCCCATTGCCACGGGGTCAGGCCTGCATGACCATCGGGGAAACTCACATCACCGCCAATTTTGGCGTGCCGCACGGAAAGCTGGTTGCCGGCCAGCGAGGGGGATTCTTGCAAATCCAGACGACCATCATCCGGGCCCAGCGGTGGGTTGGCCGCCCGCAGGGGCGGAGCCAATTCGGCGGTGGTATTCGGTTCTTCGACCAGCATGATCTTTTCCGAGCCGCGCCGGACGGCGGACATTTTGAAGCGATTGGCCGTGCCAGTGTTCGGCGAGCCCGGGCCGCTGGTGCCAGTCCACTGCAGCGCAAAACCGGCGGAGGCGGAGGCGTTGGCATTAAAGCTGAAGCTGAATGGATAGCCGTTGAGATTGGGGGATTTTTGTACTGAGGGGCACAGAAACAGGTTGGTGGCTGTGGTGCCGCCGCAGGCGATGGCCAGTTGGCTGTTTTTGAGCAGCCGCGGGGTGCCGTCACCGCTCCGATTCCAATAAATCCAATCTTCGTTGTGAAACCCCTGGTCATTGGAAGCCGCGCCGGGGAAGTTGTCGTTGTAGTCGTTGACATACATCACCATGCCCAGCGCCAGTTGTTTCAGATTGTTGACGCATTGACTTTGCTGCGCCTTGCTCTTGGCCTTGGCCAGCGCCGGGAGAAGCATGGAGGCCAGGATGGCGATGATCGCGATCACCACCAGCAGTTCAATCAGCGTGAAACCGTGCTGAATCCTGCCAGACTTTCCGGTTGGGCGGACGATTTGTTTCTTCATGTTTGTCATGTCAGTAGTCATGGGTCGGTTGTCCGTCTGGCTGCCCAACAGGATTGCCGCGTTGGTTCAAGCACGGGTTGATTATCAAAGAAGGTAACAAACCATCCCCGGCCAAAGCATCACCATAAATGGTGATTTTTGTCCAAGCGTAGTAAGCCCGCCCAGCCACCCGGGGGGGACCCCTCCTGAAATCGTCGTCACCTGAGAAATTAAGACTTGAACCTCAGCCTGCAAAGTTGGAAATTCTTACCATGACGAGCACCATTACCACCAAAGGTCAGACGGTCGTGCCAAAAGAATTGCGCCGGCAATTTGAACTGGGCTCCGGCGCGGTTTTGGATTGGCGCGCGGAGGGGGATTCCATGCGCGTGGTCAAATTGACGCGACCCGCCAAAGGCGGATTCCTCCAAGCCCTGCGCCGACTCGGGCGGGTGCCTGCCGCTCCGCGTGACCGTCGGCTGGTGGAGGACGCATGAGATTCCTGTTCGATACCAACATCATCACTGAGGTTGCCAAGCCGCGGCCCAACGCCCGCGTATTGAACTGGCTTTTGGCGCATGAGGTGGCCGGCGGGATCCCCAGTGTGGCGGTCGCCGAGCGATACCAGGGAGCGCATAATGCGCCCAAGGAACAGCGCAGCCGTTTGCTGGCGGAACTGGATCATTTTGTTCGTGAGTTTGGCGAAACCGTGGTTCCGTTTGACGCGAACGCGGCCAAAGTCTGGGGCGAATACGTTTCGCGTCCCGCCTTGAAACAAACGCCCTGCAGCTACCCCGACACCCAAATCGCCGCCATTGCCTTGAGCCGGGGATTAACCGTAATCACGCGCAACACGAAGGATTTTCCAGAATTGCCAGTGCTTAATCCGTTTGAGGATTAAAAATTCCAAGGGGCCATGGCCGGGGTTCCCTCCCTCCCGTTCGCCAATGCTTCGGGCAGCCACTCCGCCCGGCGCATCCAAACTTGCGTTGGGCCGGGGTTCACGCCATGTTTCACCCATGCCATTTTCGTCATCCCTCCGGGCGGACCGGGCCAGTCGCAAACGATTGGCGCTGGCCGGTTTATTGGGATTGTGGTTCCTGACCGCCGGGCTCGATCTCCGGGCCGGCACCCCGCACTTTCTGGTGGATGCCTGGGACCGGGAAAACGGGCTGCCCAGCAGTTCCGTCACCAGCCTCGCCCAAACCCCGGAAGGGTATATGTGGATCGGCACTTACAACGGCCTGGTGCGTTTCGACGGCGAACGGTTTGTCAGTTTTGATCCCTTCAACACCCCGGAACTCCTCCACGAGCGCGTCCGCTATCTTTTTACCGATGCGCATGGCACCCTGTGGATCAACACCTTTGACGGTTCCATGACCACCTGGCGGAACGGCGTCTTCACGCTCGAGACCAACTGGCCCGGCGGACTGGCCGACCTGCTGACCGTCCGCTCCAACCGGGTGGTCTTCGTGGTCAACGGTTCGCTATTGGAAAGAATGGGGGGCGCGGATGAACCCTCGCGTTGGCAGGAAACCAAACTCACCGGTGGAATATCCGGCCGGATGGCCGGTGAAGATGCCAACGGCGACATTTGGTATGTCACCAGCAACCGCCGTTTGGGGCGGGTGCGGGGGGGGCAGTCGGAAGTGCCCGACAGCTTCCCCGGTTTGCGCGGCCGACGGGTCCGTTGCCTGGCCACCGATCCGGCCGGCCGGCTTTGGGTGGGTACGGATGCCGGGCTGGCAAGTTGGACGGGGAGTCGTTTCCAAAATGAAACGCCCGGCAACCCGGGACGCCTGTCGGTGAGCTTCCTGGCCTTTAACCCGCGCGGAGAATGCTGGGTGTTTGCCAATGGCCGCCTGCGCCTGTGCCGGGAGCGCGCCTGGGTGGCGGAAGCGGACGAGTGGCGGGATTTGCCCAAACCCTACGCGGACACGCTCAGCGCCCATTTAGACCGGTCGGGCAATCTTTGGTTCTGCCATTTTGGCCGGGGTCTGTTATGCGCCGGCACCAACGGTTCTCCGGAAGCCATCACGAGTGCGGATGGTCTGCCCGGGAATCGGATCCTCTGCTGGTTGCAGGATCACGAGGGCAATGTGTGGGTGGGCGCGGACCGGGGCGGATTGGCGCGTCTGCGGGAACGCCAGTTTCAAGTCATCAACCCCGGCGATGACGCCGCCTCCAAAGTGGCCATGTCCGTGTGTGAAGACGCCGGGGGCGCGGTCTGGATCGGCACACTGGGCGGCGGGCTCACTCGCTGGCAGGACGGCGTGGTCACCAATTATCCCCTGACCACCATGGACAATGCCGGTTTTGTCTTTTCGGTTTACCCGGACCGGGAGGCGGGCTGCCTTTGGTTGAGCGCGGACAATGAGGACCTGTGCCGCTTCGAGAATGGCCAACTCAGCCGCCCCGCCTGGAGTTTGCATGGGGTTAAAACCATGCTCCGGGACCGGCGCGGGTGGCTCTGGATCGGGATGCGGGATGGTCTGGACCGCTATGCGGATGGCCGCGTGGAACACTTGGGCGCGAAGGAGAATTTCCAGCGCGGCGACGTCCGTGCGCTGGCCGAAGACTCGCAGGGCAACATCTGGGTGGGAACCGGCGGGGGGGAGTTATACCAGTTTGGCGTCTCCAACACCCCGGCGGTGATGTATCGCGCCCCGGATCGCTGGGGCAACCAACCCATTTGGTCGCTTTACGCCGAGCACGAGACCCTGTGGATCGGAACCTTCCGGGGCGGCCTGCTGCGGTTCCGCAACGGGCAATTCATCCGTTACTCAACCAAACAGGGGCTGCCCAACGACGTGGTCTGCCAAATCCTGCCGGATTGGCGGGGCAACCTCTGGCTGGGAACTTACGACGGGATTTTTCGCGCCGCCCGGACGGAGTTGAACGCCTTCGCCCGGACCGGTACGAACTCGATTTCGTGGGTGGCCTACGGGCGGCTGGCCGGGTTGCCCTCGCTGGAATGTTCCGGAGGCTACCAACCTTCCGGCTGGCAGGGGACGGACGGGCGGCTCTGGTTTTCCACCCTGAAAGGCGTCGTGTCCGTGCAGCCCAACCAATTATCCAACGACCCCCGGGTGCCGCCCCTGCTGATCGAGGAGGTGCTGGTGGATGGCAAGCCCGCCGACCTGCCCGCCACCCAGGCCGGCGTGGCCGCGCCCCGGCCCCTGAGCGTGGTCATCGGTCCCGGCAAACACTATGTGGAATTTCATTATACGGGCCTGAGTTTCACCGCCCCCGAACAAGTGCGTTTCCGGTATCGCCTGCGCGGGCTGGACGACCACTGGGTCGAGGCGGGCACCCGGCGCTTTGCCCCCTATACCTTCCTGCGTCCCGGCGATTATCACTTTGAAGTCATGGCCTGCAACAACGAGGGGCACTGGAACCCGGTGGCCGGCACGCTGAACTTGCGCATTCAGCCGCACGTTTGGGAAACTTGGTGGTTTTTCCTGGCCTGGGGGCTTCTGTTGGCGGGTGGCATTGCCCTGGCGGCGCGGGCGGCGGGCAGCCGCAAATTTCAGCGGCAGATGGCACGCCTCCAGCAACAACAGGCCGTGGAACGCGACCGCGCCCGCATCGCCCGGGATATTCATGATGACCTGGGCACCGGCCTCACCCAAATCGGTCTCCTCACCGAACTCACCCGGCACGCCCCGCCCGAGGCGCTGGGCGGCCGGTTGGATCAAATCTCCGCCACCGCCCGGGAACTCACCGGCGCGATGGATGAAATCGTCTGGGCCGTCAATCCCCAGAATGACACCCTGGATTGTCTGGCAATTTACCTCTGCAAATTCGTGCAGGAATACCTGTCCGTGGCCGGCCTGCGCTGCCGGCTGGATGTGCCCGTGCAATTACCGGCCCGCCCCCTGACCGCCGAAACCCGTCACAACCTTTTTCTGGCCGTGAAGGAAACCCTCAACAATATCGTCAAACACGCCCGGGCCACGGAAGTCGGGCTCAAATTGATTCCGTCCCCCACCGGCTTCACCCTGCTCATCCAGGACAACGGCCGCGGGTTCCCCGCCCCCGGCGGGGCCGCCCCCGGCAACGGCCGCATTGCCGGTGGCAATGGTCTGACCAATTTGCAGAAACGCCTGGCCTTCATCGGCGGACGCGCCGTGGTGAACAGCCCGCCGGGCCAGGGGGTGCTGGTGGAATTAACCGTGCCCTTCGAGCCCCCCGCCTCACCACAATTGGCGATTCCCACTCGCGGGTCGGTGGCCCCATCCTCTCCTTCGTCCCAACGGAATTAACGGGCCGCCATGAATAATACCCTTAATAATGTCATTAAAGTCTCGATTGTCGAAGACGATGTCCGTGTGCGTGACAGTCTTTCGCAACTGATCGAGTTGTCGGACGGCTTTCACTGTATCAGCCAGTTTTCCACCGCCGAAATGGCGCTGGCCAGCCTGCCCGCCGCCGCGCCCGACGTCGTGGTGATGGATATCAACCTGCCGGGCATGGACGGCGTGGAATGTGTGCGCAAGCTCAAACAGCTCCTGCCCCGGTGTCAGATCCTCATGCTCACTGTTTACGATCAGACGGACAAGATTTTCAATGCCCTCGCCGCCGGGGCCAACGGTTACCTGTTAAAGCAGACGGCCCCCGTGGAATTGCTCGCCTCCATCCGGGATGTCCATAACGGCGGTTCGCCCATGAGCAGTCACATCGCCCGCAAAGTGGTCCAGTCCTTTCAGACGCCGGCCCGGGGAGCCGGGTGCGAAAACCTCACCGCCCGCGAACAGGAGGTGCTGGATTACCTCACCAAAGGCTACATGTATAAGGAAATCGCCAGTCTCCTCCACATCAGCTTTGACACCGTCCACACCCACACCCGGCATATCTACGAAAAACTCCACATCCGCTCCCGCACGGAACTGATGACCAGCCATTTACGGTCCCCCTGACTGCGGCGGGGGGCATGCCCCCCCGGCAATTTTTTTAAAGCTTGTGCTTGAATTTTTTTTAGAATGGTCTAAACTTGTCCCAAGTCGAAGTGACAAAAGTGTTTTACGAGAAAATTTCGCTGTTCGTTTAGGGTTGGCAGAGAGGTTTTGCTCGTGACGAGGTCTGGACAGCGACCCCCTAGTTGGCCCGTCACACTTCTGAGCGCCTGGGTGAAGGCGTATAAACCTTATCACCACAAAGGTCGGACGCAAGTCCGGCCTCTTGATTTTCCGGGGCGGCCCGGCGGCGGCGGATTTTGTAACGCCGGGCGGCTCGGGCGGATCTCGGGACACTGCCCCCGCTGCCGAAGCCGGGCCGCCCAGCCCCATCACCACACAAAGCCCGTCCTCCTCATTTTACCAACCGCAGAAATTCCTGCTTTGAAAATTGCCCGGCCATTTCGAGCGTCCCGGTCAATTTCATGCCGGCTTCAGATTTGGTGTAGTGTCTCATAAATAACTGGCGTTATTGTTTCGGCGTGGTATTTTTGCCACATGCCGCGACATGCACTGCCCGTGAACCTGACGGAGACCGATCGTCGAGAACTGGAGCGCTGGGTGGCGGCGCATCTGACCCCGCAACAGGTTTCGCAACGCTGCCGGATCATTTTGGCGGCCGCCCAAGGTCAGCAGGACAAGCTCATCGCCGACGATCTGGGCCTCAATTTCAAGACGGTGGCTTTGTGGCGGAAGCGTTATGTCAGCGAAGGGCTGGACGGCTTGTGGGAAGTGGCCGAAGGACGCGGACGCAAGCCCCTCTTGACGGCGGAAGCGGTCGGGCAGATTATTGACGCGACCCTCCAAACCAAGCCTGCCGGGGCCACGCACTGGAGCTGCCGCACGATGGCCAAAGCCCAGGGCGTGAGCAAGGCCACCGTCAATCGGATCTGGCAAAGCCATCAGATCAAACCCCACCGGACCAAAGGCTTTAAACTTTCGCGGGATCCGAATTTCCTGCAGAAACTGACCGATGTCGTGGGCTTGTATTTGAATCCGCCGGAGAAAGCGGTGGTGCTCTGCGTTGATGAAAAGAGCCAGATTCAGGCTTTGGATCGCACACAACCGGGCTTGCCGCTCAAGCAGGGACGCTGCGGCACCATGACCCACGACTACAAGCGCAACGGCACGACGACGTTGTTCGCCGCCTTGGAAGTGGCGCAAGGCCAGGTCATCGGCCAATGTTATGCGCGCCATCGCCATCAGGAATTTTTGAGGTTTCTCCAGCGCTTGGATGAGGAGTTTCCCGGCGAGATCCGGTTGCATGTGGTCATGGATAATTATGGCACCCACAAGCACCCCAAGGTGCAGTGCTGGCTCAAACGACATCCGCGTTTCGTTGCGCATTTCGTGCCGACCAGTTCGAGCTGGCTCAACTTGGTCGAGCGGTGGTTTGGCGAGTTAACCGGCAAACGCCTCCGGCGAGGGGTCTTTGTCAGCGTGGAGGATCTGCAAAAGGCCATCGAGGAATTTCTCGCCGCTTGGAATGATGCCCCAAAGCCCTTCGTATGGACCGCGACGGTCGAGTCGATTGTCGAAAAACTAAGCCGGTGCAAACAGACCTTGGAGCGGATCAAGCCCGGCTGCACCCGCCCCAGAATGCGAAAAAACAAGGAAAAATAACTCCAGTCGTTTATGAGACACTACA
>Ga0182012_10005529_pt1 | contig 13068 bp, 11 predicted proteins | sample 612S2SmetaG_FD_120486 | JGI IMG/M metagenome (GOLD analysis project Ga0182012, IMG submission 120486) | Permafrost microbial communities from Stordalen Mire, Sweden - 612S2S metaG | ecosystem: Environmental > Terrestrial > Soil > Wetlands > Permafrost | place: Sweden: Stordalen | collected...
CAGTCGCTCCAACCGCTCACGATCGGCTGGGCCGATCAAAATTCGTTCGATTTTCCTCATCGGTCCAGATTCGCACGTCTGAGCCGATTTGTGAATCAACTGTCAGCTTCGGAACACTAGCCGAGCGGCACGCTCTGGGCATGCCTGAAGATGTTTCCCGGATCGTATTGCGTCTTGATCTTCATCAGCCTGCCAAGGTTATCGCCCCAATAGGCCTTTGCGTAATGCTCGCCCAGATCAAGATCACAATAATTCACATAGGACCCACCTGAAACAAATGGCCGCATCGAGGCATACAAGGTCCTCATCATCGCGATGTCAGCGTCGGAATCGGCCGCACTATTCCATTCCTTGTAATACTGGATCGAGTATTTGGTTTCCCCGCGGTGCACAAACGCCGTCGCATCGGAAGCAACCTTGTTGATCGCACCGCCATAAGTGTCAAACAACACCGAAATCGGGGACGGTGCTCTCTGCAGACCGCTCAGCAACGTCAATATGGCCTGATCGCTCAAGAGATCGATGACGTAATCAGATTTTCCCTTCATGAAGACCTGGGGAGCGCCGCCGCCGTCGAAGACGATGGCCGCGGCCTTGAAGGTCTGCGTTTTTGTGGAGACCTGGTCCGCGGCGCCGGCGACCCTTTGCAGGCGCTTCAACTCGGCGATCAGCTTGCTTTCTGATTGTACCGACAACCCGGCAAAATGCACCTTGATTCGCCCCCCGGGGGCCGTGTCCAGGTGCAGTGTGCCCGTGATCGCGGGCGGCAAATCCGCCAGCCATTGCTGCCATGCCTGCACGATTTTTATCGCCTGAGCGACCGACCTGCTCCAGCTGATGCCGAACCGGGCAACCATATCGACCGCGCTGGTTCGAAAATTGAAATTGGTGACGACGCCGAAATTTCCATTGCCGCCGCCGCGCAATGCCCAGAACAGATCCGGATCCTTCTGCTCGCTGACAGTGCGAATCTGCCCCATCGCATCGACCACTTCCATCGACAGGATACTGTCGCAGGCGAGGCCAAAGGGACGCCCGAGCAGTCCAAAGCCTCCGCCCAGCGAATGGCCGGCAACGCCTACCGGAAAACAACTTCCCGCTGGAATCGCCACGTCGGCACGCCAGAGATGCGTGTAAACCGAGCCGAGATTTGCTCCTGAGCCGACCGACACCGATTTATTGTTGTCCGAGAGCTTGATCGCAGCAATGCCGCGAACGTCGATCACAAGATCCGGACTCTGAGAAAACCCCTCATAGGAGTGCCCGCCCGACCGTACCGCAAAGCCTACGCCGTTTTCTGTGGCCCAGAGAATCGTGGCGCTGACGGCCCCGGCGCTCGCGGCGATGACACGCAGTTGCGGCGCGATTTGAGTTCGCTTGTTGAATGACAGGTTCTTGGCGGCGGAGGCCTTGTCCGTGGCAAGCAGGACGATATCCTTCTTGGGATCGAGCCGCGCCTTCAGCGCTGCAACCGGCAGACCAGTATCGGCCTCCGCACGGCCCACCGAAAGCAGCGAACCGCCGACAATCAAATGGGCCGACAAACCACCCGAAACCTTTAGAAAATCACGTCTTTGCATTTCCAATATCCTCCGATCTAATCGCATCGCAGCAGCGGCTGAAAAAATTGCGGCTGATGAAAATTCGGCTTATCGGCTTTCGGCAGGAATGAACTCCAGTAGCTGCGTTTCGGCGCGCGCTGCAGAATGGAATAGAAATTTCCCCGGATTTTTTTGGGATCACCATCCCAGCCCAGCGCTTTCAGAGGAACCTTCAACTCCGACGACCAACCGCCCGGCCGAAGGTTCGCCGCCGACACCAGACCCAGATCGACCTGCTCCAGATGCCGCGCGGGACTGACGATCTTCACCTGAAACGTCTGGTTGTACGGCGTTACTTCGAATTCATAATACGGAAATCCGGTTTCCGAAAACGTCACAAACAATTCGACGACGTCGAACATGTAGGGATATTGCCCAGGCCTGAGAACCTTCCTGGCGTTGATGGACGGAGCTGTCACCGAATAGCTCACGGTCAACGCGTCGTCAGCGAGCGAGGCTCTCGCTTGCACCTGCTCCTTGAGAAGCAACTTCGCCGGTGAAACCAGCGACAGGTCGCAGGCCAGAGCCCCCGGAGAAACACACAGCAGCGCAATGACAAGAAGCGGCTTCATGACGGACCTAGACGGACGGCGACGATCGCGGCGCCGATCAACCTAGCCCGTTTGATGCGCGACTGGATACCTAAAGTTGCGGCGTCGTCCAAGCCAACCGCCAGCCATGCAGCACGCGCTTGGCGCCCACCGAGCGCTCCGGGTCATCGAACTGGAGGCCGGCGGACGCCCTAGCCTCCATTGCCGTTTTCGGAGTCCTCGCCGATGTGCTCGACCGACACCACATGCTCGTCCTCGGCGGTGTCGAACACGATCACGCCCTGGGTCGAGCGGCCGGCGATTCGGATGCCCTCGACCGGGCAGCGGATCAATTGCCCCTTGTCGGTCACCAGCATGATCTGGTCGGAATCCTCCACCGGGAATGAGGCCACCAGCTTGCCGTTGCGATCGTTCACGGACATCGCCACGATACCCTTGCCGCCGCGGCCGGTGGTGCGGTATTCAAATGACGACGAACGCTTGCCGTAGCCGTTTTCGCTGATGGTCAGCACGAACTGTTCGCTGGCCGACATTTCGACATAACGCTGCTCACCGAGTTCAATGGCGCCCGACGCATCCTCGCCATCGGTCCCGACCTCCTCCTCGACACCGCCTCGCCGCACCGCGTTGGCGCGTCGGAGGTAGGCGGCCCGTTCCTCGGCGTCGGCATCCATATGGCGCAGGATGGTCAGCGAAATCACCTTGTCGTTTTCAGGCAAGGCAATGCCGCGCACGCCCATCGAGGTGCGGCCGGTGAACACCCGCACGTCCGTGACGGGGAAGCGGATGCACTGGCCGCCGGCCGCAGTCAACAGCACGTCGTCATGCTCGGTGCAGATCTGAACATCGACGATCGCCTCGTCTTCATCGAGCTTCATGGCGATAATGCCGGACCGCCTGACGTCGATGAAGTCCGACAGCTTGTTGCGGCGGACGTTGCCGCCGGTGGTCGCGAACATCACATCGAGATTGGCCCAGGAGGATTCATCCTCGGGCAGCGGCATGATGGTGGTGATGCGCTCGCCCTGCTCCAGCGGCAGGATGTTGATCAAGGCCTTGCCGCGCGCGTTGGGCGCCGCCACCGGCAGACGCCAGACCTTTTCCTTGTAGACCTGGCCGCGCGATGAGAAGAACAGGACCGGGGTATGGGTCGAGGCCACGAACAGGCGGCTGACAAAATCCTCGTCGCGGGTCTGCATCCCGGCGCGGCCCTTGCCGCCGCGGCGCTGGGCGCGATAGGTCGACAGCGGCACCCGCTTGACGTAGCCCGCGTGCGAGACCGTGACCACCATGTCCTCGCGCTGGATAAGGTCCTCGTCCTCGACCTCGCCTTCGTGCTCGATGATGACGGTTTTCCGCGGGGTGGCGAATTCGGATTTCACGTCGGCCAGTTCGGTCTTGATGATCGTCTGGACCCGGGCGCGGGAACGCAGGATGTCGAGATAATCGGCAATTTCCAGCGCCAATTTATCGAGTTCCTGAGAAATCTCCTCGCGCCCGAGCGCGGTGAGGCGCTGTAGTCTGAGGTCGAGAATGGCCTTGGCCTGCTCCATCGACAGCCGCGCGGTGCCGTCGGGGCTGAGCCGGTGGCGCGGATCGTCGATCAGCGTGATCATCGCGGCTACGTCTTTAGCTGGCCAGTCGCGCGCCATCAGGGTTTCGCGCGCGGTGGCCGGATCGGGCGAGGTCCGGATCACGCGAATGATCTCGTCGATATTGGCGACCGCAATGGCCAGACCGACCAGGATGTGGGCGCGGTCACGGGCCTTGTTGAGCAGGAATTTGGTCCGGCGGGTCACCACCTGTTCGCGGAAGGCGATGAACAGCGTCAGCAAATCCTTCAGGTTCATCAACTGCGGCCGGCCGGCATCGAGCGCCACCATGTTGGCGCCGAAATTGGTCTGCAGCGGCGTGAACCGGTAAAGTTGATTCAAGACCACGTCCGCCATGGCATCGCGCTTCAGTTCGACCACCACGCGAAACCCGTCGCGATCGGATTCGTCGCGCAGGTCGGAAATGCCCTCGATCTTCTTCTCACGCACCAGTTCGGCGATGCGCTCGACCATGGTGGCCTTGTTCACCTGATAGGGAATTTCCGAGATGATGATCGCCTCGCGATCCCTGCGGATGGTGTCGATCGTAACCTTGCCGCGCATCACGATCGAGCCGCGGCCGAGATGGTAGGCCGCGCGGATGCCCTGCCGTCCGAGGATGATGCCGCCGGTGGGAAAATCCGGACCCGGAATGATGTTGATGAGGTCGTCGATGCCGAGCGCGGGGTCGTCGATCAGCGCCAGGCAGGCGTCGATCACCTCACCAAGATTGTGCGGCGGAATGTTGGTGGCCATGCCGACCGCGATGCCGCCGGCGCCGTTGACAAGCAGGTTCGGGAATTTCGCCGGCAACGGGTTCGGTTCGCGCTCGGAGCTGTCGTAATTGGGCTGGAAGTCGACGGTGTCCTTGTCGATATCATCGAGCAGCGATTGAGCGATCTTGGTGAGGCGGGATTCGGTGTAGCGCATGGCGGCCGCCATATCGCCGTCCACCGAGCCGAAATTGCCCTGCCCGTCGATCAACGGCACGCGCATCGAGAAATCCTGCGCCATCCGGACCAGCGCGTCGTAGACCGACTGGTCGCCGTGGGGATGGTATTTGCCGATGACGTCGCCGACGGTCCGCGCCGACTTGCGATAGGGCTTGTTCCACTCGAAGCCGTTCTCATACATCGCATAGAGGATGCGCCGATGAACCGGCTTCAGTCCGTCGCGGGCGTCGGGCAGCGCGCGCGCCACGATCACGCTCATGGCGTAATCGAGGTAGCTTCGCTTCATCTCGTCGAGGATGGATACGGGCCGAATATCGGTAGGACCCGGAGGCTCTCCGGGCTTGGAATCTTCAGGATCAGACAAAGGGGGAATCCAGTCAGTTTTAGCTCGGAATCATATAACCTATCGGTTGCGTCCAAACCACCCTAAACTGGCCGCGCCAGACAGCTTTTTCCCTTCGATTTTCCAGAGACTTAACGGGATCGAGAACCGGTCGGCGAAGCCGCCAAAAAAGTGCCGGACAGGTGCGGCCGGGCGGCCCCAGGTCAACCCCGGCGACGTTCGCGCGCAGGCCACATTCCCGGTTTGCTAAGAACCGAACACCACGTTGTACATGATGCGCCCGGGCAACAGCGTAAAGGCCCCTGCGATGATGAGGGAGCCGGTGAAGGTCAGGATCATCGCGCGCCGATGGGCACTGACCCGGTGCCGATGCGCCTGCCAGACCGCCAGCGGAACCATGCCCAGCACGAAGATCGATATCAGATGGATCGGGCTCCAGGGACCGAGCAGGCGGATCTGATGGATCCAGAACGAACTGAGCGCTACCACCATCATCAGTGCGACCCAGATCCAGCCCAGCGCGCGATGAGGCAAGGTGCCCTTCGGCGCCGCCAGCTGCACCACGCCCAGCGCGAAGGCCGCCATCGCGGCGAAGGCGTGAAGGGGGATCGCGGGAGCGGCATCGAGAAGCGGCGCGAGCGACATTTGCAACCTCCTGGCCATGGCCCAAGCGCCATGTGAAGAGTATTTACATATATCTTTCCGCTGTCAAGATGATTTTGACATCGTCAAGATGGATCGCTGGGGCTCCCCGCCCGTCCCAAAATCAGCTCTTTGACCGAAAGCTGCCGAGTCCGCGACCGCCTGTCACCCGGGGAACAGCGCGGCTCGAAGGAAGCGGCGACAATGCTTGCAACAGGCCGGGCGAGTGGTTCGCTCCGACCCTTTGGACAAAGGAGATATTCCGTGCGCAAAATGATCCTGATCGCCGCGTTCGCGTTGCTGTCGACTTCTTCGTGCTACGCGAATCTGAGCCTCGCCGACGCCTCCCAGCCGACAACCGAACAGCCGAAGGCCCGCAGCACCGAGGAACACCCGGTCGCGCACGAGCGGCGCGCGACGATCTCAAGACCCAGGCGAAGGCACGTCTTTGTCGAGGCGCAATTCCTGTCCGGCTGGACCAGGCACTGCTGGTGACCGGCACGCCGCGCTCATGCCGGCAGTGCCTATCGAACCGCCCTGCAAGCTTCCATACGCTGGTGTCCGGATCCGCTTTCCCCTATGATTTCTGGGTTTACGGTGGAGGGCACATGGCTGGGAGCGACGAAGCCGACGTAACAGAACATTGGTTCCTCCGGCGTAGGTTGTTGAGATTGACGGGAATGGGTTTCGTCGCGCTTTCCGCCACCTCCGCCCACGTCTTTGCGCGCGAGCTGGCCGGCACAGTCGCCGACGTGAGGGGCGAGGCCTTTGCCGAGGCGCAACAGGAGCGCCGCAAGCTGGAGAATACCGCGGCTGTCTTCCTCGCGGACGAAGTGAGCACCGCGGCCGCGTCGCGACTTGCCATCCATCTCGGTACCGACACGACGGTCCGGCTCGGCGAATTGGCCCGACTTACAATCGACCGGACGATCGAAAATGCCGGTGGGGATCTCACGCTGACGTCAGGTCCGCTGCTCTACGACCGGATGCCGGGCGCCGGTCCACGGCCATTGAGCATTCGAAGCTCCTTCGGGCTGATCGTGGTACGCGGTACGCGTTTCTTCGCCGGTCCCAGTGCAGACGTTTTCGGTGTCTTCGTCCAGCGCGGACGCGTCGCCGTGCGGGCGGCGGGACAAGAGGTCATCTTGGGTCAGGGAGAGGGCACCAATATCGCCCATCCCGGCGACGCGCCGACGCCTCCTTCGCCCTGGCAACAGCCCCGTATCGATGCCGCATTCGAAAGCGTCAATTGATTTTCAGTCCGCGCAGCCGCTGTTGCAAACCATTTTTCGTCAAGCTTCTTTATTGGGATCCGGTTCGATTCTCCCATGGCAAGCACAGACTCCATCATCCCACTGTTGATGCGAACCGAGCTTTTCCGCGGACTGGAGAGCACGTATCTCGCAGCCTGTGCTGCCGCTTTCCACCCTGTTGATTTCGCCAAGGGCGAGACGCTGTTTGCGCGCGGAGACACCGGCAACCGTCTTTATCTGATAGCGGACGGACGCGTACGCGTCGCTGTCGTCACCGACGAAGGGCGCGAGCTGAGCTTCCGGCATGCCACAGCGGGAGATCTCGTCGGCGAGATCGCCGCACTCGACGGCGAGCCGCGAAGCGCCGACGCGCTGGCGCTAAGCGCCGTACACGCCTACAGCCTTGAAAGAGGCGCGCTGACGAGCCTCTGCGCGTCACATCCGGCGATTCTGACGGCACTTGTCCGCTACCTGTGTCGCAGGATCAGGGACACCAGCAATCAGCTCGAGGCGATCGCCTTCTATCCTATCGAGGTGCGGCTCGCGCGCTTCCTGCTGGTCGCGCTCGGAGGCCGCAAGGCGGAAAACAACAAGCGCATTCCGCTCGATCTCGGTTTTTCCCAGAGCGAACTCGCCCAGCTGCTCGGCGCCAGCCGTCCCAAGGTCAATGCCGCGCTCGGTTGGCTCGAGGAAACCGATGCCATCAAGCGAACCATTGACCGGATCTTCTGCGACCCTGCAAAGCTATCCAAGATAGCCCAGCGGGACGATGTCTAGGCTCGCCTCGCGCAATCGGGCTCCTCGCATCGCCGGTCTTGCGGCGCTTCTGTTGGTTGACGCGGCCGTGCTGCTGTTGCCCGAGACCTGGCTGGAAATCGTCCGCGAGAATGCCTTCGACATCGTCCTTGCCGGCGCCCAACACGTGTCCGGCGCGGCTCCGCACGACACCCGCGTCAACGCGATCGTCGTCGATATCGATCGCCGCTCGCTTGAGGAAATCGGCCCGTGGCCATGGCCGCGAGAAGCAATGGCCCATCTGGCCGAAGCGATCGCCAGGGCCAAGCCGGCCGTCGTCGCCTTCGACATCCTTTTTGCCGAACCGGACAACCGCTCGCCAGCCGCGCTCGCACGCCAGCTCGCGGGCATCACCGGCCGGACAGATGTTGCCGAGCTTGCAAAATCGCTGCCAGACGGGGACGCCCTGCTGGCGAAGGCCTTCCAGGCCTCGCCTGTGGTACTCGGCTTCGTGCTCGATCCCGAGCAGGCAGGATCGGTCCCGGCACCACCCATTCTCATCCGCGGATCGCTGCCATTCGGCAGCCTGTGGCGTGGCGCCGGCGCCATCGGTCCGCCCCCGTCGCTTGGCGGAAGCATCGAGGGGTTGGGCGCGTTGTCGCTGCCGGCCAGCGCCGACGGCGTGATCCGTCGCGTGCCGCTATTTGTCGGTGCAAGCGAGAAGCTGCTGCCGGGTCTCGCGCTCGAGACTGTGCGGGTGCTGCTCCGGATATCGGACTACGCCCTGCAATCCAGCCCTCCCCTGCTGGAACTGGGAGACGCCAGGCTCTCCTTGCCGCCGGATGGACTGTTGCGCCTGCTGCCAGTCGGCCAGGACCGGCACGCCGCGCGCACCGTTGCCGCGGTGGATGTGCTTCGAGAATCGGACGTGTCGCGTCTCACTGGGGCCGCGGTGGTCGTCGGCGGCTCCGCCCCAGAGCTTGGCGGATTGCGCAAGACGCCGACCGACCCGCTCACGCCCGACACACAGATCCAGGCCGACGCGGTCGAGCAGATCCTGGCCGGCAGGGCTCCGCGCGAGTTTACCAATGCCGCCATCGTCGGGCTGTCGGCTATCAATATCCTTGGCCTCGTCATGCTCATCGCAGGTGCCGAGCTGCCGCCGTTTGCCGGCGCGCTGATCCTCGGCGTCGTTCTGGCGCTGTTCTGGGGTGTGGCAGTGAGCCTGGCGACATTCGCCGACCGCCTGCTCGATCCGCTCACGCCGAGCTTTGCCGCGATCGGTGTCTTTGCGGTCGCGGCAACCTGGACTTATGCGATAACGCATCGCCGTGAAGCGCTGGTGCGCCGCCGCTTCGAGCAGCATCTGGCGCCCGCCGTCGTGCGGCAGATCATCGACAAGCCCGGCCTCGTCAAGCTGGGCGGCGAGCGGCGGCAGGTCACGGCGCTGTTCACCGACATCGAGAGCTTTACGTCAATGACCCATCGCGCCGGCCCGGAGCAACTGGTCGCGGTCCTCGATCAGTATTTCGAGGGTTGCGCCGCGATCATCATCGAGCACGGCGGAATGATTGACAAGATTGTCGGCGATGCCGTCCATGCCCTGTTCAACGCACCGGTCGACCTGCCCGATCATCCGAGGCGGGCGGTAGCGTGCGCGACTGCGCTCCGGCACTGGTCGGCGGCCTTCCGTCAAACGGCATTACCGGCCTCGCTCGGCTTCGGCCGCACCAGGATCGGCATCGAGACCGGCGATGCCATCGTGGGCGACGTCGGCATCCGCGCCAAGCTCGACTACACCGCGCACGGCGACGCCGTGAACGCGGCAGCGCGCCTGGAAGCAGCGAACAAGGAGCTCGGCTCGACCATTTGCATCGGCCCCGTGGCGGCGTCGCTTTGCGATGCCGCCGCACTCCGGCCGCTTGGGACCATCACCTTGCGCGGGCGCGACGAATCCCAGGCCGTGTTCGAGCCTTGGCCCGAAGGCGCGAAAGACATCTGGCGCGAGAAGTATTTGGCTGCGTTCGGTTTGATCCGGCAGGATCCTGCGAAGGCCGCGGACCGCTTTGCACAGCTGGCGGCGGAATTGCCCGGCGATCCCGTGTCGAAACAATTTGCCGAGCAGCTGCGGCGACGCAGAACCATCACTCCGTGACGAGCGTATGAGTGGCTCGCTTCGCCTGCTCTCAGAACGGAATATCGTCGTCCATGTCGCTGTTGCGCGCGCCTGACGCGACTGCGCGGCGTGGCGGCGCGACGGAGGCACCGGCGGAGCCGAAGTCGCCGCTGGACTCGTCGGGTCCAAAGCTGCCGCTCGCCCCGCCGCTGCGTCCTTCAAGCATGGTCAGGACCGAATTGAAGCCCTGCAGCACCACCTCGGTGGAGTACTTTTCGACACCACTCTGGTCGGTCCATTTGCGGGTCTGCAGCTGGCCTTCGAGATAAACCTTGGCGCCCTTCTTGAGGTATTGCTCGGCGATCTTGCAGAGCGCCTCGTTGAAGATCACCACCCGGTGCCACTCGGTCTTCTCCTTGCGCTCACCGGTCGCCTTGTCGCGCCAGGTTTCGGAAGTCGCCACGCTCAGATTTGCGATCGGACGCCCGTCCTGAGTTCGCCGGATCTCCGGATCCTTGCCCAGGTTTCCGACCAAAATTACCTTATTCACGCTTCCCGCCATCGCCGCTCTCCACTCTCGAAATCACTGAACCGCCTAAATCGCACGGTCTCGCCGGAGCCATCGGGCTTCCGCCTTGGCCGCCAGCGTCCGCACAGCCATCGTCGGGTAAACCTTTACGCTCGCCGCAGCCGCCGACCCGGACATTCCCTCGGTTATCCACATATAGCACTCGCGGACGCCTTGTTCCAGTTTTGTTCCAAATAAAGATGGCTCTGAGGAACTCTTGCCTGGTTTTTTAAGGTAATTAAACACCTTTACAGTACGCGTCACTGGCTCTCGAATGGTTCTGCAGTCGAAGAGCGAATATTACATAAGCTTAACCTGATACCTTCACCAATTATGAGCGACTGTTGCATTTCGGAGACCGCGCCGCGAATTATATCGGCTATATTCGCATTGGGTGCTGCCGCATCAGCGGTTAATTTGTAAGCGTTTCAGAGCTGAGTTAAGGCCGAGCTATGACAGGCCGGAAAGACGCCATCAAGAGGCTGCTGCTTGGGGCCACGGGTCTCATTGCGGGTGGCATGGCTGCGCCGGCCCTGGCTGCGGACCTGCCGGCTGCCACCTACACCAAAGCGCCCGCGATGATCGCTGCCATCTACGACTGGAGCGGTTTCTATTTTGGCCTCAACGGCGGCGGCGGATCGAGCCATAAATGCTGGAGCATCACCAACAACTTGGGAGTTGTCGGTGCGCCTGCCCCCGAAGGATGCCATGACGCGACCGGCGGCACCGCTGGTGGTCAGGTCGGTTACCGCTGGCAGACCAACTCCTGGGTGTTCGGCGTCGAAGGACAGGGCAACTGGGCCAACCTCACAGGCTCGAATCCGAGCCTGTTTTTCGGCCCGGGCGTGGCCACTAACCAGACGCGGATCAACGGTTTTGGCCTGTTGACCGGACAGGCCGGTTACGCCTGGAACACGGTTCTTCTGTACCTCAAGGGCGGCGCCGCTGTTGTCGCGGACCGTTTCACCGGAGTGAATCCCGCGACTGGCACGGCCTTCGATCAGGCCACCGATACCCGTTGGGGTGGCGCGGTGGGCACCGGTGTCGAATTCAGTTTTGCCGCCAACTGGTCGGCGGCGGTCGAGTATGATCACATGTTCATGGGCACGCGCGCCGATACTTTCGTATCGACGGGCGTGAACACCCCGGTCGGCACGCTTTCGCGTGTCGACAACATTCACCAGGACGTCGACATGGTCACCGCGCATATCAACTACCGCTGGGGTGGCCCGGTAATTTCAAAGTACTGACGCGCGCCTGAATGGGGACAGTCGATTGGAAAAGCGCGAGTCAGCGCCGAACAGATACTTTCAGATCGAAATAAGAACAGATAAATCATTGGCGACCGCAATTTCAAGTTGCTCGCTCCCAGCTTAGCGGTTGAATGAGCCTATTCGCTTCTATGCCCTACGGAAGCGCGGTTCAACGACTTTTTCCATAAAATTCAATTACTTAATCTGCGTGCTTATCGCGCGGCAGTCAGCGTTCTAGCGCCGCGGAGGGGATTTTGTGAATCGGCATCTGGTTCCCGTAGTTTTACGGGGAGTGTGGTGTTCCGGTGACGGTATTTAGGAGCCATCTCGGCTAAATTGTGTCCGCCATTATCGATCCGTCGCAGGACTGGCGGCGATCCGAAAGAAACTCAGGTAATGATTGGAGATTGATGGTGAAGAAGGCTCTTTGGACAGCGACCAGCCTGGTCGCATTGGGTGTGGCCCCTGCGCTTGCCGCAGACCTACCCGCGCGAACTTATAGCAAGGCGCCGGCCCCTGTTGCTGCGTTTGACTGGGGCGGATTCTATATTGGTCTCGATGGCGGCGGCGCTTCGAGCCATAACTGCTGGGATCTCAACAACGTCGCTGGTACCGCCGTTGTCCCCGCTGTACGCGAAGGTTGTAACAACGCTACCGGCGGTCTGGTAGGTGGTCAATTGGGCTATCGCTGGCAAACTGCAGGTTGGGTTTTCGGCCTTGAAGCCCAGGGTGATTGGGCCAATCTAACGGGATCCGGCACTAGCTCACCGGCCGCCCTGACGGCGGCGCTTACCAACGCGACCAAGATCGACGCTCTCGGCCTGTTCACCGGTCAGGTAGGGTACGCGTGGAATAACATTCTCGGTTATGTGAAGGGGGGCGCAGCCGTAACGCATAACACCTATACGGGCACCCTCACAGGTACGGGTATCGTGATTGACCAAGCCAGCGAAACCCGTTGGGGGGCTTCTGTCGGTACAGGTATCGAAGTTAGCTTTGCTCCCAACTGGTCGGTTGGCGTTGAATACGACCATCTGTTCATGGGCAAACGGAATATCACTCTCCCAGCAACAGCCTTTGTGAATTCGCGCGTCGATAACATCGGCCAGGACGTTGATATGGGGACGGTCCGCCTAAACTATCGCTTTGGGGGCCCCGTGATCGCGAAATACTGAGCCTGCCCGAATACGACACGATGATTGGAAAGGCTGGCGATGCGCCGGCCTTTTTTCTTTGGAGACGTTGCCTGCTGCAGCCAATCCCGCAACAAACCGTTGATGGTTTGCAGAGACCACTGGAAATCGGGCTCCGTTCTTCCTATGTTCCAAGCTCATGCATGGCTTTCTCGCGGATTTGTCCGGAGGATACGCCCGACGTGAAGCATTACCCGGGCGTCTGGAAGCAACGACATGGATGAAGTCCTCAAGGCCAAGCGCCAGCCGACCGCGGCCAGCCAACGCG
>Ga0182012_10005531_pt1 | contig 13066 bp, 13 predicted proteins | sample 612S2SmetaG_FD_120486 | JGI IMG/M metagenome (GOLD analysis project Ga0182012, IMG submission 120486) | Permafrost microbial communities from Stordalen Mire, Sweden - 612S2S metaG | ecosystem: Environmental > Terrestrial > Soil > Wetlands > Permafrost | place: Sweden: Stordalen | collected...
CGAGGCGGTCACATCAGCCAGGAAATGGTCCAGTCTTGCATCCAGGGCGGCAGCTTCTTTGGAAGTCACGCCCTGAGATTACAGCATGCCAAAATCGGCGTCAATATACTTAACCTAGTATTACTAACTATTTGACACGATCCGGTTCGGAGTGAAAATCACGCATTCCTGCGTGAGCTTCACGCATTTTTTAGAATATACACCCCAATCCGGCCCCGTTCGCGATCAAACCGGCACTCGTTGACGATGGCATTCCGTATGCTCTTACGAGGGCGTATGAACACCACTCCGCTCCGAAACCGTCCAACCGGCTTTACGCTCGTGGAATTGCTGGTTGTCATCGCCATCATCGGCATGCTGGCCGGCCTGCTCCTGCCCGCCTTCAACGCCGCTACCATGCGCGCCAAACGCGTCGTCTGTCTCAACAACCTCCGGCAATTGGGGCTGGCCTTCCAGATGTTCGCGCACGATCACAACAATCAGTTCCCCATGCGAGTCCCGGTCGGTGACGGCGGCTCGGCCGAGTTCAGCCAGAGCAGCCCCTTCCCTGCCGCCAGCCGGGCCTTTCAGAGCCTCGCCACGGAGGGACTCCCGCCCGCCACGCTCATTTGCCCCGCCGACAACCGCGCGCCGGCCGACAATCTGGCCGATGTGCAAGACTTGAACTTGAGTTATTTCGTCGCCGGCACCGCCAATTATTTTCACCCCGCCTCAATATTGTCCGGCGACCGCAATCTCATCTGGCCGGCCAACAGCGATGCCGCCATCCAAACCCTTCCGTCTGGCACCAACTTGAAGTGGACCGGTGAATTGCATCATTACAAAGGCAACCTGTTGTTTGCCGACGCCCATGTCGAGTTTTGGAAGGGTGCCCGTGTTTTCAATGATGGCCCGTCCATGACCCCACCGGTCATCCTGATGTTGCCAGTTCCCGCGCCTCCGGCGGCCGACCCTTCCCATCCTTGCCGTAACGGAAACTCCAGCCCACCGGCCGGCCAACCCGATTCCAGCCCGGCCACTTCACCGTCCCGTCCGGCCGGAACGTTCTCCTATGCCGATAACCGGCCTGCCCCCGTTCACCGTCCCACCGCGTCGGTCTCCGCGACGGCGGCTGCGGACCCGGCCGGTGATCCCCCCACCGAACCGCCGCAATGGATTGTCCCCGTCGCGGCCCTGGTCACGACCCCGGATGCCGCCCCGCCCATCACCCTCGTCACCACGGTCACCCACCTGGTACCGGTGAGGGTTCCCGCGTTCGGCGGACTTTGGTTGTTGCTCCTGCTGTTCCTCGTACTGGCGCGCATTTGGTGGCGCCTGTACCGCGGCCAGACTTATTGAAGCTCGCAAAATGGGGTGGCAGGCTTGGATGAGAGCGAGCCAACCGCCATCGTGGAAAAATTCAACCCGGGCAGGCGGTTTTTGTTCCAGCAGTGGCCGGAGGTTGAGGCGGGCTAAAAGCCGCGCGCGCCGTCACCGCATGGTGCGAGCCGCAATAATATTTCCCGGCTGGATTCCCGACGGGCCTTCACCTATGCTCCCGCGCATGTTCGACACGATCAAGACCGGCATCACCATGGCCACCGACAAACTGACGCATTTGCGGAGGTTTCTTTGACGTCCCCACAACGCAAAAACGGCTGGGCGAGTTAAACTCGTTGATGGCGTCGGACACCTTTTGGAACAATCGCGAGACGGCGCAGAAGTTCATTGACGAAGCCAACGCGCTGCGCAACAAGATTGACCCGCTAATCAATTCCGAGAAGCAACTGGATGATTTCCGGGTGATGGTGGAGCTGGGCGAGGCGGAGCCGCCGGAGGTCCAGCTCAAAATGGCGAAGGAACTCGAGCGCGATCTCGACAAATTCACCAAGACGCTGGAAGCGATGGAATTGCGCGTGTTCCTGACGGGACCGCACGACAAGAACAACTGCATTCTCACGGTCAATTCCGGTGCGGGTGGCACCGAGGCCTGCGACTGGGCGAACATGCTGCTGCGCATGTATCAACGCTGGGCGGAGTCCCGGGGCTGGGAAGTGGAGATGACGGACATTCTCCCCGGTGAAGGCGCGGGCATCAAGAGCGCCACACTGCGGATTCAGGGTGAAAACGCCTATGGCTTCTGCAAGGCCGAGCGCGGGGTGCATCGTTTGGTGCGCATCTCGCCCTTTGATTCCAACAAACGCCGGCACACGAGCTTTTCCAGCGTGGACACGATTGCGGAACTGGAGGAGAACACGACGGAAATCGTCATTCCCCCGAATGAATTTCACGTGGACACGTTTCGCTCCGGCGGCAAGGGTGGCCAGAACGTGAACAAGGTGGAAACCGCCGTGCGGATTACGCATTTGCCCACTGGCCTTGTGGTGGCCTCGCAGGCGCAGCGGTCGCAGCATCAGAACCGCGCCACGGCCATGGCGCTGTTGCTCTCGCGCATTTTCGCGCAGCGCCAGGACGCGGCCAAGGCGGAGATGGAACGGTTTTACGGCGACAAGGGCAGTGTCTCCTGGGGCAACCAGATTCGCAGTTACGTTTTCCAGCCCTACCGCATGGTCAAGGATCTGCGCACGGGCGTGGAAACCAGCGATGTGCAGGGGGTCATGGATGGCAACCTGGACCCTTACGTGAACGGCTGGCTGCGCGCGGGCTGTCCGCTGAAGCGGATGCAGGGTGTGAAGGATGTGGAGGAGTAATCGCCGCAGGTTATGGACTGGAGAATACACCTGGTCCAGTTTGCTGAAGTGGGATTATTGGTTGGCGCACTTTGGATACCCTTTCGGATGGGCCGGGCAAACATCCGCAATCCCTGGCCCATGCTGGCGGGTTGGTTGGCGTTGTTTGGTTGGGGTGCGGTGTGTATTGGGGTTGTGACCGCTGGCTACCAAGCGAAAGATGGCCTAGTTGATAATGTGTTTGATGGGCAGATCGTATTGCCTTTTATTGTATTTGGCTGGGCCTTTGCGTCCGGAGCCGCGTCCATTGGTCGAAAAAGTAATTTAAAATTTGTGAAAAGCACAAACATCCTCGACGAAATCGTCGAACAAAAAAAAGCTGAGGTGGCGCTGCTGCCCGAGCGCCTGATCGCCGCCGGCGATCTTCGCGACGCCCTGCTTGAGCATGGTGAACGCCGGGACTTCGTGGCGGCATTGCGCCAGCCCCGCGTCGGAACCATTGGCCTGATCGCGGAGGTGAAGAAAGCATCACCCTCGGCCGGAGTGATTTGTCCGAACTTTGATCCGGTGCGCATTGCCACTGAATACGAGGCGGCAGGAGCGAGCTGCCTCTCGGTGCTTACGGATGAAAAATACTTTCAGGGTTCGCTGGAATACCTGCGGCAAATCCGGGCGGCGGTCAAACTGCCGCTGCTGCGCAAGGATTTCATCATTGATGAACGGCAGATTCTGGAAGCCATCGAATGGGGCGCGGACGCGATTCTCTTGATCGTGGCCATTCTGGACGACGAATGCCTGCGCCGGTTCCATACGCTGGCCACCGAGGCGGGTCTGGCGGTACTGGTGGAGGTGCATGACGCGGAGGAACTCACCCGCGCACTGGCCTTGGGGGCTGAGCTCATCGGGGTGAACAATCGCAATCTCAAAACTTTCAAAGTGGACCTGGCCACGACCGAACAACTCGCGGAAAAACTCGCAACGACGGGCAAGAGCCGCGCCATCCTTCTAGTCGCTGAAAGCGGCATTCACACGCGCGCGGAGGTGGAACGGTTAAAGGCCTGCGGGGCGGGCGCGATTTTGGTGGGCGAATCACTCGTGAAGCAGGGGAATATTCCGGCGAAGGTGCGCGAGTTGATTGGCTAACTCACCGTCACAATCCGATAATCGGTTTTGTGCCCGGGCAGTCGGATGCGGTCCCCCGACTTTTTCCCCTTCAATTGCTCGCCGAGGGGTGATTGCAGGGTGATGACGAGCACCTCGCGCTTGTCCTGGACCACTTCCGTGCCGCCCGCGCAGGGGCCGATGAAATAGATGTTGAGGTCGCCGTCCTGCTCGAGTTCCACCACGGCGCCTTTGTGAATGCCCTCGCCGGGGGCAAAGACGCGCACTTCAAATTCCCGGTAGGTCTCGATGGCGGCTTCCAGTTCGGCCGCCTGTTTCGACTGTCCGCGCGCGAGGTAGGAGGCCTCGAGCCCGCGTGTGTCATATTTGCTTTCCGCCTTGTTCTGCTCGTGCGTGGCCTCCGCGCGCGAAAATTGGGCCGCGCGATAGTACACCGCCAGTTCGGCGGTCAACCGTTCGATGATTTTTTTTACCAGCAGGCGTTTGTTCATTTGGCTCCCGACAGTGTGCCCCGCCGCGTTCGGCGAATCAATGCCCTGCTGCAAAAGACCCCGACGGGGGGCGGGGGACAAATTTCTTCCAAAGACGGGTTTTTAAGCGTTTGTTCGGGAGGGAAGTTGGCTGGGAACTTCGGCGGACAAGCCGGCTGCCAGCCGGCGATACAGCCGATTAACAATCGGCGCTACCTGGCAGGGGCTGGTGGCTCCCGGTAATTTGTCTCACCTTTGCCTTGGCTAAATTCCCCTTTCCCCGCTTGACGAGGGACCGCTTGATCAGGTCTTATCCTTGGCATGACTGGGAGTCCGCTCCATTGGGTAAAGAAAACCATGCCGGCCATCGTTGCGGCGATGGGGTTGCTGGGGCTGGCTGGATGCGTCACGCGGCCGGGCGCTCTGGCGCCGCGGCAGGGGGATGAGATTGTTGCCGCCGGCCAGTTTTTTCACACGGGCACGCCGGTGGTGCTGTGGATGGATCCCGGTGGATTCGATGCCTATCGGGTGGAGCGCCGGTTCAGCGCCATTACCAATGCGGACTGGAAGGATTCGGCCGCGGAAGTCCCCGCGCTGCACAATCCGAATCGGTACGATCTGCGCCGGGGCTTGACGGATGGGGAAATTGCCCGGGTGCGCGGCGGCGGGTGGGACCTGCCCACGCTGCAAAAATATGTGGATCAATTCGTCATTCATTACGATGACGCCGGGACTTCGCGCAACTGTTTCAAGACCCTGCAGGATGAACGCGGATTGAGCGTTCACTTTCTGCTGGATTTGGATGGCACGGTGTACCAAACCCTGGATCTGAAGGAACGGGCCTGGCACGCGACCATCAGCAACAGCCGTTCGGTGGGGGTGGAAATCGCCAACATCGGGGCGTTTCCCCCGGCGGCAGACCGGCCGCTCCAGACCTGGTACGCGCGCGGGACGAATGGGCCCACACGGATTATTCTGCCGTCGGCCGGGGGGATTCAGCCGGAGCGTACCCCGCACTTCACGGGCCATCCCGTCCGACCGGACCCGGTGGTGGGGGTGGTGCAGGGCCAGACGCTGGAGCAATATGATTTCACTCCGCAGCAATATCAGGCCTTGATTCACCTCACGGCGGCCCTGTGCCGCATTTTCCCCAAAATGAACTGTGACTATCCCCGGGACGCCAGCGGCCAGTTGATCAATCACAAGTTATCGGCGGAGGAATGGCAGAATTATGCCGGGGTGCTGGGGCATTACCATATCCAGAGCGACAAAGTGGACCCCGGACCGGCGTTTCAGTGGGATTATGTGATTACCCACGCGCACCGATTAATGGATGAAAACCGGCCTTTGAGGCGTCCAGACCGTTAATCCCAGATTTTGGGGTTTAGTGCAGGTGCAAGCTCGACCGGTTGACCAGCCAGACCACGACGGAAAAGCTAACGGTCGCCAAAACCACCAGGGAAACGGCAAAAAACCGATTTTGCTTCTCGTGGAACGAGAGCGAACGTTTGGGCATGCGTCGTGGCATATTGGACATGGATTAAAGTACTACACGAAAGCCAATTCGGCAAATTTTTAGCGGGGATTTTTCTGCCAAAAACCACGTATATTTTGGCCTTGGTCTATGTGAGTTGAGAGCCCCAAAGGGGATGAGCAAGTTTCCAGGGGGAAGGCTGGGTGCCCAAAGTCATAGGTTAAACCGGAGGCGGGGGGGGAAGCTGGAGGTTTTTATCAGCGCCTCCTCTCCTCCACTAAAGTGTGGAGGAGAGGGGGCCAGGGGCATTCGTGGCGGCAAGGGAATTGGGTGACTGGCAGGGGGTGAAGGTTGCCCGGGGAATTGAAACGAGCCTCCTCACGTCGGCGGCTACGAGATCAGGACGGACGGTTTGGATTGCATTCGGGAGGTGGTGATGGTCGGACGTTGCTGCCAACGAACCAAAGGTTACGACGGGGGCAGGCCAAAGGAGTTTGGTTTGAGCCGCGGCACCGGCGGGTTGCCCAAAGCAAACGCCGGGAAACCAGCCGGTTGGCCAGGGCTACTACCCGATATGGGCAGGGCTATTCACGTTGCTGCGGCCGAGGACGGCCGCACTCCGACACGCTTCGCGCGAACCAGGGCTGGTCAGCGCCAGGTTCGTTGGCTTAAAGAACCAACGCTGTTGGGTAGTATCTGCGCCCGGGGACGGGCGCACTTCGGGGATTGGACCACCTGCACTGAAGAGGTGGCCTTGGTCCTGGCCCTGGCTATTTTTACGGTGGATTGGGCCAGCGGTTTGGATTAAGCTCAAGGCTTTATGAGTCAATTAGCAAATCAGATTGCGGTGGTCACCGGAGCCGGACGGGGCATTGGCCGGGCGATTGCCCTGAAATTCGCCGCCGAGGGTGCCGATGTGGTGGTGATTTCCCGCACGGCGGCCAATTCCGAGAAGGTGGCCGAAGAAATCCGCGCGCTGGGCCGCCGGGCCTGGGCGTTCGCCGTGGATGTGGCGGACTCCGCCGCCGTGAATGCCGCCGCCGAGCAAATTTTGGCCGCCACCGGCCGGGTGGACATTCTCGTGAACAACGCCGGCATCACCCGCGATGGTCTGCTCATGCGCCTGGCGGACGCCGACTGGGACGCGGTGCTGGACACCAATCTCAAGGGCGCCTTCCTGGTGACCAAGGCGTTTGTCCGCACGCTGATCAAGCAGCGCAGCGGTCGCATTCTGAATATTTCATCGGTCATTGGTTTGATTGGCAACGCGGGCCAGACCAACTACGCGGCCAGTAAAGCCGGGCTGATCGGGTTCACGCAGTCCACCGCCCGGGAGCTGGGGTCGCGGGGCATCACGGTGAATGCCATCGCCCCGGGTTTCATCGAAACGGACATGACGGCGGAGCTGAACGAGGCCTTGCGAACGGAGCTGCTCAAGCGCATTCCGCTCGGGGTTTTCGGCGCGGCGGAAGATATTGCAGCGGCGGCCCTTTACCTCGCCAGCCCCGCCGGACGCTACGTAACCGGGCAGGTTTTGACGGTTGATGGTGGGATGGTCATGTAAAGCCAAAAATATTTACTGATTCAAGGCTTGACGATTCCACCCCGGATGGCATAGACACATTGGCAAATTATGGCTGACAAACCTATTGACCAACGCGTAAAAGACATCATCGTCGAACAGCTCGGTGTAAATGCCGATCAAGTGACGCCGGCTGCCAAGTTCATTGAAGACCTCGGGGCGGACTCGCTCGACACCGTCGAGCTAATCATGGCCCTCGAGGAAGAATTTGAAATTGAGGTGCCGGATGACCAGGCGGAAAAGTTGCTGACCGTGGGCGACGTCACGAAGTACATTGAAGAGAACCAGAAATAACCGCCCGTCCAGTCATTCCGGGGCAGTTTGGCTGGTCGCAGCCTAAGCTGCCCCTTTCGATTTTATGGCAAGTCATCAAGAACGCCGCGTGGTGGTCACGGGCATTGGCGTGGTCACCCCTCTGGGGCACCAACTGGACGTGTTCTGGAATAATATTATTTCCGGTCGCTGTGGCATTGAAACCATCACGGCCTTTGACCCCGCCCAGTTTGACACCAAGATTGCGGGGGAAGTGAAGAACTTCGATCCACTGCCGGCGTTTCCCTCGGCGAAGGAAGTCCGCCGGGCGGATCGTTATTCGCAATTTGGCGTGTATGCCGGCCAACAGGCGCTGCTGGACTCGGGCCTGGACCTGGCCAGGGAAAATTGCGATGAGATCGGCGTGTTTCTCGGCTCGGGCATTGGCGGGCTGGCGACCACCACGGAGCAGGTGAAGATCCTGCTCGAACGCGGGCCGGGGCGGCTCTCGCCCTTCATGATTCCCATGCTCATCAGCAACATGGCCTCGGGCCTCTTCTCGATGTATTACAACTTGCGCGGGCCGAACTTCGCCACGTGCTCAGCCTGTGCCACCGCGAATCACGCGATTGGCGAGGCCTGGCGCACGCTGAAGATGGGGGACGCGCAGGTGATGTTTGCCGGCGGCACGGAAGCCACGATCGTGCCCGTGGGCATCGGCGGGTTTTGTGCGATGCGCGCCATGAGCACCCGCAATGATGATCCCCAGCACGCGTCGCGTCCGTTTGACAAGGACCGCGACGGTTTCGTGATGGGTGAGGGCGCCGGGATGCTGGTGCTGGAGGAACTGGAGCACGCCAAGAAGCGCGGGGCGAAGATTTATTGTGAAATTGCCGGTTACGGCAACACGGCCGACGCCCATCACCTCACTGCCCCCTCGCCGGGCGGGGAAGGAGCCGCGCGTTGCATGAAGATGGCGCTGCGTACCGGCGGCCTCAACCTCGAGGATGTCTCCTACATCAACGCCCATGGCACCTCCACCCCGCAGGGGGACGTGTGCGAGACGCAGGCGATCAAAACGGTGTTTGGAGAGCACGCCAGGAAACTCGCGGTGAGCTCCACCAAGGGCGCCACGGGCCACATGCTCGGAGCGGCCGGAGCGGTGGAAATGAGCATCTGCGCGCTGGCCATCAAGCACGGCATTGTGCCCCCCACGATCAATTACCAGACGCCCGATCCCGAGTGCGATCTGGACTACGTGCCCAACTCGGCGCGGGAAATGACGGTGAATGCCATCGTGAACAACTCGTTCGGCTTTGGCGGTCATAACTCGACGATTTCGGCGAAGAAGTTTGTGGGGTAAACATGTCGGTCTTTAGTTTCATCGGAAGTGTCAGGCTTGGCTGGGTATGCATAAACAAATGGTTAGCAAGCAAAAGCGTGTTTTAAATTCGCTGATGAACTCGGGTTTGCTTTTGGTTGACTCAGTTTTTCCAGTGGAGAAAAGAACTGTCTTTGGCTTGGGCGGCGAAGATTCCGACTTGGTGATTTCCCTTGAATGGCGTGATGGCGGGGGCTGTCAATGGGTGGCGGACTTCACGGGAGATAATTTGCACGCGGCGACCGTGGCCGATAATCGAATTAAGCTTGCTGATTCATACGGCGAGGCTGTTTGCGTTGATTTTTTTGATCTGAAGCCGGGGAAGTTTTAATTTACGGGGAAAAGTCGCGGCGGCGGACATTTGACGCGGCCAATGACATGAGGCAGCATGAGTGGCGTTGGCTGAAAAATTTGCCCGTGAAAAATCGCCTTGTAAAATTACCCAAACCCCCGGCCAGTTTTGGCTTGGTAAGTGAAATCTTGCCCGCGCCGGCGGGGCGTTGGCTGGAGGCTGGCGCGGAACCAAAGGAAAACAACCGGCTCCGCTTGGACGATCGCGCCGCCCATCAATGGTACCGATTCATTTTGTCGTTTCCGCCCCATCTTGTTCGTACTTATGCCGGGAAGTTTAATCTGGATGCAGGCCACCGGGTGTTGGATCCGTTTTGCGGAACGGGAACCACCGTGGTTGAATGTAAGAAGCTGGGAATTTCCGCCTTCGGTTTGGAACCAAATCCCATTGCCTGCTTTGCCAGCCGGACCAAACTGAGCTGGAAAGTTGATCCCGAAGGACTGTGGCAACATGCGCAATTAATCGCCCAAGCAACCATTCAACAATTGGAAAAGGATGGCATTTCGGAGGAGGAAGGTTTGCCGCTGTTTGCTTTACCAGCGCGCGACCAAACAGTTCTGCGGCAACTTGACCCTGCGGTCATGGATTTATTATTAAGCGACTCGATTAGTCCGCTTCCGTTGCATAAGACCCTGGTGTTATTGGACATGCTGGAACGGCATCGTGATGAACGCTTCCATGATCATGAGCGGCTCGCTCTGGCTGCCAGTTTGGTTAATGGTATAAGCAACCTGCACTTCGGTCCGGAAGTTGGGGTGGGGCAGCCCAAGGCAGATTCTCCGGTCGTGTCACTATGGCTTAAAGCCATCCGGGAAATGGCCGCCGATTTGGGGCAACTCCAAAATTCGTGCCTGACGGACGCCACAGTTTACCAAGCGGACGCTCGCGAGGTGGCGCGTACACTGCCGCCAGAATCAGTGGATGCGGTCATTACCTCACCGCCCTATCCAAACGAAAAAGACTATACCCGAACCACCCGGCTGGAATCGGTCTTGCTTGGCTTCATTCAATCAAAACAAGATTTGCGGGCGCTTAAACAACAGTTAGTGCGCTCGAATACCCGAAGCGTTTATAAAGCCGACACCGATGATTTTCTAGTAAATGATCATTCAGAGATTCAGCGCATTGCCGCGGCAATCGAACATCGGCGGATTGAACTTAACAAGGACTCCGGCTTTGAGCGCCTCTATGCCCGTGTCACCAAGCTTTATTTCGGAGGCATGAAACGACATTTGGCCGAACTCCGCCCGGTGCTCCGCCCGGGTGCGCAACTGGCATATGTGGTTGGGGATCAAGCTTCCTACCTTCGAGTTATGATACGAACGGGTCAGATTCTGGCCGACATTGCGGTTTCCCTGGGCTATGAAGTAACCGGTATTGACCTGTTTCGCACCCGCCTTGCCACCGCCACCCGGGAACAACTCCGCGAGGAGGTGGTTCTGTTACGATGGCCAGGCACTTTGGCCACGCACTCCAAACGCCGATGAAAACCAAGAACCGTTATTCCGCCATTATTGAGCGCATTTTCAATTCCAAATACCAGTCTGGCTTGAAGAGTTTGGACTTCAAACGGGACGAGATGGTGACGATTGCCAAGGAATTGCGGCTCAGGCTGCCAAAAAATTTGGGCGATTTGATATATAGTTTCCGATACCGTTCCGCTCTTCCAGAATCAATTCTTGCCAAAGCCGCTCCAGGACACACTTGGGTAATTCGTCCAACCGGCCAGGCAAAATACCGCTTTGATCTCATTCCAGACGCACCGTTGCGTCCCAACCTGAACATGGCTGAAACCAAAGTGCCTGATGCCACCCCGGGCCTGGTCACAAAATATGCTTTCGATGATGAACAAGGCTTGCTGGCCCGTCTGCGCTACAACCGGCTGGTCGATATTTTCACCGGCGTGACTTGTTACTCCTTGCAAAACCACCTCCGAACCACCGTCCCGGAAATGGGACAAGTTGAAACGGATGAAATCTATGTTGGAGTGGACAAGAAAGGCGCTCATTACGTATTCCCAGTCCAGGCCAAAGGTGGAGCAGACCGTCTCAATATTGTGCAAATTGAGCAGGACTTCGCGGTTTGTCAGAATAAATTCCCCTCGTTGATCTGTCGTCCCATTGGCGCACAATTTGCCAGCAGTGGAGTCATTGTGCTTTTTGAATTTGAGAAATCCAAGGCGGGCGTTTCTATCAACTCCGAACGGCACTACCGACTGGTTGCCCCGGAGGAGGTAAGCATCGAGGATCTGAAAAATTACCGGCAAAGAAAATCGGATTAGGTGATGGAACCTGGCGACCCGCTCACTGCATGAACTTCCTTGCACTCATCGAAGCCAAGCGCGAAGGTCGCCCGCTAGCCGCCGAAAACATTTCAGGCTTCATCCGGGAGTTTACCACCGGGAGGATTCCCGATTACCAGATGGCCGCCATGCTCATGGCCATCTATTTTCGCGGGCTGGGTGCGGCGGAGACCGCCGCGCTCACGCTGGCCATGCGCGATTCCGGCGAGGTGCTGCATTTTCCCGCCGATCCGCGTCCGCTGGTGGACAAGCATTCCACCGGAGGCATCGGGGACAAGGTCTCGCTGCCGCTGGCACCGTTGCTGGCCTGCCTCGGCTTTCGCGTGCCCATGATCTCCGGGCGCGGCTTGGGCATCACGGGCGGCACCCTGGACAAGCTGGATGCCATCCCGGGCTTCCAAACCCGCCGGTCCACCAAGCAAATCATCCGGCAGGTACAGTCCGTGGGTTGTGTCATTTGCGGCCAGACGGACAACATGGTGCCGGCAGATAAAAAAATTTACGCCCTGCGGGATGTCACAGGGACGGTGCCCAGCATTCCACTCATCACCGCCTCGATTCTTTCCAAGAAACTGGCGGAGAATCTTGGCGCACTGGTTTTGGACGTGAAATTCGGGGTGGCCGCGTTTATGGCCTCCCGGGCGGACGCCCGGCAACTTGCGCGATCCATGGTTGCGCTGGGCCGTGCGTGCGGGGTGAATGTGCGCGCCGTGCTGACGGATATGAATTCGCCGCTGGGATGCGCGGCGGGCAACTGGCTGGAGGTGAAGGAAAGTGTCGCCTGTCTGGAGGGGCGGGGCCCGGCTGATGTGCAGGAACTGGTCATCCGGTTCGCGGCTGAGTTGCTGGTGCAGACGGGCAGAGCCAAAACTCTCCGCGCCGCCCAAGCTATTGCCCAAAACTGCCTGAGTTCCGGCGCGCCTCGCCGCAAGTGGGATGAAATGCTGGCGGCCCAGGGAACGGATCTCCGGGCCTTCCACCGGAAGCTGGAAACGGAAGTTACGGCTCCAGTGGTAAGGGAATTGACAGCAGCCCGGGCCGGCTTTGTGACGCGCTGCGACGCGCGGGTGATTGGCGAGGTGGTTCGCGAACTGGGCGGCGGGCGGCTGACCCGCGAGGCGGAGATCAACCCCGAGGTGGGGGTGGATCGTCTGGCCAAGCCCGGGCAGCGGGTGGCGGCACAATCGCTTCTAGCGCGAATTCATGCGGCCGACGAAGCCCAGGCAGAGGCGGCGCGGCAACGATTGGAGCGCGCGTTTGCCATCAGAGACCGCCGGATAAAGGCATCCCCGCTGGTGGCGGAGACAGTCTCTTAAACCCGAACGACTAAGTCGGGGACCACGCCCGCCCCGGGCGTCGCTGACCGCGCCCTCGCGGGCAGCGCTTTGGGCGTACGGTTAACGCGCAGACCCGGAATTATTCAGTGCGTACGAGGTTTTCCGCGAGGGCGCGGAAAACGGCG
>Ga0182012_10005533_pt1 | contig 13060 bp, 14 predicted proteins | sample 612S2SmetaG_FD_120486 | JGI IMG/M metagenome (GOLD analysis project Ga0182012, IMG submission 120486) | Permafrost microbial communities from Stordalen Mire, Sweden - 612S2S metaG | ecosystem: Environmental > Terrestrial > Soil > Wetlands > Permafrost | place: Sweden: Stordalen | collected...
CTGCGCGCCTACTGGTATGACGGAGCCAAAGATCGGATTCCGACGCCATCGCAGTTGGTGGTCGCAGCCCTTCCCAGCGTGAAGTTGAGGCTGGGAAGCATGAATGGCAAGAACCAGCAGAAGGGCGTCGATGCGCTCATCTACCGGGATCTGATGACTCTCTCCAGAGAGCGCGCCATCGCTCACGCATTCGTACTCTCAGGAGATGAAGACCTAAGGGAGGGGGTTCACGCAGCTCAAGAGATGGGCGTGCGAGTGACGTTGATAGGCATCTCCCCAGTGAGCCAACCGTTTAACCAATCTAGGGATCTAGTTCACGAGGCCGACGACATTATCACTCTCGAAAAGGCGGCGCTCTCGTCCTACTTCACCAAGCGAAAGGCCAAGCGGCAGGACCGTACGGCACCGTCCGCTAAGGGCGCAAAGAAGGTCAGGACCGCAGCTAGCGCACCGAGGCCGCCCGATGCCGAGAGAACGGCCATGGTCGCTGGCAAGGAATTCGGAGAGCGGTGGAGGGCAGGGGCGGATGAGACCCAACGACAGGCCCTAGTCGAGCTGAGACCCAAAATTCCCCCGCCTTTAGATGCCGAACTACTCAAGCATGTTGAGGACGCGGTCGGGATTCCCACCAAATCTCACGAGGACATACGCCGATCAGGTCGTCGGGGCTTCTGGCAGGGTGCCGTTCCCAGCCAGCGCACAGAGTCCAACTAGCGGTCCGGGACTTCGCTCGGATCGCCACCTTGGTGATCGTCGTCTCCCCCAGTTTCCATAATCAGCTTGATCGCCTCTTCCGGCGGAAGGTCGAGCTTCACTCGCTCGTCCCGTTCCTCCGGGGTGGGGTGGTGCTGGTTACGTGGCATTGTTCTCCAAGCCTACGACCTGTACCGATTCATCGGGACTTTCGGGCGAAGCCGAGGGGAGCGCCTTCTGTGCGCCGTACTCACGGACTTTCTTGACCAGATCCAAGACGAACGCCTGGTCGGTCTCGTCAAGTGAGAAGAGGTCAACCGACAGTCCTAGCGTGACCGTTCCCCCTGACCTCAATGTCACAGAGCGAAGGTTGGCCGAAGGCTTGGCGTCAGTCAACCCTCCCGTGTCGGCGGCCCCGCCACCCTGGTCATCTGATTCTCCCTGGTCAGGGGCAGGTTCTTCGTTCGGTTGTAGGGACGGAAGCACGAGCCGATCCTTACCATGATCGAAGAATCCTGCAACTTCCGCTGAGCTTTGAAAACGCCAGCGAGCCGTGGCAACCTGCTTGGGAGCGACTCCAGCATCCAGGATCGCCGATTCAAGTCCACTCTTGTTAGCCGGAAGCGTGCGGCCCTTAAAAGTTTCATAGAGCTTCTGATAGAGAGGCACGTTCAGGAAAGCGTCGACCTTTGCCTGCGCCGACGTGCGATCGACCAGAATTCGGTCTCCAAGCTCCGTCAACTCGATTCCCTTGCGGGTCACTTCAATGAGACCGAAGATGCGTGCAGACGTTACTTTGTTGCGAAAAGACCCACTGGTGGTTTTCGCCCCATAATGTCCCGCCAGCTGGTCCATTAGGCACTTGGACCCATATTCGTCCCGAATAACTCTGGCAACGTCGATGGCGCTGGCGAGGTGGTCGTAAGGGAATGACACCGTGGACTTCCCTTTGCCGTCTGTCGGTTGGGCGCCAGTCTCGGCGGACCCTTCCACAGCTTCCCCCACCGCCTCATTCACATCTCCTACGGTCCGTTCTTCTTCAGTCACTTGATGCTCCTTTCCGTACGTTCTCAATCAGTGTACCTGATTTTCGTCGGATTTTGAGCGCCAAGGGCATTTCGCGCCCTGTAACTAGGGCGCGTGCTGTAGGGTAGAAACACCAACGGCCCCCTAAGGGGCCGTTGGCTGAACGTATCTGAAAGGAGGACCAGCGTATGCCGCCCCCATAGGTAGCTGAACGGAGGCTCCGTCGGGTCGAGTTACAGCTCGACTCGGCGGAGCTGACCGCACGGGCGGTGAATGGTTCCGGTTCGAGCCTTGGCAGTCCGCACCGGAGGGTTCGAGTCCCTCACCGTCCACGGATCATCTTACCAGGTCAGGCCCAATTCTGCACGCGGGCAGCCGGGGAGAGTGGGGCTTCCTACTGCTCCGTCAGTGGCTTGTAGGTCAGCCGACGCCCTGCGGCCTGGTCGACCATCGTCTGCAACCGTACCGAATCGTCGTCATGGCAGGTGGAGTACCGGAAGGCGAACTCGTTGACGTACCGGTGCAGGTGCTCGGGACTCACGTGGTGGTGGGTTCCGTCGATGCTCCGCTTCAACTGAGCGAAGAACCCTTCGGCCTGGTTAGTGGTCGCCCCGTCACGCACGTACTCATGCTTGAAGTGGGTGACCGTCTTGTGGTCCTGGAACTGCCTGCCGAGTGGCGGGTACACCTTGGACTCGTCGGTGTGGAGGACGCTGTTCGCCATGTCCACGTGCTCACCCAGGAACTTGCCCACGTTGGCCCCGGTCACCGACGTGACCACCTGGGCCCGGACCTCTCCGGTCTCCTTGTTCACCAGCGCCAGCACGGGGGTCTTGGCGGTCTTCTGATTGGGTCGGGCCTGTCCTGACTCCAACCGCACCGGCTCGACTTCGGGCTTCTTGTGGTGGTCGTTCCGCGGGTCTCCGCCCACCCACGTCTCGTCAGCGACGATCGTGCCCGACAGCACTCCGGCCAATGGGTCCCGCTTCATGGCCTCACGCAGACGGTGGAGCATGAACCAGGCGGTCTCTGGGGTGACTCCGTGCATCCGCTCGACCTCACGGGCGCTGATCCCGTTCTTGGCAGAGCACATCTGGACCATGACCATCAACCAGGTCTGAATCGGAACCTTGGTGCCGTGGAAGATGGTGCCGGTGAGGACGGAGAACTGCTTACGGCAGGCGGCGCACTTCCATACCCGGCGCTGGCTCATGGTCTTCTTGGGGCCGGTGGCCCGGGACCGACCGTTGGTGGGCTTCAGGAAGTACGCCTTGGTGTTCCCACAGTGGGGGCAGACCGGCCCACCCGGCCAACGGAGCTCTTCCAAGACGCCGTAGGCATCCGCCTCTGATTCGATCCTTTTGTTGATCTCACGCAGGTTCAACTTCACAAACCCAGTATGCGCTCAGAGGTTGGGTTTGTCAACCCGTACATTCCCGAAGCCTCGGGCGTGAAAGCCGCCTCGATGACGAACTCATTTGCCGTGACCTTGGACCCACTCACACACTTGGATGGCGACGCTCTGGAGTTGCACCGCCTTGGCATCGTTCAGTCAAGCCGCAGCGTGAGGGACCGGCAATTGCCCTCTCCTGCGTCCTCCGTCGATAGGCGAGCACGGGCAGGCAGCAGTGGCGATCGGGGTCGTCAAGTCACCGTTCGATCGCGGCGAGGAGGTCGCCGGCAAGTGCGGCGCACGCTGCTGCCACCACGGCCGGGTCGCCGACGAGTTCCTCTGCGCGGCCAGCCATGACGGAGCCGACGCCGTAGTCCTCTCCGAATAGTTGGGCGAGGTAATCCAGGGCTGTGTCTGTGACATCTCCAGCCAGTCCGTTGGCGAGCAGCTGGACAATTGAGGCGGCCAGATCTTGTGTGGGAACAGCGATGAGCAGGCGATATACGTCGTAGGCATCCTTATCCACGAGACGGTTCACTGATTCCTGCCGTTCGCCAATCTTGTGCAGCTTCGCCACGAGCAGCGCCGCAGGACCGGCAACACGAGCCTCGACCGCGCGTTCATCATTGGCAGCGAGTGCGCGGATGGTCATTGGAGCGTTGTCTACGACGGCAGCCTCAAGGCCCACAGCGCGTCGAAGTGCCCGCGTGTCGTGGGGCGGCGCTTCGGCGCTTCGGCGACCTTTCCCTGCAATTGCATCGGGAACCATGAGGTCGACCGGGATTCCGTTCGGGCTTAGCCATGACCCCGGCCGGTCCGCAAGCGGGTCATGGTGGAACTCAGCGCGACTCATCGCCTCTTCGATGAGCGGGTCATCCTCAAGGCTGCGAAGGTCGATGCCGAGGTCGCTGTCCTTGGTGGCCTCCGCTACCGCCACGGCTACGCTACCGGTCTGCAGGTAGATGGCTTGTGCTCCGATCACAACTACAGAATCACGGTGCGCGTCTAGGGCAATCAGGGCGTCGAGGAGCACTGATCGCGCTCGGGCCAATAGGTCTTCACTGCCGCCATTCGGGTTCATTCTTCTCCATCCAGTTGAGCAAGGCGCGGCCTTCCTCCGGGCCACGACCCGGCGCGGTGAGGAGATCAACTGCCGCCTGGCTCGGGGCCACGATCACCGTCCCGTCCAGTCGTTGCGTTCGGTCGAACGCAGCTGTCGCCTCAGAGGATGCGATGATGACGTTTGCACCTGCGTCAACCCGCCGCAGGTCGGTTCCAGCGACAAATTGGTCTGGCCTCTCGGCGTAGATCATTGCGTTCTTTGCTGGCGCATATTCCTCCCACTTCGGCGTAACAAGCGATCCGGTTACCGCATACCGACCAGCTTCTTCGTCCGTCCCTAGACCAGCCAGCCGCTTCATCAGATCGGGCAGTCCGCGCGGAGCTAGGTAAGTGCCCTCCTTGGCAAGTTTGGCGAAGCTGTAGTCCTTCGACCATCGTTCGAGCAATGCGCGCCAACGTACGTCGGTGATCTTGCCATCTTCCGATCGAGTGAGCAGGTCCTGCTCCTCGATGAAGTCGACCGCACGATAGGTGTTTCCGCTGGGCGTGTCAGCGAGTTTCATCAGCCCTGGAATGGTGTACGGCGGGCAAAAGTCGACAAGCGCGCGCACTATACGTGCCGCTGACGCGCCGGTTAGGTTTCCCTTCGGACGTCCTGGACCACGCCATGGGTCCCGCTGCGCACCCACGTCGCGAACGAAGAGCGCCGGCTTGTCGAGCGAAACGCGGATGTTCCCCGCTGCGTCGGCGTATGGGATGTCTCGGTCGGTCAGCCACTGCTGCAGTGGTCGCGCCTGGTACCGCGCGACGAGGAGGGGTCTGGCAATGCCCGGTCTCGGAGGGTTGTCGCTGTCGATGTACGCCTGGGCTTGCTCCAGCATTGCGGGCAAGTCCTTGGTGACGACGCTCCTGCGCGCTTCGGCGTAGAGGGTTGCTTGGTCGCCTGTCGGTCCAGCGATTGTGATTACGGCGTCGGCTCGGTAGCGGCCGATCTTCGCTTCGCGCTCAACATCCGTCCTCCAGGCGGCAGGTAGACGCGCAGCCAGGGCGGCGAGTGCCGCGTTGAGGATGTCCGTCTCGTTCGTCATGGGAGCAGTGTTCCAACTCATCGGGGCTCCTCCTTTCTCGCCGTTCGTAAGTGCTTCCGGAAATCCTACAGTTCCGTTAGCAACGGAATCACTTTATTTCCGGAAATCTTCCCATTCCGAAGGCAGCGGAATACCATGATAAGCGGAACCTCGCCATGACGGCCTCAATCGAGACACTCCGATCGCGCCAGGTTGGACCGATCAGCAGCCGCAGATCCTGGCTGGTAACTCGGTCCTCCGCTGGACCAGTTGAGGCAACCGAGCCCGTCTTTGGACCGTCAGGCAGATCCGCACGGCACCAGCACACCGAGCGTCCTCGGGTCGATCGCGGCCGTGGTCAGAATGACCTTGTAGCCGCGTTCCTCACCGGGACGGAACAGATGGAGCGAGGCGGGGATGGAGGCACCGCCACCGTCGGTTGTGAAGGTACCGATGACATAGCCACGGACGGTGTCGTTCAGCCAGTTGATGACCACGGATGTCCTGGCCGGGAGTCCGTGCACCTGGAGGTCCATCGACACCTCACCTGAGCTGCTGGCGTAGTGGATCGTTCCGCTCAGCGGTGGTCGGGTACAGAAGGTTTCCGCCCCGGAGAAGCCCGCCTGCACCGGCGTGGTCATGTCGGGGGGAAGACCCAGGGAGGGGACGGGATGCTCCACCGCCCGGCTTCCACCGCATCCGGTGGCCACCAGCGTGACCAGGACCAGCACCACTGAGCAGGTTCCCGTGCCGCGCCGCACGGGACGAGGCTATCGCCGGCCGGTTCCCGCCGGCGGGGGCCGTGCCAACCCTCCGTCGTCCTGTCGGCCGGTCGCTCTGTCGGCGAGAGGTCATCCACCGGCACGGCCCGGGCACGGGTCATCGACAACTGCTAGACCACCCGGGTGGAGATCCGCAGCAGGGCGAGTGAGGTGAATGGTGAGCATTTCCCACAGGTTCGTTGACACCAACGGCATCCGGATGCACATTGCGGAAGCCGGCGAGGGCCCGCTCGTGGTGCTGTGTCACGGCTTTCCCGAGCTGGGGTACTCCTGGCGTCACCAGCTGGAGGCACTGGCCGCCGCCGGCTACCACGCCGTGGCCCCCGACCAGCGGGGGTACGGGCAGACCGACGCCCCCGAGGACATCCACCAGTACACGCTGCTCCACCTGGCGGGGGACATCGTCGGCCTGGTGCAGGCGCTCGGCGCCGATCGGTGTGTGGTCGTCGGTCATGACTGGGGTTCGCCGGTGGCGTCCACGGTGGGCCTGTTCCGCCCGGACCTGGTCCGGGGCGTGGCCCTCCTCAGCGTCCCGTACCTGCCCCGGGGCGATTCGGATCAACTGACCGCCCTCACCGAGCTGCTCGGTCCCCACAACTACCAGGTCTTTTTTCAGGAGCCCGGAGTGGCCGAGGCGGCCTTGGAGGCGGACGTCCGGACGTCGGTGGTGGGCAGCCTCATCGGCGGATCGGGTGATGCCCCCGAGGTCAACACACTGAGCGATCTCAGTGCCGGGGACATGTTCGCCAACGTGCCGACCGATCCCCTGCCCGGATGGCTCACCCCCGATGACATCGACGCCTTCACCACCGAGTTCGAGCGGACCGGCTTCCGGGGTGGCCTCAACTGGTACCGGAACTCGAAGGAGAACTGGGAGCTCATGGCGGCGTGGCACAACGCACCACTGCTCCCACCCTCCCTGTTCATCGGCGGGGACCGTGACCTGGTCCTCAACTGGCCCGGCTTCCGCGACCTGGTCGGGATGCTGCGGGAGATCTCGATGCCCCACCTGACCAAGTCCGTGGTCCTCGAAGGGTGCGGGCACTGGACGCAGCAGGAGCGCCCGAGCGAGGTCAACGAACTCCTCGTGGAGTTCCTGGCCGGGCTCGACGACTGACACTCCGCCGCTCCCGCTTCCCGTCGGAGACAGACGTGGACCATCTCGAACACTGTGATGCACTGGAGGCGGAGATCGCCCTGTTCGCCGAGGTCCTGGACCGCGCCGACACAGAAGCACCGGTGCCCTCGTGCCCGGGCTGGTCGGTCCTCGACCTGGCGGAGCACACGGGACGGATGCACCGCCGGGCCGAGTACCTGGTGCGGAACCTGGTACCCGGGCGGACGGCCATCCCTCCCGCTGTCGATGCCGGGGGCCCGTTCGATGCCCCGTGGATCCATCGGGGTGGAACCCGGCTCCTCTCCACCCTCCGCCAGACCGATCCGGGACTCGACATGTGGGCGTGGGGGGCGGACCAGCACGTGCGGTTCTGGTCACGGCGTCAACACCACGAGACGTTGGTCCACAGAGTGGATCTCCAACTGGCCGTGGGACGCCAGCCCCGGGTCGATGTCGGGAGTGCCGCCGATGCCATCGACGAGTTTCTGGTCAACCTGTCGGCCGCCACCACCTTCTCCCCGCGGATCGACGAGCTGCGGAACACCCGTGGTCGCCTGGCGTTCCGGGACGCACGCACCGGCCGTCGCTGGGTCGTCGGGTGGGATCCCTCCGGAGTGGGGCTGGCCCGGGACACAGGGCCGGTCGACGCCGAGGTCACCGCCGCCGGCCCGGACCTGCTTCTCGTTCTCTACCGACGCCGCTCGGTGGACGACATCGACTGCCTCGTCGACGGGGATCGGGGTCAGGTCCGGATGTGGCTGGACCATTCCGCCCTCGAGTGAGGATCGGAGCTCGGAACCCACAGGAGGGATCCGGCGGTCACCCCGGGACGGCGGCGGGATAAAATGAGGGCGTGGACACGGAAGCGCGGCCAGTATCCGGTCCCGATGCACCCGGACCCAAGGCGAGGTTGACGGGCCGGCAGAGATGGGCCATCGCCGGTCTGCTCCTCCTCCAGGTACCCTTCAGCCTGCTCTTCTATCCGGTAGCCGCCCTCTTCGCCCTGACCGGTATCGGCGTGCCGGTGAGCATCGTCTGCCTGCAGGTCGGAACGATGCCCTACGCCTCAGCTTCCAAACGAAAAGCTGCCTGGCGATCCCGAGGGGCACGCGCGGTCGCAGAGCACCGGCCGTCGGGGGACGTGGCGGCGGCCTGACCCGCTGCCACGGACAGTTCGCACAGCCCGGGCGACGAACCGGTCAGTCAGTCGACCGGGACCGTGTCCACCAGGTGGCCCGTGGCGGGGTCCACCGTGCACCGGTGCCGCCAGGCCGTGGCGATCAGATCGCCACCCTCCAGGCGGGCTCCGGTGAAGGACTTGTCCTCCCCGGGCAGTTCGGCCCGCCAGACCTCGGTGCCGTCGGCCCGGATCCGCAGCAGGTTCCGGTAGGGCTGCCAGGCCGCCACACCCTCAGGGTCGTCCATCCAGTCCAGCACGACAATCCCGTCGGACGTCCCCGGTAGGGCGAAGGCGTCGAGGACCGAGACGTCGTGGACACGCCCGGACCAGGTCACCCGCTCCCCCTGGCGCACCTCGACCTGGCCGTCCGTCGCTACAAAGGTGACCTCGGGCATCGGGTCCATCATGCCCGACCCCGGCACCATCAGGGGCCCCGCTCCCGTCCTCCCACCGGCCGACCGACGGCCGGGACGGCTCCGGACCTAGAGTCGTGGTGATGGGTGTACCGAAAAGCGGCCGGGCCAGGACCCGGAGCCTGATCTCCGTGATGGCCATGCTGGTCATCGTGGTGGTGCTGGCCACCAGCGTCCGGGCCTACGCCGCCCAGGCGTTCGTGGTCCCGTCCGGCTCCATGGTGCCGACGCTCCAGATCGGCGACCGGATCATCGTCGACAAGCTCTCCTCCACCATCCACCGGGGCGACATCGTGGTCTTCCGCCGGGCCCCGGGTGACAGCGACACCGAGTATCCTGTGCTGGTCAAGAGGGTCGTCGGACTGCCCGGGGAGACCATCTCCTCGGTCGGCGACACCGTGCTGATCGACGGACGCCCGATCGCCCAGCCCTGGCTCCCGACCCTGACCGGGCCCTGTTACGAGGCCTCACTGGGGATCCCGACGACGCGGATCCCTCCGGGCCACTACTACGTGCTGGGTGACTGCCGGGGCGACTCGGACGACAGCCGCTACTGGGGAACCGTCCCGGCGGCGAACATCATCGGCAAGGTCTCGGCCGTGGTGTGGCGCAACAACCATCCGTGGTTCCACTGGTTCTGATCCGGATCCGATGCGTGCCGCCCTCCTGACCCGGGAGAACAGACCCCTCGAGCTGGTCGACGACATCGACGTGTCCGGACCGGCGGCCGGACAGGTTCTGGTCAACGTGGCCCACTGCGGCATCTGCCATTCGGACCTCACCATCATCGAGACCGGGCTGGGCCCGCTCCCGGTCGTCCTGGGCCATGAGGCCGCCGGGGTGGTCGAGGCCGTGGGGCCGGGGGTCTCCGCCCTGGCCCCCGGGGACCACGTGGTGCTGGTGGCCATCGCCCCCTGCGGTCGGTGCTACTGGTGCGTGCGGGGCAAGACCACCGTCTGCGAGAAGGCCATGACCTTCATGACCGGGACCCTCCCGGACGGGTCGACGGCCCTGTCGCGGGGTGGGCGCCCGGTCTACCGGGGCCTCGGCGTGGGCGGCTTCGCCCAACAGGTGCTCACCACCGAGTCCGGTGCGGTGCGGATCGATCCGGACCTCCCCCTGGATCTGGCCAGCGTCATCGGGTGTGCCATCCAGACCGGCGTCGGGGCGGTGCTCAACACCGCCCGGGTGGAGGAAGGGGCCACGGTGCTGGTCATGGGCCTCGGCGGCGTGGGAATGGCGGTGGTCCAGGGGGCCCGTATCGCCGGTGCCTCCCGCATCATCGCCTCCGACCCCCTGCCCGAACGTCGGCAGGCGGCCCGGTCCTTCGGCGCCACCGACCTGGTCGACCCGGCCCACGAGGACGTGGTGGAAGTGTGCCGGGAGCTGACCGGGGTGGGCGTGGACTACGCCTTCGACGCCGCCGGGAGTGCGCGGTTGCTGGAGGCCGGAGTGGCCGCCTCCTGCAACGGGGGGACCACCGTGTCGGTGGGGGCCCCCGACGCCGCCGAGACTCTCGACCAGTTGTCGCCCGTTCTGTTCGCCATCACCGAAAAGCGCCTGGTGGGGTGCCTCTACGGCGGGGGCAACCCCCACTGGCAGATCCCGCGCCTGGTGAGCCTGTGGCGACGGGGCCTGCTGGACCTGGAGGGGATGATCACGGCCCGCCGGCCCCTCGACGAGATCAACGGGGGCTTCGACGAACTCCGGGCCGGCCGGGGGCTGCGGACCGTTCTCTCCGTCTGAGCCGGACCGGGCGGCACCGGGCGGCACGGGCCACGGTCATCGGGGCCGGGTCGTCAGGCGACGCCGGGGACCGTCGCCAGCTGTCCCCCGATGATGGTGCGGTCCTCGTCATCGAGGTCGTCGAGGAGCGCCCGACAGGCGTCGGCGTGGCGGTCCCGCGCCGGCCCGTCCCCGAGGACGGCGTAGGCCCGGGCCATCCCCTCCTCCACCGAGGCCAGGCGCCAGTCCGTCCATCCGTTGGCCCGGACCCGCTCGGCCGCGGCCGAGGCGAACAGCAGGGCCAGTTCCCCTGCTCCCAGCCAACTGAGGACGTGGGCCACCTGCCAGTCGCCCACCGCCAGCCGGGACTCGAGGTCCGGATCGTCCGTCCCCTCCCAGAGGGCCCGGGAGGCCGCCGCCCGTAGGAGCATCGCGCGCTGCTGATCGGCGGTCCGGTCGGGGAGATCGATCAGGTCCCAGGCGCCGTTGAACGCCGCCTTGGCCTCGTCCACGCGCCACGCGGGGCTGTCGCTCATGTCCCGATGATAAATGACCGTCCCCGGGCCGACCCACTGCCGCCCCGGCCGACCCGGCGCCGCCCGGCGTCGTCAGCGCCGTCAGCGCCGTCAGCGCCGTCAGCGCCGTCCGGATCAGGCGGCCCGTTCGGACGCCACGATCAGCGACCCGATGAAGTTGTAGCCCGAGGTGTCGGCGTGGATGTTCCCCTGGGAGCAGAAGTAGGTGAGCTGACAGACCTCGCCCACCGCCACCGGAACGGTCCCGTAGGGCGCCAGGTTCTCGGTCACGGAAAGGTTGGTGTCGGCGCCCCGGGTGGCCGAGTGCCACGGCGCCGTGGTCACGTCGACGAAGCGGTCGCGGGCCTCGGTGGCGTAGGCCGCCTTGAGGGTGGGATTGATCAGGTCGTCGAAGGCCAGGACGGACTGGCGGGCCAGGGACAAGGAGGCGGACGACCCCGGATCGGTCGGATAGACGTACAGGCCGAGGTCGACATCGGGGTAGGTGATCCCGATGACCGTGGCATGGGGATCCGACGCCTTGACCAGGGCGGTGGACAGGGCTTTGACCAGGGTCCGGATGTCGGTGCCCATGCCGGACATGGCGGCCTTCACGCAGGTGACCGAGGAGCACCCGTCGAAGTCGTTGCCCCCGATGGAGACGGTGATCAGCTTGACCCGTCCCGGATGGGCGGCGATGAAGGTCAGGGCCGCCTGCTCCTGGGTGGAGCGGGGGTAGGCCACGGCGTGCTGGGCGGCCGGATCACCGCACCCCACCGTGTGGAGCAGCGACGAGGTGGTGGCGCCCCCGCAGCCGAAGTTCTCCAACCCGAGCGAGAGGGCGTCGGCCACATAGGCGGTGTAGCCCGGCGTTCCTCCCGATCCACTGACGCCGGGTTGGTACCCGATGGAGTACGAGTCACCCAGCGAGAGGTAGTAGGGGTGCGAGGGTGCGGCGGCGGAACTGGCGCCCGTTCCCGTCAGAACCCCCGCCAGCACGGCAACGACGACAACCCCGGCGGCCAGAACTGCCGCGGTGACCGACACCCTGTGACGACGACGTCCCATGTTCCCCCCTTTGGGGCCACGGTAGCACCGGCTCATTGGCGGGGGCCGGCGGAGGAGGCCACCGCCCGGCGCAGGCCCCGGGCCAGATCCCCCCGGGGCCCGACCGACAGCCGGCCGAGGCCCAGCCAGTCCCTCAGGAGGTCCAACTCGACCCGGGCCAGGTCGGCCACCGCGGCCGACGCCTCCCCCGGCTCGAGGTAGGACCCCAGCACCGACAGGACCCCGGCGGCGCGGTCGGCCTTGAGGTCGAAACGGGCCACCAGCCGGTCGCCGACCAGAAGGGGAAGCACGTAGTACCCGTGGGTCCGCAGGTGTCCGGGGACGTAGATGCCGATGCGGTAGTGGAAGTCGAACAGTCGCAGCGTGCGGGGCCGGTTCCAGATCAACGAGTCGAACGGGGACACCAAGGTGGCGTGCCGGCGGCGCAGCGGTCGGGCCCGGGCGCCGGCCGGCAGGTAGGCGGGAGCCTTCCACCCCTCCACCGCCACCGGCACCAGCCGGCCCTCTTCGACCAGTTCGTCCACCCGGGCCCGGGCCGGCCCCGGCCGGATCCAGAAGTAGTCGGCCAGGTCGGCCACCGTGGCCACGCCCAGGCACCCGGCCGCCCGGGCCACCAGCTCCCGCTGGGCCTCCTCCGGCGGGGGGACCGGTCGGGCCAGCACCCCGGCCGGGATGACCCGCTCGGTGAGGTCGTAGATCCGGGCGAAGTCCGGACCGCGCCAGGCGGCCAGGACGCCGTCCTCGAAGAGGATCTCGAGGGCGGTCCGGCCGTCACTGCGACGGTCCCACCAGGTTCCGGTCTGCCGGCGGGGGTCCGAGAGCTCCGCCGCCGTCAGCGGGCCACGATCGGTGACCTCGTCCAGCACCCGGGCCAGGTACTCCCGATGGGCTTCTCTCCACTGCCGACGCCGCTCGCGGTAGGCCGGGGAGAACCCCAGGTCGTTCCGCCAGGCATCCATCTTCCAGCGGAACAGCGGGTACGCCTCCAACGGGAGCAGGGAGGCGGCATGGCCCCAGAA
>Ga0182012_10005535_pt1 | contig 13057 bp, 12 predicted proteins | sample 612S2SmetaG_FD_120486 | JGI IMG/M metagenome (GOLD analysis project Ga0182012, IMG submission 120486) | Permafrost microbial communities from Stordalen Mire, Sweden - 612S2S metaG | ecosystem: Environmental > Terrestrial > Soil > Wetlands > Permafrost | place: Sweden: Stordalen | collected...
ATCGAGAAACGGATTGCCCGGGAAGTCGGCGAGCGCTTGTTTGCCGTGGACGGAGCAGCCATGCGCCATGAGGAACTTCTTTTCTTTGGCCTCCTGGAAGGCATCCTGCAAGTGCTTGGTTTCGGTGGGCCAGTTGGGGCTGCGCACGCAGTGGATGAGCATGATATCCACGTAGTCGGTGCCCAATGCGCTGGTCAGGCGGTGGACAGCGGCCATAGGATCTTCGGAATGGTGGGCATCGTACTTGGTCATCAGGCGGTAGGAATCGCGGGGAATGCCTTTTAACGCGACGGCCAGCATTTCGGGCATGCCCTGGTAGGCGTCGGCGGTTTCAAAGAAGCGGATGCCGTTGTCGTAGGCGTAACGGATGAGACGCGTGAATTCTTCCTGGCCAAGGTGGCGCTGTTGGGCGCCGGAGTGGGTACCGGTTCCGAAAGCGAGGCGCGTCACTTTCACGTTCGATTTGCCGAGGGTGACCCAATCGGAAGCTGCGCCCTTTGTGGAGGCGGCAGCAACGGCGGGGAGCGCGGTGGCGGCCAGGCCAGCTTTCAGAAAATCGCGTCTGGATGATGACATTGCTGTTCCTCTTTCGAAACGGAATCTAAAAGATCTGGCTCCCCGACATGGATTCGAACCACGATTCACGGCTCCAAAGGCCGCTGTCCTACCATTAGACGATCGGGGATCAAACTAGGAAGGAAACAAACTCCTTTCAGGATAGCAAGTGCCCGGAATGGGTCTTACCAATCGGCGTAATTGGAACCGTCCAAGGCTTTCTTGTCGGAGCCGCTGTGGACATCGTACAAGCCGGGACTACCGGAAGAGCCAGCCACTGGCGTCTCTTCCATGACGGTTCGCCAAGTCTGATCGGAGTTAGTCATCGGGTCTTGCGGGATCTGCCGCAAGTAGCCTTCGGACACCAGTTCCTGAAGCGATTCAGGTGCCTTTTGTTTATCGATCGTATACTCGTCGATCATCTGGCGGATGGTGAATAGATTGTGATGTAAGACCGTTTCCTTGGAACGAAGGATGGACTTCTGATACACGGGAACTGCAATGGCCAGCAGCACCGAGATGATGAACATCACCACCATTAACTCAATCAGCGTGAATCCGCGCTGTAGGCCTTTACCGAACTTAAAAGCTGTTATCCTGACCACCGTCTCTAGCCTCTCACTCACCACTCTGAATAAGGTGTCCCGTCGCTGGCCTTATCCATGCTTTTCGTATACACATTAAAGACATTCTGCCCACCCCAAGAGTTCGAGGTTGGGTCATCTTGCATGCTGCGCTTGCCCCAATCGGTTTCTCCGGTGAACGGATCTTTCGGGATGCTTCGCAGTAACTTCATCTTGTTGCTCTGGCCGTTACCGCTCAGAGTGCTTGTCATCTTTACGCCTTCCACCAAAGTTTCAAGCTTGGTGGGATAGCAGAACGCATCGGGATCGCCGGCCGGAATCTTGCCCTGGTCACAGAGATCTTTATACTTATCGATCGCATGACGCATTTCGCGGAGGTCGACCAGCAGATCTTTTTCGCGCTGGCGACGGACCTGATAACGGGCTAGGGGAACGGCCATGGTGGTGAGCACCAGAAGGATGCTGAATGCCACGATCAGTTCTACTAGTGTCAATCCGGACTGGGTGCGACGCCGTCGTCTGAGAGCACTGTCTGCTTTAGAACGAAACATCCCGACGGCACCTCATAATACTGACTTACTTCTGCTTCGGGTTGGCCGGGGCAGTTGAGGACGAATCCGGCTCCTGAGTCAGATGACCTTCCAAAAGTTGAACGGGGGCGCTTTGTTTGGGCCCCACGGCGGCGGGTGTTGTTGCTGCTGGCTTAGCCAGATGCGCGCCTGGAGTGGCAGCTGAGGAACTGGTGCCGCTGGCTAACTGTACTTTGACCACATTGGCATTGGTGGGTTTGGCTTTGGCAACCACCTGGGTCCTGGGCGGAGTCTGGACCGATGCTTTCTTAGAAGCAGGCTTGGTCTCCGGACTGCTGATGGCAGCGTAGGAAGCGTTGTCAGGGTTTGTACTAGCCGGTGCGGGGGCCGGTTCGGGAGCAGGCCGGAATTGCTCAGGCAAGCCTGCGGGTAGAGGCGTTACCGACACGGGCGCCGGGTTGGATTCGGGCACAGCCTGGACTGGTTCTGGGAGGACTGCCGTGACACCTGAGGTATCAGGGCCTTCCGCCACGGTGAGCTGCGGCGTAGGATTGTCTTGGCCAGTGGCCGGGCTCGCAGCGTTCGAAGAACTATCGTTGGTATCGGGCGTTGCGGTCGGAGTCGGATCGGGGGCAAGACCCATCTGCTGCATGCCGGTTAAAGGAGTGACGTCGGTACCGGGCGGAGTCTGTGGCGCGGGGGCTTGGCTCGCCACGGTCTGCGGCTGCTGCACAGGCGCGGGCTGCCGCATGGCGCGGGACATTCCCTTAGCATCGAGGGCTCTAGCGTCCACGACAGAGGGAGAGGACGGTTGGTTCATGGCTCCGGAGATCACCATCTTGGGATTGTTGGTGGGCGGCAACATCATCTCAGATGTGCCACCGGGGGGAGGCAACTGAGGAGTGGTCCGGGTACCGGGGTTGGGAGTCGTGGGAGCGACGCTCATGGGAGCCGCCGCGGGCTGTCTGCGTTCAACACGAACCATTCTTTCGGTACCAGCCAAAACGCCCTCTGCCAACTGTTCATCCACTGCCTGGGCGCGGATGATGTGGGGAACGAGAGCGATAAGGATGTCATCTTTCTCGCGATCTTTGGTACGGGTTCCAAACAAATAGCCCAAGACAGGTATGTTGGAGACGCCGGGAAGGCCCGAGACCGATTGGGTATCGCTGTCACTCGAGAGACCACCTAAGAGGCTATATTCTCCATCGCGCATCCGCACGTCTGCTTCGTTGACCTTCTGGCCGATAATCGGTTGAGCGACGCCAGCAATTGTATTGGTGCCAGTCACGCTGGAAATTTCGACCTTTATATGCATACTGACGTCGTTCGGGCCGTTAACGTGGGGTTGGACGTCAATATTGACGCCGACGTCGATCTGCTGGAATTGGGTGGTGGCGTATGGAATGGATCCCGGGGTGGCGACGGCGGAGTTGAGGGAGCCGGACACATAGGGAATCTTGCTACCGATCTTTAACGTGCCCTTGCCGCCATCGGTGACGCGGACTTGGGGATTCTGCAGGAGGTGAGTATTGGAATCGTTTAAGAGCGCCTGAGCGACGGCACCGGGCAGAGCAACCGAGAACTGATTGATGGAGAGATGGCCTAGCTGTGCCGCATTGATGGAAGTGCCGGTTGTTGTGGTGGTGGTTGTACCGCCCGAGTTGGAGGTACTGGTACTTCCAGGGCTCAAAGTCAGAAGATTTGTACCGGAAAGGGCGGCACCGAGATTCAAGACCTTCGATTTTGAGACCTCCCAAACCTTAACGTCTATTAATACTTCGGCCTTGGGGCGATCGAGATCATGGACCAATTTTTCAACGAGAGCCATGGTGTCGGTGCTGCCGCGCGCGATGATGGCGTTCTGACTGGCTACCTGGAAGATACCGGTGCTGAGCTTAGCGCCAATACGAACGCCGTTAAAAATTTCGGTGAATTCGTTAGCGGTGCTGGCGTTCTGAATATAAAAGACTTTGACCACTTCATCTTGATATTCCTGGCGCTTCGGCTCGCTTTCCTGGGTGACAAAAATCGCGTTGCGGCTGATGGGCTTCCAGAAGGTATGGGTCAACAAGGCGACGTATTGCAGAGCTTCTTCGAGCGTTGCATTGTTCAATTCAAGATTAAAATTCCGAGTAGTGCTGCCTAACGTATCAATGCCCGCGGGATCAAACAAAACGTTGATGCCGGCCGTTTTACAAATGCTTTCATAGATGACCCGCGAAGTTTGGTTATTAAACTTCAAACTGTTCATTTGATTATTGAGGGGCTTGAGAACAGGCGGCCCTTCCAACGAATTAATGCGCAGTTCGACTTCGTGCTGCTGGCGTTCGGCGGGGGTCAAAATCACGGCGCCTTCCGGCGCTCTGGCTTTTTCCTTCACCATCTCATTCGCCTGCAAAATCATTTGCAGCGCAACTGGGGAAGAGGGATCGGACATAAGAGCTTTCTGGAATTGGACCAGAGCCGCGTCAATTTTCTGCTGCTGAAGCAGTTTGCGGCCTTCGGCGATGTGCTGCTCGGCAGCCTTACTGCGGACACGCTGGACAGCGAGCAGATAGGCGGGTTCACGCGAATCTTCCTCAAGCGCCTGCTCATATAAAGTGAGGGCACCATCGTAGTCTTGCGCGGCCTCAGCCTTCTGGCCATCTTTTAATAATTTGTCACCCTTTCGGGTGCGAGCATCCACTGGCGGGGTGATTAAAGCAACCGCACAAAGGATCGCGGCGATGTGCCGCCATGAATTAAGAATTTTCACGGTTAGTTCTCAGGCTAAGCTAGTTGACACCCCGGAGGCAATCCCCTATGGTTGGAGTGCCCGGTTTCAGTACTATACCCTATTCCTCCGATTGACTGTTTATAGGATAACCCCAGCCGGAGCGGATTAACCTGCACTGTTTTCATAAGCTTTGACGCATCTACCTTACTTCTCGTGTACCTTCTGCCAAAGGATTAGGAGAAACTGGAAATAAAGGCGAAAAACCCTTGGCCGACCAACCAGCAATTAAAATACTAAGCGACAACCGTTCCGCCGGCCACGATTACCATCTATCGGACCGTTATGAGGCAGGACTCGTGCTCACGGGAACTGAGGTAAAGGCCGCGAAAACAGGCAAAATCCAGCTCAAAGAGAGCTATGCGGAAGTGAACGACAACGAGGCTTGGCTTATGAACGCTCACATCAGCGAATATTCCCATGGCAATATGCAGAACCATGTGCCGGTGCGCAAGCGCAAACTCTTGCTACATCGCTCAGAGATTGAAAAGCTCAGGGTGGAGACCCGGGAGAAGGGGTTAACCATCGTCCCAACCAAGCTTTATTTGAAGGCGGGAAAGATTAAAGTAGAGATTGCCGTTGGGAAGGGCAAGAAGTTTCACGATAAACGGGAAGCGACGAAGGCCAAGGAGATGCAGGCCGATGCGAAAGCGGAGATGGTGAGACGGGCTAGACGGTGAGCGCATGGCGCCGCCCCACCAAATGATGGAACTTGAAAGAGTAGGAATGCAAATTAAGATTGAGACGACGCCGGTTGAGCGACTGAGTGTGGATGCGCTGGCGCTGATTTGTTTTGAGGCGGATGAAAATCCGCCGGCGCTGCTGGCGGCGCAGAACGGATGGCTGCAGGAGATTCTCACGTCGGGCGAGTTCAGCGGAAAGCTGTATGAGACGGCGGTGCTGCACCGGCCACAAGGGGTTGCGGCGAAGCGGCTGGTGGTGATCGGCGGCGGGAAGCGCGCGACATTCCGGACAGTAGAAGCGCGGCGTGTGGCTGGCGCGCTGGTGCGCACGTTGAAAACGAAGGGTGTCCATAGCATTGCGTTGTTTTTGAGCGGTGCGGACGAGGCGATGGTTGCGGCTGTGGCCGAGGGCGCGATTCTTGGCAGTTGGGAAGCGGACAAATATAAGTCCGATCCTAAGAAGAACGATAAGCGCATTGACACGTTCGCGCTGAGTTTGAACGGCGGGGGGACGCCGGAGTTGGAAAGCGCGCTGGACCAAGGGCGGATTGTGGGCGAGGCGCAAAACCTGACGCGCGACTTAGTGAATGAACCGGCCAACAAACTGGTGCCGGCGGACTTAGTAGCGGCGGCTCGCAGCATGGCCTCCTCCTACGGGTTGGAGTGTGAAGTCCTGGATACAGAAGCCATGACGAAACTGGGCATGGGTGCACTTCTGGGCGTGGCGCAGGGGAGCAGCAATCCGCCGTTTTTTATCGTTCTTAAATATAAGCCGGCACGAGCGACGGGCAGCGATCACTTGGCTTTGGTTGGCAAAGGCGTCACCTTTGATACAGGCGGTCTTTCGATCAAGCCCGCCGACGGCATGGAGAAGATGAAGTACGACATGGCCGGGTCGGCGGCGGTGATTGGAGCGATGCGGGCGATTGCGCAACTGAAGCCGGTGATTCCGGTGACCGGATACATTGCGACTGTTGAAAACATGATCAACGGGAATGCGCAGAGGCCGGGCGATATTGTGACGGCGCTTTCCGGCAAGACGATTGAGGTTCTGAACACAGACGCAGAAGGACGATTGATTTTGGCGGACGCGCTTACATACGCCAACCGCAATGGCGCGACGCATATGGTGGATGCGGCCACGTTGACGGGAGCGATCGGGATTGCGCTGGGTCATTACAACATTGGCGCGTTCACGAATAACGAAAGCTTTCTGGCGAAGTTCATGGCGGCCGCGCGGGCGGCTGGTGAGAAGACATGGCAACTGCCGATGGATGAAGAGTACAAAGAGTATTTGAAATCGGCGTTTGCCGATTTGCCGAACATTGGAGGACGGCACGGCGGATCGATCACAGCGGCTTGGTTCTTGCGTGAATTTGCCGATCCTACACCGTGGATTCATTTGGACATCGCGGCCACTGCCTGGCTGGACGATGGGAAAGCGTGGCTCTCCAAAGGACCGTCGGGTGTGGCGGTGCGTTCTTTTGTGCAACTGGCTCTGGATTGGACTCACGCGTCTTAAATCGGCCACTTTCGACGTCTTAATTCCGTTGCGGTATACAATTCTTTTGGTCCACGGAGGGCTGCATGCAACTTCGAGTTCTGGCATTTGTTCTAGCAGGCGGAAAAGGGACACGACTTTACCCCCTTACTAAGGAACGCGCGAAACCGGCCGTACCATTCGGCGGACGCTACCGCATTATTGATTTTGTACTGAGCAATCTGATCAACTCTGGAATTTTTTCCATTTACGTGTTGACGCAGTTTAAGAGCCAGTCGCTTTTGCAGCATTTGCGAGAAGGCTGGGAGGTCAGCGGGTTGTTGAAGAACAACTTCATCATCCCGGTACCGGCGCAGATGCGGTCGGCGCAGGAGGACTGGTATCGCGGCACAGCGGATGCGATTCATCAGAACATCAATCTGATTCAGCAGGCCGATCCGCATGTGGTGGTGATTTTTGGCGCGGACCATATCTATCGCATGAATATCCGGCAAATGATTGAGTATCACGTAGAGAAGCGCGCAGGTGTGACGATTGCGGCGATTCCGGTGCAGAAAGAACTGGCGTCGGAATTCGGCGTGATTGAAACAACGGACGATGGAAGCATTATTGGCTTTCACGAAAAGAGAGCGGATGCGCCGACGATGCCGGGAGACCCGACGCGGGTGCATGCCTCGATGGGCAACTATGTTTTTTCGACTGATGTGCTACTGCGTGAATTGATGGCCGATGGGGCGAAGGAAGATAGCTCGCACGATTTTGGCAAAGACATTTTGCCGAGTTTGATTGGCCGCGCTGACATGTACGCGTACGATTTCCAGACGAATATTATTCCGGGCGATCCGATTGGTTCGCCGCAGTATTGGCGCGATGTGGGGACGCTGGATGCTTACTACGAAGCCAGTATGGATCTGCGCGCGGTGTCGCCGGAGTTGAACCTTTATAACAGACAGTGGCCGCTGCGGACGGCGGGTTACTTTGATGCGCCGGCGAAGTTTGTGTTCGACGAAGAAGGACGGCGGGGCATGGCTATTGACACGATTATTGCGGGTAGTTCGATTGTGTCGGGCGGCAAGGTAAGCGGCTCGGTGTTGGGACGCGGGGTGCGCGTTCACACGGGGGCGAGCGTGGAAGACTCGGTGATTTTCGATAACTGCGATATTGGACGGCGAGCGAAAGTGAAGCGGGCGATTTTGGATAAGAACGTGAAGGTGCCGCCGGGTACTGAGATTGGGTACAACTTGGATGAGGACAGGAAGAAGTATCACGTGACGGATAGCGGAATTGTGGTGGTGGAGGGGCATCATACGACGGTGGATATTGCGACGATTCAGGTGTAGCAGCACTGCTGACGACGGGACTGCAGGCGGACCTAAAGTTCCGCGCCCGACTGAAGTCTGACTGAAGTCCAAAGCCGTGGATTGGCAAATATTGCCAATCTTGGCAAACTGAAGCAAGAATCAAACATGCCTACACGCAACGTCAATCTAACTGAGCACTTTGATCGCTTCATTGAAAGTGGCATTTCCTCCGGGCGATTCGGTAATGCGAGCGAAGTGGTCCGCGAAGGCTTGCGGTTGTTGGAACAGCGCGAATTGGAAAACAAGGCTAAGTTGCGGTGGTTGCGCGGGGCTGCGAAGGAAGGCTTTGACGCGGCCGATCGCGGGGACGCTGTGGCCTTGCGCTCTACGCAAGAGTTGGACGCCTTGCTCGACGAAATTCAAGAAGAAGTGTCGTCCGAACTCGCCCCACGCCGCCGCAAACGTGCCTAACAGGAACGCTTGACCCTGCGCCCGAGCGGCCCAGCACGACGAGACATAGCGGCCATTCTGAAACGGAGTTTTCAGGAATTCGGTTTGTATGCATCTTTGCGGTATCGCGCGCTGATTCGGCAAGCCCTGCTTGACATTGAAGCGGATTCCCAACGGCCCGGATCGCGGGAGCGGCCTGACATCATGGCGGGTGGTGTGCGCACCTATCACATATCGCTCAGCCGCGCGAGAGTCAGCGGTGAAAGAGTCAAGGAGCCGCGACACTTTTACTGTATCGCCGCAGAGAGCATGGCGTGGTGGAGGTTGGCCGCGTTCTCGTTGAGTCGCGTGACCTGGTTCGACATCTACCCGAAGCATGCAGGCTGAAGCGGAAACAGCCGGATTGAGCGTGGCCCGCTTGCTGGCAGGGTTACAGTCGGATTTGGTTGGTGTTTTCTCGTTGGTCCACGTCACAGAGTAACTTGCGCGGTTCTGGATTACGGGGAAAAATGCGGAAGTGGTTGAAGAATATGGGCGAAAATATTTCTTGAAAGTCTGCTGTGACCACCAAAATGGGTAAACAGACACGCCCGCCCCAGGAAGGGGATGAAAAACGCGACGCTAGCTAGCGAGGCTTTCGGTGGAGAGCGCAAAGTGGTACATGCACCGGTGTCCACGGAGTGGGGATTCGGACGGTGGCGCGTTCTACGTTGGGGACACCGGAGTGCACCTCACCAGTTTGCCGGAGAAATGGGAGGCGTCATTTTGCGGCGGCGACTTCGCGTTCGCGATCGAGATAGGTTTGGCCGCCGGTGATCCAAGCGGAGGCGGGTTCGCCTTTTAGATAGTGACCGAACCAGGCGAAGATGCGGCGCTGGTAATCGATTTGGTCGGCCTTTTTGCGGAGGCCTTGGTCTTCGCCTTGATATTCGAGCAGCACCACCTCTTTGCGGGCGCGGCGCGCGATGTTATAAAGCTCGACCCCTTGATGGAAAAAGACGGTGCCGTCGCTATTGCCCACTTCTATCATGAGTGGGGTGGTCATGTTTTGCACGTTGAAGACAGCGGAGTTACGAATGTAGGCCGGGAGATCCTCCCATAGAGGAACTTGCATCCGCTGTTGGCCGGTTTCAATGTGGTCGGTTTCGGCGATGCCGGAACTCCAGTGATGATTGCCGTAGTTACTCACCAGGTCGGTAATCGGTGCCCCGGCAACGGCAGCGGCGAAGATATGGGTGTGGGTGGCGAGATAGACGGAATCGAAGCCGCCCCAGGAATGGCCGATGATGCCGATTTTGTGGGGATCGATGGAGGTGTTTTGGAGCACCTTATTCACAGCGGTCGTGACACACTCGGCGACGGAGACACCGGGTTCGCGCGGGCGGAAGCGGATGTCAGGCTCGAGTAGGAAGTAGCCATGGCTGGTGAACGCGGTAGGGTCATAGTAACTGCGTTCTGAGAGTGGGCTGTAGCGGTGGAGAGAGTCCGACAGCTTCTCGTACATGTAGACGACCATCGGATATTTGTGTCCTGGTTCGAAGCCGGCCGGGTAGTAGAGAGCACCCTGCAGTCGCTCTCCTTTTGTGTCTTTGTATTCGATTAATTCGGAGTGGCTCCAGGCGTATTTTCCTTGGAACTCGTTAGTGACCGCGAGTGTCTTGGCGTCTTTCCAATCGGGGGTGGATACCAGCATGAGTTTCGGAGATTCCTCGAATGACTCGGTGGTGAAAGAAACGACGTCGGCATGGCGGGCTTTGGTGAGGTGGGTGATGTTCTTATCGGCACAGATGAGGTGAATGTCTTGCCCGGCGCCGGGGTCGATCCGGGCGTAGCCGGACTGCTTGCTCCAAATGCCGAAGAGACTGAGGTAGAGGGGCTTACTAAGATCGATGAATTCCTCCTCCGGATCGAGGCGGAGATAGCGATGGCGGATTTCGTGTTCGGCGCCATCGGTGAGGCGCACGGCTTGGCTGCCATCGGGAGCGACTTTCCATAGATCGAACTTGTCGTAGAGAATAACGGCTGCCTCGTCTTTGGTCCAGCCGGCCAGGCCAAAGGGGGGGCGTGATTTGCGAGGTGAAATCGGATTCGCGATCCACGAAGGATGTTTTGATTTTGGAGGTAATGTTGACCGCGGCGTGCGTGGCGGTGTTGACGGTCCAATATTGATTGTCTTGCAGGTAGAGGAGATAACTGCCGTTAGGGCTCGCTTCCAGTTGGCGATCTTCGATGAGGCGATCGTGAACCTTCGTGCGGGTGCCGGTGGCCGTATCGATCAAATAAATGTCGGCGGCGGGGCGGCCAATGGAGCGTTCGAGAGCGTACTGTTTCCAGTCGGCTGCCCAGGCGAGGGATTGATGGCGGAGGGGAGAGACGGACTCATCGAGCAGGCTATGGCCGAGTTGGGTGAAGGCGCCGGAATCGAGATGCCAGGCGGCGAGCATGGTGCGGTCGGAATTGCGACGAGCACTGAGTTTCTGGTGCGGCATCACTTCGGTGTCGCGCCAGTGCCAGACGCTGACGGCGGCTGGTTCGTCTTCCTCTTTGTCTTTCTCCTTTACGGCGTCTTTCTCTTTGGCGGGAGGTTTGTCACGCCAATCGTTGAGGCCGAGGAAGATGGTTTGGGCGTCGTCGGACCAGGTAGGTGTGTGGGAGGAAGCGACTCGAACACCAGCGGGGAACGGCGCGCCGGCGGTGGTTGGATCGAAGCGATGAGCGGCTTCGGAGGGCTCCGCGAGATGAGTGAAAGCGATGGCGATGTTTGTAGCGCCTTGGTGTTTGTCGTCGGTTTTGGAGCAGAGAAAGGCGAGATCGTTGCTGTCTTTGCGCCAAGCCAGGCCGCTGTAGGAAGCGGAGGCGGAGTCTAAGACGCGGAGCGTGCCGGCGGGCTCGTCGAAGAGTTGGACGCTGTTGCCAGTTTGCTCGGTAGCGGCGGTGTTGATGATCATGGCAAGCAAATGACCCTGGGTGCGCCAGTGTTGCCAAGCGAAGGCGGAGACATTGCCAAAGGTGAAATCACGCGCATTGGCGAGTTGCCGAACGATAAGGGTGGCGCCGGTGGGCGGTGGTTCGTCCTCGACGGGGGATGGTGGCGTGGCAGGCGCATCTTTCTTTTCGGGCGCGTATTGACGCATGGCGAGGAACTGGCCATTGGGACTGAAGGCGAAGGATTCGATGGCGGGGATCACCGTTTCTTGAGCAGACGACAGGTTCAAAAGGCCGAGTTTCTTTTGGACGGGTTTCTTGTCTTTGCGGAGTTTTTCAGTTTGCGACTCAGACAGGCCGATGCTGTAAGCGAAAAAATGGGAGTCTTCCGAAAATGCGGGGTCTTCGCCGAAGGGCAGTGTTGTTACGGTTGCGCCGGTGGAAAGATTGACGACGCGCATTTCGTTATTGCCGTTGGCGCGGTTGATGCCATAGGCGAGCCATTTGCCATCGGGCGAAAACGTGTTAACGGGACCGTACGAAATAAACTGTTCCCACTGGCCATAATCGGCTGGAGAGGGGGGTGCGAGTTTGGCTTGTTGGGCGAGCAGCGTGGCGGCTGCACAGAGAACGGGAACGAAAGACCGCGGCATGGTACAGGAGGATACCACAGAATTGGCGCGGCCTTTTGCCGGTGGAGTTACTTGGAGTGGGCGGCGAACTGCTTTCGAAACTTGGCAATTTCGTCACTGGTTGCGGGCCATTTCGTGTTGCAAGTATTACAGTGGAACAGCAACGCATTGGCCTTCAACGCCGCTTCGAATTCGTCCTGTGTGAATTTAACAGTCTGGTTATGGTTGTGCGGACATACTATTTCGAACGCCAAGCGGTTGTTCATAGTGGGCTTCCTTTGTGTTCGGGACTGCCACCGGTGGCGGTTGCAGGAGCCTTACTGTCAAACATTGATGGTAGCGCGAGTTTTGGAAGCTCGTGTCGTGTTATCGCCAGTACCGGAAAAGCCCACTTGTAAAAGCACCCGGGTTTGGGTAAGGCGCCGCCTTGGCCGCACGAAAGCATGCCCGCGGGTTAGATTGACCTCCAGCGTTGACCAGAGCAGGCATAAGCTTAGACACCCAGGCGAACTCAACGGCAAGATCCTTCGATTGGTATTGTAACTCGCCACCTCCGATGATCTGGATGGGTTGAGGAGCCAACAATTTCAGGAGGGCGCTTGTCAAACGCTGGGAGAACGAGAGAGCGAAAACGCCAGCGGTGGTTTCGTGTTGTTCTGTGATGACCGGCATTTGCTGAATTTCCACGATGCTTTGGCGGCTCAGGGCCAGCGATTTAAACAAGAGGGACCAAAGATGGTTTTGGCTGCTCTGGCTCGAGCCCTCGTATCCTTTGACAAATACGCCGGATCGCGTGTTGGCATAAGCAAGTTCGGTGAGAGTCAGGCTGGGATCGGAAAGGGGTGAAAGCATTTTAGGAAACCAGGCGAGTCGAGCATGGCGAGCCATGATGGTTAAGCAGCGCACCTCCGAGTCAGCCGGAGTGGTCACACCGGCTCCGCGGATCATGACGGACGTTTGAGCAAAGTTGACCGAGAGGCGTGTATGCTCGCTCGTCTCCGCAGTTGCCTCGTCACAAAAGCGGGCCAAGCTGTCCAAGCAATCTGCTACCTGGTCACTGATGACAGGGGCGATCACCTTTTCAGTTGTGAGACCTAGAAAGACGCCAAGGACCTGCGAG
>Ga0182012_10005536_pt1 | contig 13054 bp, 9 predicted proteins | sample 612S2SmetaG_FD_120486 | JGI IMG/M metagenome (GOLD analysis project Ga0182012, IMG submission 120486) | Permafrost microbial communities from Stordalen Mire, Sweden - 612S2S metaG | ecosystem: Environmental > Terrestrial > Soil > Wetlands > Permafrost | place: Sweden: Stordalen | collected...
AGTGTTTTCGCCCAGGGTCAGCTTGCCGTTCAGCTTTACATCGTCGATCGCTGTAAAGCCGCCGTATTCCTTCACTTCGCAATCGGTCATCGCGTCGAATTTCTTGCCATCGTCGGCAGTCCACCAATCAGCAAGATTGCCATTGCCGTCGAACTGCCGTCCCTGGTCATCGAAGCCGTGCGTCAGTTCGTGTCCGACAACAGCCCCGATATGCCCATAGTTCACCGCGTCCGATGCATTGGGATCGAAGAACGGAGACTGCAGGATTCCCGCGGGGAAGTTGATGTCGTTCATGCTCGGGTTGTAATACGCATTGATGGTGGGCGGCGACATGCCCCACTCTCCACGATCCACTGGCTTGCCAATCTTCGCCAATTGCCTGCGGTTTTCAAATTCGACGGCGCGAATGGAATTGCCGATCGCATCGCCACGCACAACCGTCAACTTCGAGTAGTCGCGGAAGTGGTCGGGATAGCCAATCTTGTCCGCGACCATGTGCAGTTTTTCTCGCGCCTTCGCCTTGGTGTCAGAGCTCATCCACGTCAGCGTGCCGATTTCGCGATCCATCGAATCTTCAATGTCGTGCACCATCTGCACCGTGTCCTGCTTGCTCTTCGCTGGGAAGTACTCCTTCGCATACACCTCGCCCAGCGCCTCGCCGAGGGCGCCGTCGGTGGACTGCACACAGCGCTTCCAGCGTGCTTCCTGCTCCGGTTGACCGCTCAATTCGCGGCCGTTGAAGTTGAAGTCTTCCTCGTCAAGCGCAGCGGGCAGCACCGTAGCAGCAATGCCGTTGATCAGTTGCCAGCGCAGATAAGTCTTGATGGTGTCGAGATCGGTGGAATCGATCAGCGCGTTCATCCCCTTGAAGAAATCAGGATTCGTCACGTTCAAATCAGTAACGGAGGCAACTCCCGTATCTTCAAAAAAGCCGGGCCATGCGATGACCGGAGCCAGCCCTGCCAATTGCGAAACAGGCATGGGATGATAAATATTCTTCGGATCGCGCCGCGATGTAATGTCCATCGACACCTTGGCCAGCGCGGTTTCCAAATCCATGATCTTTTTCGCATCGCTCGCCGCGGCAGCATCGAGCTCGCCAATCAGCTTCAGCATCTTCGCAACGTGTTCCACATACTGCGAGCGCGTCTTCTCCGCGGCTTCGCCAGTGCGCAGATAGTAGTCGCGCTCCGGCAAGCCAAGGCCGCCCTGGTCCACAGCGGCAATTTGTTTGCGCGCGTCCTTAAAGTCCTGCTGCTCTCCATAACCGAAGAACGCATTCACATTGATCAACTGGTAGTGCGCCAGCAGCGCGGTCAACTCCGTCTTGCTCTTCAGCGCGGCAATACGGTCCAGTTCCGGTTGCAGCGGCTTCAGCCCCGCGGCCTGAATCGCATCCTTGTTCATGCAGGTTGCGTAGTAATCGCCGATCTTCTGTTCATTCGGCGTGCGCGAGGGGTTGTCCGTTTCGACCTTTTCGAGCAGCGCGTGGAGCACGGCCTGCGTGTGGTCGTAAAGAATATGGAAATTTCCATAAGAAGACTTGTCCGCGGGAATTGGATAAAGCTTGGCGAAGTTCCCGCACGCATACTGCGCAAAATCCACGCAGGGATCCGCGGTCGTGTCCATGAACCGCTTGTCCAACCCCGGCGGCAGCGGAACGCTCTTCTCGCTGTCCACGGCCGCTTTAGTTTGCGCGTGCACCGTAGGACAACAGGCTGCAAACCCCACTCCCATCAATGCCACAACGGCAACGGTTCCTAAAAATGTCTTAATACTCACTCCGACCCCCATCCAACCACCAGATTCTCGAACAACTTATAACTGACCGCTTCGAACTGCGAACTCTGAACTGCCTCTACGGTATCTGCGCCATCGGCAGTTCCATCACCGGCGTCTTCTTGCCGTCCTTTTCCGCGATAGCCCAAAGCCCGTGAAAGTTTTCCCTGAGCGCCGGCTGCGCTTTCAACAATGCGCTCAGAACAGCCGTAGCCTCGGTGCGTTGCGCCGCCGGGTCGGTCACGCCGGTCGACTGGTACGTTACGCCCAAATCGGGTTCGTGAAGCGTAGGCTCCAGGCGCACCGAATCAATCTTCCAGGTTCGATCGCCTGCGGAAAGCGAAAGCGGAAATGCGTCCTGTGGCGAATTCCCCGTCGCGCTTTTCACCTGCGCCTGCTCCTGGGTCAGTTTCTCCATGTTCGGCGACGAAAGAAAGTCCACCGGCAACAGCAGGTACCGCGCCACATCGTAGGTGTACCATGCGCTCCACGGCTGATCCGACCGCGCCAGGTCCCGCGCATGCGCCCAATACCAGACCCCGTCGTGCCCGTTGAAAGTTCCGGGCCGCGCTGATACTCCAGCCAGCTTCCATCCTGTATCCGCGCCCGCATTGCTCCAGGCCAGGACCAGCCCGATCTGGCCGCTCAACGCAGCGCCTGCCGCATCCGCCAGCACCACCGCATACCGCCCCGGAGGCAGGGCCCGCATACTCACAGTCACGGTCAGCGATCCGGTTGCATTCGAGCAGAAGAATTGCGTATCGGACGGCGCAGTCAGCATGGTGGCGTCCAGCAGGTACAGATTGCGCAACTGGATGCGGCCGCCCTTTACCAGCGGCGCGGCCTGCTCCACCGTATCGCGAATCCCGTCCCACTCAGCCGCTTCGACCGGCAGCAAAGCCGCATGAAGCGCGGCTTCGTCCTGCTGCAGAATGGCCATCGACAGCCTTCCACCTGCCGCAACCAGCGCATCGCGATCCAATGCCAACAGCTCCGCCTGCGTCGTGCAAGTTGCCGCATAACTCGCGATCGGCAAGGACACCAAACCCGCGGCAAACCAAACCCTCCAGCAGACACGCATCGCGTGGACATCCTTCCCGCCCCGGAAACCTCTTGATGAGCGTCCGCGGGCCACTGTTAGTCTAGTACAGTGGAGCGGCAAAAGACTTGCTGTACCGGAACGCCCCGTGGCGACCCGGCGTCAGTGCCGAACCAGGAGAGTCAGGGGCTTGGAGAGCCTTTTCCGATGCACTCAACCATCCCGGCAAAATCTCCGAGGTCGCAGGACAGGTCTGCGCTGCATTCCCAATCGGGTTGCGGCCTGATCCCGGTCCCGATTCGGAAATCCCCGTGGGCCAGCCTGGTTATCCCCCTCCTCGTCGCAGGATTGCTTTCTTATGCACGGCAGTCCCTCTCTCAAACCCCTTCCGGCGCCCCCGCATCACCAACGACAACGGCCCATCCGTCGCACAAGCCCAGCCACGCCCGCCCGTCGGCGGCGCACCCACTCGACCAGCCCACAGCGCCGGCAACGCCCGCTCTGCCCCAGCCCGAAGTCCCAAAGTGGCCTGTAAATGAGAAGGCGGACCCCGCCTCCGTGGTTTGGGACAGCCATGGACTAAAAATCGACGCCACAAACTCCAGCCTGCAGCAGATCCTTGCCGATGTTTCCACCGAAACCGGCGCTCAGGTTGAAGGCCTGGACAACGACCAGCGCATTTTCGGCTCGTTCGGGCCCGGTTCCGCGCGCGACGTGCTGGCCCAGTTGCTGGAAGGCTCCGGCTACAACTTCCTCATGATCGGCGACCAGGGCCAGGGAACGCCGCGCCAAATCGTGCTCAGCGCTCGCACCACCGCAAATTCTCAGCAAACCGCCAAACCCGCCACTCCCAGCGACGACGACGAAGTGGATGAACAGCCCCAGCAACCCCAGCAGCCGGAAGGCGTTCCCAACCGCCCCGGTTTCCCGCCGCGAACACAGTTGGATATGCAGCAGCGCGAACAGATGCGGTTGCAGCAGCAGCAGCAACAGCAGGGCCAGCAACCTGGCCAACCGCCGAACCAGCAGCCCGTCCAGCCCCAACAACCCGCCACGCCGCCGAATCAATAGTCAGGAGTTGAACAAAGATTTTTGCCTTGAGCGGAACCGAAGCGCACCAGCCCCCATCTGACAACTGAGGACTGAAAACTGACAACTGGCTTTTACGACAGTCGCGCCACTTCCGGCTGCGCTTTCAGGGTCACAGGCTGAGATCGTGGACGCATGAGCGCAAACCCCGCCCGAAGAACCCAGTAGGCGGCCAGGATGCCGAACCCCATCGACGCCAACGACGCGCATACCAACATGACAAAATCCACCATCACTCCGCCTTGGACCACTCAAATTGCGCGTACGACAAGTCTGATGCCCGCTGGTTGCAGCAGGTAGAGCTTGGTCTCTGAGATTCTCGCAGAAAACCCGCCGCGTTGACCCTTGATTCTATTGACCAATAGAATACCCCCAGGGTGTTACATTCCCGCATCGGACCCGCTGTCCCACTCTGGAACTCCCACCGCTCCCAACTTGCATCCAATCATGCCCATCACTCACATCTCGGTGCGCGGCGCTCGCCAGCACAATTTGCGCGACATCAACGTGCGCATTCCACGCAACACGCTCACGGTGGTCACAGGCCTTTCCGGATCGGGAAAGAGCTCCCTCGCCTTCGACACCATCTACGCCGAAGGCCAGCGCCGGTACGTGGAAACCCTCTCCGCCTACGCCCGCCAGTTCCTTGACCAGATTGAGCGCCCGGATGTTGACTCCATCGAAGGACTCAGTCCGGCAATCTCCATTGAACAGAAAACTACCAGCCGCAGCCCCCGCTCCACAGTGGGCACCATCACAGAGATTTACGACTATTTGCGCCTTCTATACGCCTCGGTAGGCACGCCGCACTGCCCCAATTGCGGCCGTCCCATCTCGCGCCAGACCGCGGAACAAATCGTCCAGCGCATCCTGGAACTGGGAATGGGCGAGCGCGTCACCGTGATGGCCCCGGTTGTGCGCGGCCGCAAAGGCGAATTCAAGGACCTGCTCGATCAACTCGACCAGCAGGGATTCCGCGCCCGCGTGGATGGCGAGTTCCGCGACCTCTCCGACCCAGTCCAACTCGACCGCCGCAAGAACCACACCATTGAAGCCGTCATCGACCGCATCCTGCTCAAGCAGCCCGCTCCCGATGCAGCCCCCCCTCCCACAGGCAAACCTTCAGTCGAGAAACGCCTCGAAACCGCCATAGCCAAAGCCTTGCAACTAGCCAACGGCCTTGCGCTCGTCGCCATCGCCGGCGGCCAGGAACAGTTGTTTTCCTCTTCCATGGCCTGTCCCGATTGCGGTCTCGATGTACCCAAACTCGAGCCCCGCAGCTTCAGCTTCAACTCCACCTTCGGCGCCTGCCCGGAGTGCCACGGCCTGGGTTCCCTCTACGACTTCGACCCCGCCAAGGTCATTACCGACTGGTCAAAACCGCTGCTCGACGGCGGCCTCGGACCTGGGTCCGCTTCGCAGTATCTGCTCAAGCTGATTCATCTCGCAGCCGACCGCTACCAGATCGACCTGAAGCTTCCCTTTGAAGACCTGCCCGTCAAGCACCAGCACATCCTGGTCTACGGGCCTCCAAAGAACGAGGCTCCGCGCACCGGCTTCCATGGCATCCTCACCTTCCTGCGCGACAGCGTGGAAGAGGCGCGCAGCGATGGCTATCGCGAGTACATGATGACCTACATGTCCGCGACGCCCTGCCCGGTTTGCCGCGGCAAGCGCCTCCGCCCGGAGTCTCTCGCCGTGAAAATCGGCGGACTTTCCATTGCCGACTTCACCGCGCTGCCCCTCAACCGCGCGCTTTCCGCCGCCATCAATCTCAGCTTCACCGCACGCGAAGCCCTGGTGGCCGAGCGCATTCGCCGCGAAATCGTCGAGCGGCTCGAATTCCTCTGCGCGGTGGGTCTGAATTACCTCGCTCTCGACCGCAACGCCGCCACGCTCTCCGGCGGAGAGGGACAGCGCATCCGGCTCGCAACCCAGATCGGCTCCAAGCTCCGCGGCGTGCTCTATGTTCTCGACGAGCCCTCCATTGGCCTGCATCAGCGCGACAACAACCGCCTCATCGAGGCCCTGCTCAAGCTCCGCGACCTCGGCAATACCGTCCTTGTCGTCGAGCACGATGAAGACACTATCCGCCACGCCGACTATGTTCTCGACCTCGGTCCCGGCGCGGGCCGTCTCGGCGGACACGTCGTCGCAGAGGGCACGCCCGCTGAAATCATGGCCAGCACGAAGTCGCTCACCGGACGCTATCTCTCCGGCGCAGTCTCCATGTTGCAGCGCGCCCAACCGCGCGCACTCACTGGCAAGTGGATTACCGTATCCGGCGCTCGCGAACACAACCTGCAGGACATCACCATTCGCATTCCGCTTGGCGTCATGACCGTGGTTACCGGCGTGAGCGGCAGCGGCAAAAGCACGCTCATCAACGACATTCTCTATCGCTCGCTGGCGCAGAGCATCTACGGTTCGCGCGAGGAGCCCGGCGCACACGAGTCGCTGACCGGCGCAGAACAACTGGACAAGGTGGTGCGCATTGACCAGTCGCCCATCGGCCGCACGCCGCGCTCCAATCCCGCCACCTATACGCAGGTGTTTTCGCCAATCCGCGATCTCTTCGCCATGCTCCCGGAATCGCGCGAGCGCGGCTACAAGGCCGGGCGATTCAGCTTCAATGTCGCCGGCGGACGTTGCGAGACCTGCCAGGGCGACGGCCAGCGCCGCATTGAAATGAATTTCATGCCCGACGTCTACGTGCAGTGCGAAGTGTGCAACGGCCGCCGCTACAACCAGGAAACTCTCGCCGTGAAATTCAAGGGGCATTCCATCGCGGACGTTCTCGATCTGACTATCGAAGACGCGCTGTCTGTCCTAGAAGATGTCCCCAATGTGCGCCAGAAACTGCAGACGCTGGTCGATGTCGGCCTCGGCTATGTGCACCTGGGGCAAAGCGCCACCACGCTCTCCGGCGGAGAAGCCCAGCGCATGAAGCTGGCGCGCGAACTCAGCAAGCGTCAGACCGGTCGCACGCTTTACTTGCTCGACGAGCCGACCACCGGCCTGCATTTTGACGACGTGCGCAAACTGCTTGAGGTGCTCCATCGCCTCGCCGACCTGGGCAACACCGTCATCATCATCGAGCACAACCTCGACGTCATCCGCAATGCCGATTGGATTGTCGACCTCGGTCCCGAGGGCGGAGAAGACGGAGGTCGCTTGGTGGGCGAAGGACGCCCCGCAAAAATCGCCGCAACCCCGGATTCGTACACCGGCCAATTCTTAAGGCGCTACTACACATTAAGCAACGGCAAGCTTGCACCCATCGATACGGAAGATGACATCCTGGGTGCCCCCGAGCTTGTCCTGAGCGTATCGAAGGATCTCGCTTCTGAGACCGGGGATTCGACGACGCGAGACACGCCAAACATCAAGCGCCTATCCAGGAACGTTGCGGAAGAATCAAAAACTGGGCCGCCAAAGCCCAAGCGTGCCCAGCGCAACACACCAGCTGAAGACGATCTTGCCTCGACGCGCGCAAGAACCGGACGAACTGCGGCGACCACCGGCACTTCCAAAGAATCCGGCCCGCGGAAGAAGAAAACGGGCGTCGCATGAGCACCATTCCGGAACACGATCCGCTCGACACGCAACACTCGCCCACGGGCGGGGAACAATCCTCCTCGGAGCATTTCCCGCCCGCAGTCTCCTCAGAAACTCCTTTGGAAGACCCGCGCGGGCCGGATCATACTGCGGACTATCCAGAATTCCCTGCGACCTATAACGAAGAGGATGCGCCCCGCTCCGAAGAATTGCCGCTCGTTGAAGAAGCGCCCACTGAACCTGTCATGCCGGCTCCGCTCATGCCGGACGAAGAAGCTTACGCTGAACGGACCCTCCATCTCGTTCCCTCCTGGGAAGGACCGCAGTTACGGCGCGTTGCGCGCGTCCCGAATCTTGGCCATCTGCTGATCCTGGCCACCCTTGTTGTTCTTGGCTGGATGTGCGCAGGTGTTCTTACTCTGTCCGCCCTGCACTTCAACCTGTTCGGCATATCCACCATCCAGAAGGCTATTACGGACATCCACTACACCCTGGGCAGCATGATCGTCGTATATCTGGTTGCATTCATCGCTTCCCTCATCGTATTTCCAATGCTTTGGGACAAAGGCTTCTTTGCCGGCGTTCAATGGAATGGCGAAGCGGCGTTGCGCCTGCGCTGGCGGCTGTTTGGTGCAGCATTTGTCTGCTTCTTGTTTGCCCTGCTGAATGGTGTGCTGATGCCGGGTCCTGAAAACGCGCCCATCGACAAAATATTCCGCGCGCCCGGCGCCGCATGGCTGCTATTCGGATTCGGGATCACGGCCGCGCCGTTTTTTGAGGAGCTGTTCTTCCGCGGTTTCCTGCTGCCCACGCTTTGCACCGCGTTCGACTGGACATCGGAGAAGATTAACTCAGTGCCCGGCCTACCTCCAGATGCGGACGGTCATCCGCACTGGTCGCTTGCCGCCATGGCAGCATCTTCCGTCCTCACCAGCATCCCGTTCGCCCTCCTGCACGCGGAACAGACCGGCTACTCGCTTGGACCGTTTGTGCTGCTGGTCTGCGTAAGCCTTGTTCTTTGCTGGGCGCGGCTCAGTACCCGCTCGCTTGCCGCCAGTGTGCTGGTGCACGCCTCCTACAACTGCCTGCTCTTCTCCGTCATGCTGCTCGGCACCGGCGGGTTTCAGCACCTCGACAAGATGTGAGGATCCATGCGGAAGTTTTGAAAGGGCACGACTTCAGTCGTGCCACAAACAGCCTGGCATCATGGACGGCTTTAGCCGCTGAAGGAAAGATTCTTCCGGCGCAATCGCTCCCAATCCCTCCAGCCTGCCAGGGCATTTCGTTGATTCGCAAGACTTGCATTGTCAGCAATCTGAGAATTCGCAGCACCTACTGATGTTGAATAACGGCCGAAGGCTTTGCTCCATGGAAGAGCCAGTGGTTGATGTCGGGCCAGAATTCCCGTGCGACAAAAGAAGCCGCGTCGACCCCGATATCCAGTCCCCATTGGCTGCCTGTGTTGGCGAAGCTGCGTTCCCGCGTTGGATAGTAGAGGCTGGATAATCCCGCCGCCGCACCGGAGCCGACAACCTCACTGATATTGAAGACCTCTCGATCATCGTCCGATCGTGTGATGACGGAACGGCTCAACGCATAGCCGGCACGCTTCAGGAATCCGCCTCTGCCAAGCGTGTAGTACCGCGTGTCTTCATGCGTGATCACGGGGACAATGAATTCCACCATGTAGTTCTCGCTGGTCTGATCCACCGCCGCATGCCAGAAGTAGCGTGCGTAGCCGGCCGCTCCCTGGCGAAACTCCGGCGTGGCATCCGTGCCCATCGAGTAAGCGGCTAGCAGTGCCGGGGTAACAATGGATGAATAGTCGAACGAATCCTGAGTGGTTTCCATGAACTTGTCCTTCACGGTCTGTGGAGGAAGCTTGGCGTCTGTACTGACGGCGCGGAAGTTGGGGATGAGTCCGAGAATGCGCTTGGTTTGAGGAGCAGGCTGATCAACAGGCTGGCTTTGCGGAGGAGGCGCATTCGGCAAACTCTTCTGTGCCGATTGCATATCGCAGTCAGCATCAGCCGCAGCATCGCCGGAACAGCCGGGAGCTGCCATTGCTTCCGATGCGCTGCTGGAGTCATTACCCGAGTCGCTCTTAGAACTCGATGCAGCCAACTCTTGCCCCATGAGGCTCGCGCAAGCGAGAAGGATGCAACTTGTTGACAAGACATACAGAGCAGTTCGACCGATACGCACACTCAAAAATGGATGAAATCGAAAAAGCCTCTGCCCGATGGAGTCTTTCGTGAGGGAAGAAATGAAAACTTTCATGGAGGTTTAGACTCGAAACCCGCAAAAGCGATTCAACCCTCGACCTCGAAAAAAGGAATTTACCGCGCCAGTCCATGACAAAGCTGTCATCTATCTCGCATCCTGAATTCCAAACAGGTTCAAGACCTTGAAACCCGAGCGAATTACAATCTTCTGTGATGACCACTCCAACGCACGCCCAGCAACTGCTTTCACTCCTTGCCCGCACCAGCTTCCGCCTCGGCCAGTTCAAGCTCTCCTCCGGCGGAACAAGCGACTACTACATCGACTGCCGCACTACTACCCTCCACGCTGAAGGCGGCCGCCTGACCGGCGAGGCCATTCTCGATCTCCTCGAAGCCACCCAGATCGACGCCGATGCCGTGGGCGGCCTGACCATGGGCGCCGACCCCATTGTATCCAATGTCGCAACAGCGAGCGCGTGGCGCGCTGTGAACGACCCCGCCGCACCACTGCTTCATGGCTTCCTGGTCCGCAAAGCCGAGAAGGCCCACGGCACGGGCCGGCGCATTGAGGGCTTTTGTCGCGTGGGAGCAAACGTGGTCATCGTCGACGATGTCTGCACCACCGGCGCATCCACCATTAACGCCATTGAAGCTGCCCGCGAAGCAGGCATGAACGTAGCGGCTGTGGTCTGCATTGTGGAGCGGGAAGAAGCCCACGGCCGGCCGGCTGTCGAAGCGGCAGCCAGTGGCGCACCCTTCTTCAGTCTCTTCACTGCGGCAGAGGTGCGCGCCGAACATATTCGCCAGCTGCCGTGAGAGGCCGGGCGCGTTACCCAGATCGACTAGTTCCAGACAGATTTGACCGCGGCTTTCAAGCCTTCTGACTTTCACGCGCTCGCGCCAACCCTCCAGCGCCAGCAACTGTCATCTGCGCAGGAACCTACGCCGCAGCCCGCACCGGAGCTTCATACTCCGTCGGCTCACCCACCAGGATCGCCTTCAATTTTGATTTATTCACCTGGATGCGATCTTTGTAGTCAATCACGCCCAGATCGCGGAAGCGGTTCATGAAGTAGCTGACGCGCGACCTGGTCGTCCCAATCATCTCTGCCAGCGTCTCCTGCGTAATGGGAGGAATGGTCGTCTGCAATTCATCCGGCTTTCCAAACTCTGCCATCATCAGCAGCGTTCGCGCCAGGCGCTTCTCGCTGCAGTTGAACATGTGATCCGCAAGATCGGCCTGGGTTCGAATCCCGCGAGCGACCACGTACGAGACAAACCAACCGGAAAATGCGCGATGCTCATGCAGCGCGCGGTTCATCTCTTCCCGGGTGATTTTGAGCGCCGTGCAGGCATATACAGCAAGGCTGGTTGTAGGTCGCGGGACGGGCTTAGCCGCCAAGGCTTCCTCGCCGAACAGGTCGCCGGGGAAAAGAAGGCTTATCGTAGCCTGCTTTCCTTTTTCCGATACCACCGCAAGCTTTGCGCGGCCACGTTGAAGCACAAAAATGGAGTCCGCGGGATCTCCCTGTGTGAAGAAGCATTCCTCGGCTTGAAATTCAACCACTCTTCGACCCAAGCCCACGCTCGCCAAAAACGCGGCAGGACCAAATTTCATACAGTGTTCATCGCTCATAGACTTGCTCCTTGTAAGCGATCCCGCCTGGTTCGTTCCGCAGGTCCGTGGGATGTGTTTTTTAGCTGCCTGAAACCGTTCTGCAATCGACGGCGTTCTCTGGACACACAGCGGCACCTCAACCCATCCGGCAGAAAGCAGTTGGGCTGCCAATTCGTTAAAATCCAGTCTGGTTCTGGTCAATCGGGAGAGATAAATTCCGGCGCCGGATTCTTCTGTTATAGGCAACGAAGCCCGAATCAATTGCCGGCATTGGTGATTGTGAGCGCAGGCGCGATAGTTAATTCACTGCCCCTCGCGTCGCAGAATAAATGGTCGAATCTCGGTGCGTTGTACAGGCGTCCCGCGAAGACCCCTGCACTCACTCTGCAACATTCGAAGCAACACATTTCATATTGGTTGCTCTGCGCAATCAGCTAATTGAATGCTCCGCCTCCGAGTGTACAGACGGAGCATTCCTCACAAGCTGCGCAACCATCTCTGCTGTGACCGAAGCTACTGCGCAGGGCCCTGGTTTGAAGCCGACTGCGGGTTCTGGTCGCTCAGATTGGACAGCAGCTGAATTTCCACGCGACGGTTCTGCTTCCGCCCTGCCGCCGTCGTGTTCGGGGCCACTTCCTGGTCCTTGCCAATGCCGATCAGATAGAACCGGTGCGGGGCAACTCCATACTTCGATGCCAGGTATTGCACCACCGCATCCGCACGCCGTTGGCTCAGATCGTAGTTGTATTGGGCAGACCCTGCGGAGTCGGTGCCCCCTGTCACTTCGAGAATATAGCTCTTCGCGGTTCCAAGTTGCGCCGCAAAGGTATCCAGCTGGTCCTTGTCATCCTTGTTCAGCACAGCCTTGTCGAAACCAAAATTCACGGTCACGTTAGCCATGGACTTGTAGTTGTCCAGCCCCTTGACAACGCTATCCAGCGAGTCCGCACGATGGACCGCGTCGTTCGCGGAGGTCTCCGCATCGCCTGCCGACTTCGAAGCGCTCTGCGCATTCTGGTCCGCTGTGTTCGCCGCACCCTGCGCCTGTTGAATGCCCGATTGCGCCCGGCCATCCACGTCCTGAATCTGTTTATTGTTCGCCGCGGTCTTGCTGTCCAGTTGGTCCGTATGTTCCACCAGCGGCGCAGTCTGCGTGCGCACATAATTCTTGGTTGCGCAACCGGACACACCCGCCATCACCAAACCTGTTGCCATCGCCACAGTTCCAAGCCGATAGATGCTCATATTTCGCTCCCTTTTTTTGGCCGCCCCATGCTGCGCACGGCAAGTCTTTTGCCGGTTGGACCGGCATTTCACACAATCTCTCAGATGCACGTTTGGCCCCAAACGGAGAAGAGCGCATCAACTTATTGCAAACACAGGATTTGCTTACTTATACCCGTCCGAATCAACCCTCTTTCGTCCGGGTAATTTTTACCTTATCCGGTAAGGAATGCCGACGCGCGAGCATGGCGCCACGCCAACCGCTATCCTAGAAAGGTGCGCCTTCAGGCCGCCTGCAGCGATACCAAGCCCCATGGACCTCTACGAGAAAATCCGCACCCTCCCCACCCAGCCGGGCGTGTATCTCTACAAGAATCCCGAGGGCGAGGTCATCTATGTCGGCAAGGCGAAGAATCTCCGTTCACGGGTCCGCTCCTATCTGCTTGCGGCCTCCCAGGCGAACGCCAAGACCGGCTCGCTTATGCGCGAAGCGGTCGACATCGAATACATCCTCGTCGCCAA
>Ga0182012_10005537_pt1 | contig 13052 bp, 4 predicted proteins | sample 612S2SmetaG_FD_120486 | JGI IMG/M metagenome (GOLD analysis project Ga0182012, IMG submission 120486) | Permafrost microbial communities from Stordalen Mire, Sweden - 612S2S metaG | ecosystem: Environmental > Terrestrial > Soil > Wetlands > Permafrost | place: Sweden: Stordalen | collected...
CGACGCCACCACCATCGCCAGTACGGCGCAACAGATGTCCATCAGCTTCGGCGTGGCGTGCGCCTCCCTGGTGACCGCCTGGTTTTTGGCCGGCACTGGCGCCGGCTCGGGGGCCGGGCTGATCACCGCCCTGCACCATGCCTTCCTTGTCTTGGGCGGATTAACCCTCCTTAGCGCGCTGACCTTCTGCTCCCTGCGCTCCGCCGACGGGAACAACCTGAGCCACCGCCCCGTCCTCCGCCCGGTGGATTAACGTCCGCGCACGGGTGTGAGCGGGAAGAGCGGTTCGATCGGCCTGTCTGCTGACGGACGTTGCCGCGGTCCCCGCAAAGCGGGACCGCGCTCCGACCGGTTTACATACGGGGGCGGCAAGCATGCGCCCCCCCCAAAAAAAAAGTTGTCCAATAAAAAAAGCTTGATTTATGGGGTGGATCAATTAGAATGCGTTTATAGACATCAGAATGCATTGGGCTTCAATCCAGGAATAAGTCTGTGACGGGCGGTTGATTTTCAATGCTGCATTGATTTTCCCGCGAAAGGGATGCGGGAGAGGTGTGCCCGGGTGGGCGGGTCAGCGACGAAAACGAATAACGAAGACGAACACTGGTTTTATGAGGCTCAACTGTTCATCCGCCGGTCCGGGGTGCCTCCCGGCGGCGCGGTTAATCGGGGGCGGTTGGCGGTGCTGGTTGGCGGGCATCCTGCTGGCGGGGGCCTGCCTCAGCGCGCCGGCCCAGTGGCTGACCCAGACCAATGTTGTCAAGCCCGGCTGGACGGCCGTTTATCTCTCTGTGGATTCCTCCAGCCAGAATCTGGACCAGCTCGTCGGTTATGATCCGAACAACCCCATTGATCAAATCTGGCTGTGGCGGACGCCCGCCGGCACCGCTCAATTCATCAGCAATCCGCAGGCGCAGCTCGCGAGCGGCAGCCATTGGATCACTTGGGTGCGCAACGCGGCGGCGGCGGCACGCAGCACGCTGGGAGCCCTGCCGCCCAACAGCGCCTATCTCATTCACAACTCCGCCGCGACGAACTACACTTGGCGCGTCCAGGGCCAACCGGTGCCGCCGAGCTACGCGTGGGATCTGACCGGTCTAAATTTCATCGGCTTTCCCACGCCGTCGGTCAATCCGCCCAACTTCCAGAATTATCTGGCGCCGGACCCGGCGATTGCCGGAATTGTGCAACTTTACCAATACGTGGGCGGCAACCTTGGCCCGTTGAATCCGCAGCCGGTGTTTTCCCAATACCTGACCAAGGTGACACGCGGGCAGGCGTTCTGGGTGAGCGCCACCAACGTGAACAACAGCTATTTCGGGCCGTTTCAAATCAGCCTGCTGAACCCCGCCGGGATCAGTTTTGGCGGTTCCTCCAGCCAGACCACCTTTCATTTGCAAAATGTGACGGCCAACCCGCTGACGGTCACGATGCGGTTGCTGGCTTCGGAAACGCCGCCGTATGGCCAGACGAACATTGCCGGGGCGCCCCCGTTGTTGGTGGAGGGGGCGCAGAACAGGACGAACCTGACGTACGCCTATACCGCCTTGGGTACGAACAACTCGGTCAACACCACCAACACGTACAGTTGGACGCTGGCGCCCGCCGGCCAGCCCGGCTCGGATGTCCCGGTGGTGCTGGGCGTCAACCGTTTCGCCCTGACGGGGCCCGGTGGCCTGTTCTACGCGGGCATCTTGCAGTTCACGGATTCCTTGGGGTTCTCGGAGGTGGACGTGCCGGTCTCCGCGCAGTCGCAAACGACCGCCGGGTTGTGGGTGGGCACGGCCAGCATCTCGCAGGTGGGCAGTTACTTGAAGAGCTACGCGACCAATACGGACGGCTCGCTGCTGGTGAGCAGCAATGGCGCCTTTATGGTTGCCGGGGTGAACACGAATCTGGGGGCCGTGGTCACGCCCTATCCGCTGCGCCTGATTCTGTTCAATGATGGCACGAACTGCTCGCTGCTCCAGCGCGTCTATTACGGGCTGCGGCAGGGCACGAACTTGGTGGTGGCCACCACGGAGAGCGTGCTGGATCCCACGCAATTGGGCATCGCGCGGCGCATCACCGCCACTCAGATGCCGTGGACGGCGGCCAACACCCCCTGGCCGTTCACGGGCCAACTGTCTTTGGGCGGGGTGCTCACCACCACGGTCACGGATGCGTATGACGATCAGACGGCCAATCCGTTTCTGCACACCTACCATCCCGACCACAACAATCTGGATTACACCACGACCCCGCCGCACGAACTGGTGCCCGGCAGCGAATCCTACAACCTCAGCCGCCAGATCACGTTAAACATTGTGGCCGGGGGCAATGATTTTGTGAGCCTGACTTCGGCGGGCAGCAGCCTGGCCGGCGCCTACCAGGAGGTCCTTTCGCTGGGCGGCCAGGGCGGTTTTCCGCGCATCTTCAACACCGCCGGCCGCTTCACGCTCACCCGCATCAGCCCCATATCCACGCTGACCACCCAATGAACCCCGCCAATCTTAAGAAACTGGGGAGCGCGCCCGCCTGCCCGCCGTAGCTTCAGCGAAGGAGGGCCTCGGGTGCAGCGGCGGACGCCCTCGTCCGCCGCCGCGAGCGCGCCCGCGCGAGCAGGCACCCGTGTCTCATCCTCCCTCAGCACCCGCCGGGGTCCCCACTTTTAACTGTGTCATGATTTCCACTCTAAACTCCGAAACCAACGCCATGAAAATGAACCTGTCCTTCCCCCTGGCCGCCCTGCGTCGCGGTCTGTTGCTGATCCTGCTGGCCATCGCCCTGCCGGTGTCGTTGAGCCACGCGCAAAACAGCAGCCCGCCGCAGTATATGACCTATCAGGGTTATCTGACGGACGCCAACGGCAACCCGCTGGGCAGCACCAACACCGGGCCCAAGAACTACGATATCATCTTCCGCCTGTGGGATGCGCCGACCGGTGGCGACGAACTTTATGCCGAACAACAGACCGTGACGGTGGCCGGCGGCTATTTCAGCGTGCTGCTGGGCGAAGGCAGCACCTATCAGAGCGAGCCCCACACGCTGGCGCTGTCCACCCTCTTCACCAACAACACCGCCTCCAGCCGGTTTGTGGAATTCACCGTGCAAGGCATCGGGGTTAACAGTGCGAATGTCACCGTGATGCCGCGCCTGCGGCTGCTGACCTCGCCCTATGCGTTTCTGGCCCAGACGGCCGTGAACGCCGTCAATGCCGCCAATGCCGCCAGCGCGGCGAGCCTGGTTAACAATGGCAACAGCCAGGTGGTGACCGTCAACGGTTCCTCGGTGGGCATCAATCAGCCGAGTCCGGCCTCCGCGTTGGATGTGAATGGGACCTTGACGGCCACCGGTTTGAACGTCAACGGTACCGCGGCGGCCACGGCCCTGGCCGTCAGCGGTCCGGCGGCCGTCGGGACGGTGACGGCGGGGGCGGTGCAGGTGACCAATAATCTGACCGTGCTGTCGGGCGCGGTGGGGATCGGGACCGGCAGCCCCGGAGCCTTGCTCCAGGTTAACAGTGGCGTCCATGGGGGCGAGTCGCTGCGCCTGTCCGGGGCGGATTTCAACAATCGCGAATCCCACAGCGACGGCATTTCGCTGCTGCTCGGTGTGAATGGTGCGCTGAACCGGCAGTTGTGGATTGGCGACAGTGCCACCTTGGCCGCCAACAGCACCAATGCCGTGATCCGGATCATGCCCAACGGGAGCGCTATTGACAGCATCGGCACGGACGGAGCCACCGGCAAGCCGCTCTATTTGGGCTATGGCCAGCCATTGGCCCTGGCCGCCAATGGCAATGTCGGCATTGGCACGACCGGACCGGCGGCCAAGTTGGAGGTGGTCGGGAACATTCTGCTCGGTCCCAGCGGCCAATACCAGGCGGTCGCCGCCGCCAGCGAGGAACCCGCGCCCCTCCGCATCGTGCGGGGCACGGTGAGTTTGTCTGGAACCACCCTTTCCGTCACCGCGGGAGCGGGCTTCAGCGTTGCCAGAAATCTACAGGGCAATTATACCATCTACTTCAACACGGCGTTTTCCGGTACGCCCACGGTCACCGCCAATACCATTCAAACATCCAATGATTCCGTTTCCATTGTCAGCGCCGGACCCAACTCCGTTAATATTACCACGGGCACCCGAAACCAAGATTCCTACGACGAGAGTTTTAATTTCATCGCCATCGGCCCCCGCTAACCAGGACCGCCGACCGCCCCCGGGGTTCTGCCCATGTCATGAATTTTATGAAACAGAAGCTTTGCCTGCTGTGGTGTTTGCCGGTCTTGTGGGCCGGCGCCGGCCGCTTGTCGGCCCAGATCACGGCGGTGGAATTTAACCAGAACCTGATCCCCTGCAATCTGCAGGCGCAGGGCGGGGTGCCCATCTCGACGGTGAGCAACGTGCCCCCCGGATCGAGCGGCCTCCAGCCCGCCGTCAACTCGTCGTACGGTTCCTTCAATCATCCCACCACCAACCAGTTTCAGGGGTTGATTTCCTTTGGTTCGGTGGCGGCGCCCACCGACTGGACCAGGCTGGCCGGCCAGAGTGCGCTGTTGAGCGGCACGAACGCCTTTTCCTGCAACACGGCGGTGGCCATGCAATTGCCGGTGGCCATGACCAACGGCACGGCCGCCAGCTCCATTGGCCTGGTGCTGCTCCGGGGCCAGATCGGCGCGCCTTATCTCAGCCGGCAGGTGTCCTTTGCCTTTGGCAGCATCATTCCGCCGCCCGGCACGGATGAAAACGGCCTCCTCCTGTCCAGCAACACGGTCAACACGTCCTACTGGCAGGCCATGCCCGTCTCCGCCAGCAGCGGCACCAACGACCCCTATTACGCGAGTCCGAATGCCGGAGTGGTGTTTGCCACCCAGCCCGGGCCGATCACCATCACCTGGGCCTCCCGGAACAGCTACCCGCTCGGCAGCACCTCCTTCCCCCCGAACAGCCTCAACGGCTACACCAACCTCAACGGCACCACCAGTTTTTACACCAACGGGGGAAATGTCTACCTGCTTTACACGGCCAACTACGTTGTCTCCGGCAGCCCGGTCAAGCCGCCCCAGCAGATGTACTGGACGGAGGATTCGTTCCAGACGCTCGGCTACCCGATTTCCGTCGCCAATGGCCGGGTCAGCGCCATCCATGTCGCTTTTAATTCCCAATTTCCCCAGACGGTGACGACGCCTTATGTGGACCCGAACTACGTGCCGCCGACCAACCCGACCAACATGGTGCAGGAGTTTCGCACCCTGTGGTATGACTCGACGGGCAAACAAATCCATGCCTACAACGTCGAGGGCCGCGTGTTCGTGGAATTGCTCGGGGCGCCCATCGCCGGCGGCAACACCAGCAAATATCTGGGCTTTGAGATTGTGGATGTCTATCAATCGCCGACGCCGGCGAACGTGACCATTAACCTGGGGGAGGAACTCACGCCGTTCCAAGATGGCTGGGAAGGGGAATCGGTGGCACCCTATCCCATCGAAAACGACCTGGGCGACCAATATTATTATGACCTGGACACCACCAGCGGCCAGACGCTCTATGCCGATCAGCTCACCACCGAGGCGAATGATCTCCAAGTCTACTGGCTCACGACCGGCGTGGGGGGGTTGCAATGGCCGGATCTGTTTGTGAATTACTCGCTGGTCTGGCCGTCGGACCCGGCCCAGTACAGCCATTATCTCCGTCCGCTGGTGCCCACCCAGGCCGCGGCGGCGCTGACGGCCGTGCAACTGGATGGCACGGAATCACCTTCCTTGGATTACCAGGACCCGCTCGATCAACCCCGCGGGTTTCTGACGACCGGTGATGCCTATTACTCCTGGCTGAGCACCAATGAACCGGCCCATCGCGCCCTGTTGCGGTTCAACGCCCGCGGCCGGGTCCGCTTCGAGCGGGTGTTCTCCTGGCTGGACGCCGGGATCAAAAACAACGCCCTGCTCGCCGGTTCCGTGGCCACCAATCTGGACACCTGGAACCCCGCCCATGACACCCTGGCCTTCGCGGACAACTTCGTGGCGCCGTATGTCACCAATGCCACCGTGAATGTGGGCGACCGCATCCCTGACCCGGCCGGCGAAATCGGCTCGACCAACGGGGCGTACGGCGATTACTGGGCGGGTTGGATCAACCAGACCAACGGCACGTCGTTTGACATCTGGGCCTACGCGGACCCGTTTGTGAGCGGCTTCGATGTGGCCAATCTGGGCTCGATTATCCCGGTCAACGCCATCCCGGGTCAAAACACGTTGGAGGTGTGGTGGTTCCGGCAGAACACCGCCAATGCGGCGCTGGGCTTTCAACCGGTGTATTGGCCGGCGGTGATTGGCGAGTACACGTTGCAATGGCCGGCGCACGCGCCGCAAATCGTGCTGGCGGCCAACGCCGGGAGTGGTCCGCTGGACGACCTGCAGGCGGCGGGGAACATCTATTATCAAAATGATCCCACGCAGCCCGGGTACAACCCCAACGAGGAGCACGCGCTGATGCTGGGCGGCCAGGCGTACGCGTTGCGCGATGACTTGAACATCACCAACGGCCCGAACTATTCCTCCGCGCCGTTTGTGCTCCTGGATTACACCGGGGCGGACGGGCGGCCGAGGATGAGCGCCTTCCAGGTGCGGCGCGAGGCCCCGGAGGCGGGGATTCTGTTCGATTACGTGGTGACGGCCGGTTCGCTGTTGCAGGCGCCCATGCCGCTGCCGCTGCTCGCGCTGCCCACCGCCCCCGATCCCGATTATCCCAACGGCCTGACCAACTTTGACAATCCGCCGCCCGGCACGTCCGCGGACTTGCCGACGGGGTGGACCGCCAATTCGGTCAGCGGCCCCTACAGCCTGTACCAGAGCTTCATTTTTGAGGACCGGAAAAATGAGTTTTGGGTGTATCGCGGTCCGCAGGCGGGCCTGCCGGCGTTGCAGGCGGGGCAGTACAACCCGAACACCGGGGCCTTCGATCCGCTGCCGGAGGGGATCGCGGTCTTGGGGCGGCCGTTCAACTATTTCATCCCGGTGTCCCGTCAGGCCGCGTCGCTGACGATCGGGGTTGGCAGCGGCGTGTTGCCCGGCGGACTGGCCCTCGCGGCCGGCACGAACGGGCTGCTCCTCACCGGCACGCCGACCACCGCCGGCTCAAACACGGTCGAGTTGGTCGTCGCGGATGTGGCGGACGGGAGCGTGGTGACGAACGCGCTGGCGCTGGACGTCGTGACCAACGGACCGGTGATGGAACTCGGCCCGCTGGCCATCACCAGCAGCAATCAATATTCCGGCGTGGTGGTGGCCTTCACCAACCGCCCGCCGTTCCTGGCGCAGTCGCCCACGCCCGCCAACAGCTTCACGATGCGGTTCTATTACAAGACCCTGCTCAGTTTTGCCTGGCCCGGTTGCCCCCATCCGCCCGCCGTGGGCTCGATTGTGCCTTATCTCCGGCCGTCGGACGGCAACGGCGGCTGGCTCGGCGATCCCACCAGTTCCAACACGCCCAGCCTGAACATCGTCTATCGCCCCACGTGGCCGGAGCTGATCAACGGCCAGCCGTTGCCCACGCTGGCGCAGGGGCAGACCCTCACCACGGCGGTGAACGGTCTGACGGCGGTGCGCGGGCAGGACAGTGTGCAGGTGATTTACCAGCAGTCCATTGCCACCAATTCTGTGCTGACCAACACGGCGGAAAGCGTGGTGCTGTTTGACCCGACTGCGGAAAAAAAGTCCAGCCTGGCGGCGCTGGGCGGTCTGCCAGCGAGCGTGCTCACGGACACCTACAACGGTTTGAATTTCTTCCCCAACCTGCCGCCGAACCTGATTAGCCGGGTGTGGTTCGACCCGAATGGGAACAACCTGGTGTTTGCCGGCCTGTTTGTGGCCGACCCCGTGAACGGCAATTATGTGATGCTCAACGTCCTGCGCGGGGACGATCTGGCGGCGGTGGACGGTTTGTGCGCCGCCTCGGACGCCAACTACTCCGCCTGGACCAACGCGGTGGGCAATCTGTCCGCCTCGGTTTATTCCTTTTATGAGAACCCGGCCGTGCCGGGAAGTTATGTGCCGAATCCGGCGGAGACGGTGGCCCGGTCCGCGGGCGACCTGTTGGAGGTGACCAATTCGGACACGGCGGTGGATTCCTACGCGTTGAGCGCCGCGGGCCCGGGCCAGGGCTACATCACGTATGTGACCGCCAACGGACTGAACCCGAAATACTCGGGCGATCCGATCAGCGTGAGTATTGCCCGGGTCGCGCCGCCGCTGTTCCCGGGCGCGCTGGTGGCGGTCAACTCCGCCAACGCCAGCCCCTTCAGCCAGTTGATCACCTTCCAGCACACGGCCGACCTGGCCGGTCACACCAGCCAGTACGCCTACGACTGGCGGATCGAGCCGCCGGTGGACGGCCACGCGCCGCCGTTGGGCACGGAGACGAATTGGACGCCGTTGACGCAGGCCAATCCGGGCCCGGTCTATACGCTGGGGGCGACGGGGGTGCAGGGTTTGAGTGACAATTATGTTTCCCTGCGTTATGGATATACGAACGTTCTGGGTCAGGTCGTCTGGTCCGGCTGGGCCGGCCCGATCCTGGCGCAGGGCTGGATCAAGCGGGTGACGGAGAACATCGATCCGATCGCCGGGGAGACGCAGAACTTGTATGAGAACCCGGCCGGCACCACCGCCAGCCTGATCGCGCTGGCGGGCTCGCGGTGGAACGGGGACGTGCCGCTCAATGCGGCCACGCTGACCAACAACGGGCTGATCCAGATTTACGAGACGGTGCTGGACACCGGCAAAGCGCTCAGCATCAACGATGGGATCAACTACGGTCCGGCCAACCAGGCGCTCCTCCTGGCGGCGGGCTATCTCAACGACCTGTACATGACGCTGGGCAACGATGCCTGGGCCAACTCGCTGAATCCGACCATCGGGTTTGGCACGGACAATACCACGTACGGGAGCATCGCCACCTCGCAATTTGTGTTCGAGGGCGAGGAACCCACCCTGCTGGCGCAGAATTTGGCGCTGTTGCGCGGGCGGGATGACAGCCTCGAGCCGGGGGTGGATGTGTCGCCAGTCTATAACCACCTGTGGTGGAACTACACCTACGGGATTGACGCCGGTGAGGTGATCTACGCGCTGAACTACAACATCACGGACCAGAATGGGGACGGCGTGGTCAACGCCGCCGATGCGGCGATCATGTATCCCCAGGGCCATGGCGATGCCTACGGCCATTATTTGACGGCGCTGATGAATTATTACGAGCTGTTGATGAACCCGAATTTCGACTGGGTGCCCCACAGCGAGGCGGTGCTGGTCCTGGGGGCGACGGTCGCGGTGAATTACCAGGACGAGCAGAAGTTTGCGGCCTCGGCGGCGGCGCTGGCGCGCACGGGGCGGCAAATCTTTGATTTGGAGTGGCGGCAGGATTACCGTCCAGGCACCTCCGCCGGTTGGAGTTTCTTTGCCACCAATCACGTGGGCCAGTACACCTACACGGATAACCACCAGCAGACGCAGCCCATTACGCGCTACTGGGGCATGGACCATTGGGCGTCGCGGGTGGGCCAGGGGACGTATATAAACTGGGTGGTGGGCAACGCCATCCTCCCGCCCAAGGACCCGAATCCAAACGACCAGGGCATCCAGATTGTGGATCGGACGACGGTGCAGGATTTGTCGGAATTGCCGCAGACGGCGGCCGCCTTGGAGACGGACATGGACAACGCCAACGCGGGCTTCACCCCGCTGGGGCTGGCCCAAAACGCGATCCCGTTTGACATCAACCCGGAGCAGGTGACGGGCGCGAACCCGCGGACGCACTTTGAGCAGATCTACGCGCGGGCGGTGCAGGCCCTCAATAACGCGGTGGTGGCGTTCAACGCCGCGCAGAATGTGACGCAGGAATTGCGGCAGCAGCAGAATTCGCTGTCCGACCTGCAGGCCGCCGACCAGGCCCAGGAGCTGGCGTACAACGACCAGTTGATTGAACTGTACGGCACGCCCTACCCGGATGACATCGGGGCGGGCGAGACCTATCCGCAGGGCTACACCGGGCCGGACTTGGTCCACTACATGTATGTGGATGATCCCGCCACCAACACCTACGGCGGCATCCTGCCGGACGGAACGACCAACCAGACCTTTTATCTGGACATCCAGCAACTGCCGGCGGACTGGGCGACGAACATCTATGCCAACTTTGATTTTTACACCTCCGCCACCACGGAGAATTACAATCAGGACACGAATTACATCGCCTTCAACCTGGGGCCGGACGGCTTCAACAAACCGCCGTCCTGGACGGATGAACGGGGTTCCATCGGCGGCATCCAGACGGCCATTGCCGCCGTGAATGCCGCTCAGGACAAGCTCCGCCAGGAATTGAGCGACGCGGTGTCGGACCAGCAGACGCTGGATGCGGATATCGTGCTGTTCAAGGCGCAGACGGCCACGAACCTGTTGACGCTGGGATTGCAGGGGGCCATTACGGGCGAGCAGGTGGGCCTCAACGCGGCGCAAGCCCTGTTGAACATTGCCACTACCACGGCCGGCGCGGCCGCCAACATGATTCAAGATCAGATCACCCTCATCACCTCGGCCACCCCCAGTGAAAACATCTTCGGCGTGGCGGACGGGGGGGATCAGGCCAAGGTGGCTTTTCTGGGGGCCGTCATTCCCTTGGATATCGCCAAGGAGGCGATTGTGGCGGTGAGCGCGGACTACAGTGACGCGTCCCAGGTGGTCATTGAGGGCCTGCAGGACGCCATGGCCGGTGAGACGCAGCAAATGGCTGTCAACCAATTCAACCTCAACCAACAGAATGCGGTGCAAAGCCTGGCCGCCCAGGTCGGCGTCGTGCAGGGGCATTTGCGCAACATCAACCAGGACGCGGTGGCGTTAAACGGTGCCGTGGCCAACTATCAGGCCTTGGTGGCTCAGGGCAACCGGATTCAGCAGGAACGGCTGACCTTCCGCCAGCATGTCGCCGCGCAGGTGCAGGGCGACACCGTCGCCAACGCCGCCTTCCTCATTTTCCAGAACGAGGATTTGGAACGGTACACCACGCTCTTCCATCTGGCCGCCGAATACGCCTGCCTGGCGGCCAACGCCTATGATTACGAGACCGGCCTGCTCAACACCCCCGCCGGCCAGGCCTTCCTCAACCAGATCATCAGTTCCTGCGCGCTGGGCGTGATTCAAAACGGCGAGCCCCAAATCTCCGGCACGGCCACGGGCGATCCCGGCCTGGCCAACGCCCTGGCCGAGCTGAACGCCGACTGGCAGGTCCTCAAGGGCCGGTTGGGCTTCAACAACCCGGATGGCTACGGCACCACCGTCTCCCTGCGCGCGGAAAACTACCGGATCAACCCTGATTCGTCCGGCGACAACAACTGGCGGCAGGTCTTGCAGGCGGGGTTGGTGCCGGACTTGTTGGCGGACACGGACGTGAAAAACAACTGCCTGCAGATTGGCGATGGCAGCGGCCAGGCCGTGCCGGGAATTGAACTGACGTTCAGCACCACGATCACCGATGGTGAAAACCTCTTCGGCCAGGCGCTGGGGCCGGGGGACCACAGTTTCAGTTCGAGTTCCTTTGCCACCAAGATCTTCGCCGTGGGGGTGGATTTCGACGGGTATGTGGGCATGGACAACCCGGTCTCCAACAGCGGCAACGGCGGCACCACGCCGGCCGATCCGACGCTGAACCCGGACGGGCTGGCGGCCACGCCGTATGTGTATTTGATCCCCTGCGGGGCGGATTCCATGCGCAGCCCGCCGCTGGGGGACACCAGCGCCATCCGCACTTGGAATGTGGATGACGTGGCCATTCCGCTGCCGTTCAACATTGGGGCCTCGGATTTCTCGGATGCGCCGTTCTACCAGGCATCGGACTCGCTGTCCGAGCCGCTGTTTGCGGTGCGCAAGCAGCAGGCGTTTCGGCCGGTGTCCAGCACGGCGGCCTTCAACACGGGCATCTACGGGGCGACCGGCGCGCTGGCACCGTCGCAATATACGAACCAGCGGCTGATCGGGCGGTCGGTGTGGAACAGCAAATGGAAGCTCATCATCCCCGGCAAATCGCTGCTGGCTGATCCGAACCAGGGTCTGGCGCGGTTCCTCAACTCGGTGAAGGACGTTCACCTGTATTTCGTCACCTATTCCTACGCGGGCAATTAACCCCTTAGCTTTGAACACCATGAAACTCCCGCTCACTGGATTACGAACCGCCCTGCTGGCCGCGGCGCTGCTGGGGGCGCCCCCCGCCGTCCGGGCCTGGCCGCCGGCGCAAGACGCTTACCTCTACGGCGAGGTGAAGGATCAATACGGCACGCCCTTGTTGAACCCCGGCGACCAGGTCGTGTTGCAGACCTCCAGCGGGGTGCGGGTGGTGGGCAATATCCAGCCCGGCTATGCGGTGGGGATCAATTTTGTGCTGGATGTGCCCATGGACACCGGGGACCAACTGCCGCCGTACGTGCCCAACGCCCTGACCACCGGAACGCAGTTCAAGCTGTATGTCACCGTGGGAACGACCACCAATCTGCCGATTGAAATGACCGGCGGCTATCTGACCCTGGGCCAGCCGGCGACGCAAACCCTCCAGAATTTGACGCTGGGGACGGATGCCAACGGCGACGGCATTCCCGATCAATGGGAGCAGGTTTTCCTGGCTGAAATTGGGATTTCCATTCCCCTGTCGGCGATCAATCCCAACCACGATTACACCGGGGACGGCCGGACGCTGAAGCAGGAGTATTTGCTGGGCAATTACCCCTTCAATCCGGCGGACGATTTCAGCGTGCAGATCGTCAGCCAGAACGCCGGTTCGGCGGTGCTGGCCTTCACCTCCATGCTGGGCCGCACCTACACGGCCTACGGTTCCCCGGACCTGAAGAACTGGACGCCGCTGGGCTTCACGATTGTTGGCGGCGGGACCAACGCCCAGGCCGCCTGCTACTCCTCCGCCATCCAGCCCATGCAGATTCAGACCGTCCAGCCCACCAACGCCCCGGCGATGCAATTTTTCCGGTTGTCTTTGCAGTGAGTGCCTTTAAGCAACTGGGGAGCGCACCCGCCTCG
>Ga0182012_10005541_pt1 | contig 13049 bp, 10 predicted proteins | sample 612S2SmetaG_FD_120486 | JGI IMG/M metagenome (GOLD analysis project Ga0182012, IMG submission 120486) | Permafrost microbial communities from Stordalen Mire, Sweden - 612S2S metaG | ecosystem: Environmental > Terrestrial > Soil > Wetlands > Permafrost | place: Sweden: Stordalen | collected...
ATCGATGAGGGTGAGGTCGTCGCGGCCTACGCCTGCCATGAGGCCCATGCGCTGCTCAACGGTGACGCCAGGGTAGTTGGCTACCTTCTGGCGAAGGCCGGTGAGGCGATTGAAAAGGGTGGACTTGCCGGAGTTTGGAGGGCCAATGAGGACTACGGTCTTGAGTGCTCCGGCGGGTGGCGGAGCGGAAGGCGGTACAAATGCCGGGGTCTCGCAGCAGGCGCTCATCGGGAGACCTCGAGAAGCTCCGTTTCGGCATCGATTTCGTGAGCACGAACGCGGATGGATTCGGCAGTCTCGTGGCGGAGCGCGATTTCCATACCGTCGATCCCGTAAACGGTGGGATCGCCAGCCGGGGCGCGGCGAAGAGCGGTCACGATAGCATCGGGAACGAAGCCCATATGCATGAGATGATTCTGGACGGACTCCGGGAGGTCGAGGGCTACCAGGACGCCTGTTTCACCGACCTTCAACTCGCTTAGAACGCTCACCCGACGAACTCCCTGGACCCGGCGGAAGGGAAGCACATTCCGACGAGGTTCCAAACCCGAAGTACGACCGTATTGGTCGCAATTAAGTATACGACCATTCCGGTCCGGGTTGCAAACGGCGGTTCGTGGATTCTTCGATTCAAACAACCCCATCGTTTGACCTCCGAGAAGGGACAGCGGTCGCACCGCCCCCAGGTCTAGCTGGACCCCCTGGGTGGACCCCTCAATTCACTGCATCGGAACGATGAGTTGTTTGTATCAGTCGAATCTTTGTTAGGAAGTGATGTAGATCACTTTAGTACACGCAATTTCTTGTGGGTATCCCCAGAAAGTGGATGGTACAAAAGGTGTATGAGCAGCGAAGTGTTTCGGGCATCGTTGAGTGAAGAGGCGCCGCCGGAGGGGCTGTCGGCGCCGCTGGCAGCGTTGTGGTGGGATGCGCAAGGGGATTGGGCGCGGGCACACGGGCTGGTGGATGAGCTTGAAACTGTGGATGGAATGGCGGTTCATGCGTATCTGCACCGGAAAGAGGGCGAGGCGTGGAATGCGGATTATTGGTACAAGCGAGCGGGACGGCGGTTCCACCGGGCGACCCTGGAAGAGGAGTGGGCAGCGCTGGTGGATGGGCTGGCAGGGTGAGGGCTGAACGACGATGAGCGATGACGATCAAAACAAATCGGCATGAGATCCGGTGCGAACGAGATAGAGATCGTCGCCGTCGATTTTGTAGATCGGGAGCCAATCAGGTTCGATATGGCAGTCACGATGGTGTTCCCAGTCGCCGCCTAAAGGGTGGTCTTTGTAGCGCGGCGGTAAGGGATTGCCTTCGATCAGGAGCAGAATCAACACGCGCAGCTTAGGCATGTCTCTTCCGCGCCACTGGGCCAGTTTGACACCGCGCCGGAATTTCTTGTCGCGGATCGGGTTGCGCACGTTCAGATCCCCAGATCCTCAAAGAGCGCCTGGGCCGACTTGAAGCGCTTTCCTTTGCCTTGGTCCGCCGCCTGCATGGCTTTGACCGTTGCCGCGTTGGGAACCCGCACCTCGAAGGGTAGGGCCTTCTCCGCCGCCACGCGAATTAGCAACATGCGCACCGCATCGGAGACGGACATCCCCATTGCAGCCAGCGTCTTTGCGGCATCTTCCTTGACCTTTTCGTCCACACGGACGTGAACCATCGTTGTCGCCGTGTTGTGAAGCTCCTGCGATACATTGTATCTCAAGATGCAAGAGGTTCATCGTCTCCCCATCTCGAAATCGAGATGGGGGCACCCGTCCTTCCTTCTTGTCCAGTCATGGGCCACCCGCCGCCTGCCGATGAACGGTTTTGGTTATGCGGGGAGGAAGACGCGAACGATGGTGCCGTGATTCTCAATGCCATTGTTGCTTTCGATTTCAATGCGACCACCGTGCCCTTCGACAAACTGCTTGGCAATAAACAGACCGATTCCTGTGCCGACGGTATTGCGGGTTGTGAAAAAGGCGTTAAACACTTTCGGTACGTCGTCCGCCGCGATCCCCATGCCGTTATCCTGGATTGCCAGAACGATTCCATCGGGGGCGGTCTCGGCATCTTTCACCGATACGGATAGAATGCCGCCTGTTTGCATCGCGTAAATCGAGTTCGAAATCAAGTTAGAGATCACCTGCATCATCTCTCCACGGCGCAATTGCAGTGCTCGCTGAGAATCAAGTGATTTCACGATTTTGATGCCGAGCGCCTGACAGCGCGGTTCGTATATCTTGATTGCCTGCCCAACGAGTTCGGTGAGCAACGTGTTGGTCGGGGAGGAGTTCTCACGATAGTACCCGAGTGTCTGCTTGGCGATATGGGATACGCGGGTGAGCTCGCTTTCGACAGCATCGAGGTATTCGATGCCTTTCGGGTCGCCGATCGTCGGACGAAGAAGGCAGAGCAGGTTCCCTACCGCTTGGAGGGGGTTGTTGATTTCGTGCGCGATCGTGGCCGCCATTCGGCCAGTCGCAGTGATTTTTTCAGCCTGCAGCAAGGAGCTTTCGAGCCTTTTGCGTCCGGAGATATCGCGAAGAATCTTGGACGCCCCGATGACCTGGCCGCGTTCGTCCATCACGGGCGATATGGTAACCGAGACGTCGAGCAGGTTCCCTGACTTTGTACGTCGCACCGTTTCGAAATGGTCAACACGGCGGCCGGCGCGCAAACTTTCGATGATTATCTTTTCGTCGGAATGCAAATGCTCAGGAATGATCTTGAGAATGGATGAGCCAATCATCTCCTCCGCCGAATAGCCGAAGACGCGTATCGCTGCCGGGTTCCAACTCGTGATGATGCCGTTCAGGTCCTTACTCAGGATTACGTCGTCGGAGGATTCGACGATTGCGGCGAGTTCGCCGGCGCGCTTTGCGCTAACTTCCAGCGCTTTCTCGTTCTCCTTGATCTGCGTGATGTCCCGTATTGTACCCAGGATCTGTCCTGGTGATCCGTTCGACTGGGCCTGAAGCTGTCCATTGACCTCGATCCAGCGCTGCATTTTGTTGGGAAGCGAGATCGTCCCTTCAAAATGAAACGGCTCACCCTTTTGCAGGGTTGCTTTCATAGCCTGCCGAAACGATTCGCGAAAATCGGGATGCACGACCTCATCCAGGAAGACGGAACCATTCACAGGGCCACTTTCGCGCGAACGCCCGAAGATCTCATACATGCGGTCGTTTTCCCAACTGGCCCGATCTTCCGCGAGGTGCCACACAAAGATACCCAACTGAGCTACCTCGGTGGCGAGTTTCAGCCTGGTTTCGCTATCGCGGAGCTTTCGAACTCCCATGACGATATCGGTCGTGTTGCGATATGCATCGTAAATGCCTACGATCTTGCCGTTCTCATGGACGGGGATGAGCGAATAGCTCCAATAGTGATCCTCGACGACCCCGTTCAAGAGGATTGGGATGAACATGTTGTCTCGCACTGCGGTCTCGCCCTTGTAGAGGCAGGCTTCAAGATCGGCGCTGACAAGGTCCCACGCCTCGTGAAAAACATTGCGGTAGAGGTCGCCGAGTGCGCTGGGATGCTTTCCCATCAAGGTGGGAATTGCGGTGTCGTTGTAGAGGAAGACCATCTCGGGTCCCCAGGACAAGATGGTTGGGAATGGCGAATGCAGCATGAGATTGACCGTCGCAACCAGCGTCTCAGACCAGTTTTCGATTGCGCCAAGGGGCGTGGCCGCCCAATCGTGTGCGCGAATGCGATTGCTCATCTCGCTTGTCCCGGTGATCAGGGTGGCTGCTTTTCTCATAGTCCCTTGGCCGATGACGAGCAATCCCTCCGCTGCGTCTGCCCACTCCTCTCACAGGCATCATCACGCCCATTTTCGCGCATATGCGAGCTCATTTTCCAGAGCAAGGCGAGCGTCGAAATGAAGGAGGACATACAGGCTGCGTGCATCGGAGACTTAAGGGTGAAACAACCCAAACCTTGGAGTCGGCCGTGGGTCGCTTCTTCGCTCAATCGAGGATATCGAATATACAGCAGCTGCGAGCGCGAAACGACCTCCCGTTCCCAGGCGATTCGAAGGGCTGCTTGTCCTACTATAGCCTCATTATGGCCGCTGGGTGGTCAATATTGAACTCTGGTCACGGGGGCATCGGCGGTCGTTAGGGATTCTGCCTTGGGACCGCGATGGTCTTCATCATTTCGCCGGGGGCGGGTTTTTCGGCTTCTGCGGCTGGTGAATCGGGTTTGGGCTGGGGTGGCAACGGATCGACGACGACGCGATCGATGGTGCGGCGGGCCTTGACAAGGGTCAGGCCCATGTTGGTCTCGAGAGCGGCCCTGGCGTTGTCGACGGTGTCTTTGGGGAGCGGGAAGCTTGCGTCAAACTCGCCCGGCAGGCTGGTGTCGTTGAGGACCGGGGCTCCGAGGGCTTCCTCGAGCCGTGGCGCGAGGTCGTCGAGCGAAGTGCCAACCATGACGAGCTTTCCGTTTTGCGGGTTGCGGAAGCACATGCTTTCATGCTTGGACGCGGTCGGGCTCAACAGCGTCGCGGCCTGGGATGTGGCCTTGAGCAACCATACGTCTTCCTCGTTGGACTGATGGGTCAGCTTGACGCCGGCGGCCGATGTTACGGCCAGCGTCAGGGCAGGGGAAAGCTGTTTGAAGTCGAGATCCAGGGCGCTGACGTGCAGGTTGTAGCGGGCTTTTTCGGCGCCGCCATTTATCACAAGCCGGCTGGCGGGGATGTCCGCCGCCCAGGGGAGCAGCATCGCCAGAGAGGCATTCCTGAAATCGTAGGAAGCCGTGCCGGTGGTTGTGTCGTTGCCGGAGAACATCATCATGTTTCCGCCTGGCTCACCGGGGCGGACGGAGATTTCAAACAAGGGCTTGGGTCCGGCGTTGGCGGTGGGGTTTTTCATTTCGGCCAGCGCGGCTTTGGCTATCTTCTGGGCTGCGGCCATGTTGGCGGCATTGGCATCGACGGGAAACACGACTGGCTTGCCTTCGGCGAGGGCGGCCAACTGGTCCTTTTGTACAAGTTCAGGCGTCAGCCGGGCGGCGACGAGGCCATTGCTGTCAATGACGATGGTGGTGGGGCGTTCCTGGACGCCGAAGTCGTCGAAGATGTTTTTGCTGAGGCCCACCCAGCCGTCCATGTGTTTTTTGGCCATGAACTCCTTGACTACCGAAGGGTCCTCGTCGTCGACGGAGATGAACTGGACGTTGCTGGAGGCGAGGGACTGGGCGAGCTCGTTGAGGTGGGGAATTTCGGCAATGCAAGGCGCACACCAGGTGGCCCAGAATTCGAGGACTACGACTTTGCCCTTCAGGGAGGGCCAATCGGTCTTTGTGCCGTCTGGCGCGCCGATGAGCTGGGTAAAGGTGAGCGGCGGCGCGGGCTGGCCTGCGGTGGTGGTGGCAGCTTGGCTCGGGAGGGTGCAGGCAAGAGACAGAAATAGAGCGCAGAAGCGGAGAAGATTCTGTTTCATGGGTGACCTCTGTCTTATTAGACACCGCGGTTAGGGGAAGGTGTTCCGGAAGACGCGAATCTACGGCGGATAATCACATTTCCACAAGGCGTCAAGCATTTGTTTGTGTAATCGCTGTAATTTGGAATGCGGAACGTCATCCCACTATACGAGATATGCGTATCGCCGTGTGCCTCACATCACAGCGGTCCTTCGCCCCAACGGTGAGACTCGACCTAGCGGTTAACTTCTGCGGGCCGCGCTGTGAGGCAAAGCGAATGAGTGAACAGAAAACGAACGGCAAAATGGTGATTTTGGATGGGAACGAGGCGGCCGCTTCGGTAGCCTATCGTCTCTCCGAGGTTGTTGCGATCTACCCAATTACCCCCTCGTCGCCGATGGCCGAGTGGGCGGATCAGTGGCGCTCGGAGGGCAAGAAGAATATCTGGGGCTCATTGCCCGTGGTGGAAGAACTGCAGAGCGAGGGCGGAGCTGCCGGCGCGCTGCATGGAGCGTTGCAGGCTGGGGCCTTCGGGACTACGTTTACGGCTTCGCAGGGCTTGCTGCTGATGATTCCAAACATGTTCAAGATTGCCGGCGAACTGACCCCGGCGACAATGCACGTAACCGCGAGAACGCTGGCTACGCATGCTCTATCGATCTTTGGCGACCACTCAGACGTGATGGCATGCCGCGGAACCGGTTGGGCGATGCTGGCTTCGAACTCTGTGCAGGAAGTTCACGACCTGGCGCTGGTGGCACAGGTTGCCACGCTTGAATCGCGCATCCCTTTCATTCATTTCTTTGACGGTTTCCGCACTTCGCACGAAGTGGGCAAGATTCTGCCCATCGGCGACGAGACCATCCGCTCCATGGTGGACGACAAGTACATCATTGAATACCGGCAGCGGGCTCTGAGTCCGGACCGGCCGGTGATTCGCGGAACGGCGCAGAACCCCGACGTGTTTTTCCAGGCGCGCGAAGCATGCAATCCGTTCCATGCAGCGGTTCCGGGGATTGTGCAGAAGGTGATGGATCGCTTTGCGGCGCAGACGGGCCGTGCGTATCACCTGTTCGATTATTACGGCGCGCCGGATGCCGAGCGCGTGATCGTGATCATGGGTTCGGGCGCAGAGGCGGCCGAAGAAGCGGTCGATCTGCTGAACAAGCAAGGCGAGAAGATTGGCCTGCTGAAGGTCCGGCTGTATCGCCCGTTTGACGCGAGTGCGTTCCTGAAAGCGCTGCCGGCGACGGTGAAGTCGATTGCGGTGCTGGACCGCATGAAAGAACCGGGCGCGTTGGGCGAGCCGCTCTATCAGGACATCATTACTGTGCTGGCGGAGAATGCAGAGTTGCCGTTTGCGGTGAAGCCGACGGTAATTGGCGGACGTTATGGACTGTCCTCGAAGGAATTTACGCCGGCAATGGTGAAAGGCATCTTCGACGAATTGGCCAAGCCCCAGCCGAAGAATCACTTCACGATCGGCATCGAAGACGATGTGACGTTTACGAGCTTGAGTTACGATCCAACATTTTCGACCGAAGATCCGAAGACGGTGCGCGCACTCTTCTATGGTCTCGGTTCGGACGGCACGGTGGGTGCGAACAAGAACTCGATCAAGATTATTGGAAGCGAGACACCGAATTACGCACAGGGCTACTTTGTGTATGACTCGAAGAAGTCGGGATCGATGACGACTTCGCACTTGCGGTTCGGGCCGAACCCGATCCGGTCGAGTTATCTGATTACGCGCGCCAGCTTTGTGGCCTGCCACAACTTCAGCTTCCTGGAGAAGATGAACGTGGTGGAGGCGGCGATGCCTGGAGCGGTGTTCCTGCTCAACTCGCCTTATCCGGCGGCCGAGGTTTGGGATCATCTGCCCAAGACTACGCAGCAGGAGATTCTACGCAAGAAGATTGAGTTTTACGTGATCGATGGCAACAAGGTGGCGCGGGATGCGGGGATGGGCACGCGTATCAACACCATCATGCAGGCGTGCTTCTTCGCGATCAGCGGCGTGTTGCCGCGTGAGGATGCGATTGCCCAGATCAAGAAGGCGATCTACAAGACGTATGGCAAGCGCGGCGAGGCGGTTGTGCAGAAGAATTATGCCGCTGTGGACCACGCACTGGCACACTTGGAAAAGGTCGAGTTGCCAACGGCGGCTTCGTCGGATTTCGATCTGATCCCGTCCATATCCGGTCAAGCGCCAGAGTTTGTTCGCAATGTGCTGGGACAGATTGCGGCGGGACATGGCGATCTGCTTCCAGTAAGTGCGATTCCGGCCGGCGGCGCGTTCCCGACTGGCACAGCGCAGTGGGAGAAGCGGAATATTGCGCAGTTCATTCCGGTATGGGACAAGGATCTCTGCATTCAGTGCGGCAAGTGCGTGATGGTTTGCCCGCATGCTGTGATTCGCGCCAAGGTTTATGGTGCGGACCTGGCGGACAAGGCGCCGGCAACACTGCAATGGGCCAAGCCGAAGTGGAAGGGCATGGAGCAGGACCGCTACACGCTGCAAGTTGCTCCGGAAGATTGCACGGGGTGCGCCGTTTGCGTGGATGTTTGCCCGGTGAAGAGCAAGAGCGATGCCAGCCACAAGGCGATCAACATGGCTCCGCAGGCACCGCTGCGCGAGGGCGAGCGCGACAACTGGGAGTTCTTCCTGAACCTGCCGGAAGTCGACCGCTCCAAACTCTCGCATACGCAGGTGAAGGACATTCAACTGCTGCAACCGCTATTTGAATTCTCAGGCGCCTGCGCGGGTTGCGGCGAGACTGCCTACATTAAGCTGTTGACGCAACTGTTCGGCGATCGTTTATACATCGCCAACGCAACAGGATGCTCGTCCATCTACGGGGGCAACCTACCGACAACGCCTTATACAAGCAATAAGGAAGGACGCGGGCCGACGTGGGCCAACTCGCTGTTCGAGGACAATGCGGAGTTTGGATTCGGCATGAGAACGGCGCTGGATCAACAGAAGGTTTTCGCGGAGACGCTGGTTACGCGGCTTGCAGCGGAGATTGGTGTTGAACTGGTTGCCGAGATCCTTCACGCGCCGCAGAAGACCGAGACGGAGATCAACAAGCAGCGGGAGCGGGTGCTGGCGCTGCGCGGGAAACTGGCGGGCAACGAGAGCTCCGATGCAAAGAACCTGCTGGCGATTGCGGATTCACTGGTGCGCAAGAGTGTGTGGATACTGGGCGGCGACGGATGGGCGTTCGACATCGGGTTCGGCGGACTGGACCATGTGCTCGGCTCCGGCAAAAACGTAAACGTGCTGGTGCTGGACACGGAAGTCTACTCGAATACGGGCGGGCAGATGTCGAAGGCTACGCCTCGCGGAGCTGTGGCAAAGTTTGCGGCGAGCGGCAAGTCGAATAGCAGAAAAGACCTGGCCATGGAGGCCGTGAGTTACGGTTCCGTTTATGTGGCGCAGGTGGCTCTCGGCGGCAACGACACGCACGTTGTGAAGGCCTTCCAGGAGGCCGAAGCGCACGATGGGCCGTCGATCATCATTGCCTACTCGAGTTGCATTGCGCATGGGTACGACCTGGTGCATGGGCTTGAGCAACAGAAGCTTGCCGTGCAATCGGGCTACTGGCCGCTGATGCGCTATAACCCGGCACTGCGCGAGACGGGGAAGAATCCGTTCCAGCTTGACTCCAAGGCGCCGTCGATCCGGCTCAAGGAGTACAGCTATCGCGAGGCGCGGTATACGATGCTGGCGCGGAGCAATCCTGAGCTGGCGGCGGAATTGTTAAAGGAAGCGCAGGACGATGTGGAACGGCAGTGGCGCGTGTATTCAGCGCGTGCGTCGATGCCGGGCCGCGGTGAGACGCCGAACATTGCGCCGGAAGAAAAGACAGAAGAGAAGCTGGCGGCAAGTGCTGCCGGAGGTGCGGAGTGATTGATTTTTCAACGAAGTATCTTGGGCTGAAACTGAAGGGTCCGATTGTGGTGTCGTCGACGCCGCTATCGGAGTCAATCGATAACGTTCGTCGCATGGAAGATGCGGGCGCTGCGGCGATTGTGCTGACTTCGCTATTTGAAGAGCAGCTGGCGCTTGAATCGCGGGCGCTCGATGAGGACCTTTCGCGAGGCACCGAATCCTTTGCCGAGTCGCTCGGATACCTGCCGGATTTGAACGACTATCGCATGACACAGGAGGTCTATCTGGAGCACCTGCGCCGGGCCAAATCAGCGGTGGGAATCCCCATCATGGCGAGTTTGAATGGGGCTACGACAGGCGGCTGGATTCGCTATGCGAAGGATATGGAGCAGGCTGGCGCGGATGCCATCGAGCTGAATACCTACGCGCTGGCTACAGACCGAAAGCAGAGTTCGGGTGATCTGGAATCGCAACTCGTGGCACTTGTGACGGCTGTGATCGGAGCGGTGAATGTGCCGGTGGCGGTGAAGCTGTCGTCCTCGTTCACCAGCCTGCCGCACCTGGTTGCGCGGCTTGAGGATGCCGGGGCAAAAGGCGTGGTGCTGTTCAATCGCTTCTATCAGCCGGACTTCGACATTGAGGCGCTGGAAGTGCGGCCCACGCTGCACTTTTCAACACCGTCGGAGCTGCTGCCGCGGTTGCATTGGGCGGCGATTCTATTCGGGCAAATGAAGATCGACCTGGCGATTACAGGCGGGGTTCACTCGGCTGAAGATGTGTTGAAGGGGATCATGGCCGGCGCAGGCGTAACCATGATGTGTTCCGCGCTGCACATTCATGGCATTGAGCACATTGGAAGAGTTCTTGCGGATCTGGAGTATTGGCTGCAGAAACGGGAGTACTCTTCGCTATGGGAGACCCGCGGATCTTTGAGCCGGATATCGGTGCCGGATACTTCGCCGTTCGATCGGGGAAACTACATCAAGACGCTCAGCTCCTATAGCCTGCGGCAAACGGTGGCGGCGTTCTAGCTCGCAGAAAACGGAAAATCAGTTGAAGGCAACGGCGGTCGCGATGATGCGGGTGCCGTTGTTGTTTGCGCGGAGGTTGTATTTATTGGTGCCGGGAGAGCGTTGCTCAGCTTGGTCAAGATCCATGCGAGAGGACGAGGCGCGTAACGGCTTCTTCTAGAAGCGCGCAGGCTTGAGGAATGGCGTCGAGGACGGAATCGCTGAATGTTTCACCTAACTCGGTTGAGCCGGCACCGATGGTCAGGAGCAAGGCTTTGGTTGGTTGGGAATCGCAGAGGTCGATGGTCAGTGCCAGGAGTTCAGGGGCGCCCAGGTGATGGGTGGCCAGGCCTTGGGCTGGGGCGGATGGATGGACTTCGCGGAACTGGACGGAGCCGGGTGCTGACTCTATCGAGCAATCGATGAAGAGGACGGATTCTGCTTGGGCGAGGTCTTCGGCTAGCTCAGGGGTCCATTGCTGGCGGGCCAAAACGCGGACGGTGGGATCTTCGCGGAATCGCTCTTCGGCCCATGTCGCGAGCCAGGGGCCGATGCCGTCGTCGCTGCGCAGGGTGTTGCCGCAGGCGATGATGAGGCATTGTGCCTTTTTCAGCATTGTGGAACCCTCAAACCAATCCAGATGGGCGAGGAAAGCTAAGAGGAAAAGCAGGTCCTTCGACTCCCTTCGCTTCGCTGCGGTCGCTCAGGATGACAGGTTTTAGTTCAGTAAGAAATGCCCCAGGTGTCGAAATGAGACCTGGGGCATGACGACATCAGGGTGAATGGGTTAGCGGATTAGCTGGTCGATCTGCTCACCGTCGGCATTCAACAGCGAGAGAACCATGGGCATCTGGCCGAAGGCGTGGGTGGAGCAACTGAGGCATGGATCGAAGGCGCGGATTACGGCTTCGACGCGGTTGAGAACTCCAGGCGTAAACTTGCCGTCTCTGACGTAGTAGCGGGCGGCTTGCAGTACGCCTTTGTTCATGGCGTTGTTGTTCTGGCCGGTGGCAATGACGAGGTTGGCCCAGGTAATGAGGCCGTTCTCGTCGACTTTGTAGTTGTGCATGAGCGTGCCGCGGGGAGCTTCGGCCTGGCCAGCGCCTTCGAGGCGGTTGACTCCTGCCATGGCGCGGACATGCTTGTCGAGGATGAGCGGGTCGTTGAGGATCTGCTCGATCTTCTCAATACCGTAGAGAACCTCGATGAGGCGGGCGTGGTGGTAGTGGAAGGAACTCTGCACCGGGCCGTTGGCGATCTGCTTGAATTCGGCCAGTTCCCGATCGGCTAACGGTGTGCCCATGGTCTTTGCGATGTTGAGGCGTGCGAGGGGGCCTACGCGGTAGCTTCCCGCGGGATAGCCGAGCGATTTCAGGTAGGCGAACTTGGTGTAGCTGTAGGGTTCGACGGCCTCACCGATGAGGTCGGCGAATCCATCTGCCAGGATGCCGTCTTCGAGAATGTTGCCGGATGAATCGATGACGCGGAGTGCGCCGACCGTAAACTCGATCGACTCGTCTTCGTTGATGAGGCTCATGTAATTGGATTGGAAATTGGCGAAGACTTCAATCTCCTGCTGGAAGGTATCGGCGATCTGCTTGTAGGCGGCAAGGGCGAGTGCAATGTTGGCGTAGGCCTCAGGAATCATGGCCAGGATTTCATCGCGCTTGGCAGGTTCGAGAGGTTCGGTTACGCCACCGGGAACGACCCAGCCGGGATGAATGCGCTTCTTGCCGAGCAATTCGATGATGTGCTGGCCAAAGCGGCGCAGAGCGATGCCGGCGCGGCCTAGTTCAGGCCTGGCGGCGACGACGCCGAAGATGTTGCGCGCGGCGACGTCCGACTCCATGCCGAGGAGCAGGTCGGGCGAGGAAAGATAGAAGAAGCTCAGGGCGTGAGACTGGACCATCTGGGCGAGATTCAACATGCGGCGCAGTTGCGCGGCGGTGTAAGGAATCCGGACCGCCATGATGGACTCGCAGGCGCGGGCCGAGGCGATGAGGTGGGAGACGGGGCAGATGCCGCAAATGCGGGCCATCAGGCTGGGCATCTCGTAAAAAGGACGGCCTTCGGAGAATTTTTCAAAGCCGCGCACCTGGGTTACGTGAAAATGCGCGTCTTCGACTTCGCCCTGTCCATTGAGCTGGATGGTGATTTTGCCGTGGCCTTCGAGGCGAGTGACGGGATCGATGGTAATGGTCTGTGTCATAGAAAACTCCGAATCTCTGCAACAAACGCGGGCGAGGACGCCCGCACGACAGCCGGTCTGGAGACCGGCGCTACGTTATGCCCCGAAACGGGTGAGGGCTGGAACGTCCAGCGGCGCACCGGTAACCAGCGCGGTCAGCGCGGTGTAGAAAGTATCGGCCGAGGGCGGGCAGCCGGGGAGGAATACGTCCACTTTGACGAACTCGTGAATGGGACGTACGACTCGCAGCAACTGCGGCACGACGACGCAGGGAATCTGCGGTTGAGCGGAAGCGTTCTCGATGTAAGCGCGGTTCAGGATTGCTTCCGGCCCGATGGGGTTACGCATGGACGGCACATTACCGGCTACAGCGCAATCGCCCATGGCGACGAGGAGTTTGGAGTGGGCGCGAATCTTTTTGATCTTCTTCTCGTCGTCGACCGAGGCGACCGCTCCCTCGACGAGGGCGATGTCGACCTGGTCGGGAAACTCCTTGGTGTCGACGATGGGGCTGTAGACGATATCGACA
>Ga0182012_10005542_pt1 | contig 13049 bp, 13 predicted proteins | sample 612S2SmetaG_FD_120486 | JGI IMG/M metagenome (GOLD analysis project Ga0182012, IMG submission 120486) | Permafrost microbial communities from Stordalen Mire, Sweden - 612S2S metaG | ecosystem: Environmental > Terrestrial > Soil > Wetlands > Permafrost | place: Sweden: Stordalen | collected...
ATCCGCCGCTGCTCAGAGGCCATCCATGTGCCAAAATTGCGTAACTCGAGGCCGGAACAAACTTCACCCTCGAGATTTTCGGCCATGACGCCTATCATAACGGTCCAATACCGTCTTGACGATAGCCCCGTCGAAAGGTTTACAAGACGCGTTTTACAGCGTCATAGCCTTGCGAATCCCCTCATGCCTCTTGCGCACAAAGCCGGGCGTCAGCGACCACAATTCGGGGCTAAATTCATGCAAGAGCGCTTTCACGAAGTACGCGCTATAAACTAGTCCGCTCCGCCGCAATCCGTCGGACAAGTCATTCTGCCTCTGATAGAGCGCCATCGATGTCAGCCCTGACCCCAACGCTCCCGCCATCGGCGCCAAGGCCGGTCGAAACTGCCCAACGTCCCCAGGGCTGTCCACTACGCTGAACAGCGCGGCCCCAATCCTGCGCCACGCCCCTTTTGCGTTGGACGCGTGATACCGCGGATCTTCGTGATGCATCGCTCCAACCAACACTTGGGACGTGACGCGGCTCATTTGCCGCTCATAAAGATGTTCAAACCGCACTGGGTAATCGTCTCCATCGTGAGGAGTGATCTTCGGCGAATTGCGCCATTGCGACAATCCCGCTACTGCTGCCGAACCGAGCGCCAATCCCGGACTAGCCATTTCGGCTATCCCCAGGCAGATCCGCTGGCGGAACGATATTTCGCTGGGTAACGCCTGAATGATCCAAGGGTTACAAGAGGAAGGGTTTGACAAAGATTCAACAGGCGTTTGCGCAAAGCCGCCCTGGCAAGCTGTGAAAACATACACGGCCACCATTAGAAAGATAGGCTTCAATGTCACGGGGAAACTCTTGAGGTACTAAAAAAATACTAGCAGGAAGTCCGATTATAAGACCAATATAGAAAAAATACAAGTGCGAAAGTGCTCCAAACCCAGGACATTACCAGTCTCAACTTCTCTCGAATTTTCGAAAATGCCTGCGATACAGCTGTGTGAGCCAGTTCCTGGAAAATGCGCGGGAAATCTTTGAGGCTGCTGAAAACAGCGCCGCCTCCGGCTACACTCCTTCCGACTACACCATCCTGGTCGGCTCGCCGCAAGGCGGCATCCGGATGATCGCCAATTCCGATTGGTCTCTCGGCGCTCTCCAGCGCGAACACGGCGCACAATCGGCCTATCGGATTAGCCATCTCGGCGACCGCATCATCCTCGACGGCAGCAACGGCCAACGCACTTGCCACCTGGAAACCACCCCCGTCGCCAAAACAGCCCAATTCCTCTTGAATTCCGTCCCAGCCTGGTATAGCACCCCCGCCAACGCCGGCCTCTTGAACTAGTCCGCAGCTTACTTCAACACGACCTCTCCGAAAAATTATTCCCCGGCGAACCATAATCGCAACCTCCAAATATCTCGTTTCGCATCCGCCATTCAATTTGCATACCTGGAGACGATGCGCGGGAATATTTACTTCTTGGTTCCGCTCCACTCCAGATATGATTGCCAGTCGCCTGATCCCGGCACGTGCATCTGAAATTTGCCGGACATGAGACGATCCTTTAATTCGTAGGCTAGGCGAAATTGCCGTCCGGGAACGGCGGGATCCGAGAGGAATACCACGCTGGTAGGCGTAGGGGTTGAAACGCCATAGTGGATGACGTGACCTTCGTTGTCGAAGTAAATCGCTCTCATGGCTTGTGCCGGGCCTTCGAGATAGATGAACAGCAAGTCTCCGTGCTCGCAGTCAAAATCGGTGGGTCCTTTGCAGGACGCGCTGCTGCTGTGCCGGACGAGTAGGTGTCCAGCCAATTCCCGCCTGAACGTATAGCTTCCGATCACATGGGCGGCGTTGGCACCGGAGGCAGGCGTTGTGGCCGACCACTCGCCCTCCAGAAAACCGAGGCTCTTGAACGGGTCGACGCCGCCAGGCGCAGGCGATTGCGCGCATAGGCATGCGATGCCCAAAAGTGCAAGTAAACCTATAGTAAATCTCATTGCTCTTCAGTATGCCGTAAGAGCCGCGAAGCCTTTCTTGACTGCCCTCTCTAAAAAGCGGGGTAAGACTGTATCTGATAGTAAACAGATACAGTTTCCAGAGAATTGGTCGATATCTTAATCACTATGACTTTGAGCCGCGACGGGCACTGTCAAGCAAGCCGGCGCAGCGTAGTACGCGCGTACTACCCATTACTCAGACTATATTTCCTTGACGTAAAACACATGCTATGCTACAGCCAACGTTCCGTTTCGCTGCCTGATCGCCCTGCAACCCGTGGCAAAAAGTTCCGCCAGGCTGAAGGCCTGCGCCCCTTGCGTTTCGCTATGAATTTCTGCTGATGCGACGAATTCTGACAGTTGCGCTGTTGGCCGTTTGCGCCGTCGCGGCTCCCCCGAAAGCAGGGATGGCTGACGCTAAGTCCCACTCTTCCTATAACGTATCTGTAATTCGAGGCGAGGGTGCGGTGAACAATTTGGCTGGGCGCTCGCTGGAGGAGCCCATCGTTCATGTAGTGGATGGGCTGGGTAAACCCGTGCTGGGAGCACGAGTGGTATTTGATGCGCCGAAAAGCGGACCGGGGGCCGTCTTCAGCGGCGGTTCCACGCATTACGCTACCACCACGAATGCCGATGGCATCGCCAAGGCTTACGGATTGGTTAATAATGGCGTGGCCGGCGGATTTACCTTGCTCGTCAAGGTTTCATACGGCGGCGAGACGATTAGCGAATTAACCGTTCACCAGACCAATGCCACCAGCAAGATGGCGCATCTGGCAAGCAACCCGCGCGCTCAGCAGGAACCGTACCCGGACGCCTCTTTGTCGCCCTCGGTGGTTGGGGTTGCCATGGGAGACCAGTTCGAGGTGAACGGTCTAGCCACACCGGCGAATGCCACGCTGGCACCTGGCAACCGTGTGCAAACGCAGGAAAGCCCCGTCACAATTTACATTCACGAGCATTGCGAATTTCTGGTTGGCCCGCACTCCTCGGTCATTGTGCAGCCGCATCAGGTTTCGGTCATGACCGGCGCGGTGCGCGCCAAACATTTCGGCGACTGCAAATTTGGCTACGGCGGCTTATGGGTGACCAGCTTGGCGCCGAATGGCGATGCGGTGGTGGCGCTTTCGAACGAACATATGGAGGTGGGTTCGGTCGCGGGTGCGGTACAGATTGCCAACGAACTCAGAGTGGTGAGCACGGTCGATCCAGGAACGGTCTCGGAGTTTAGCTTTAGCCCAGCCATGGCCGCTAGCGGCGCCAAGGCCAACGCGCCGCCGTCGCGCAAAACGATCTTTATGTTGGGCGTGGGAACCGGCGCCGTCCTTGTGGGCTTAGGTCTAGCGGCGGCCGCGATAGAAAGAAGTTCTTCTAAACCGACTAGCCCGTAAGCCCCACAAATTTCGCCCGCTCTTCGACCGTGGGCACGGGACAAGCTTGGTAGCGCCCGGCAAAGCGATAACGGTTGCGCGCTACCAGCGTATAAGCGCGATCGCGTAAAAAGCGCGGTATGACCCGCAAGCAATGACCCAGCACTTTCCAAATGCCGCCCAGCAGGAATAGCGAATGCACCGTGACGTCGGATCGCAGAAGCAGGCGCTCATCCGGCGAATTTACATTCAGCACCAGGTACACGCTATCGGTGTCCACCATCGCTTTCCGGTCTATTCCATAGCGCAACAGAATCTCCTGGGCGAACGCCGATTGCTGGGGCGCAAAACGGAAGCGGCCCCGTTTGTCGTGCTTTAACACCCACTGCACCGTGGAATGACAAAAGCCGCACAGACCGTCGTAGATTAAGAGGTTTTCCATGGGCCTATCTATATGGTCCCACTTTTCAGACGAGTTCGGCCCGGCTCGCCTACGGCCGCGGTTCCGTTATGCGCCGGCAGCTTGTTCCAAGCTATGACACTCTAATGCATTGAGAACCAGCACTACGCGCCCGTCGCCCATAATAGCCGCACCCTGAAACTCCCGGCAATCCGCTAAACCGCCCGTTAGCGGCTTCACTAGCACTTCCACTTCGCTCACAAAGCGGTCCACCACCAAGCCATATCTCACGTTGCCCGCTTCGACAATCGCCACCGCCAGTTCCGGCTTGTCGGCCGCCGGCAGGCCCAACAGTTCCGCCAGCGCGAACACCGGATACACCTGGCCGCGCACCTGCGCCAGTTTGAGCCCGCGGTATTCGTGTGCCGCGTTCCTGGGCAGCTTCACCATATCGCGAATGCTGCTCAGCGGCAGAATATATTCCTGCGCGCCCGCCTCAAGCAAGATGCCTTTGGAGACCATCAAACTGGTCGGCAGCTTGATCACGAAGGTAGTTCCGCGCCCGCGCTTGGAGTGGATCTCAATCGTGCCTTGCAGGTTCAGCACGTTGCTGCGCACCACATCCATACCCACGCCGCGTCCCGAGACATCCGTCACTTTCGAGGCGGTCGACAACCCTGGCAAGAAAATCAGCTGAAACGCCGCGTCTTCGCCCAGCGCGGCCACCGCTTCCGCCGTCATCAACCCGCGATCGAGCGCTTTGCGCTTCAACGCTTCGGCATCCAACCCGCGACCGTCGTCGCTAATCTCGAGCACCACGCCGCCGGCTTCATTCGCCGCGCGCAGCTTCAATTCGCCGCAGACATTCTTGCCGTTCGCCGCGCGCTCGCGTGGCGTTTCCAGGCCATGATCCACCGCGTTGCGAATGACGTGAATCAGCGGATCGGCAATCTGCTCGAGAATCGTTTTGTCCAGCTCGATGCCCTCGCCTTCAATTACCAGCCGCACTTCCTTTTCCAACATGCGCGCCAGATCGCGCACCAGGCGGGGGAATTTTTGAAAAACCGTTTTCGCCGGCAGCATGCGGATCGACATCACGCTCGCCTGCAACTCGTCGGTGATGCGCGAAATATTGGAACCGGCCTCCTTTAGATCCTTGGCCACCAGCGCGGGCTCCGCTCCCTGGTTCAACTTCTGCACCAGCAGGGGGAAAGCACCGCGCGCCACCAGCAACTCGCCAGCCACGCGCATGAGCCGGTCGAGCTTTTCCTGATCGATGCGAATGGTGCCGCCGGCCGACGCCGTGCTCTTCGCTACCGCTGCGCCGTTTGTCTCCGTCAGCGGCCCGGCTTCGCCGGCGGTCTTTGGTTCGAATCCTTTTAGGATCGACCGCACCAACTGAAAGGCATTTCCCAGCGCCGAGCGTTCCGCCGCCGCCAAAACCGCGCCGCTCGTCACCGCCGCATCCAGAATCCGCAGTTGTTCGCCGAGCGGCGCTTCCAATTGCGGATAGTTGCGGTAACGCGCCGCCGCCGACAATGTCCGCACACCGCGCAAATAAGTCTCGATAATCGGTCCCGGCGCTTCCTGATCGCCCTCCATGCGCTCGAGGCAGCCGGCGATCATTTCCATCCATTGCGCGGTGGTGTTGAGAAACGCCGCCGCACGCCCATCCTCCGTCTCGGTGCTTGCCGCCGGGGCGGTTTGGATACCCAAGCGCTGGAGCAACTGCGCCGAGACGGCAGTGGCGCCGGGGCCTTGGCGCGTCAGGCTCGCCAACAAGCCGCGGATGGCATCGCACGCCTCCAGCGCCGTCTCCACCGCCTGCCGCGGAACCGCCTCGCCGCCGGTTCGGAAAGGATCAAGCAACGACTCCAAGCCATGTGTCACCTGGTGCAACAACTGCAGCGGATGGCCGGCGAGCAAGCTGGAGCCTTTGATCTGCCCCAGCAGCACGCCGGTGTTACCTTTGATATTGTGAACACCGCGGAATAACGCCGTCAGATCTTCGCCGGGCTGGCGATGCTTTTCGAGCGCGAGTGCCGCGCTCTCCACGTTCTGCAACTGCTCTTCGCACTCCTGGCGGAACAGTTCCAGCGTCTCCGCCGGCACTGAGCCGAGCAGCGCCACCGCTACCGCCTGGTTCTCGAGCAAGCGGATCGTGAGGTCGCATTCGTCTTCGACGAATACGAAAATCTCTTCGAGCGCGGCGGCACTGCTGCCGGTGACCAGTAGAATCTCCCACCACAGATAGCAGTGTTCGCTTTCGAGCGAGGGCAAGGCCGGCACATCTTCCGCGTGAGCCGTGATGTGCGCTTGGCCCAGTTCGCGCAGCTCGTCCAGCAGCGTCATCGGTTCCGCCCCGGAATAGAACATCTCACGCTTCGGCTTAAAGACAATCTCGTAGGCTGAGCGGCCGGGGGCGTTGGGTGGCGCACTATCCGCTTTCTCCTCCGCGGCGCGTTTTACCGCCGGCAGCAAGCGCTCGAGGGCCTCCGCCACTGCCCTTTCGCCCGCCACTTCGCCTTCTTCCGGCTCGTCCAGAATCAGCCGGATCACGTCGCATGCCTGCAGCCCGCAATCCACCAACTCGGGCGTGATCGCCAACTTGCCGGAACGGGCCATCTCAAACGCTTCTTCCACCTTGTGCGCGAAACGCGCCAGGTGGCGGAAGCCCGCCATGCCGCCGGAGCCTTTCAGCGTATGGATCGCCCGGAACACGCGGTGCACCAGCGTCACCTCGCTCGGCTTCGACTCCAACTGCAGTAACGCGGAATCGTATTCGGCGAGCAGATCCAGCGCCTCATGCCGGAAGGCGTGGCGCATTTGCTCCAGAATGTCGTTTGAAGTGGACATTTACTTGTCTGTTCAGCGCAACACTTTCTTGACCACCGCCAGCAATTGGTCCGGATTGAAGGGCTTGACAATCCAGCCCGTCGCCCCGGCCGCCTTGCCTTCCTGCTTCTTTTCGGGCTGCGATTCGGTGGTCAACAGCACGATGGGCACGAACTTGTATTCCTCCATCGCGCGCAGCCGGCGCGTCAGTTCCAGCCCATCCATCTTCGGCATATTGACGTCGGTGATGATCAGGTGAAGCACGTGGCCCTGGGCCTTGGCCAGCGCGTCTTCGCCGTCCACCGCCTCGATTACCTCAAAACCGCCGTTGCGCAGGACCAAGCCTGTCATCTGGCGCGCGGACGCCGAATCGTCCACTGTCATCACTGTCTTCATAACGTCTCCTTAGCGCTCAGCAGGGCTTTGCGTAACTGGCTGCGCTCCAGTGCGCTCAAGAAATTTGCCCCTGGATTGTCAAATGTGACTTGCCGGGCCGTTTTGTGCAAGGCGCAGAGCAATTGCAGAATGCAAGTATCGATGTCGGTGACCCGCACCGTCTCTACCTCTACCGGCAGCGCCGCCGTCAAGCCGTCACCTAAAGACGCCGCCAGCTTGCGCGCGTCCCGGATGGTGACTTCGCCTTCGAGCGTCAGCTTCAACCGACCGTCTTGTCTTGCAATCGCAAACGGCATCCCGGTTCTCCTCTTCTCAGGCGGCCAACAACAGCCGGACATTCTCCACCACCAGCTCCGGCCGGCACGGTTTCACCAGATAAAGATTCGCGCCGGCTTCGAACCCTTTAACCTTGTCTTGGCTTTCACTCTCCGTGGAAACGATGATGATAGGCAGCGAGCGGTACTGCAGATCGGCCCGTACCCGGCGGATAAACTCATAGCCGTCCATGTTGCTCATGTTGATATCGGTCAACACCAGATCGCACGGGTTGCTGTACAGCTTTTCGAGGCCATCGCTGCCATCCACCGCCGTGATCACCTTGAACTGCGCTTGCTCCAAAACGTAGGAATGATAGTTACGGACAAATTCCGAATCGTCCACGATTAAAATCGTTCTGCTCTGTTCCACGGGTTAATCCTTCACATAAACCAAGTGGCCTTCCAAGCGCTTGAGCCGGAACGCCGGTGTCACCCGTCCCACCGATTCCGAATGCCCTAGAAAAACGAAGCCACCGCGATTGAGAGAGTTGTAAAACTGATCGACGACCGCCTTACGCGATAGATCGTCGAAATAAATCAACACATTCCGGCAAAAGATAAAATCAAAGGCGCGCATCAGGCGCATCGCCATACGGTCGTGGAGGTTGAGGTGCATGGGCTTGACGAGCGCCGCGGTGCGCGGCCGCACCACGTATTCGAGGCCGCTGCGAGTCAGATATTTGCCGCGAATTTCTTCCGGCACATCATGCACCGACCGCTCGCCATAGCGCGCCGCCGCTACCCGCTTCAACATGTTTTCATCTATATCCGTCGCCACTATCTCGCAATCCCAATTTTGTACCTGCGGGAAAACCTCTTGCACAATCATCGCCAGCGTGTACGGTTCCTCACCCGAAGAGCAACCGGCCGACCAGATCCGTAGCACCTTCTCGCCACGCGCCTGCTTGGCCGATAGCACTTCCGGCAGGCAGTAATTCGCGAATGCCTGCAGCTGTTCATATTCGCGGAACATATATGTCTCATTGGTAGTGATGAGATTGGCCAATTCCTGCATCTCCGCCCCCTGCGGATCCGCGTAGCTCAGGCGAAAAATATAGTCCTGCGTTTCCGTCAGACCCAAGGCCGCCATCCGCTTGGCGACGCGCGATTTCATAAAGTAGATTTTCTTTTCGTCAAAGTGCAACCCCAGCTTCAGGTAAATCTGCTGGTTCAATTTTTGGAACTGCTCGATGCTCAGGTCCGCCATTGCTGTCCCTCGTTTCGTGGCCGGGCCTACCGAATATCCCCCTCGTGTTTTTTGAGTTCTAAGTCCCCGAGTACTGAATCCAGCTTGGGACGCGCAGACGACTGTAGGGCTTCGGCCGCTCCCAGGCGCACGAGCCGTTCCGGATGCGTGAGGCAACCCACCAGGAAAGCCGCAATCTCATCGCGCTCGGCCGCAAAACCCAGCAGGCGGGCGGCCTGATAACGGCAAGGAGCGGGGTTGTGGGTCTCAATCAGGTTCCTGAGATCCGCCAGCAACGGCTCATCCATCTCCAGTGACGCCGCGTCTTCGCCAAGACAGCGCTGTTGGATCGCCAGCAAGGCATTCAATATCGCCGGCCACACGGCTTGCGCCCGCTTTGCCAGGAGAGCGGCCACTTCCGGGAATTCGCCCGCGCTTCCGAACGCGGCTATTACCTTCAGGCAAGGATTCAGGAAGAAATCCGGCAGGTCGGCGAGTTGCGGCAAACGCTGGGCAATCACGACCAGCGAATGCTTATCGCCGATTTCCGCCAGCGCCTCCAGGCAGGCGGCGGTGAGCATGGGATGGGCATCGTCCTTCAGTAGGCCTTCAATCTCTTCGCGGAACTCGAGCGCCCGCACCTTGCCCAGGTTCTCGACCGCGGTGATCCTCACGTTGGGATCTTCGTCGGCTAACGCGGCCGCATAAATTTCCTCCGCCCCCATCGCCGGCATGCCGCTCAACGCGTCCAAGGCCAATTTTCTGGTGTCGTGATCGCCCTCCAGCATGGCCTTTTTCAGGAAGGGAATCGAGCGCCCGCCCTTGAGCCGCAGCACGCTAACCGCCAGGTTGCGCAGTTGCGGATCTTCGCTCTCAAATAACGGAATCGTGCCGGCGATGGCTTCATCCCCGTCAATCCGGCTCAAGGCTTGCAGAATGGCGTCACGCACCACGGGCGAATCCTCGCGCCGCAGCCGGTCGAGCAGGGCAAGCGTGCCTTCCGAGGTATTCAGGTAACCAAGGTCTTCCGCCGCATAACTGCGCTCCGCTTCATCGGCGCTGGCGAGCCGCGCCAGATATTCCGTTAATTGACTCGCACCGCTCACTGGAGCCCCCTGCGCACGACCTTGACAATCTCGCCCGCTACCTGGTAACTGGGCAAAGATACCTGGGCGCCGCCGCGTTCGGCCGCCTCGCGCGGCATGCCATACACCACCGCCGTTTCCTCGCTTTCCGCGATGGTATAGCCGCCCGCCTGGCGAATCGCCACCATCTCGTTAGCCCCATCGTCGCCAATGCCCGTCATCAAGACGCCGATCGTGCCGCTGCCGTAAATCTTGAGTACCGAGTTCATCATCACGCTCACCGATGGCATAAATAACGTCACAGGCGTGGTGGGCGTGCGGATGACCACTTCGCCATGCGATTTGCGGTGCAGGCACAAATGCATGCCGCCGGGCGCTACGTAGCAAACACTCGGCTCTACCGGCATCCCGGAACGCGCTTCTACCACTTTCAGGGCGCAATTGTCGTCCAAGCGCTTGGCAAACGACGTCACAAAGCTCGGCGGCATGTGCTGTACCAGAAACAGACTGGCCGGCACGTCCGCCGGAATGCGCGGCAGCACTTCCTGTAGCGTGGCCGGACCGCCGGTAGAGATGCCGATGGCTACCGCCCGCGGGCCCGCTACTGCATCGAACTTGCTTTCTTCCGCGCGCTTGGTGGATTTCGCGACGGCGGCTTGCCACCGTTGCCCCGTGCGCCGTTCCCGGCTACGCGCCAGTTGCGTGACCGTGCCTTGCGAGCCCGCCGCTTTTAACTTTTCGATCAATTCCGCCGCCACGGCGCCCATGTTGGAGGACACGGTCCCGTCGGGCTTAGCCACGAAATCGAAAGCCCCGAGTTCCAAGCATTCGAAGGTTGTGGTGGCACCCTGCTGAGTCAGCGACGACACCATCACCACCGGGCAGATCTTTTCATGAAGCACCATCTGCAAAGCGGTAATGCCATCGAGCTTCGGCATGTTGATGTCCATCGAAATCACATCAGGCCGCAATTCGCGCGCTTTCGCCACCGCATCCTCGCCGTCGCGCGCCGTGCCGACCAATTCTAATTCGTCCGATTCCGCGATGATGCGCTTGAGGGTTTGGCGCATCAAAGCGGAATCGTCCGCCACTAAAACACGAATCTTACTCACTGCCTTCACGCGCCGATCTGCGACAGCTCGGCGCGCTCCTGCCGCGAAAGTATTTTCTCTACATCCAGCAACACGATCATGCGCTTGCCGGCGTTCACCTTGCCGATGCCCGAGATGAACTGTTTGCCCACGCCCGAGCCAATGGCCTCCGGCGGCGGCGCAATATCTTTTTTCGCCAGATTCAACACCTCGCGCACCGAATCCACCACCAAACCCGTTTTCACGCCGCCCAGATCCACAATGATGATGCGCGTGCGGTCGTCCGGCACTTTTACCGCCAGATCGAAACGCTTGCGCGTATCCAGCACCGGAATCACTTCGCCGCGCAGGTTGGTGATGCCTTCAATGAACGCGGCCGCCTTGGGCACTTTAGTGATCTTCGCCAGCCGGTCGATCTCCTGGATCTGGGAAATCGGCACGCCATATTCCTCTTCGCCCAGCAGGAAGGTCACCAGTTGGATTTCATTCCGCTCGCCGCCCGCCTCGCGCATATCTCTCGTCTTCTCCTGGTCCTTGACTTGGTTTGCCGCCGTTTGCCCCGAAGCGTTCTGGACCTTCTGCAGCTTTTCATCTTTCACTAGATGGCCCACGTCGAGCAGCATGATGAGCCGCGCGCCGTCGTTGAGTTTCGCCACCCCCGAGAGTTCCATGCCGCCCTGCGCGGTGATGCGCGGCGGCGGCTCTACCAGGCTCTTGGAGACATTCATCACCTCGTGAACGCGATCCACCACCAAACCCAGCACCACACCTTCGGCATCGACCACGATGATGCGCTGATCTTCCTGGATGTTCTGAGCAATCTGCTCTTCGAAACGCAGCAACGCGGCCACCGTTTCGCGCGCCGCGCCCAGCGCCTCGTGGCCGCTAGCGAGCGCCGCTTCCGCATCGCCCCGCTCGGCGTGTTTCAGCCGCGTTTGCAACTGCTTGAGCGCTTTTTCATTCAACCCGCGCGCCCGGGCGAGCGCCTCCATTAAAGTCTGGCTGGAGCTGTTGGTCTCCGCCAGCCACTTGCGCAGCCGCTCGGCCGCGGCGCTATCCACTTTGGCGTGGGCATCGCCCGCAAATGCTTTCTCGGTAAGCATGATCCAGCGCTCGTATTCTTCGCGCAGGGGCCGGCAAAAATCGGCGAATTCTTCGGCCAGCGAGCGTTGTTGCAACATACGCCGCAAATCGATCACCGGCAGAATCTGGCCGCGCACCGTCAACACACCCAACACGTAGTCCGGCACATCGGGCACCTGATTCGGTGTTGACACACGCAAGATCTCGCGTACATGCTCCATGGGGAAAGCGAATTCCTCTTTGGCGATGCGGAAGGTGACCAATTTTTGGACCTGGTCATCTACTTTCGTGGCGCTGGCCGCGCTCTCCCCGTGAGCTTTTTCCAGTCCCACGGCTTCGGCGGCAGTTGCTACCCGTTTGGCGACGCCGATTTCGCAGACCTGCGCGGCGTTCAACGCCATGACAATGCGCTGCCCTTTATCGAGCTTCACCAGCCCTTCCAGATAATTGGCGGTGCTGCCGTGAATTGCCGCCGGCGGCGGCTCGATGTCCCTCTTCAACACGCGCGTCACCTGCTTGACGCGATCCACCCGCAAGCCAGTTTTCACGCCGTTGATGTCCACCACCAACACGCGCGTGCGATCTGTATCGGGCGCCCGCTCCATGCCGAAGCGCGTGCGCATATCGATCACAGGCAGCACAACTCCCCGCAGATTGGCAATGCCATCCACGTAGGCGGGCGTGCGCGGCACTTTAGCCATTTGCGGCAGACGTATGATTTCCTGCACCGACATGATGTCGAAGCCAAATTCCTCGTCTTTTAGTAAGAACGTGACCAACTGGCTCTCGTCCTTCAGCCCTGCAGACTGCTGTAAAGTATCGGTTTCCATCAAATCTCCTAGCCGTTCTGCAATTCATCCGCTTGCGAGGCGATTTCTTCGATAGCCTGGGCAATTTCTTGCGCGGCCTTTGCCCCCTCCTCCGAGGCACCCGCCGCTTCGGTGGTAGCGCGCGCCGTTTCTTCGGCGGCGGCGGCGATTTGCGTGCTCGCCTTGCCGGCCTGCTCCAGGCCGGCGGCAGCCTCTACGGCCCCCTTGGCGATTTCTTTCATGTCGCTCACCAACGCATCAGACTCCATCGCGATGCGGTCTAGCTTGGCGCTCGAAACCTTGGCTTTTTCGGCTTCCGCGCGCGCCCGCATGCCGCCCTGTTCAATGTCCGTGGCAACCTTGGCAATTTGCCCTTGCACATTCTTCACCAGATCTTTAATGCGGTCGGCGTTTTCACTACTCTCATTGGCGAGCGAGCGAATGTCGTCAGCGACCACGGAGAAGCCCCGCCCATATTCCCCGG
>Ga0182012_10005543_pt1 | contig 13049 bp, 13 predicted proteins | sample 612S2SmetaG_FD_120486 | JGI IMG/M metagenome (GOLD analysis project Ga0182012, IMG submission 120486) | Permafrost microbial communities from Stordalen Mire, Sweden - 612S2S metaG | ecosystem: Environmental > Terrestrial > Soil > Wetlands > Permafrost | place: Sweden: Stordalen | collected...
CAGATAAAGTTTTATGTTTCGCCGGCGGGTGGCCCACATCTGAAACCTCCAAGTTGACGGTGCCCCATGTCTGCCTTCGGTTGGCAGACGTGGGTGATCACACCACAGGAAACTGCTGCATGCTCAGGTGGCCCTTTCAAGTATTCGGCTCATTCGAGTGGAGTCCAATCTCTCAACGAGTGTAGGCACCCTGCCGCGCGGCCTCAAGTGCAAACTCCACGACAACACAAAAACCTCCCGGATGGGAGGTTCGCTGACTCCCACGTCTGGCCAACAGTGGGCCAGACATGGGGCACCAGGCAGAAAGATTTTCATGCAGAAAGCAAAACGCCACGCATCGCGCGCGGCGTTTTCTTTTTGTGAGCCTGAGTGCAAGTTCCTATCCGCGCCACAGGTGGTAGAGCAGATAGTAGATGACGACGCCCGTCACCGAGACGTAGAGCCACAGCCAAAAAGTAATGGGAGCGATCTTGACGTGGCGCGCGTACTGTCCCTTCAGCCCGCGAGAGAGCGTCATCAGGATCAGCGGCACGATGACCACGGCCAGCAGCGTGTGGCTGGTCAGCAGCGTGAAGTACACCGGCCGCCGCCACCCCTGTCCGGCAAAGTGCAACACGCCGGCGTGCGCGTGGTAGTACAGGTAGCAGACCAGGAAGACCGCGCTGGTGCAGAAGGCGGCCAGCATGGTGCGGCGATGCGCGTCCCTGTTTTGCCGGGAAATCTGCCAGCGTCCGGCGACGAGCAGCACGGCCGCCGTGGCGTTGAGCGTGGCGTTCAGGGCGGGGAAGTAAGAGAGCGTTTGCGCCTGCATGAAGAATCCGTTTCCTTTTTAAGCTGCGGGCTTGGTGGTGCGGCGGTTGGCCACCACAAAAGCCAGTGAGAACATGACCACCGTAAAGATGACAAGCACAGAATAGCTGGTGGAGAGTGCGAACTCCTGCACGCCGCGCCCCGGGAAGAGCAATCCGCGCAAAGCATCCGTGCCGTAGGTCATCGGATTCAGCTTCATCAGGAATCCCATCCACGGCGCGGCCGAGGCCACGGGGAAGAGCGAGCCGGAGAGCAGCCACAGCGGAATCAGAAACAGGTTGATGATGGCGTGAAAGCCCGAGGTGGAGTCCATGGGCCAGGCGATGATGAACCCCAAGGCAGTCAGCGAGAACGATACGAGGAAGATGTCCAGCACCACGAGCACGGCTTGCGTGGCTCCCAAGTGAATGCCGAGAAACGGTGCCAGCACCAGAAAGAGCACGCCCTGTAACGTCGCCAGCGTTGTGCCACCCAGCACCTTGCCCAGCACAATCACCGAGCGGCTCACCGGCGCGACAAGCACGCTGAGCAGAAAGCCCTCGTTGCGGTCTTCGATCAGGCTCATCATGGCGAAGATCGAAGTGAAGAGCACGATCATCATCAGCGCGCCGGGAAAGAAGAACTGCATGTAGTTGGTGCCGCGGCCAGTGGCGGGATTGCGGAAGGAATCTCCGAAGCCTGCGCCGATGACCACCCAGAAGAGCAGCGGCGAGGCGACGACGCCGACCACGCGGCTCATGTTGCGATAGAAGCGCACCACCTCGCGCCGCCAAAGGCTGAGAGCGGGCATCGGACTGAAGCCTGGGGTGGCCATGGGCGCGGGATGATTCGTACGGACGGTTGCCATCGTTGCGGAATCCTCTTAGTGCTTTTTCTTCTTCGTTGTCGCGGCTTCGCGTTCTTCAATCGCCTGCGCGTCTTCGTTCCAAAAACGGTGGCCGGTGCGGCGGATGAAAACATCCTCCAGCGTCGGCTTGCTCACCGAAACGGCGTCAATCTCTCCGGGGAAAGCCTCAACCACGTCGGTGACAAAGCGGTGCCCGGCCTCGCGTTCCACTCTCACGCGGCCATCGTCCAGCACGGTTGCCGCAAGGCCGAAGCGCGCGGTGATCGCTTCCGCAAGTCTCTTCGGCTCGGGGGCGTCAAACAGAACCACGTCGCCGCCAATCTCGCTCTTAAGCTGCGCCGGAGTTCCGAGTCCAACAAGGTTGCCATGGCTCAGAATGGCCAGCCGGTCGCACTTTTCCGCCTCTTCCATCAGGTGAGTCGTCACAATCACCGTCACGCCTTCCTGGTCGCGCAGCAGCCGCAGATACTGCCATAAATCAATTCTCGCGCCGGGGTCCAGGCCCGTGGTCGGCTCATCCAGCAGCAACACCTGCGGACGATGCAACAGTCCCTTTGCCAGCTCCAGCCGGCGCTGCATCCCGCCGCTGAAGGTCTCTGCCCGTTCTTTTGCGCGGTCGCCCAGTGAGACGCGGCCCAGCATTTCTTTTACGCGCTCCAGCAGGGCGGCGCCCTTGATGCCGTAGAGGTGGCCGACGTGGATGAGGTTCTCCTCCGCCGTGAGCTTCACGTCAATGCTGCGCGACTGAAACACCACGCCAATCTGGCGGCGCACGCCATCAGGGTCAAGCGCGACGTCATGGCCCAGGATCAGCGCGCGGCCTTTGCTCGGCAGCATCAAGGTGGAGAGGATGCGGAAGAGCGTCGTCTTGCCGCTGCCATTCGGGCCCAGCAGGCCGAAGATCTCGGCGCGGTTCACATCAAAGCTGACGCCGTTCAGCGCCACGCGATCGCCATACTGGTGGTGGAGGCCTTCGATGCGGATCACTGCCGCGTCAGAGTCTGCGTTGGAGTGACTGGCGTTCGCGGTTTCAACAAGCGGGGTGGTCAAAGTGGTCCATCCTCGTGGGGATCAGAAAAAAATCAGGCCGCGCTGTTCAGCATCATCAACGCAAACAGCAGCGGCAGGTAGGTGACGGTGGCCTTCAGCAGGATGCGCGCCTGGGTGCGCGATTCGGGCGAACTGACCGGCAGCGCCTCACGCCAGATGCGCGTGCAGAAGTAGAAGAGTCCCAGGCCCAGCAGCGAAGCTCCCAGCAAGTACCCCAGTCCGGCCATGCCAAGCAGCGTGGGTGCCAGCGTCGTCGGCAGCAGCGCCGCGCCGTACATCAGAATCTGGCGGTTGGTGGAGCGGCCATCGCCTTCCACCACGGGCAACATGCGAATGCCCGCGCGAGCGTAGTCATCGCGATAAAGCAGCGCAATGGAATGAAAGTGCGGGAACTGCCAGAAGAAGACGATCGCGAACAGCACCAGCGCTTCGACCTCGAGATGTCCGCGCGCCGCAGTCCAACCCAGCACGCCGGGCATCGCCCCGGGAAAGGCGCCGACGAATGTGCAGAGCGGGCTGATCTTCTTCAGCGGCGTGTAGATCAGCAGATATGTGGCTGCCGTCGCCAGCGTCAGCCCCGCGGTCAGCAGGTTCATCCGCGTGGCCAGCAGTGCGGCTCCGCCAAAGGTGAACACGGCCCAGATGGTAAGCGCGTGGCCCAGCCGGAGCGAGCCCGTGACCATGGGACGTTGCGCGGTGCGGCGCATCAGCGCGTCGCTCTTGCGCTCCATGATCTCGTTCATACAGGCTGTGCCGGCCGATACCATGCCGATTCCGGCCAGCGCCCACAGCAGCGGCCATCCCATCACCGGCAGTCCTGACTTGTGGCGGCCAAAGTAATATCCGCACCAGGCCGTGACCACAACCAGCGTGGTGACCCTGATCTTGATGAGCTGCGCGTAGTCGCGCGCCAGTTGCATGGGGCGGGAGACGATGGCGGCAAGGGAGATGGCAGGAGCAGTGGCGGTGGTCATGCGTGGACCGTCTCCTCAACTTCGCTGGCTTCAACTTTGTTGGCCACGCCCTCGGAATGAAGCGCGGGCAGGGCGTGGCGATGAATCTGAATGGTGAGGATCAGAGTGGTGACCAGCACCAGGGCTCCGCAGGCGACGTGCGCCACTGTGCAGACGATCATGCTCACCAGCGGCGCCGGCGCGCCAGGGCTCCATATCACGCGGGTCACATAGCTGGCCAGGCCGAGTGAAATCTGCACCAGCAGCAGTGTGAGCAGAATGACCGCCGGGCGTGCCAGTTGCGGCGTCGCGCGATGGCGCTTGATGGTCAGCAAAGTGAGCGTGCTGACCAGGCAGAAGACAACCACGGCGCCCACGATGTGCGGCAGCAGGCGAATTCCGCTGTGGCGGAAGGCCGCGCCCATGATGAGCTGCATCCAGATGGCCGCCACCGTGAAGAGGGAAAGCGTGGTCAGCCGCGGCCGCGCCGATAGGCTCACAACCGCGTCGGGCTCCTGCACCCAGCTGCGGCTGGTAAAGAACGCAATGCTCACCATCAAACAGAAAAATGTCTGTCCCAGCGTGGCGTGTGCCGTGCTGATGGCCGGCGGCAGGTAAAACAACACGGTCAGTCCGCCCAGAATGCCCTGCGCGATGACCGTTCCCAGTGCGCTCCAACCCAGAATGCGCATCCAGCGGCGGCGGTCAACCTTCTGCGTAAACACGGCGACGCCGATGGTGAGCAGGCCAATGAACTCGGCCAGCATGCGGTGTCCATGTTCAAACTTCACACCGCCGGTCATGGGCGGCAGCCGGTAGAACGAGCCAAAACTGGTCGGCCAATCCGGCACGCTCAGCCCGGAGTCTGTGCTGGTGACCAGGGCGCCCGCCACAATCAGCAATAGGACACAGCCGGCCGCTACCACCGTGAAGCGATGGTGCAGGGCGTTGTATGGCGTGCTGTTCTGGACTGCGGTGCTCATGCGGTGCGTTGTCCCCTGGCGTGGCTAAGTGCGGCGGGATTTACCCACCACCCATTCTAGCAATCTCCCTATGCCTATTCAGATGATTCTGAAGGCGAAAACGATGCCGGAAAAGGGATGCGGAATCCCCAGCCGGAATCAGTTCGCATCTACGAGCCAGCGTCGGCGCAGCATTCGGTTCACCGGCTCGGTGAACGCACGCGCCACCAGCGCTCCCAGCAGCCCAGCCGCCAGCAACATCAGCAGGTTCGCCGCCGGAGACCAGCCCACGCTCAGCCGGCTGCGAACATAGAGCTGGATCCCCCAGTTCGCTACAAACATGTGCGTCAGGTAAACCTCGTAACTGTTGCGGCCAAACCAGCGCAAAGGCGCCAGAAGAAGGCTTCCGCGCCCGCGCAATTGGCTGGCCCACACCAACACCATTGCCGTGCCCAACGGCAGCGCGGAGTCATCCAGTTGCCAGCGGAAAAACCACGGCATCATCGTATAGATTCCCCAGCAGCGTATGGCCACCAGCACGAATAGCATCAGCGCCACGCCCGCAGCGGCCAGCCCCACAACCAGCCTCCGCCGAACAGCCAGCCACGGAGCGGCCATGGCGGCCAGGCAGCCGTAGGCGATGGCGTCCATGCGGCACAGGTAGCCATACTCGGCCCACAGGCCGCCCTCGTAGTGCGCGCGCAGAATCGGCCCCGCCACCACAAATCCGCAAAGTGCAATTGCGATATTGCGCGGCCGGCGCAGCAGCAGGCACAGCATTGGAAAGAAGAGATAGAACGCCTCTTCCACGGAGAGCGACCACAGCACGTCCCAGTTGGCCGGCAGGTAACCGACCGCGGCCTCCAGGTAATTCACGTGGAAGGTCAACCCGGCCAGCAACGCGCGGGGCAGGCTGGTCTGGTTTGCGTGGATGACGAAATCCTTCGCGCCCGCCATGTGCAGAACGCTGAGCGCCGCGAGCAGGGCCAACAGCAGGGGCAGAATGCGCGCCGCGCGCAGCGCATAAAACTGCCGCAGCCGCGGAGTGCCCAGGCCGCCCCAGCGGCGCATGGCCATTGTTGTGATCAGAAATCCCGAGATGGCGAAGAAGATGAGCACGCCATCGGGGCCGTTCCAGAAAACAACGCGCGCCAACGGCTTCGGCATCAGGCTGGCCCACGCGAGCTTCGGTCCCCGCAGGTGAAGGTTGACGTGGTGCAGCACCACCAGCACGATGCTGAGTCCGCGCAATGCGTCAATGGCATCCCAGCGGGATGCCATCGGCGACGATTCGGTTTTCGCTACTGCTTCACTCAAAACAGAAATCACCTAGACCGGGTTGGTTTCGCTGTCGGCCTGCGCTTTCCAGGCGTCGCCCTGCATGGCTTCAATCACGGCGTCGGCAAATTCGCCCGTGCTGGCCGTGCCGTTCATATCGCGCGTAATGTGCTTGCTCTCACGGTACACAGAATGCACGGCGTACTTCACCTGGTCGGCCGCCTGCTGTTCGCCCAGGTGGCGCAGCATCAGGATGCCGGAGCGCAGCACGGCCGTGGGATTGGCGATGCCTTTTCCGGCAATGTCCGGAGCCGAGCCGTGCACAGCCTCAAACACCGCGCACTCGGTTCCGATGTTCGCTCCCGGCACCAGTCCCAATCCGCCGACGAAAGCTGCGCACAAATCGCTGACAATGTCTCCGTAGAGATTTTCCAGCAGCAGCATGTCGTATTGGTAAGGGTTGGTGACCAACTGCATGCATGTGTTGTCCACAATGTGCTCGCCGTAGCCGATCTCGGGATATTCCTTGCTGATGTTGCGCGAGCAGCGGATGAACAGGCCGTCGGAGAGCTTCATGATGTTGGCCTTGTGGATGGCGTGAATCTTCTTGCGGCCGAACTTGCGGGCGTACTCAAAGGCCCAGCGGCTGATGCGCGTGCTCGCCTTCTCGGTGATGATCTTGATGCTCTCCACCACGCCGGGCACGACCTCGTGCTCAATGCCACTGTACAAGCCTTCGGTGTTTTCGCGGATGATGATCAGGTCCACGCCGGGGTAACGTGTCGGCACGCCAGGCAGGTTGCGGATGGGGCGGAAGTTGCAATACAGCTCAAACTGCTTGCGCAACTGCACGTTGATGCTGCTGAAGCCGCCGCCGATCGGAGTGGTCACCGGGCCCTTCAGGGCCACGCGGGTGCGCTCAATGCTCTCGGTCAAATCCTTTGGGATGTACTCGTGATATTTCGCGTAGGCGTCGGCGCCCGCGGCGTAGCTCTCCCACTCGAACTTGACGCCGGTGGCTTCCAGAATGCGAACGGCTGCGGCCGTAACTTCGGGACCGATTCCGTCCCCGGGGATCAACGTAACTTTATGGCTCATGCGAATCCAATCCTATACGTGCTGCTTCTCGCTCAGTGTCCGCTCTTGGCGGGCTTCCTTGTTTTATCGAACGAAGACTTATCCACAGAGGACTTGCCGCCACCGGACTTCTGCGCCGCGGCTTTCTGGGCCGCGGCCAGCGCGGCCTTGGCGGCATTGGCGTCCTTGGTGCGCAAAAGGTCCTGCAACTCGCTCATGAACTCGTGTACGTCCTTGAAGTCCAGGTAAACACTGGCAAAGCGCACGTAGGCGACCTTGTCCAGGTTGCGGAGGCGGTTCATGATCAGCTCACCCAGTTCGGCGGTGCGGCGCTCGCGCTCGGCGCTATCCACCACAAAACTTTCGGCATCGTTGACGATCTGCTCCAGCTGTCCGATGGGCACTGGCCGTTTCTCGCAGGCTCTCAGCAGGCCACTCAGCACCTTCTGCCGCTCGAACTTCTCCCGCCGGCCGTCTTTCTTCACGACCATGTAGGGAATCTCGTCAATGCGTTCGTAGGTGGTAAAGCGCTTCTCGCAGCGCAGGCACTCCCGGCGCCGGCGGATGCTCTCGCCTTCCTTGCTCTCGCGGGAGTCCACGACCTTGTCCTGCTCGAAATTGCAGAAAGGGCATCTCATTTTGCGTAACCCAGTCCTTCAGTCGCCAGCAACGCGCAAGTCTTTCCTTCGGAACCATTCATTGTAGCAGCGCACTGGCGGCGCGGGCGTTGTCTAGGCAGAGGCCGGTCCGTCGCCCTCGATTGCCTCTTCCTGCTGGCTGCTCTCTTCGTTCAACTGCGTCAGGCTCACCTTCTCGAAGCGCGCCATGATGATTCCCGCCGGAATGACCGACATGAAGGTGACCAGCCACAGCATCATGCCGCAGCTTACCGCCAGCTCGCGAGTAATGTTGTACGGTTCCTGCCGGAAGAGGCTGGAACCGAGCACGCCGATGACCGCCAGTTGCGAGCCGCCTACTCCGCCGGGCAACTGCACGGCCGAACCCAGCATGCTGGAGCCCATCACCAGAAGCACGTCTTCCAGCTTCATGGTGTTCATTCGCGCCACGTGCGTCACGCCCGGCGCATCGTCCGGCATAGTAACCGCCACCTGCGGATAGGAGTGCAGCACGGCAATGTAGGCCCCGGCGATCATCAGCCACATCAGCAGACTGACGGCGACGATCTGCACAAAACTCTTCGTATCATGAATGGTGTTGAAACCCTCTTTGAAGGCCACCAGCCGGGCGCGAACCACCTGCGCGGCCTTGCCACTGGCGCGCTTCAGCAGCCAGAAGAGCACGGCCACCACCACGAACGCGGCTACAACCAGCGGCAGCTTGTGGCTGGCCGTGCGCACCACGGCGTGCAGTCCGTTATGCAAGGCCAGCACCAGCACGCGGGCCAGCGTGCCGCCCTTCAACAGCAGGAAGGTCACCATTAGTACCATCACCGCGCCCAGGTCGAATACGCGCTCCACGGTCCACACCGCCAACTGCGAGGTGAAGGTCAGCTTCAGCTTGCGGGCGATCAGGTAGGGCCGGGCGAACTCTCCCGCGCGGCCAAACAGTCCAAGCGCGCTAAAGCCCACCACCTGCGGAGCGATCAACTTGCGAAAGCTGGTGGGCGCCGTCGGCCGCAAAAAGATGGCCCAGCGTACCGCGCGCAGAATGTATCCGAAGTAGATGAGTCCGACGCCCGCCGCAATGTGCCACAGGCTGACGCCGCCCGTGTAATGCCGGAAGAGTGCCCAGTCAAAGCGCTGCCAACTGCGAAACTGAAAATAGACCAGCGTGGCCAATATGGCGGTGATGACGGCGAGAGAAAGTATCTGCTTCTTCTTCATGACTTAGGCGGGCAGCGCCGGATGACTCCGTTTGCGACAGGGTGCGGCAATCGCCATCGGGAAGGCACAGACCATCGCATGGCCCTGATTCGGGCTGCACGCAAATAACTGGCCAGTGTCCCTTTTGGATGCCACTTTCATTCTAAATGGGCGGGGTCGCCTAGCCAAACAGAAGATCCAAATAGAAGCGGCGACCAGGTGTGGCCAGGCCGCAATCTGCAGGAAAAATGAGAGCCTTCTGTGGGAGGGAATTGCGGAGAGGAAAACTTTAGTTGGCGGCCGATGCCGTGAGCTTGGCCGTGTCGGCCTTGCTCGGGGCCTGCGTGTTCTTGCCGGTCGCCGTGGACTTCGCCGCCTGCTTCGCGACCCCGCTGGCCGCCGCACCTTTGCTGCGGTTGTAGTCATGCACCACGCGGCGCACATACTGCTGAGTCTCCCGGTAGGGCGGCACGCCGTGGTAGCGCTCAACCGCCTGCGGACCGGCGTTGTAGGCAGCCAGGGCCAGAATGGCGTCTCCGTGGTAGCGCTCCAGCAGCGTGCGCAGGTATTCGGCGCCGCCGTGGACGTTCTGTTCCGCGCTGAAGCTGTCTTTTACGCCAAGCTGCTCTGCCGTGGCGGGCATCAACTGCATCAGGCCGCGCGCTCCGGTCCGGCTTATGGCCTTCGGGTTGCCGCCGCTCTCCTGGCGAATCACCGAGCGGATAAAGTCGGCGTCCACGCCATGCAGATCGCTGGCCTCGGCCACAATCTGCCGTGTGTCTTTCTGTGGGGCAGTCGCATTGCCGGAATTCGCCGCCTGTCCGCCGGCCGCAACCACGTCGGCCTCCCAGTGGTAGCCCGTGATCTCCGTGGCGGCAACGTCCACAAAGGTCGTGCGCTGCTCATCCAGATAAAGCCGCATCTGTCCGTCGCGCAGCTCACGCGCGTGGTGAGGAATGGTGAAACCGTTGCGCAGCTCGGCCACGTCGCCGGCAAATGCCGGAGCGACGAGCAGCAGAGCCACCATCGCCAATCTGCGCAACACGGTCATTCCATCTCCTCAAGCACGGCGTCAATCGCCATGGCTACGCCGTTTTCGTTATTGGCCAGCGTGGTGTTGTAGCCGCGATCACGCAACTCCTCGGTGGCATTCCCCATGATGTACGAATGTCCGGCAAATTCCAACATCTCAATGTCGTTGTAGTTATCACCAATGGCCATAACCTGGCTGGCCGGAATCCCACGCGCTTCGGCCCAACGCTGCAAGGCGGCCCCTTTTGTGCAGCCGGAGTTGAGAATATCCAGCATGCACAGGTCGCGCTCCTGGTATTCGGTCTTCAGTGCGGTAATGCGGGTCAGCAACTTTCGATTGGCCTTCAGGTGCTTCTGCGCCACGGCCATGCGCGCAATGGTGCCGCAGAACATGGCCTGGATGGGATCGCGCGTCAGGCCTTCTTCAATGGGCTGCACAAAGCGCAGGTATGGCCGATTTTTCTCCAACCAACGCTGGATGCTCTCGTTCAGCTCGTCCAGAGTCTCCAGCAGAAGGCAACCTTCGGCGTCGCCGTCAAGCGTGACCACCAGGTTCCTTCGGAAGTCCGACATATGCGCCACCAGTTCGAGCGCGGCCGCGAGCGGCAGAGGGTCCGAGTGAAACAGTTCGCCGGTGCTGGTGCGGGTCACAGCGCCGTTGCTGCTGATGAGCGCCACGTCGAAGCCCAGGGCCCGCGCCACGGGCAGGGCGAAGGTGTGGCGGCGTCCGGTGGCCAGCACAATCTCCAGCCCAAGCGAGTTCGCTCGCCGCAAAGTGGCAAGGTTGCGCTCGCTGACCTGGAAGTTGGAATCCAGCAGCGTACCGTCAATGTCAATGGCAATCAGGCGAACCTGGGGCATTGATCCTATTTTACAACGTCCGCCCTGCCCAACGGATGCTAGGATTTCTCCATGATCCTTTCGCGCTTCTTTTCATGGGGAATACTGGGCTTTGCCCTCATAGCGATGGCCGTGGTGCACTACATTCGGCGCCGTCCCAACGGCTATTGGATATACCTTATTCTCTTCCTCGGACCTCCCGGCGCGGCCATTTACCTGGCTGTCGAGGCCTTGCCCGAGCTCTTCGATCCAGGTGCCTTCCGCTTTCTCGACCGCAATCGCCGCATCCGCGAGGTGGAAAACGACCTGCGCCAGAACCCTTCCGCCGGAAACTACGAGGAGCTGGGCCTGTTGCGTCTGGACAAGAACGACTGGGCCGGCGCGAAGATCTGCTTCGACCACGCCCTCTCGCAGCGTACCGACTCGATGGACCCTTTTTACCGCCGCGCCATCGCCGAAGTCGGCCTCGGGGATTTCGCTTCCGCGCAAAAGGATTTGGAACGCGTTGTCAGCGCCGACGCCAATTACGACTTCCAGCGTGCGGCCGGACTGCTGGCTTACGCCGACGGCAAGACCGGCAACCCGGAGCGCGCCGCCAAGCTCTTCGAGCAGGTCCTGCGCACATCCACCCTCACGGAGACGCAACTGCATTATGCGCAGTTCCTCGCCGACCAGGGCCGCCGAGACGAGGCGCGCGAGTGGGCACAGCGCATCCGCGACAAGCGCCGCGGCATGCCTGGCTTCCAGCGCCGCCGCGAACGCAAACTCTTTTGGCAGCTTGCCGCCTTGCAGCGCAAGCTGTAAGCGCGACGGCTCTCCCGGACGAAAGGCTTCCGCTGTATCATCATCTGCATACGCCATGACCGAGCGCCTCTACCACCAGAATTCGTTTCTTTATAACTTCACCTCCCGCGTGCTGGGCGTGCGGGAGGTTGCGGGCCGCAAGGCCATCGAACTCGATCGCACCGCCTTTTATCCCACCAGCGGCGGCCAGCGCCATGACACCGGCTGGCTGGAACTGACCGACGCCGACGGCCACCCGCTGCCCAACCTGCCGAAGCTTCGCGTGGAAGACGTGCTGGAAGACGAGGCCACCAACGTCATCCTCCATGTCGTTGACGCGCTCCCCGTGCTCCCCGGCGAGCCCTTTGCCCGCGGCTTTGTGGATGTCGAGCTCCGCCAGGAGCACATGCAGCAGCATTCCGGACAGCACGTGCTTTCGGCCATTCTGCTGCGCCTCTTCAATTCGCCCACCGTCAGCTTCCATATGGGCGAGGAGACCTGCACCATTGATCTCGACGTGGCCGCGCTCTCGCCCGCGCAGCTTGAACAGGCCGAGCTGCAAGCCAACCGCGCGGTCTGGGAGGATCGCCAGGTTCTGAGCCATGAGGTGACTCCAGCGCAGGCCGTTGCCGCCGGAGTGCGCAAGCTTCCGGAGGGCGACTTTGCCTCGCTGCGCCTGGTGGAAGTTCGCGGCGTGGACCTCTGCGCCTGCTGCGGCACTCACGTCAAAACCACCGGTCAGATCGGCCACATCCAGTTGCGCAAGGTGGAGAAGATCAAGCAAGGCCTGCGCGTGGAGTTCGTCTGCGGTTCTCGCGCCCTGCGCCTTGCCCGCAAGGACTACACTGTGCTCACCGAGGCCGCCGCGCTCTACTCCTCGCACATCTGGGAAGTCCCCGCGCAAACCGCAAAGCTGCTGGAGTCGAATCGCGCCGGCGGCAAGCAGCAGCAAAAGCTGTTGGAAGAGATCGCCGAACTCGCCGCGCAGCAGGCCATCGCCCGCACGCCGGAAGTGAACGGCCTCCGCGTGGTCTCGGAATTTCTTCCTGCGCGCGATTTGAACTACGCCAAGCTCTACGCACAAAAACTCGTTGCCGCAGGTGGAGAGGTCATTGCCCTCATCGGTGCCGGGCTTGGCTCGCCCGCACTCGTCTTTGCCGCCACCAAAGCTTCGGGCTTTGATGCCGGAGCTGCATTGAAATCCGCCGTAACCTCCGCCAGTGGCCGCGGCGGTGGCAACCGCGAAATGGCGCAGGGTGGAGTTCCCGACGCCACTGCCATTCCCGCGCTGCTCGAACTCGCGGCCCAATCCGCACGCCAGGCGAAACAGCCGTGATTCCCCAGCCCCTCATCCTCATCACCCTGCTCATCCAGCTTGGAGTCTCGGCTGCGGTCAGCAGTGTGCTGGCGCGCTCGCGCCGCTTCCGCGTGCTGCTCTTTCATGAGGATCGCGACATCTGGGAAAAGTTGGAGATGGTGCTCTTCATCGGCGGCCCATTCATGCTGGGTGTGCTGGTGCGCGCCACGGTGAAAAACTTTCTCGCCGCCGATGTCAGCTTCGAGGCGGCGATTCTTCTCGGCGTCATCGCCGGCC
>Ga0182012_10005545_pt1 | contig 13048 bp, 9 predicted proteins | sample 612S2SmetaG_FD_120486 | JGI IMG/M metagenome (GOLD analysis project Ga0182012, IMG submission 120486) | Permafrost microbial communities from Stordalen Mire, Sweden - 612S2S metaG | ecosystem: Environmental > Terrestrial > Soil > Wetlands > Permafrost | place: Sweden: Stordalen | collected...
GGCCGAAGCGACCCCGAGCGGGTTCCCGACCTGCTCGCCGCGCACCGGCACGCGATGGAGCACTGATGCCGGTCGCCCTGATCACGGGCGCCGCGCGCGGCATCGGCGCGGCCATCGCGTCGAAATTACACGCCCAAGGCTGGACCGTCGTCGTCGCCGACCGAGACGCCGCGCCGATCGGTCGCTCGGTCGTCTGCGATGTGTCGGACGAAGCCGCTGTCGGCACGCTGATCGACGGCATCCGCACCACCGAAACCCGCCTCGACGCGCTGGTCTGCAACGCCGGCTTCGGCATCACCAAACCCATCGCGGACCTGTCGCTCGCGGAGTGGTCGTCAGTCCTCGCCACCAACCTGACCAGCATCTTTCTGCTGGCCCGCGCCGCCTCCCCCCTGTTGCGCGCGGTCAACGGGTCGATCCTCACCATCGCCTCCACCCGCGCGCACATGTCGGAGCCGAATACCGAGGCTTACGCGGCCTCCAAAGGCGGCATCGTCGCGCTGACCCACGCGCTGGCCATCAGCCTCGGTCCCGCCGTGCGGGTGAACTGCATCAGTCCCGGCTGGATCCGCACCAAAGGCCCCCAACCGTCCACGGAGGAACACGCCTTCCATCCCGCCGGCCGCGTCGGCACACCGGAGGACATCGCCGCGTTGGCCGCGTTCCTGCTTGGTCCCGACAGCCGCTTCATCACCGGCGCGGAGTTCATCGTCGATGGCGGGGTCACCCGCAAAATGATCTATCCCGATTGAGGCGTTTCACCGCCGCGCATCTCGGCGCCCTGCTGACGGCGCTGTCCATGCTGCTGTTCGCCGTGATGGACGCGACCAGCAAAATCCTGGTGCGCGATTATCCGGTCAGCGAAGCGTTGTGGATCCGTTACATGATCTTCACGCTGTTCACTCTCGCTCTGGCGTGGCCGCACGGCATTCGCCGCGTCGCCCATTCCGCGAAACCCTGGCTGCAGGCCACGCGCGCCTTGCTGTCGGTGTTCGAGAGCGCGTGCTTCGTCATCGCCTTCCGCTATTTGCCGCTGGCCGACACCCATGCCGTGGCGGCCTCCTCGCCGCTGATGGTGGTCGCGTTGTCGGCGCCGGTGCTGGGAGAACGGATCGGCCTGCATCGCTGGTTGTCCGTGCTGGCCGCCTTCGCCGGCGTTTTGCTGATCATCCGGCCCGGCTTCGGCCATCTCTCCTGGCCATTGTTCATCCCGCTTCTGGGTGCGCTGCTGTGGGCCGTCTACCAGATCATGGTGCGCTTCCTGGCGCGCGACGACCGCCCGGAAACCACCTTGCTGTGGTCGGCCGGTGTCGGCCTGATCGCGATTTCCCTCGTCGCGCCCTGGGAGTTCCGCGCTCCCGACGCCCTCGGCTGGACATTGCTGACCGCCGTCGGCGTACTGGGCAGCCTGGCGCATTACGCCTTGATCCACGCGCTGGATTTCGCCGAGGCCGGCGCTGTGCAGCCCTATGCTTATACGCTGCTGGTGTGGGCCGCGCTTCTGGGCTGGCTGGTGTTCGGCGACGTGCCCGGTCTCTGGACCATTCTGGGCGCTTGCATTGTCGTGCTAAGCGGCCTCTACGCATGGGCCAGAGCGGGGAGCGCCTGAGGATTAGCCGAAAAGCATGACTTATACCAGCCGGCGAAGACAATGACGCATGAGGGATCGCCGTCACGCTCGGGCTCGACCCGAGCATCGCCCGCCGCCACGCCACGGCTCTCCTGGTCGAGTACAACGCCTGAGGCAACTGATCCTCGGGTCGAGCCCGAGGATGACGAAAGCAGGAGAGTCAACGTCAACGCCGGCCGGTATTACCCGTATCGTCATCCTCGGGCCGTATCGTCATCCTTGGGTCGTATCGCCATCCTTGCCCGTATCGTCATCCTCGGGCTCGACCCGAGGATCAGCCTGCACAGAGATCGTGCCCTCCTCTGAGAGCACGAGGCCTGCGTCACGAGATGCCGGGGCCAGGCCCCGGCATGACGGATGTGTGGCCAGTTGGTAGTACAGCATGATCGGTTCAACCTGGATCGACCGTGCCGCAAGAACAGGAAAAGGATCTGACGATGCCGGATGAACCCGAGCTCCTGTTCGAGCCGTTCCCCTCCGACGATCTGCGCCGCTTCATCGAGGACAACGTCGCGACCTTCACCATGGCGATGACCGGAGCGCTGGATTACCAGCCCGTCGGCTATTTCCTGCGGCAGGAGCGCGGCGAGTGGGTTGGCGGTTGCATGGGCTACGTTTGGGCGAATTACCTGCACGTGCAGTGGCTGTGGGTCGCGGGATCGTTGCGCGGCCGCGGACAGGGCACGCGGCTGTTGCGCGCGGCCGAAACGATGGCGGCCGACAATGGCGCGGCCTATGCGACGCTGGACACGTTCAATCCGTCGGCGAAAGCATTCTATCAGCGGCAAGGCTACGCGGTGTTCGGGACCTTGCCGCACTACCCGCCCGGCTACAGCAAGTATTTCCTTACGAAGAAACTCGCGCCGACAGGTGATCTTCGAGGGCGGTGACTTCATCTGGCGCGAACCGCAACCCGAGCTTGGTTCTGCGCCACAGGATATCGCGCGCGGTGCGGGCCCATTCGGTCTGAACCAGCCAATCGACCTCCCGCTCCGACAGATCAGCGCCGAACACCTTGCCGAGCGAACGCGCGTCCCCCAGCATTTCCGCCGCGCGCGTGCCATAAGCGCGGGTCAGCCGGGTCGCGGTCGGCTCCGTCAGAAACGGATAGCGGCGGAGCAGTTCGGCCCGCAGGTCCGTGAACCCGTCCCACGGAAAATCGCCGCCAGGCAGCGACGCGCCCGCGGTCCAGGCCGGTTTCATGCCGGGAAACAGCGGCGCCAGACGATCCATCGCCGCCTCCGCCAGGCGCCGGAAGGTCGTGATCTTGCCGCCGAACACGCTCAGCACGGGCGGCGTGCCGGTCAGTTCCAGCACGTAATCGCGCGTGGTTTCCTGCGCCTTGGAGGAGCCGTCGTCGCGCAACGGCCTGACCCCCGCGTAACTCCAGACCACGTCGGCGGGCGTGACGGGATGACGGAACCATTCGCTGACGGCGTTGCACAAATAGACAATTTCGCCGTCCGAGATCGTGACGTTGCCCGGATCGCCGTCGAAGTCCTCATCCGTGGTGCCGATGAGAGTAAAATCGTTCTGATAGGGAATCGCGAAACAAATCCGACCGTCGGGGTTTTGCAGGATGTAGCAACGGTCGTGCGCGAACAGCCGCTTCACCACGATGTGGCTGCCTTTGACCATGCGAATGCGCGAGGGCTCGTTATGACCGGCGACGTCGGACAGCACGCGCGAGACGTAGGGACCCGCGGCGTTGACCAGCACGCGCGCCTGTTCCTCCACGCCGTCTGACAAACGCAGCGTCCAGTTTCCGTTTTCGGGGCGCGCCGATTCGCATTTCGTCCGCGGGCGGATGTCGGCGCCCCGGTCGGCGGCGTCCCTCACAGTCAACACCACGAGGCGCGCGTCGTCAGCCCAGCAGTCGGAGTATTCGAAGGCTTTGTGGAGGTCCGGCTGAAGGGGCGCGCCGGCGGGGTCGGCATTCAGGTCCAGCACCCGCGTGGGCGGCAGCAGGTGACGGCCCCCGATATGGTCGTAGAGGAACAAGCCCGCGCGCAGCATCCACCACGGCCTTCCGCCCGAGCGATAAGGCAGCACGAAGCGCAGTGGCCAGATGATGTGCGGCGCGGCCCGCAGCAGCACCTCCCGTTCGGTCAGGGATTCCCGGACCAGGCGGAACTGGTAAAATTCGAGGTAGCGCAGTCCGCCGTGGATCAGTTTGGTGGAGGCCGACGACGTGCCGCCCGCGAGGTCTCCTTGCTCCACCAGCAGCACCGACAGACCGCGCCCGGCGGCGTCTCGCGCGATGCCGGCGCCGTTGATCCCGCCGCCGATGACCGCGAGGTCGAAGATGCCGTTGGTGCCATTGGCTTTGGGCGGAGACGTCATGGCGTCTGTCTCGTTATCCCCGGTCCGGGCCCCATGGGCGGTGAGATCGTGTCACTGACGGAGTGGCACCACGCATCAATCGTCATGGTCCGGCTCGACCGGACCATCGCCCGCCCCAAACTCACTCTCACCGTTGTGATCGTGCGGATGGTCCGGTCGAGCCGGACCATGACGAGGGAGGGAGGGTGCCAAACCATGACGGGGATAAGCCGTGCCACGGCATCTGGGCCAACTTCGGCCAGCACAGACGACTTACTTCGTATCGTCGGGCGACTCGATCACGGTGCCGGTATACGGCTCCACGTAAACCAGGTGATCGTGCACCACCGTCACACCGGGAACATTCTCCGCGATCACGCAGATCGCGCGGCGTTCGTCCGGGTTGGTGATCGTCCCCCAGACATCCACTACACCGCTCGCCACGGTCACGTTCAACGTCGTCATCGGCGCCCAGGACGCGCCCTCCAAAGTGGCGAGGATCGACGCCCGGATGGTCCGGTCGTCCTCCGGTGCTGTCGGCGGCAGCTTTTCCCGCTCCCGGCTCAACAATGCCCGCAGCAGGTCGGAGCGCGCGACCACGCCGACCATATGGCCATTTTCCTGCACGGCAACCCGCTTGATGCGCTGCTTTTCCATGATCTCGACGACTTCCTCCAGCGACGTGCCGGAGCCGACACAGGTCACTTCCGGCGTCATCACGTCGCTGACCTTACGGCCATGCGTGCGGGTGAAATCCAGCGCCTGTTTGCCGGGCGAGACCAGCACGCGCAACCACCAGGGGCGATGCCGCTCGGTGCCGATCTCGTCGCGGCGCAGCAGGTCGCCCTCGGTCACCACGCCGCACAGCGTGCCTTTCGCATCGACCACGAACAGACCCGAAATCCCGTGCCGCAGCATCAGGTTGGCCGCGTGTTCCACGGTCTCCTCAGGTGCCACCGACAGCACCTTGCGGGTCATGACATCGGAAACGATCATCGCAATTCTCCTCAGGCCGACGCGAACTTCGCGAGCAGGCGTACATGGGACCTGATCCCGTGGTGGAAGCAGCGCTGCTCGAACTTCTCGTTCGGGCTGTGGATCTGGTCGTCGTCCAGCCCGAAGCCCATCAGCAGCGTATCGATCCCCAGGACCTTCTTCAGCGACACCACGACGGGGATCGACCCGCCGCAGCCGATCAGCATCGCCGGCTTGCCGTATTCCTCGCCCAACGCCGTTTGCGCCGCGCGCACCCAGGACGAGTCGGTGTTGACCTCGACGCCGGGGGAGCCGTGTCCGCCCTCGTATTCCGCGGTGGCGCCGGCCGGCAGGCGTTCAGCCACGAATTGCTTGAACTGTTCAACGACCTCGGCCGGGTCCTGGCCGGGCACCAGCCGGAACGTGATCTTCGCGTGCGCCTCGGCCGCGATCACCGTCTTGGCGCCCTGGCCGGTGTAGCCGCCCCAGATCCCGTTGATATCGGCGGTCGGCCGCGCCCATAGCCGTTCCAGCGCGGAGTAGCCTTTCTCGCCGGCCGGCACCGTCAGCCCAATGTCGCCGAGGAACGTTGCTTCGCTGAACCCGAGCGAATCCCATTGCGCCCGCTGCGCGTTGCTGACCGGCTTCACCTTGTCATAGAATCCGGGCAACTGGATGCGCCCGTTCTCGTCCTGCAGATCGCCGACGATGCGGGTAATCGCGTTGATCGGGTTCAGCGCCGACCCGCCGTACAGCCCCGAGTGCAGGTCGCGCTTCGCCGCCTTCACGGTCAGTTGCACATAGGTCATGCCGCGCAGGCTGGTGGTCAGCGCCGGCGTGTCGATGTCCCACATATTGCTGTCGCTGATCAGCGCGACGTCGGATTTCAGCTCGGCCTTGTTGGCGACCAGAAAGGGTTCGAGGTTGCGCGAACCCACCTCTTCCTCACCCTCGATCAGCACGGTCAGTTTCGCCGGGATGCCGCCGCCGGCGTCGTGCCAGGCGCGCAAAGCCTCCAGGAACATCGTCGTCTGGCCTTTGTCGTCCACCGCGCCGCGGGCGACGAAACGCTTGCCGCGCGGACCATCGACCAGTTGCGGATCGAACGGCGGACTTGACCAGAGTTCCAGCGGCTCCGGCGGCTGCACGTCGTAATGGCCATAGAACAGCACGTGCGGGCCTTTGTAATCGGCCGGCCCGTCGAAATGCCCGAGCACCACCGGATGGCCGGCGGTCGGCCGGATTTCCGTCCGAAAACCGAGGGCGACCAGGCGGTCGCGGACCCATTCGGCCGCCTGGAGGCAATCTTCCTTATGCGCGTCCTGCGCGCTGATCGAGGGAATACGCAGCAACGAAAACAGCGTTTCCCGGGAGCGGTCCAGGTGCGCATCCGCATGACGCAGCACGGCATCGACGGTTTCGGGCGCGAGGGCAGGCATCACGATGTCTCCGGTAACGGCGATCTGAGGCCTCCACAATGACGCAAACAGGCTCACCGCACCACATGCGGCCAGGCGGGCGGGCACGCATTGATCAGGATCATGCGCGGCGGATGGCATACGCGGGCGGAAAATTGCGCGTAATATTATTTCGTGACTCAGGCCTTGCGAATTTTTCGACGTGGCGCGGCACACTGGAAAACCAACTGGAAACGCGCCACGTTGCAGTCAATCAAGGGAGTAGCTCCATGGACATGGTCCTCGACCGAAGCGCCATCACGCTGGCCTCGCGCTTTGTCGACCGCGACCAACCGGTGCTGCTGACCGGCATCCAGGCGCTGCTGCGCCTGCTGCTGGAGCAAAAGCGTCTGGACCAGGAAGCCGGCCTGCACACCGCCGGCTTTGTTTCCGGCTACCGCGGTTCCCCGCTCGGCGGCCTGGACCGGGAGCTTTGGGCACAAAAGAAGCTCATGGCCGCGCACGACATCCGCTTCGAGCCCGGCGTCAACGAAGACCTCGCCGCCACCATGATCCTGGGCACCCAGGAACTCGACGCGTTTCCGGGCAAGAAGTTCGATGGCGTGTTCGGCATGTGGTACGGCAAAGGGCCGGGCGTCGATCGGTCGGGCGACGCGTTCCACTGCGCCAACATGGCAGGCACGCACCCGCATGGCGGCGTGCTGGCGATCTCCGGCGACGACCACGGCGCGCATTCGTCCACCTATCCACACCAGACCGAGTATGTGTTCCAAAACGTGTTCATGCCAGTGCTGAACCCGGCCTCGATCCAGGACGTGCTCGATCTCGGCCTGGCCGGCTACGCGCTGTCGCGCTACTCGGGCCTCTGGGTGGCGATGAAAACCACCGCCGAAACGATGGAGCAGGCCGCGACCGCCATCGTCCACTCCGGCGCCCGTTTCGTGGTGCCGGATTTCGTTGTGCCATCGCACGGGTTGAACGTCGATCATTCGTTGCGCTTCCCGGCCGAGCGCGCCGAACTCGAGCGCCGCATGATCGACGAACGCCTGCCAGCCGCCCTCGCCTGGGCGCGCGCCAACCGGCTGGATAGGTTGATCAGCGGGACCGCCGACGCTCCGATCGGACTGATTACCGTCGGCAAGGCGCACGAGGATACGCTGCACGCGCTGAAGCGGATGGGTCTCGATCGGCATCCGCAACTCGCGATTTACAAAATCGGCATGACGTGGCCGCTGGAGACCGAGGGTCTTCGAGATTTCGCCCGCGGCAAACGTTTCATCCTCGTTATTGAAGAAAAGCGCGGCTTCGTGGAATCGCAAATCCGCGACGCGCTGTATCACTTGCCCGCCGATGAGCGGCCCGAAATCAGCGGCAAAACCACGCCGCGCGGGGAGCCGTTGCTGTCGCCGTTGATGGAATTGTCGCCGGAAACGGTCGCCGCCGGCATGACCCGATTTCTGAGCGGCGCCGGAATGAATCTGCCCGATCTTCCATCGCCTCCCGTGGTGTCGCGGCCCGCGTCGCTGCTGAAACGCGTCCCGGCGTTTTGCGCCGGCTGTCCGCACGCCACATCGACCAAATTGCCCGACGGCAGCTTCGCCAGTGCCGGCATCGGCTGCCACTTCATGGCGTTGGACGATGGCGATCAGACGCGCACCTTCACCCACATGGGCGGCGAGGGCGCGCCATTCGTCGGCTTGTCTTCCTTCACCGATATGAAGCACATGTTCGCCAATATCGGTGATGGAACGTATCAACATTCCGGGATCCTGGCGATCCGTCAGGCCGCCGCCGCCGGAACGCGCATGACGTATAAGCTGCTGTTCAACGACGCCGTCGCGATGACCGGCGGCCAGCCGGCCGAGGGTGGACCGACGGTGCCGATGCTCGCCGCCCAGATCGCCGCCGAGGGCATCAAACGCATCGCCATCGTCGCCGACGAGGCGGACCGGCTGCCGCCGAAATCGGCGCTCCCTCCTGGAGTCACCACGCATATTCGCGCCGACCTGGACGCGGTCCAGCGGTCGCTGCGCGATTACGAAGGTCCGTCCGTGCTGATCTACGATCAGGTGTGCGCCACCGAGAAACGTCGCCGCCGCAAGCGCGGCTCGATGGCGCAGGCGGCGAAGCACGTGATGATCAACGAAGCAGTGTGCGAGAATTGCGGCGATTGCTCAACGCAATCCGGTTGTATCGCGATCGAACCGGTGGAAACGCCGCTTGGCCGTAAGCGCCGCATCAATCAAAGCGCCTGCAACGTCGATCTGTCCTGCCTGAAAGGTTTTTGCCCCAGTTTCGTGACGTTGCCCGGTCCGCCCGTCGCGCCGGCCGCCGATACGAGTTGGGAGACCCGAGAAGCCGCGTTGGGCGCGGGATTGCCAACGCCGTTGGTGCCCTCGCCGGAGGTGTGGCGCGGACTGTTCGCGGGTATTGGCGGGGGCGGCATCGTCACCGCGGGCGCGATCCTGGCGATGGCGGCGCATCTTGAAGGCCGCCACGTGAAGACGTTGGATTTCACGGGCCTCGCGCAAAAGAACGGCGCCGTTGTCGCGCACGTGCAAATCGCGTCCGATCCGGAAGTGCTGGACGTGGTGCGCATCCCGCCTGGCACCGCGAATGTGATGCTCGCCGCTGACATCGCCGTCGGCTGCTCGCCCGGCGTGCTGGAACGGAACGCGAGTGACGCTGTCGTGATCGGCAATCTGGATCTGGCGGCGACGGCGGAGTTCAAACGCGACTCGCTGCTGTCGATCGATGCGCTGTTGCATCGTCGGACGATCGAGAAAGTGACCGACGCGAACAAGTCCGTCTGGCTGCACGGTGTTCTGCTGGCGGAGCGGTTGTTCGGCAACAGTCAGGCGATGAACACGCTGCTGTTGGGTGTGGCTTGGCAGCGCGGTCTGATACCGGTCGGTGAGGCTGCGATCCTGCGCGCCATTGAGTTGAACGGCGCGGCGGTGGCGTTGAACAAACGCGCTTTCCTGTGGGGCCGCATCCTGGCCGAAAAGCCGGAACTGGCCGCGGAAATCCTCGGCCAGGTCGATCCGGCGCCGCTTGAATTGCCTGAACTGATCGAGGCGCGCGCGGCGTTCCTGGTGGATTACCAGTCCGCCGCTTACGCCGAGCGTTATCGCTCCGTCGTGCGGGACGTCATGGCGCGCGAAACCGCGATGACCGGCCGCGCCGGGGCGCTGACCCGGGCGGCGGCCGAAGGTTTGTTCCGGCTGATGGCTTACAAGGATGAATATGAAGTGGCGCGGCTGCACGCGTCCGCGTCATACGCGGACGGCGTCGCGTTCCATATGTCGCCACCTTTGGTGACGCGGATCGATCCGCGTACCGGCCGGCGCGACAAGATCGCGATCCCGGGATGGCTGGCGTTGCCGCTGTTCCGTGTGTTGCGGCACGGGAAAGCGGTGCGGGGCACCGCGCTCGATCCGTTTGGTTACCAGGCCGAACGAAAAGCGGAACGCGCGTTGATTGAGCAATACATCGCGGATCTGCGCGCGTTGCTGCTTTCGCCGCGGCCGGAAACGATACCACAGGCGATCGAACTGGCGTCGCTGCCCGAAACGATCCGCGGTTTCGGGCCGGTTAAGGATGCCGCTCGCGCGAAAGCCGAGGCGCGGCGTCAGGCGCTGCTGGCGGCGTTGGATGCGCCTCCGGTGGTCGCGATGGCGGCGGAATGATACCCGCCGGCCGATCGATTGGCCAATTGGCACCGGCTCTCAATTCCGGCCTAAGCGGCCCTTCATCGTGACCACCAGGCGTTCATCGTCACCGCCGGTCTTCTGTCGCCATACCCGATCTTTCACCATCACCGCCCCCTCATCGCCATCACCGCCCCCTCGTCGTCATCACCGGGCTTGACCCGGTGATCTGTCGCCGCACACACGATAAACGGGTGGAGGCGCGGACGGTCGGCGCGGATCCGTTACGAAGAGTCAGCCGGATGGGCGCTCAGACCGTCACCATGCCCATCCACCACATGAACCGGCCACCCGTTTCGATGTCGTAGCCCCGCGCAAAACTCATCCTCCCGTCGTCACCAATGCGGAACAACGTCAACCGCGTGGGAATTTCGCCGCCACCCGGCATCGCCAACCCCATGATATGCGCGCAGACCATCAACCGGCCGCTGGGATCGATGTGGAATGTGCGGCAGTGAATGCCGTGCGTGTCGGCATGCTGGATCGGCGCGGGCTGGCCGCTGGCCCGATCGATGGCGAACACGGTGATCGAGTTCTCTCCGCCCGCGAACACACGCCTGCCGTTTTTTTCCACCGTATCGCTGGCGCGGTTCGCGACGTAGACGAAGCGTCCATTCGGATGCACATGCACCGTGCCCACCATCTGGTGGCCGCTGACGTTGTCGGGTTCCAACAACGTCGTGTGTTGAAACGCCGGCGCGGGCGTCAACCGGCCGGCGTCGTGCGGGAACATCGCGACCGCGTTCTGCCGCTCCAGCGACACGTAAATCCACGGCCGCGTGGGATGGAAATCGAGATGCCGCGGACCGAAACCATACCCGCCGTTTGGGGCGACCGAAATTTCGTCGTTCAGCGTTCCGTTTTCATAGCGGAATACTTTCAGCGCGCCAGGATCCTCCGCCTTGCCGCCGGCCGCGTCGTGCCCGCGGGCGATGAGGATGACGTGACGGTTGTCCGGCATCGCCAGCACCTGATGCGGAAAAATGCCAGGATCGATACCGCCGGGTTGCGGGATTTCGACACCCAGGGTCGCGTCCGCGTTGATCTTGTAAGCTCTGACATCCGGCGGATTATTAAACGCCACCAGCACGTGCTCCGACGGAACATCCGTTGCCATATGGATCGGCCGGTACGGCAGCGCGATCGGTTCGCCATGCGGGGTAAGCGCGCCCGATGCGGGATCGATCCGAAACGCGCTGACATGATGGTTCGTGCCCGCCCGACCCATGCCCGAGGCGCTGTCACTGCTGGCGGCGTAAAGAAACCGGCGTGATGCGTGCGGCCACACATACTGCACGTTCGCCGGAACGCCGACCGTTTCCCGCCGGGTCAGGGTCGCGGCATCGATATCGATATCAAAGTGAATCAGGTCGGCCCCGACGCTCGCGTAAAGCATTGTCGTCATATTGCCATTCTCCCCTAAGCGGATAAGGCGTAGGTGCCCGTCGCCTGCGCCACCAGCTTCGCCGTTGCTTCCTCGATAATCCGCGTTTCGGCGGTGAACAGGCGCCGTCCCGCCCGCAGCGGCACCGCGGTCGCGATCAACGGCAGCGTCATCGCCGGGCGAAGGAAATTGATCGTCAGATCCACCGTGACCGCCGCCGCGTCCCTGCGAGAGGCCAGGATCAATGCATATATCGCGACATCCGCCAACGCGAACTGCACCGGTCCGGCGATACTGCCCCCATGCCGGGTCGCATGCTCGCCATGGCCAAGACGGACGCTGCCGGCTTCCGGGTCCGCCTTCAGCACCGCGATGTTGAACAGCGGCACCAACGGCAGACTGGTCGCGATATGCTCGCGGATTTGTTCCAACGTCCAGGGGTCCAATGTCACGGCGTACCCTCTCTTGCGTGAAGCAAGGGTACCGGGCCAGGGTCACCGCGGCAACCAGGGAAGAGTCGAGGTCGCATGAGTTTCAAAGTGCAGGTCGGACCGCCGCAAATCGCCATTCATCACGCCCAGACCGTGCTGGTGACGGAGCCTGATGGCCAGATGACGTGGCCGTCGGACATGGGCCTCTATTTGCTGGACACACGCCTGATCAGCGCGTGGTCCGTGGAAGCCAACGGCGTCGGCTGGCAATTGCTGAACGGCGGTGCGATCACGCATTGCGCCGCGCGGATTTATCTGACCAATCGGCGGTTTCTGACGGAGACGGGGACGGTTCCGCGGCGCAGCTTATCGTTCGTGCTGTCGCGCCAAATCGAAGGCGGCATGCATGAAGATCTGGACATCACCAATCACGGTCGCTCCCCGGTGCGATTCAACCTGGAGATCATGGTTCGTTCCGATTTTTCCGACGTCTTCGACGTGAAAGCGAAGCGCGATATCCGGCGCGGCCATATCAGTTCCACGTGGTCCGATGGACAGACTCTGACGACGACGTACCGCAATCAGGACTTTGTCCGCGCGGTCATGATCGCCGTGCAACCGGTCGAGCTACAGGCGGTTTATGCCAACGGCCGGCTGAGTTTCGACGTTCAACTGGCGCCAGGCGAAAGTTGGCACGCCTGTTTGCATTACACTTTCACGGCTGGGGATCACGTATTCTCGCCGCCGATGGACCACGCCAGCACGTACGCGCCGGATACCGGATGGCGCGATTCGGTGTTGAAGCTTCATACCAGCAACGAAGAGTTTTACCGGATGTTCGCGCAGTCGATCGAAGACATGGGCGCGTTGCGGTTGCCGGTCGAGGGCGCGCATGGTGAGGCTTTCGTTCCCGCGGCGGGCCTGCCCTGGTTCATGGCGCCGTTTGGGCGCGACAGCCTGATCGCTTCGTTGCAAAATATGATCGTCTGGCCGGAATTCGCGAAAGGCGCGCTGGATGTACTCGGGCATTGGCAGGCGACCGAGCGCGATCCGTGGCGCGATGCCGAGCCTGGCAAGATCATGCACGAATTACGCTATGGCGAATTGGCGCATTTCCATCTGATCAGGCACACGCCCTATTACGGCACGGCCGATGCGACGCCGCTGTATTTGATCAC
>Ga0182012_10005546_pt1 | contig 13047 bp, 9 predicted proteins | sample 612S2SmetaG_FD_120486 | JGI IMG/M metagenome (GOLD analysis project Ga0182012, IMG submission 120486) | Permafrost microbial communities from Stordalen Mire, Sweden - 612S2S metaG | ecosystem: Environmental > Terrestrial > Soil > Wetlands > Permafrost | place: Sweden: Stordalen | collected...
AACGCGAAGCAGGAGCCGGTCGGCTTGGTAGATTCGCAGGATCTACCGAAGTTGAAAATTGTTTAGCAATCGGCTTCGATTCAGGTTTGATAAACGACAAGATTAGATTTCCAAAATCCAAGGCCGATGCCGGCGCGAACAATCGCAGGCTGCCGGCCGGCTGGCCACATCGCCAGTAATTCCGGGGCTGAAATGTAATTCAAGTTTTCCTCGTGGGACCAGAAATCGTAACGAGTTTTGCGAAGCAACCAGCGGAACCAGGTTTTTGGCAGATAGTGAATCAATGGCAGGCAAGTGTGGGTTTCAATGGGAAAGCTGCTATTGGGCACCGCAAGGAAACGGCGGGGTGCGACGCGGCACATTTCGGCGATGAATTTGTTTTGGTGCATCCGCGAGCCGGCGTGTTCAAGCACGGCATTGCAATAAACAATGTCGAAGGCGTTGTCATCAAATGGAAGCGGTTCGCCAGCCGCAATCCGGACATGGCGCACGCCGGGGTAGGCGGCGAGAATCAATTTACCATCGCTCAGGCTGGCACAGGTCAGTACTTCCCGGTGCGGGTAAAGTTGTTCGAGCATATTTGCTTCGATGCCCGTGTCATCACTGGTTCCGATGTCCAGAATGAGATCTTTAGGCTTGGGCTGTAATTTTTGCATGAAGAGTTCATGCACGCGCCGCCGGGCAATTGTTGAAATACGGCGGGCGAACCCCATGCTTCCAGTATGCTGGTAATAGTTTCCATCTACCGTGTTGAAGGGGGCACTCATGACTTATGGTTGTCGGTTTGAGTGGTGATAAATTCATCTGTCGCATGATTGGCATCGTGCGTTTGGCCGACAACTTTTATCGGATCAATCTTCACAAACCGCAACCATGCCAGGGCTTTCAACCATGTCAGGGGATCGCGGAACATCCTCACTTTTTTGCCTTCCTTGAATGAGCGCGAACGATAGTTCACAGGCAGTTCTATCGGGTGATATCCCTTGCGGATGAGCTTGATGAGCAGTTCAAAATCAAAATCAAAACGGTTGCATTCAAATTCCAGCCCGTAAAGGCAGTCGCGGCGAAAGACCTTGAACATGGTGAATGGATCGCGTAGCCGCTGCAAGAACATCACGTTGATGAGTGTTGTGAAGAACCAGTGACCAAGATTGACCAGCAGGCTCAAGCCATGTTGCCCGGTGAACCGCCGCATTTTCCAGACGTTGCGTCCGCCGTGCCGTGAGCCGAGCACGAACGCACTGCGTCCCGCTATGAGCGGTTCGAGCAGGGCGTCGTAATCTTCGAGGTCGTATTCGAGGTCTGCATCCTGGATCAACACATAGTCTCCGGATGCCGCTTTTAAGCCGGTCCGCACGGCGTGACCTTTTCCGCGCGGCTGATCTTCGAGAAAGAGTTTTACTCCCGGATGATTTTTGTATTTCAGGGCAAGTTCGCGGGTGCCGTCCGTCGAGCCGCTTTCCACCACGATGATTTCCGTCTGGATACCGGGGATTTGTTTTCGCAGGAGGGTTTCCATCAAAACACCAAAAGTTTTCACCTCGTTATACGCCGGAAGAATCACGGAAAGCATCTGCTGCGGTCGCGCCTCTGATTTTCGAGAGAATACCATGATCCCGCTGGCGGCGATCCGCTGATGCCGGAGTTGTAATTTTTTTGGAAGGATGCGGGAGAGTAAATTAAAAACCGGCGTCATCAAAGGAACTGGAAAACGGTCAAAGTGCATCTTCACATAGTTGAAGCTGAGGATTTTCCAGCCAGGTTTGACGATGACTTCTTGAAAGCCCGATTTGAAGAGCGCGGTTTGGAGCGTGTGCCGGTCGAAATAAGTCAGGTGTTCAATCTTGAATTCCATCCATTTTTGCCGCATCAGCCGGGCGGACCACGAATCAGTTGACGGGGTGGCGATGAAAAGCGCGCCGCCTGGTTTGAGCACGCGATGGATCTCCTTGAGAAAATCGTGAGGAGAACGGACGTGTTCAATGACATCGGAAACCACGCAAAGGTCAAACTGCTGCGCCCCAAAGCGGGCAGATTGAAGTTCCCCGCAAAAAACTTCGCCACTGTTCAGGTGTTGCTGCGCTTTTTCACAGGCGGCGGTAGAATATTCGACTCCGGTGACAAACCATCCTTCAGCTTCGGCAGAGACAAGAAAATCTCCGTCCCCGCACCCGACTTCCAGCAGTCGGCCATTTTTTAGACCGCAGTAGCGGCGAATTTCCGAAAGATAAAGCCGCGCCGTGGCGTGTTTGATTTCACTGACAGCCTTGCGGTCGGCTTCAGTGTCGCGGCCCAGAAAATAATCCGCGCCGTAGATGCGCGCCAGTTCGTCGTCGGACGGCTGTGGATTGATGAACAGCAGCCCGCAATCGTCGCAACGCACAATCCGGTGGGCGGAAATGGAAAATAGATAATACAACTTCGACCCGTTGCAGACTAGGCAGGCCTTAACCGGATGCTTTTCGTTTACAGGATGTGTCATGCGGTTGTCTGGCGTTCGGGCATTTCAATTTTCCGGACTCGGGTAAGAAAGAATTCAGCCGCCGTCAGAGCAAGGATGATGCCGGTTGAAATCCAAAAAAGCGCGCAGGCCAGCCGCCAGTGTCGTGGGCGGTAGGTGAATTTGACATGATAATTTCCAGGCTTGTCCAGATAAATGCCCTTGAACGCGCGGTTGACGGTCAAAACTTCCTTTGATTCGCCGTTCGCCGTGGCAGTGAAATCTTTTGCCTGGCCTTCGGTGAGGCAGACAACGCCTGCGGCGGGCGCGCGGACATCGAACTCGGTTGAATTGACGGACAGTAGATAATTTGTTGCGGGAGAAATAATTTCTGAATTTGTGGCTTCCAGTTGCCGGACGCCGGGCTGCATTTCAATTTCCGCGCCGGTCATTGCGATGAAGGGCTGTCGACCGTTTTCAGAAAGCTGCCTGATGAATTGTTCGTTGGAGTCAATGGTGGTGATTTTGTTCGCAAAAAACGCCCTCGGCCAGACCTTTTCGTTTTCCACGACGCCAAAATCGCTGCGGTCGGTAATTTTGAAATCGAGATTTACGCGCGTGGTGACATCCGGCAAGGTGAGCAGATACTTGACGTTGAGCAAATTCAAGAGCGGCTGCGCCTGGGCAAGTTTGACGACCTTGATTTTCCAATCTTCGCTCAATTCCATGCCGGGAAAGTTTCGCACGAGGCTGATGAATTCCCCATTGCTCAACGGCGCGCAGGAGCGGATGTCTTCAAGTTCGTAGACGGCCGAATAATCACCGATGAAACATTGCTGCAACCCGACGACGCGGAACGGCCCTGATTTGTCGGCCTTGATTTTTTCAACCGCCGGACTGGGCGGATTCAAAACCACGCGCGGCCCCGGCAGCATGAGCAGCGTGTCATCACCGAAACTGTAGAGTCCGAAGCGGATGTTGGGGATGAATCCCAGAATGATGATGCCCGCCCACCCGATTGCGAGCGTTTGCTGGCGGCGGCTTTTCAAATATACGAACAGCAGCGGCGCCCCGACCGCGCCGGCAGCGGCGCACAAAAAATAATTCCACGGGATTGGCTGATGCCAACAGCCACGTGAATAGAAAAAAAATGCTGCTATGAAAATTCCGACAACGAACACGAAGCCGTCCACCGACTTACGGAGATTTTCCGCCTTTGCCAGGCAAGTGAATCCATAGGCGCTTTGAATCATCAAATGGATGACCAGTAAATAGGAGAAATCGGTGTAAATGTGGCCGACGCGATTCAACAAAGGAATCGCGGCGAGCAACGAGGACGGAGCCCAGCCAAAAATGCAGCCGCCCCACAACACGATGGCGGTGCTATTGATCCAAAAAAAAATTTCCGCTTTCAGTTGCCGCCATCGCCAGATTGAAAAACAGCAGCCCGCCAGAGTCAGCAGACTGGTTCCAGGCGCAAGTGCGATGCGGTCGTTCGGTCCGCTCAAAAGGTAAAATAGGTCATCAAAAGCGCCCGGTAAAATCACTGGGTTAAGCTGACGCACCTCGACCTGCATATGAACACTATATGAGCCATCAAGCGCCGCCAGAAACGGTATCCATACTGGCGCGGCCAACCCGAAAAAAAACAGCGTGGCGATTCCTATGCGGCAAAGCACCTTGGCGGAACTGGCGACGTCGCGGCAATCCGTCAACGCGAGAGCGACGGCGGCCAAGTTCAGGCCGCCGATTAAGACCACCGCCAGTTCCACGTGGCCGGCATTGAAACAGGAGAGATTCGCGAGCAGCCAGACCAGTCCCCAGCGGAAATTTTTTTTCGATTGCAAATCAAGCCATCCAATCGCAGCCAGCAGAATCCAAGGCGCATAGGCGAAAACGAAAAATGACGGGTGAGTATTGATGTAATAGTAGGCCCCGCAATAGGCCGCGAGCACGGTGAAAACTAGCGAGATCGTGCGGTTTCGCAAAAGACGCAAAATGAGCCATCCGAAACCAACGCAAAAAATAAATTTCGCTGCCAGAAATTTGATGTCCCAGGCCACCGCTGAGCCGCAGCCGATGATAACGACGGATTGCAGCGGATCACCCAGCATCGAAACCGCCTGACCGATGAACGGATCGCCGGCATGGCTGTAACGGTTCCACAAGGGAAGTTCGCCATGATCCAGCAGGCTGCGCGATTCGATAAATCCTGCCGGAACATCCCACCACATTATCGTCCCTATGTCACTGCCGTGCGTGTTATGAAACGGATTCGGTGAACCGGCGGCCAGTTTCTGCATCCCCGGCAACGAGGGCCACCAATTATATACGAGCTGGTCGCGCGTGGAAGTGGGCGAGACAAAACTTTTTCCGCAGAAAATTACCGGATAACAGTTGACGATGACCGCGAGAAAAGAAACCAGTACGATTGTTTGCACAGGATGCTTCGCATTCCATCCCGAAATCCGGGCCCAAAATTTGTCCGGCCTGAATATTGATACCTCGGAGCACGCAGGGTTAGAGGATGTGGACTGGTCTTGGCTCATTTGGAAAATTCCTGCTCTTCGCTCGCGGAAGCTAGTTTTTTACAACTCCACCGTCAAACGCAAACCGCAAGTCACGCCGCATACTTTAAATAAATTACTTTCAAATATTCCGCTTCCTTGAAATTGGCCGGGTGATCCGGTGGATGCTGCACGGTTTTCAATTCCGAAAATTTTCTACCTGGCTTTACCGCCGCGCGCCGCACGGCGTCAAAAAATTCCGTTGCTGAAACGTGTGCGGAACACGAACCTGCCACCAGTATTCCGTCGCGCTCAAGTTTTTGGATCCCGAGCGCATTCAGCCGCTCGTAGGCGCGGATAGCGCCTTCCCGTTCCGACGCGCGCTTGGCCAATGATGGCGGGTCGAGCACAATCAAGTCGAACTTTGCCGGAGTTTTTTCAATCCACTCAAACGCGTCCGCCTGCACAGTTTCATGATGACATACGGCCACACCGGGAAAGTTCCGGTTCAGCGCAAAATTTCGGTTGGCGGATTCCAGTGCGTGCGCGCTGATGTCGAGGTCGGTCACGGATTTTGCGCCGCCGCGCGCTGCATAGACCGAGAAACCGCCCGAATAACTGAACGCGTTCAAAACTTTTTTTCCGCGCGACAGTTTTTCGACCTCGGCGCGGTTCTCGCGCTGGTCGAGAAAAAATCCGGTTTTCTGCCCGCGCATAACGTCGGCTTCGAAGCGGATTCCATTTTCGGAAAAAATCACCGGCGCGTCCGGCGTCAGACCGAAAAGCATTTGTCCGTCGTACAATTGAAATTGTTTTTCTGCGACTGGCTGAATGTTTCGACTCAAGCGCAAAACAATTCGTTCGCTCGGAATTTTTTCTTTGAACAGCGAAACGGTTTCCTCCAGCCGCGGCAGCCAGGACGCCGTGTAAATTTTCAGCACGAGCGTGGAATCGTATTTGTCCAAAACCAATCCCGGCCAGCCGTCGCTCTCGCCGTGGATCAAACGATAGCCGGTGGTTGTTTCATCAAAAAATTGTTCGCGTCGAGTGAGCGATTTTTCCAAATGCGCCTTCCACCAAGAGGAATCAATAGTTTGCGGCTTGCCCGCATGCAAAATGCGGACTCGGATGGGTGAGTCAGAATCGAACAAGCCGACGGCGAGAAACTTGTCTTTGCGGTCATAGATGACGGCGAGTTCGCCTGTTTGCCCGGCGCGATTCGCCTCGTGGATGCTGTCGGCAAACAGCCAAGGATGGCCGGAGCGAACAATGGATTCGGCGGCGCTGGTGATGCGGAGACGCAAGCGGGTTGCCGCAGTCTGATTTGCGGCGGAGGGATTCATTCCAAGCCGCAGTTTCTTCGAGCGCGTTTCAAAACAGTTTGCGCCAGCGCATGCGCCTTGGCCGCGCCATCGGCAAGGACGCCGTTGACATAATCCAAATTAGCCGCGAGTTCCGCACGCTTCTTCCGTGCGTCGGCAAAATGATTCCAGTAGTTCTCGAACAACGCTTTCTTTAAATCGCCGTAGCCGAGGCCGCCGGCGCGGAGACGGTTTTCATAATCAGTTCCGACTTCGATGGACGCGACGAGCTTGAGCAGTTGCACGGCGAGATTTTTGTCCGCATCCGGCTTCGGTTCGGCGGGCGGGCGCGAATCCATCTTGATGCCCATGATTTTTTTGCGGATGATTTTTTCGTCGCCGAAAATCTCAATTGTGTTGCCATAGCTCTTGCTCATTTTCTGGCCGTCCACGCCGGGCACGAGCGCGACTTCGCCGCGGATTTGAGGTTCGGGGATCGCAAACGTCTGGCCATATTGCTCGTTAAATTTGACTGCGATGTCGCGCGTCATCTCAACATGCTGTTTCTGGTCACGCCCGACGGGAACGACATTTGAGTCGTAAATCAAAATATCCGCCGCCATTAAAACGGGATAGGCGAACAGGCCGTGGTTGACTGGAATTCCTTTTGCGGATTTGTCTTTGAACGAATGGCCTTTCTCCAAAAGGCTCATCGGCGTGAGGGTCGAGAGCAGCCAGGAAAGTTCCGTGACTTCCGCCACGTCGGACTGTTTGAAGAAGACGGATTTTTTCGGGTCAAGTCCGCACGCGAGAAAATCCAGGGCGACGTCCAAGGTGTTTTTCCGACGTTCATCCGCGTCGAACAGCGACGTCATGGAATGATAATCAGCAATGAAATAGAATGCTTCGCCTTTTTCCTGAAGCTCGATGGCCGGGCGCATCATCCCGAAATAATTTCCCAGATGCAGCGCGCCGCTGGGTTGGATGCCTGACAAAATTCGCATGCGGAAACTTTAATAAGGAATGTAGGAATGCAGGAAGCTGAATCTCAAAAAATAAAATTCCCAGTTTCCTCCACATTTATGCGGGGTTCTTATTTACACCGTCCGCCGGTAATTCCTTTGCACTTCACCCGATCAAATGCTCGCTGCTATGGCGTTGCATTAATATAGAAAGCGTTAGTTCCCTCCATCCACGGTGTGAGCTTGGCATGGCCATCGGCGAAAGTGACATTGCTGCCGGCATTGGGGCCGCTTGGATTGTGGCGGACTGAAATTAAGTTGTGTGTTAGTGATCCCGCAACAGGTTCCCACTTGCCATCGTCAAGGAATGGTGTGGTTCCACCCGGCGGCATCTCGGTAGGGCCGGTGCTGCATGGTTCTTCCACAAACAGGAATTTGTCCGATGCCCGAGCAATTGAGGTATAATGAAACGCGCTCACTGGCGTCACCGCACCCGAAGAGATGCTCGTATAAGTCGGTGCCATGGCGAAATTCATAGTATAGCTGAAGCCATAACCAGTGAATATTTTTTGAGACGGATCAACAAACACATTGGTGCTGCCCTTTGATCCTATTGCCTGTAAAATCTGGCTGTTCTGAATATAATCCTGAACGCCGTTCAGCGTAGCGCCATCGTTGCGATAGTAAATCCAGTCTGAAGGTAGGAACGGAGGCGTGCTCCCCGCAGCTGCTGATGGCGTAGAGTCGTTGTAGTCGCCAATGTAGATTATCAGTCCCAAGCCTATTTGCTTCATATTGTTCATGCAAGAAATCTGCTGCGCCTTGGCCTTGGCCTTGGCCAGCGCAGGCAACAACATGGCTGCCAGAATGGCGATGATGGCGATGACTACAAGCAGTTCAATCAAGGTGAATGCCCCTAGACGTGAATGGTTCTGAGTTTTCATAAAAAGTTCTCTGTCGTTAATGTGATTAACAAATTTAAGTTCGGGTGATTGCAATAAAATACTCGGATGATGGCGTCTTGCAACCAAAATTTGCGGCCTTTTTCCGGAAGGATTAAAATCGCTTTAGAGTTCCGGTCTGCACCTGCCACCGTTGCAGGTCTTTTCCAAGTTCGCTGGGCCAGTTCTCTTCGGTCGCGGTCATGAAAACCTGGCCGCAGGCTTTGCGGGCATGTTCGAGCAACGGCAGGAATCCGCTGCGACGTTTCACGTCCAGCTCGCCCATCACGTCGTCAATCAGCAGAATCGGCGGCGAACCGTGGATGCCGGCCAGGTATTCCGCCTGGGCCATTTTCAGTGCGATTGCCAGCGTGCGCTTCTGGCCTTCGCTGCCGAACTGCGCGGCGGATTTCTCGTTCAGCAGCAATTGCAGGTCGTCGCGATGCGGTCCGACGAGCGTGGCGCGGAAATTTTTTTCACGGGCGCGCGATTGCGCAAGCTCCACGGCGAAATCGTTTCTCACGCTCGGCTGGTATTCGATGCGCAATTCCTCCGCGTCATTGGAAATACGGCGATATGCCAGCCTCGCGAGCGGTGAAAATTTCGGCGCCAGTTCGCGCCGGGCGCGGATGATCTCGTTGCCGAACCTTACCAGTTCGGCGGAAAAGCTTTCCAGCGCCCCCTCGTCGGTGCCGCCCTGGCGCGACTGTTTGAGCAGCGCGTTGCGGGCGCGGACGGTGTGCATGTAGCGCTGCAGCAGCGGCAGATAGCCCGGCTGCGTCTGTGCCAGAAGCAAATCCATGAACCGCCGCCGCGCGCGCGCCGTGCCTTTGACCAGCTGCAAGTCTTCCGTGCAAAAAACCACCGTGCGCAGCGCGCCAAAATAGTCGCCAAGCTTTTTCACCGCCTGGCCGTCGAGCGACAGCTTCCGCTCGCGCAGCGCCCAATACATCTTGATCTCGTGATCGCCACGGCCCACCACGTTGCCGCCGACAAAATAGCCTTTCGCGCCGTGCCGGATCATCTGCGCGCCGCCAACGCCCCGGAACGACCTCAGCGTCGCCATCAGGTAAACGGCCTCGAGGATGTTCGTCTTGCCCTGCGCGTTGTCGCCCAGCAGCACGTGGAAGCCCGGCGCAAAATCCGCGTCCAACCGCGCGTAGTTGCGGAAGTCGCGGAGTCGCAGTTGGGCCAGATGCACGGCAATAAAATGAATTGCGCCGCGCGCGTCCGCGAGTCTTTTCACACGCCAAAATTCCAAACTTCAATCCTGCGCCCGAACATGCTTTCATGGCGCATGGTTCCGTGCGTGATTTTTGAGGACGAACATCTGCTGGTGGCAAGCAAGCCCGCCGGCTGGAACACCCACGCCCCTTCGCCCTACGCCGGCGAAGGCATTTACGACTGGTTGAAGCATCGCGAACCGCGCTGGGCCACGCTCGCCATCGTTCACAGGCTCGACAAGGAAACCAGCGGTCTCCTGGTCTTCGGCAAGACACCCCTCGCCAACAAATCCCTCACGGAACAGTTCACCGACCGCCGCGTTCACAAAAAATACCTGCTGCTCACCGACCGCGCCGTGCCGGAAAAGGAATTCACCGTGAAATCTTCGCTCGCCCGCGCAGGTGAGAAATACGCCAGCGGCCCCGGCGGCGAACCCGCCGAGACCAGGTTTGCAGTGCAGCCTTCAGGCGGCCTGGCGGGGCCAATGCCGGGACTCCGAACCGTGGAAGCTTACCCGCTCACCGGACGCACGCACCAGATCCGCGTCCACGCGGCCGAGAGCGGCTTTCCGATTCTTGGCGACACCCTGTATGGCGGCACCGCATCCACGCGCGTCTTCCTGCACGCGGCGGAAATTTCCTTCGCCCATCCCCTTGGCGGCGAGCCGGTGAGGTTTTGCGCGCCCGCCAATTTCCACGCCGACCCGCGCCTCGGCCTGCGCGCCGCCATCATCGAGCCGGACGCGACGGACGCCTGCCGCCTGATTCACGGCGCGGGCGACGGCTGGCCGGGCTGGTACGTTGAAAAGCTCGGCGACTACCTGCTCTCCCAGTCCGAAACCATTTTGAGCGCCACGCAGCAGGAGGAATTGTCGCGGCTCGCCAAAATTTTCAACGCACGCGGCGTTTATCACAAAATCCTCTCCCGCCAGGTCCGCCGTTCCACCACCGCCGAGGCGTCCCCACAGCTTGTCTCCGGCACCGCCGCGCCCGAACGCTTCGAGATCCGGGAGAACGGCATCCGCTACGAGATGAGTTTCTGCGAAGGCTACTCCGTCGGCCTCTTTCTCGACCAGCGCGACAACCGCCGCCGCCTGCTCACGCCCACGATCCACATCGCCGCCGACTTCTCTTTGGCCCAGCTTCCAGCTTCCAGCTTCCAGCTTCTAAACTGCTTCTCCTACACCTGCGGCTTCTCGCTGGCGGCGGCCAGGGCCGGGGTGGCGACCATAAGCATAGACCTCTCGAAAAAGTATCTCGACTGGGGCAAGCGCAACTTCACGCTCAACGGCCTCGACACCTCGAACCACCAGTTCATTTACGGCGATGCCATGGACTGGATGCGCCGGTTCGCCAAAAAAAGCCTCCGGTTCCGCACCGTGGTGCTGGACCCGCCCACATTTTCACAATCCAAGGAACACGGCACCTTCAGCGTCAAACGGGATTACACCCGGCTGGTCACCGTCGCGCTCCGCGTGCTCGAACCGGGCGGCGTGCTGCTGGCCTCCACCAACGCCGCAGACTGGCCGCCGGAAGAATTTCTTGCCACCGTGGAATCGGCCATCCAGGCGGCCGGCCGGAAGATTCTGCAGCGGCATTACGTCCCGCAACCGCCGGACTTCCCCGTCAACCGCGCCGAGCCGGCGTATTTGAAAACGGTGTGGATGAAGATTGCCGGCTACGGATCGGCCTGACCTTCGCACGGATTGACCGCCATCCCAGACTTCTGAACCGGCGAAACGCTTCAATTGAGGCCAACTCCGTTCTCCGCAGGCTTCATATTGAGTCCGTAACCGGCACCTCCGCGCTCCATGGCGGTTTCAATGAACTTGCAGCCGTGATTTGCAAGCGCGCCTGGAAAAGTTCCGCGAGGTTTTGGACTGCGGCAGCCCTCTGCCGCTTTTCTCCCGGCAGGACTGGCGATGCAAAAGCGGCAGGGGGCTGCCGCAGTCCAAGACGCTGGCGCGCCAGCCGATCAACTCAATCCGGCTTGTCGGCCACAATTCTATTGAAACGGCTTTAAAACGAGGACAACCAGCTTGGAAAGCAGGTTGTTTGGCTTGGAATCACCACCAACGGCCTTGGCGACGGTAGCAACGGCCTTGGCGCGTGCAGCAACGGCCTTGGCGCGTGAAGCAACGACCTTGGCGAGCGGAGCAACGGGCTTGGCGAGCGGAGCAACGGGCTTGGAACGTCCAGCAACGGGCTTGGCGGACAGAAGCATGCACTTTTGGTCTTATACTTTGCCTTGGCAGGCTGTCGGAGGGCAGTGGACAGGTTGTGAAGGCCAATTTCTGGGGTTTCGCTTTTGGGGGCGGGGATTGTCCTCAAATGGCAGCGCGTGGCAAGTGCGTTGCGCCTTTGGCCAACGCCGTTGCTGGCCGGGCAGGGGTGGTTGCTGCAATTGGGGATGTGGTTGCGCTGCGTCTGAATTGCGAGACTGCGGGTGCGGAGGGCGTTGCTGCCGTGGCCGGGTCAGATGGCGAGCAGCAGGCGTTTGATTTCCTTGAGCCGCCCCTTGGCGTCCTTTTTCGTGAGGCGCGGGAACTTGCCGCCAAGCGTGATGAAATCGTTGTGGCGCGTGATCTTTAATTTGTCCTCCTCGACTTCGATGCTGGTGACGGCCTTTTCGCTGGCGAGAATCTTGAGTTCGCCCACGGCCAGCAGCAAGTCCACCGGCGGCGGCAGGGGGCCGAAGCGGTCGCGCAATTCCTTCTGCAAGGCAAGCAGCGCGGGCTTGTCGGTGGCCTGCGCGAGCTTGCGGTAAATCTCGATGCGATGATGCGGCTCGGTGACGTAGTTGTGGGGCAGGTCGGCAGTCAGTGGTTCGTGGTCAGTAGCTGCTGCCGACTGACTACGGACTGCTGAATCGTTTAGAAAATCCAGCGCGACGTGGACGTCAACGCGCGGTTTGACCTTCTCGCCTTTCAGCGACGAGACGCTTTGCTTGAGGAGCTGGCAGTAAAGCTCGAATCCGACGGCGGTGATGTGGCCGCTTTGTTCGGAGCCGAGCAGGTTGCCCGCGCCGCGAATCTCCAGGTCGCGCATGGCGATCTTGAAACCGCTGCCGAGCGTGGAGTATTGCTTCATGGCGCTGATGCGTTTGCGGACGTCGGTGAGCAGGCTGGCGTGGCGCGGCAGAAGCAGATACGCGTAGGCCTGGTGCTTGTAGCGCCCGACGCGTCCGCGCAGCTGGTAGAGGTCGCTAAGGCCGAAGCGGTCGGCGCGGTCGATGATGATGGTGTTCGCGTTGGGAATATCGAGGCCGCTCTCGATGATGGTCGTGGAAAGAAGGACGTCGGCCCCGCCGTTGACGAAGGTGGTCATGACTTCCTCGAGGTCGTCGGAGTTCATCTGGCCGTGGCCCACGACAATCCGCGCGTGCGGCACGAGGGATTGCAGCTTGGAGCGCATGGTCTCGATGGTGGTCACGCGGTTGTGCAGGAAGAAGACCTGTCCGCCGCGGGCGAGTTCGCGCTGGATGGCGTCGCGGATGAGGCGCTCGTCGTATTGCGTGGCAATTGTCTCGACCGGCAGGCGGTCGTGCGGGGGCGTTTGAATCGTGCTCATGTCGCGCGCGCCGGTGAGCGCGAGGTAAAGCGTGCGGGGAATGGGCGTGGCGCTCAGCGTGAGCACGTCCACCATCGTGCGCAGGCGCTTGAACTTTTCCTTG
>Ga0182012_10005549_pt1 | contig 13041 bp, 9 predicted proteins | sample 612S2SmetaG_FD_120486 | JGI IMG/M metagenome (GOLD analysis project Ga0182012, IMG submission 120486) | Permafrost microbial communities from Stordalen Mire, Sweden - 612S2S metaG | ecosystem: Environmental > Terrestrial > Soil > Wetlands > Permafrost | place: Sweden: Stordalen | collected...
CACGGGAAAGGAAATGACCATCGGGCGTGATCCTTCTTGCGAATATCCGCTCAATTACCCGATGATTTCCTGGCGTCACGCGAAGCTGTCACGTACGGACCGAGGCATCGAAATAGAAGACCTTGATTCCCGCAATGGGACTTTCGTGGACGGCAAGCGAATCAGCGGCCGCGTCCTTCTTCAAACCGGCAGTTCCGTCGGGCTTGGCAGCTTCCGCTTCAATCTTCTTGATGACGCTGGCAATTTCTCCAAGAAGGACTACACCGGGAATGTAACGATTGAAGCTGCCGGCATCGTGGTGGAAATCAAGAAGGGTTCAAACCGCCGCCGTCTTCTTGATCCCGTTTCACTGACTGTGTACCCTTCGGAACTCGTCGCTTTGATGGGTCCGGCCGGTGCGGGGAAGACCACGCTACTTAAAACTCTAAATGGCTACACGCCTCCAGACGAAGGCAGTATTCTCTTCAACGGCGAAGATCTCTACGCAAACCAGGAGCAGTTCCGCCTGCAGATTGGTTATGTTCCGCAAGATGAGATCATGCACCCGCAGTTGACCGTCAAAGAGGCGCTCTACTATACGGCGAAACTCCGTACCGACCTCCGCGACTCGGAAATCGAAACGCGCGTCATGCAAGTGCTCAAAGACCTCAACATCGATGATATTGGCGATCGTGAGATTGGCTCCCCGGAACGCAAAGTGATCAGTGGCGGACAGCGCAAGCGCGTCAATATCGCCATGGAATTGCTGAGCGATCCAAGCGTTTTGTTCCTCGACGAGCCCACTTCAGGGCTTTCCTCGCATGACGCTTACCACGTGATGCAGTTATTGCGCCGCCTTGCCGATAGCGGTAAAACCATCATCACCACGATTCACCAGCCGAGCATCGATATCTTTAAGCAGTTCGATTCGCTCATCATGGTGTCGCGAGATAAGGGTGATAAAGCCGGCATGCTGGTCTATTTTGGTCCGGCTTATCCAGAATCCATTCAGTTTTTCAACCCTGCGAACGGCGATAAATCCGCAACCATGACACCCGAGATGTTGATGTCTGGGCTGGCAAAGTTGCCCACGCCGAACTGGGCTGGCGAGTACGACCGGTCTCACTACAAGAAGTCTTTCGTTGAATCTCGCGCGGGTAAAATCGTTTCCTCGCAGACGCCCGCTTCTACCAAACCCAAGCGCGATATCGGCATTGGGCAATCGTTGGTTCTATCGGCGCGCAATGGCCTCCTCAAACTCCGCGACCGTATGCAGACGCTCATCTTGCTGGGTCAGGCTCCGCTCTTCGCCATTCTTGTCGGTGTCGCGTTTGGAAAATTGCCTGACAAACAGTTCCAGGATGCCGAGGCTTGGGTCGGATTCTGCAGCAAGGTGGCCAGTGTCCATTTCTTGATGGTGGTCGCGGCTGTTTGGTTCGGCTGCAACAACGCCGCCCGAGACATTGTGGGAGAAACCGCCATCTTCTTGCGCGAGCGCATGGTGAATCTGAAGTTACCCTCTTATGTATTTTCGAAATTCATTGTGTTGGCGCTTATTTGCGTGTTCCAATGCTTTGCGTTACTCACCATTACCTATGTTTGGTGCGATCTGCAAGGCCCCTATTTCACGCTCTTGGCTGTGCTGATTGCGAGTTCGTTAGTGGGGGCCGCCCTGGGCCTGTTGATCTCCGCCGTTGCACCCACAACGGAGTCAGCCATTGCGTTCTTGCCCGTTGTTTTGCTCCCATTCATTCTGCTAGGCGGTGGTATTAAGCCCATTAACGAGATGCCGGCAGAGGCTCGCTGGGTAGCGGCAATTTGTCCAACCCGCTGGGGCTATGAGGCCAACTTGCTGGTGGAAGCAAAGGCGCGCAAATCTGAATTCAAGAATGAAATGGCCGAGAAATTTCAAAGCTGCCAAACGTCCGTTGCCAAGTGTGAGGCGCGCCTCAACCCCGCCGCCGCCACCCGCTCCGCAAAGCCCGCTCAAGCCGAACAAGCACCAGCTGTTCAAACCGACATAGCCGCCACGGCCTTCCCCTTGGCGAACGGCCGTTCATCATTAGAGCGCAGTTTCCAGGTGCTAGGTCTGTCGTTGAGCGTTTTGTTAATTCTCATATTGACTTCGCTGAGTCTAAAATCGCAACGTTAATTTGGTTTTCTTGCACAGAACCGCTCTGTTTCTCCGCTTAAGTAGATGAAGACAGAAGTTCTTCAAAAGGAGATAAACATGAACAAGCTAAATCGCCTCATCATTTGTCTGACTGCGTTCTTCGCGTTCGGGCTAACCACAATTTCGGCTCAATCCAGCGAGAACCGTCACGTGCGGATCATCAACCGTGCGTCCTCTCCCATTAGGTACCTCTATGCATCGAACGTAGATCGCCGCTCTTGGGAGGAGGACATCCTGGGGCCATGGGTCATGATCAGCACCGATCACTACATGGACGTCAATATTGACGATGGCAGCGGACATTGCCTCTACGATCTGAAAGCCATCCTTTTGGACGGGAGAACAGCAGAGCGCGGCAACTTCAATGTGTGTACGCAGCAATCCTGGACAGTGACTGACGGGAATTGAAATGGCAGGGAAACGTCTGAATCCGCCGCGAATGGCATCACGCTTTGGTCATGTAGTCGTGCAGCCAAGCGCGTGCATAGGTCCAATCGCGGCGGACCCGGCCCACATTTGTGTTCAGAATCGCGGCAGTCTCTTCATCTGTATAGCCGCCAAAATATTTCTTCTCCACCACATCGGCGGCGTTCGAGTCCAGCTCAGCCAACAAGTTAAGAGCGTCATCCAGAGCTACCAATTCAGCGCTACGCTCGAGGGAGACTTGCGGCGCATCCTCCAGCGCAATCACCGCTCCCTTGCGCTTATGGGAATGATGCGCTCGCGCTCGGTCAATCAACACCCGCCGCATCTGCTGGGCGGCGATATTCAGAAAATGCTTCCGGCTTTCCGCTTGCAAGGGGCGTCCGCTGAACAGCCGCAACAACGCTTCGTTCACCAGGACGGTGGGTTGCAGCGTCGGGCTGGGTGCCTCCGAACCCAGAATGCGGCTAGCCAGATGATGCAAATACTGATAGGTAGCTTCCACGAATTGGTCGCGGGCGACGATGTCCCCTTCCGCCGCAGCGGCCAGCATGAGTGTGAGGTCTTGATCTTTCCCTTCCTCCATTACCTGCTCGCTCTCAGGGCTCGGCTCTCTAAGACTTCCAATGACTTACGAAGCTCGTTTAGAAAGGTTGCGGCCGAATCATGACGGTCTTGCGGTTCTACTTGCAAAGCTTTCATAACCATGTTGTCGATGGCGGCAGGCAGCCCTTGTACTTTCTGACTTGGGAGGGCGGGGACGTGCAAACAGATCGTCTCATAGAGAGTCTGGGCCGTATGTCGAGATTCACGCGGAAACGGGTGGCGTCCAGTCAAAAGTTCATAGCAAATCAGCCCCAACGTGTAGATGTCACTGGCCCTGCCCGAAAGCCGGCCACTGAGTTGCTCCGGGCTCGCGTAAGCGATTGTCATAAATCGCGAATGAGTGCCAGTTGGACCCACGCCCGTGCGCCCTTTTTCATGCTCGATCATTTTGGCGAGACCGAAATCCAAAATCTTGATATTGCCGCCAGCTGTAACAAAAAGATTAGAAGGCTTAAGGTCTCGATGAATGACGTTGCGACTGTGAAAATATTCAACACCGGCCAAGACTTGGCTGAACAAAAGCAAGCGTCTTTCGAGCGAACACGCCAGCCTTTGGCAATATACCCCCAAATGCTCACCTTGGACCCACTCCATCACAATAAACGGAGTGCCTCCTTCAGCAACGCTAGCGTCAAGCAGACGGCAAACATTGGGGTGGTTCAACTCTTTCAGAACGTCACGCTCCCTTGCGAAATGGGCCAGAACGGTGCTGCTTTGCATGCTAGAGCGAATGATCTTTACTGCTACCGGCGAACTTCCGCCAGCTTGCTGACAGAGATATACGCTCCCCATACCCCCGTCTCCCAGGTGTTTCAGTACCTTGTAATTGGCGATGGACGAGGGCATTGCACTTTGCCTCCGTTCGTAAACCGGGTGGTTGAGGACACCGGAACTCTCAGCGTTGCTGGCTGTTATAAGGCGTCGAACCGCATCGGCCAAGCTCGGCTCAGTTCGCGCCACATTTGCCAGATAACTCGCGCGTTCGCTGTCCGGCAAGGCGAGCACAGCTTCAAAAAGCGCTCTCTTGCGCCTCTCAAAAGTCGCTATCTCAGCATTAAAGGACATACAAGGGCTTTTGAACTATGTCCAGTATACGCGGAAAGCGGCACTACGTTTGACCAAAATTGCAGAAGAAATTCGGAGGATACTCATGAGGAATATTAGCAATCTATCCTTAGTGTCGTTATGCCTTTTTGTGGTAGCGTTGCGAGGCCGAGCGGCCGACTCGCCCCCCATTAACAATCCTGAGTTTGCGCAAATCCACGCGCACACGATTCAGCTGACTCGAATCGACACTAACTCAGCAGATTTCGAAATACAAATGAACGGAGTGGCCGCCAAGTCCGTGACACTGAAGTCGATGTTTTTTCAGGAGGTCACTGTGAACGGCATCCCCGTGCACGTGCAACCGATCAACGGCCCATTCAAGCTCAAACAAGGGCAACCGATCGGAGATATGCCCCTTTTAAAAGCGACTGTTGCTTTTCGCGAAATGCCTTCGCTGCGCCCGCTGCGCAATGCCTTGGCCGATGGGACGGCGCACATTCATGTGAATCTACTGGCGCAGCTATCTCTCAATCCCTTGGAGATGTTGGCGCTCCGCAGTACAAACGCCTGGGCTTCAACCGAGTTCGATCAAAACCTGGATGTTGATTTGCCGGGAGGTTTAGTGGGACGAGCCGCGGCACTGGCGTCACTCACCGCCGCCGAACCGGTTTGGACTCTAGGAAACCAAGCGCAAGAGTGGAGGCGCACTCGCTCCGCCTTTGCCTCGCACGCCACCCAAGCATTTAACGGTCCGGCCGTTTCTGTAGAAATCAGCTACACGATCCGCTCGCGCTCCGGAGAAACTAGTTTGCTGCATAGCAAATTTGGGGGAATGCTTTTGCCCAACGGAAGAATTCTCACGACGGCCGAGGCAGTGGAGCCTTGGATGTTCGATCCGAGCATGGCCGAGGCGCTCAGCCGTCACGAGGTAGAGGTTTTACCGGATTCGATAGAAGTTACCGTACACCAAACCGCAGGTGCGCTGGACTATTCGTCGAGAAGAGGCGAAGTAGAAATCGTCGGCCCCAAAGGCAAGACTGAGTCTGTCCTCTCATCCCGCAAACGCGAGACCTATAAACTGCGTTTTCGCGACTCCGAGTCGAATGTAGTCTTGCTGGAAGTGGCAAACTACCATCCCGCGCATTCCAATGCGGGACTGTCAGATGTCCCAGACGACTCCGCTGAATGGCAGCCGGCCGCGGTGTTGAGAACCGCACTGGATTCACAATCCTCGCCGTCCGTTTGGATCACCGAAGCCCGCAAAGAGAATGGCCGGTGGATTTTGAAAGACCCAGCGGGCGTCTCAGCTTTGGGCTCACCGCTTTGGATTGAACGAGGTTTTGTTGGCTTATTACAGAGCGATAGCTCCGCAGTTTCGCTCAAGAATATTCCTCAAACTTTGCGCGCGGAAACGCTGTAACGTGATCTACTATTGCTTAGGAGAAGAACGCGGTGAAGAGCTGTCCAAAATGTAACAACTTGGCGCCGGACGATGCGGCCTCGTGCGGCCAGTGCGGTATGGTCCTTGATCAGTCACTGATCGCTCGAGCCGCAGGTCCCGGGAGGCGTATCCCCACGATCAGCGAATCCGTGACCGGCACAAACACGACACCTCCTCCCAAAATCGAATATCGGCCCTCTCCGCCGCCTCCCATTTCCGGAACAGTCGCCATGGGTGCGCCTCCGCCCGCTGCCGCCCCGGCGTCGAGTGGGCGGCGGGGACAGACCATCTTCGTCCCAGCGGGAGGTCATGCAGCCTCGGGTGTTCAGCTCGCTCCCGTCACTCCCGCCCGGCGTGTGATCGCTGTACTGGTGACCTACAGTTGGAAGCCAGAGGGCCAAGTGTTCCCAATACGAGAAGGAAGGAATCTCATTGGCCGCAGTGACGAATGCGACGTGAAGATACCGGAAGATGCCATGCTGTCGACTGTCAATAGTCACATCACTTTCAGGCAGAGCTTTACTATGGGAGATATGGTGAGTATGGGAGGTACCTATCTCAACGGCGAAGTCGTAGAAGAGCAGTTCCGTCCGCTGAAAAATTTGTCAACCATTCGTGCCGGGTCGACGCAGCTATTGTTCGTAATCGTCGATCCGAAGCTCCTGGACGTCGCTTAATCGAACCAGGGCACAACCCGTGCCACCATCACTGAAACGTTATCGTCGCTGCCACGGCTAAATGCCAGATCGAGCAATAAGCGCGAGAGTGTGCCGCTGGCCTCCCGCTGAGTTAAGATCGCGCGTATCGCTTCGTCATCGACGTATCCCGATAAGCCGTCAGAACAAAGTAGGAATGTGTCCCCCGGCCGCAGCAGCATCCAAGATGTGAGATCAACTTCAATCTCTGCTTGATGTCCAAGAGCCCGCGTTAACACGCTGGCTTGTGGGTGATCTTCCGCCTGTTCCTCTGTGATCGTGTTGTTTTTGATCAACTGCTGAATCATGGTGTGATCTTCAGTCAGCCGGTAGAGCCGGTCATCTCGCACAAAGTAGAGGCGGCTATCTCCCACGTGTGCTCCTATTGCCAGCAAGCCGTCTTCTGTTTCCGAAATCAATAAAGCGACAATGGTCGAACCCATTTTTCGCAGAGATTTATCACCATGGCGACTCTCCGTAAAAACCACATGGTTCGCCGCACGGATTGCCTCTGTGAGGGCAGTATCGGGAGCGGTCGACTCCGGCAGAGACATGAGTACTTCCTCGCACCTTGAGATAGCGAGTTTTGATGCGAGGGCGCCTCCCTGGTATCCTCCCATACCATCAGCCACTATGAAGACGCTGCCGAAGGGCGATTCAAACTGCAGGACGTTGTCTTGATTGTCAGCTCGTTGGCCAGCGGCAGACTCCAGTGCGAATTCAAGCGTCGCCATTGGTCTCCAGTAGGAAGTCGGAGGCTCCCAAACGTATTCGGTCTCCAGGCTGAATCACCGCCACTTCCTGGCCGAGCGCCCGGCCGTTCACCCAGGTGTTGTTCAGCGAGCCGTTATCGTAAAGCCGGCGAAACGGAGGTTCGGTGCGAATGCACGCATGATTTCCAGACACGCCTTCGTCTGCAGGCATGCAGAGATGATTGTTCGCAGCGGAGCCAATCCAAAACTCCTGCTCGGTAATGGGGAATCTCATGCCTGCATATGGTCCGCTCAGCGCCGTCAAGCTCACGCTCGCTGCCGCCGTTGCTGTTGGATTTTGGACAAGTGCTGTCGGTACGCGCGCAGGTTTGACCGCGGTGGCCGGCTGTGGCGCTAACTCGCTGTAGCGGATCGATGGCGTGGTCGAAATGGGCCGCATAACTCTTGACCCAGGCTCAGCTACAGTGGCCGCACGCGGAGGAGGGGGCAAGGGTGGTGGACTGGGGACGGGTGTCTCCAGAATAGTTGGTGATGGGGTGTTTGTTCTCGTCGGCGTCCGAGAGCGCGAACCGACAAAAATGCCAACGATTAGAACTGTTAAAACAGCAGCGGCGCCATACAAGGCTTTTGCTGTGCGCCAGAAGGGATCTGGCAATTTGACCAGCAGTTCAGCGCTCTGCAACCCAGCCGCTTTGTTCTCAAGTCCCAGCCGGTGGGAGTCGCCGTCTTTCGACAAATTCTTCGCTGTCAGTTCAACCGCGGGCATATCAAGGAGCAGATCGATGCCGTGGCCTAGCATATCAGTGAGAGTCTCCGTAGAGGCCGCCGCTTGTGACTCACCGAAACCGGCCTTTGACATCTGTCGCAAACTACCAAACCATACTGGAGAGTGCGCTAAACCAACCGTGTCAACTCTCACGCGCGACGCCGCAACGTGTTTCAAGAGTTGGCCGAGAGTGGTCTTTGATCCTTCATCGTGACCATCGGAGATGATGAGTAGGCAGTGGCGAATCGGAAAGTCCCGATCTTTGTCGGCTTGGTGCGAAAATTCCGTGAGAGCATCTTCAACGGCATCATACAGCCGCGTGAATTGACCGCGTGTTTGTAGATTTCGAAAGGCGTCTTGCGTACCTTGCTCCGATGTATCCCAATGCGTCTCCCATTTTGTCTCATCGGCAAAACTCAAAACTGAGATACGATCTGCCGGGCGTTTTCGACTGACTAACTGAGCCAGCCCCTTTTGAATGGCTGCCATGGGGCGGCCATTCATCGACCCGCTGGCGTCTAAGGCAACGATAAGTGCAAGTCCAAGATCGGAGTCGCGGAACTTAACAATGCGATCGCCGCTAGCAGTCCTGGCGCCATCCTCCCAAAGCAAAAAGTCCTGCGCATTGAGCGCTGGCCAGCCGTTGGGAGTTCGCTTCATGTCAAGGGGAGCCACCACCTTAGGAAGACTCTGTACGTCGAAGCCGGCGGCCCTCATCGGAGGTGGCGCTTCCGCTCCCATCAGCGAAGCGACGCCTCCGAGCGACCAACAAATGAGAACGACCAAGTGGCGATTCACGTCTGACTTCCGTTTAGTTTTCGGCCACTTCGGCTGATGGCTTGGGTGCCGGTGGAAGTTTCTTCAGTTCCGCCTGCATCTCTTTGAAGCCGTCACTACTCAGGATTAAATGCGGAGCAGCCGGAAAATTGCGCATCTCCTCGGAAATCCGCGCAGCTCGATCGGCGGATGCCGGATGATCCGATCCCAGAGCCATGATGGATTGAAGCCCCTCAGGGTCCTTGTCCAGGCGTTCGAAAAATGTGACCATGCCTTGCGGATTCCAACCAGCGCGCTGCATGTTGTAGAAGCCGAGCATGTCCGCCTCCGACTCCTGATCGCGGCTATATTTCAATAGAGCCAGCAGTGCGACCGGGCTGGCGATTTGCTTGACCAGGCGCGCGGGCGTATCGTCTCCAAACAAAGTGCGGCTGGCTTCTGTCATTAAAGAATCGGCGGCATCCTCACGGCTGATGTTATTCGCCACATGCCGGCCCACCACGTGACCCACTTCGTGCGCCAAAACTCCCATCATCTCCGCTTCGTTCTGGGCGAACTCCATGAGCGCGCGATTGAGGTAAACAAAACCTCCCGGCAGGGAGAACGCATTCAACTCAGTCGTGTCTACGATTTTGATCGAATATGGCAAATTGGGACGTCGGCTGGTTTTCACCACCTTTTCGAAAACGTGGTTCACGTAGTCTTGCAGGCTGTGTTTTTCGATGAACTTGAGCTTACGCTGTTTCTCCAGTTCTTTGGCGATGTCCCGGCCGAGAGAGATTTCCTCTTTGTCAGTCAAGTGATTGTAAGCGGGAGTGACGGGCTTGGGCTCATCCGCACTGAGCGGGAGTGCGGCGAGTCCAAGCATTGAGAAAAGGGCGTTTCTGCGAGTAAGACGGTTCATTGTGCGAGTCTTTCTACTTGCCGGTCGACTTCTGTGCAGCATCAATTGTCCGCCAAACCGCAGTAAGGTCCTGACGCCAAGTGCGAGGTACGTACAGCGGGATAAAGTTAGGATTCGAATGCCCCATATTCATGATGCCTCCTAATACTGTCCCGCCCGGTGCCATACCGCTTCCGCAGAAATCGCCCTGCGTCCACGGAACAAGGTTGGGCGTCTGTCTAGCGGCCGGGTCTGGACAACTTGTTCCGGTGGCCGCAAAGTTATATTCTTTAGTCTTCCTCTTGCCGTCATCTTCGACGTGCGTGAGTTTTAGGAAGGGAGTAGGCTTTTTCACGCGACCCCCTGGGTCAATCTCGCAGCTTCGGGGTGTGTCACACGTGAAATCAATAGCGGGTTTTCCACTCGACAAGGGCGGCAGGTATTGAATCTTCTGTCTGGACACGGAAAGGACAGCAGGCGTGAACTGAGCGGTAGCTTCAAGAACTTGAGTTGAGTGCCATTGCACGACAAAGTAGGCGGTCGCCCCTAGCTGTACGGCACGCGCCCCATCTTTTTCAGCATCTTCAAAATGGCCGGCCATTTCATCCGCCGCAGCTCTAATCCCGTAGCCTTCTCCGCCAGTGGGATCTGAGTCAATCAATGTTTGACCATATTCCAGAACCCTGGCGACATTATGGTCTTCAATAGCGGCTAAGACGAATTTGCGGATTTGCTCAAGTGAAATTAGCGCTACATCGGAAGTCATTGCCATCTGGCCCCCATCCAAAGTGGGTCCATCAGGCAAGTTGTATCGCCGATTCAAATAGTTATCCGTATCCGGATCGAAAACCACCAATTTGTTATCGGTATCGCGTACTCTAACAATTTTTAAGTCATTGCCAATCCGCTCAAAATCTGCTAAGAATTCAAGCTTCTTGTTACTGGTAAGCGGATAACTGATATCGGCGACAACCCGAACCGACTTTTGATCTGTTGCGACGAAAGTTTTCACATTGACCTGGTCCAACCGATGACCGCGGGTCAGCCGATCACCCGGGTGCTTGTCTCCCCCCCACTCCTTAATGGCTTTATAGAGCCCATCGGTACACAGAGTTTTTACACCGGCGTCGTCGCCATCGTTTAACGCACGGAACATCAGTTGCAGCTTGCTTTCCGCCAAGGCCTGTTCATCGCGCAAGAAACGCTGTGCCTCCTCCGGACCCGATCTGACGTCACGAACGACAACTTTTCCATGCAGGGTGCTGAAGTAAACGTAATGAATGCGTTCGACGCCACTGGTGGTCAACTGAAAGAACTGGACACTGACCTCTTGATTTGCTTCCGACGAATACCTTCCCAGGCTATGGGCACGATAGTTGGTATTGTCGAAGAGGTCGTACACCTTAGCCTTCGTTTTGAGCAATTCCGGATGCAATAGTGGTGTCAGGTCGTTTACATTGCGTTTCTGCGCAGCATCCTTCACCTTGTCTAGGAGTGCCGGCGCCGCCGCCGAAACTCCCGCGACGTCAGACTCTTCAATCATCGACTTCAGCAGCGCGGCTGAGTTAGGCATGTCGGCAGATTTGACGCCGCTCTTTTGCTGCAGCTGATTAATCCAGTCTTCCTCTACGCCAAATGCCACGCCCCTGAGCTTGATCTGATTAGTTAGCAGCATGTCATCCTTTTGCGCCCACATTTTTTGGACATCGGCTTCCGTCAGCCCTTTGCGCGGCGCGCTAGATTTTTTCGCGGCAGATTTCGGCGCAGAAGAACTTTGCGCGAAGGAGATGATAGGCAGAGCTAGGCAAAGTGCCGCCACAAGCGTGAGCGCCACCTTCGGAACAAGTAATTGTCGGAGTTTTTGGGAGTAGAACATAAATCATTTACCTCTTTCAACTGAGCGAGAAAATGCAGCAAAACCGTTCAAAATTGTGGGCTTTTTTTGCGTCACTGGTTGTTACACCCATTGGCGGCGCTTTTTTGGTACTTAACATATCTGGGATCGGGAAACAGGCTCACAGCATCGTCAAGTTTCGCCTTACTCTGGCAATACTCGCCTTGATCGAACAAGTTTTTGCCTGCTTGGAACTCCTTTTCAGCCTCGCTCTTCCGCTCGGCCGCTGGGTCCACCACTGGCGCGTTCTCCGGAGTGTGGTCTCGTCTATAAATCACGGCTGTGTTATTCGGTTGTGGAGGAGTTACGACAGAGCCCGCAATCGGCCTCCCACCGTCTGAATCTAGGTTTGGCGCCAATTTGGGAGGTCGCTGTTTAGGCGGTTTTGTCGCTGTATCCGTTTTCGTTTCGCTCACGATAGAAGCAGGCGGCTGCACCACGGGCACCGGGCGATTGCCACTCACCACCGTATAAGTGATCCCTCCCGCAATGCACGCCGCTCCTGCTCCGTACCAAACGAGCTGCGGAAGCTTCTTCTTAACCGGCATCGGCGCCGCTTTGGCCGCGACCGGTTTTGACCCAACATTCCCTCGAGGTTCGAGTACGGTTTTCGCATGAGCCTTTGGCGCTGCGGTATGACTAGCGTTGCTGAGTGCCGCCGCTTCCAGTTGAGCAAGCAACTCAATACAGCTCTGCGGCCGATCCGCTGGATCTTTGGCCAGGCAAGACAGCACAACGTGTTCCAACGCAGGCGCAACGGCCGGGTTGATTTCGCTCAGACTTGGCGGGGTCTCATTGCAGTGTGCATGTTGAATAGCGTAGATATCCTCCATACCCGAATGCTGGCCGAACGGCACGCGCCCGCACAACATCTCAAACAGCACAACGCCAAAACTGTAAATATCAGTCCGGTGTCCGCCTGTTTCCGGAGTGATATCCCGCGGCGTGCGTATCTGCTCCGGGCTCATATAATGCGGCGTTCCAATGGCAAATCCGGTCATAGTTCCGCGTTCCGCAAAGGCAGCCACGGCGATACCAAAATCCATCAGAAAGCTGCGATCACGCTGATCCACAAGAATGTTCTCGGGCTTGATATCGCGGTGGATAATGCCACGCTCGTGCGCGAAACCCAAAGCCGGCAGAATGTCGCGGGCGCATTCAAGCACAAAGGGCAAGGGCAATGTGCCTTCTGAATCAACCTTCTCAGCTAATGACGTGCCGTCAATAAATCGCAAAACCAGCGCCAGGTAGTCGCCTTCATCCAATACCGTGTAGAGAGTGACAATCCGTTCGTGCTCTAATTTGCCGAGTGTTTTGGCTTCGTTGCTAAAGCGGGCACGAAAGCCCGGATCGTCCAGAAGGTGGGGTTTAATAAATTTCAGCGCCACCCGGCGGTCAGCTAGTTTGTCCTGGCCGAGCCATACCTCTCCCATCCCGCCTTCTCCCAGAAGGCGTATGAGCTGATAACCGCCGATTGTTGATTCTGCTTGTAAAGTAGACAACGCGCAGCCCCCTAGCCAGGAAGTCCTTTCCCGCTCTTTCCATGAACTTCCAGTCTCAACATGTCCATAACCCAATGGCGAGCCGCCTCGATGTCTCGTCTCGCTTTCGTAGGTGAAGTGTGTTCCACCAACGCAATCTCCC
>Ga0182012_10005552_pt1 | contig 13040 bp, 13 predicted proteins | sample 612S2SmetaG_FD_120486 | JGI IMG/M metagenome (GOLD analysis project Ga0182012, IMG submission 120486) | Permafrost microbial communities from Stordalen Mire, Sweden - 612S2S metaG | ecosystem: Environmental > Terrestrial > Soil > Wetlands > Permafrost | place: Sweden: Stordalen | collected...
TGACCGACAGCATCACGCCAGCCTGGCTGGGCGTGCCGCCGCCGACGGTGACGAAGACGGGCAATTGGGTGGGCGTCTTGAGGGTAGTAATTTGCGCTGACACCGAGTTTGTCGGGTAGTCAGGATGGAGCGTGGCACCGGTGGACGCAGGAAGCTGCACGTTTACCTGGTAAAGACCAGCGACCGTATTCGATACGAATCCGGCGTAGGAGACAGTACCCTGAACGCCGCCGATCGTAACGACAGGGACGGTGGTCAGGCAGGGAGCAAAGCGGCTCGTGTTAAGCAGCAGTTGCTGGATAACGTCGCCATCGATGTTAGCAAAACCTCCGCCGAGCGTGGCCTGATAGTTGCCGGTTCCCGAGGCGGTAACGGCACCGATACAGTTCGTCAGCGCCGCGGTTCCGTCACCGGCCGACGTATTATCGCCCTGGCTGGTGGGCGCGCCCAGACCGGTTACATAGAGCTGTATCGTATCCGAATCGTTGGGGGTGATTGAGCCATTCCGCATGCCGGCTGGATTGGTGGGGCCGATCAGGGCCCAGTTAGAATTCAGCGCGGCCGGGGCGCCCTGACCGTCGGACCCGATGGTAAAGAGTCCTGGGTCGGAGGCAGCGATATTGACGGGGAAGGTGTTGCTCTTCAGAAGCGTCGCGCCCGAGCCATAGCCGAATGTCACGGATATGTCCACACCTAAACCATTAGCGACAGTGCCCACAGCGGTGAGGGCCGCGGCCGGAACGAGTGCATTGATCTGGCCGTTGGTGGCGAAAAGCAGCGGGGCGGGCCAGACGGGCGTGGTTGTCCCGTGTGCCATGAAGTTCACCGAGAGCAGGCGCTGGGTGGCGCTCACGGCATCCGGACTCAGAGTGGTTGGATAACGGAAATAAACCGAATCCGGAGCATTCTGCAGGATGGTTGCGGTGGCGCACCCAGTGCCTCCGGAAGCGCAGAAATTGGCTCCGAAGATGCTGATCATGTCGTAGGGAGCGATTGTCGGAAGCGTAGTTCCCGACACCTCGGTGAATGACGATGAGCTGGTGACTCCCTGGACAAGCGGGCCATTTCCAATGGTCAGGGTCTTGGTCCCGGTAGGAACCGCGCTGCTTGTTCCGTTGACGATACCGAGGAAAATGGGCCCGCCGAAAGTGGTGACATTACTCACTGTAATTCCCGTTGGGGAGAAGGGAAGAAGCCCGTCGGGGGTATTGGGCACGGTGATGGTGAGCGTCATGTTGTTGGCATTGACCCAGACCAGAGAAAAGTTAGTGTCCGGACTGATTGCTCCGGGTGCGGCACCGGCGACAGTTCCAATCCTTGTCTTCGTGGTTGGATCCGAGCCGCCGACGAAACCCGTGCCGGTCAGGCTTATTACAAACGAGGTTCCAGGAGCAGCGAGGGGTATGGTCGCCGGACTAATGCTGGTCAGAGTGGCGCCGGGGGATTGCACGTTGATCGTGACGGGCACTACGATCACGGCCGCCGGGCTGCCCCAGGTGAACGTTACCGTTCCGGTGAGCTGTTGGCCGGGTGTGACCGAGGAGAACAGCGAAGAATTAAAGGTAATGGGGATGTTCGTGCCGAAGCTATAGGCGAGGCCTGTTAGCTGATTCGTGCCGAGGTTCGTCTCCTGAGCGGGGCCCGCGGGGTTCACGATGGGCAACAAGGTGCCACCGGTAGTAATAGAGAACGCGATGGGGGTGTCGGTGGATGTCGCGGTAAGAGTCGCGGTCGGCGTGCCAGCCCCGAGTGTCCAGTTGATGGTAACGGCTGCCGGGGTGACCGAGAGCGTCGCTGGCTTGTTGGTCAGCAGCATCGTGACGGTCACAGACAAATCCGCATAACTCGACACAGACATGGTGATGGTGGAGGTGTAAGTGCCTGGCGCCAATGAGTCGGCTACGTTCGTCGTGCTGAAACGCAGGGCCTTGGTTGTGTTGCCGGTCTGGTAATCCACCGTGAGCCAGTTCGGGAAGGTGTTGGTATTCACCGTAAAATATGCGCCTGGAACCGTTGGCGAAGTCACGCTGACATTCACAGTTCCCGCATTGCCCGAGCTCTTGACGTACGAAAGTGAAAGGCTCGTTGCCGGGGCAACGGGAGTGACGATCAGCGGGCTGAGAGGAACGATGCTGAGCGTGACAAGAATTTTAACGTCCGGCGTTGTTCCGCTCACGCCGCTTTTCAGATGAAGGTTAAACGTGTGCGTGGTATTCACAGAGAAACCGCCGCATCCGGGCGACCCCCCGGTAGGCGTTGCTGCCACCGTAAATGTAGCTGCTGTCGTGCCGGCCGTATACGATCCAGGCGCTACCGGATTCAGCGTGACCCAAGTAGGATCGTTCGCCGCCGTAGTATCCACGGTGAAGGGCGTTCCGCCCGGCGCCGCGGATGTTACAGAGACAGTCTGAGTTGCGCCTGGAGTGTAGGTGCCCGCGTTCAATGCGCACGAGATCGCTAACGTCGCCGGGGCCACGAGAGCGGACGCGGTCGCGGTAACGGTATCGGTTATGGCTACCGTAACGTCATCGGTGCCCCCGACTAAAAACTGGAGCGTGCCGCTGACGCCCGCGCATCCGGCGTTCGCCTGGATGCTATAGACGATTCCGGTCGTCGCGTTGCCTGAGGTGATCGACGTGGTGGAAGGCGGCGTGATCGTGAATCCGCTCATGTTGGTATAAGTGACCACGTACGTGCTCGAACCAATGGTGCCGGCAGGTTTAAGCGTAATGTTTACAGCGGGTCCGGGACCGGCGGTGGTGCTGCACGTGAGCGTAACGCCGCCCCCCGCGCTTCCGGCAGCCGGAGTTTCGGTCAGCGAGTTGGTGGCTTGCATGGCGCCAGCCCCGATAGTCAGCGCGATCAGTGCTACGACTGTTTTTGCGCCGTGGATCTTTAACATCGATAAGTCATCCTTTTTAGATTTCTCCACGACATCGCGGGGAGGCGACCGCTCTTCTGATCGCTAGTGTGCTTATCGGAGTGTGAACGTGAAGCTTTAGGCTGGCACGCTTAATGAGGGGCGCGGCTCCGTAGTTTCCCCTGGTTAAACGCCGTCAAACTCCTGACTCTGTCACTGCGTTGACGTGCTCACGGCGGTTTTCTCCTTTGTTTTGCGCGCAATGGAGCTGAAAAAGCTGGAACCGAATTTGCATTCAAAGGTGCGCGGTGGTCAACGACCTCGGAAACAGCCTCGAACGGTATATGGACATGCTCAGCATGCGCCAGAAACTGGTGACGTCCAATATCGCCAATGCGGACACTCCGGGTTATAAAACGCAGGACCTCGATTTCCAGAAGGCCTTTCAATCGGCTCTGGATGGCGGAACGGTGCAGCCGGGCCCGGTCTCGGGTCTGGCGGTAAAAAACGATGGCAATAACGTCGATCTGGATCGCGAGGCTCGATTGCTCGCGGAAAACGCACTCCGGTTTGGAGTAGCATCCACGCTCATGAAAGGGCAGTTCGCGCAGATTAAAGAAGCCATCAAGGAAGGGGGCGGTGCATGAGTCTGTTCTCCAGTCTTGCGGTCAGCGCATCGGGTATGGCGGCGCAACGGCAGCGCGCGGCGCTGCTGGTGGAGAACATCGCCAACTCGGAAACAACCCGTACGGCCAACGGCGGCGGACCCTACCGGCGCAAGGACGCTGTCTTCGCGACGGCGGAAGTCGGAACCGAGTTTGCCTCCGAGCTGGACGCGCAGCTCCAGACAGGGGTCAAAGTTACGGGAATCAGCGTGGATCAACGGCCTCCCGAAAGGAACTACATGCCGGGGCATCCGGACGCCGACGAGGATGGCTACGTCTCGACTCCGCGTATGAATCCGGCTGAGGACATGGTCGATTTAACAGGCGCGAATCGCAGTTATCAGGCGAACGTGGCCGCGATGTCGGCCGTCAAAGACATGATTCAGAAATCGATCGAGCTGCTTCGCTAGGAGAACTGAGTGACAGCCCCGATTTCCAATATCGCCAATATCGCTCCGATCTCGATTCCGAGTTCGATTACGCCGGCGGCAGGCGCGGGATCCGGCGACTTCAATAAGGTCCTCGAAGGGACCATCAATACGCTTCAATCTTTGCAGAACGATGCGGATACGTCCGTTCAGAAATTTCTCACCGGGGAGAACGAGGAACTGCATACGACGGTGCTGGCGACGCAGCGCGCCGAAATGGCGTTTGAGCTGGGGTTACAGGTGCGCAACAAAGTGGTCTCGGCCTACCAGGAAATCATGAAGATGCAGTTATAACGGTTGCCCATGTCCCCGCAGATTGAACAGGCCAAAACGCTGGTTACCGGGATGTCGATGTTCCAGCGCATCTCGATCGTTCTCGTGACGCTGCTCGTGGGCGGGGGGATCGCGGCCGTTGTTCATTTTCGAACCGAAGGCGACTTCCGCCCGCTGTATACGGGAATGGCGGCGGAGGATGCCGCGCCGGTCGTGCAGAAACTCAGAGAGTCGGGAGTCGAATACCGCCTCGCCGATAATGGCGGCACGGTGATGGTGCCGGCCGAGAAGCTGGCGGAATCGCGGCTCACGCTGGCAGGCGCCGGCCTTCCGAAATCCGGCCGCATCGGATTCGAGCTGTTCGATAAGACGACCTTCGGCACCACCGAGCTGGTCGAGCACATCAACTATGAGCGGGCCCTCGAGGGCGAGCTGGAACGCTCGGTCATGAGCATGTCGGAAGTGGTTCAGGCGCGCGTGCACCTCAGCCTGCCTAAAGAATCGGTTTTTCTGGACCAACAGCAACCGGCCAAAGCCAGCGTGATGGTGAAATTGCGTCCGGGCGCGCGGATTTCCGCGAGCCAGATTACCGCGGTCACCAATCTGGTGGCCAGTGCCGTAGAGGGTTTGACAACAGACGCCGTCGCGTTGATTGACATGGACGGCAATCTGCTGAGCCGTCCGCGGCGCGTCAGCAACGACGATTCGCAGGTCACCAGCGAATCTCTCGAAGTGCGTCAGCAGATCGAGCACGATCTGGTCACTAAGATCAACACGACGCTCGAACCCCTGCTCGGCGCCGACAGATTCCGGGCGGGGGCGTCGGTCGATTGCGACCTGACCAGCGGCGAACAGCAGGAAGAGACCTTCGATCCGGATAAGTCCGTGATGGTCAGCTCGCAAAAGACCGAAGACGATAATCAGCGCACGGCGGCGGCAGGGGGCGTTCCGGGCACGGCGGCGAACCTGCCGAATCCTCCCACGCAGAACGCCTCGACAAACGGGGCCTCGCGCCGAACGGAAAGCGTTACCTATCAAACGAGCCGTATTGTGAAACACACCCGCATTCCGCAGGGCGTGATTCGCCGAATGTCGCTCTCGGTGCTGGTGGGCCAGGAGACGCGTTGGGAAGGCGACGCCAAAAACCGCCATCGCGTGGCTGTGCCGCCCACGCCCGAGACGCTGCAGACGATTAAGGATCTGATTGCCGGAGCGACCGGATTTAACTCGGACCGCGGCGACCAGTTAATTGTCGAGACGCTGCCATTTGAAACCAGTATGAACACGCCGGATCCGGTGCGCGCGGCCCCGGCTCCGGTGACCAAGCCCACCAAGCAGGCGCAATGGCTGGACCTTCTCGACAAATATAAAGGTACGCTGCTGAAATCGTTCTTTGCCCTGATCCTGATCGGTGTTCTTTACCGGATCGTCATGCGTGTATTGGCCACGCGCGCGCAGGTGGCCAGCCGGATGGAAGCGGCGCGTGCGGTGGAAGCGGCGAAGGTTGCGGCAACGGTTGCGGCAACGGTTCCGCCGCCCGTGGAAGACCGCGCCGAGATCTCTTCCAATGCCCGCAGTCTGCTGGTGGAGCCCCCCGACGACACCGCCAAGCGCGTGCGGGAGTTTGCACAGCGCGACCTGAACGCCACGGCGAATGTTCTGCGCATGTGGATGCAGGATCAGAAGGGCTGACAATTTCTCTTTCGGGATTACTTTATGGGTCCACAACCTTCCGTTTCTCAGAGTCTGCCGGGTACGCGAAAAGCCGCCATGTTCCTGATGGGAATCGGCGATCAAATCGGCGCGGAAGCGATTCGCCAGCTGGCGCAGGAGCAGGCCGGCCCGCTGATGACTTCGCTGCCACCGGAGGTACAGCCGCAGGTTGCGCTTCGCATCGCGCTGACGGACCGGATCTCGCCGGAGGTGTTCCGCCGCATCGCCGACGCTATTCCGCACGCGCTTGAAAGCGAACAGGCAGTTGAGCCGTTCCAGCGGCACGCGGGCGCTGGCCTCCAGTCCATGTCGGCCCGAAGCGCGGAAATGATGGCCGAGGACATGGAAGCACTCGGGCCCGTGCGCATTCGCGATGTGACGTCCGCGCAGCAACAGGTGTTCACGGTGATCCGCCAGCTGCAGAAGGAAGGGGCGATCACAGCAAGGAGCGGCGGGGCGGCCGGCGGTGGCGACGAATATGTCGTCTAAGATTCTGGATGAATCCGCTGCCAGCGTACAGGTTCTTCCCTGGCGGCAGCAAGGGCAGCCGCTTCCGGATCAAAAACGGAAGGGTCCGCCGGTCTCCAACGAAGTCCGCCAGTTGCTTGCGAGAGTCGAAGAACTGACTGCGGCGGTGGAACAAAAGTCGCGCGAGGCATATGAGAAGGGTCTGCGCGCGGGCGATGCCGGGGCGAGGCAGAATCTCGAAGCGGAAGTGCGCTCTACCGTGGCGACGCTGGCCACGACCATCGCCGATGTGGCATCGACACGCTCGGAAACGATCCGGCGGGCCGAGGCCGATGTGGTCAGGCTTTCCATCGAGATTGCGCGGCGTGTTCTGCACCGCGAGCTGGCTTTAGATCAGTCTGCGCTGGAAGGCCTGATCAAAGCGGCCATAGAGAAGCTTCAGCAGCAGGAAGTTTACCGCGTACGCGTGCATCCGGATCAGGAGAAGCTGGTGCGCGTGTGTCTGGAGCAAGCGGGCAGGGGGCAGGGAATCGACGTGATCGGCGACCCGGCTCAATCGCGCGGCGGCGCATTCTTTGAAATCAGCCGGGGCGCGCTCGATGCCTCGGTCGACACGCAGTTGCGGGAGATCGAGCGGGGCCTGGTCGACGAATTGCACGCGCGCTCATGACATTACCACGAACTTTCGATTTGAATCCCTACATTTTGCAGGTGCACAACTCGCCGCTGCTCCCGTGGACGGGAGAAATCGTCGAGGTTGTGGGCATGCTTCTGGCATCCCGCGGGCCCGCCGTGGCGGTGGGCGACTTCTGCGAAGTGCTGACCTCATCCGGGCGCCGCATCCGCACTCAGGTCATCGGTTTTCGGAACGGGCAGGTTCTGTCGATGCCGCTGGAAGAAATCGATGGCATTCAGCTGCACGATCCGATCATTGCGCGTCCGGGCGAGTCGCTGGTTCCGGTAGGGCCGGATCTGATTGGGCGCGTCATCGACGGATTTGGCCGGCCGATCGATCGGAAGGCCAGCATACGGCCGGAAGCGCACTATCCGCTCTACCATTCACCGGGCAGCCCAATGGACCGGGAACACATTGACCGGCAGATTGAAACGGGCATCCGCGCTATTGACACGATGATGCCTTGCGGCAAAGGTCAGCGCATGGGGTTGTTTGGCGGAAGCGGCGTGGGCAAAAGCACTCTGCTTGGATCGATGGCCCGGCACAATTCGGCCGACGTGACGGTGATCGCGCTGATTGGCGAGCGCAATCGCGAGGTGCGGGCGTTTCTGGAACATGAACTGGGTCCGGACGGAAGCAAGCGCTCGGTGGTGGTCTGCGCAACATCCGACCGGCCCGCGCCCTTGCGGGTGCGTGCATGCTTCGTGGCACTGGCCGTCGCGGAATACTTCCGCGATCAGGGCGCAAACGTTCTGTTGATCATGGATTCGGTCACACGGCTGGCGATGGCGCAGCGCGAGATCGGGCTGGCGGCCGGCGAACCGCCCAGCCAGAAGGGATATACGCCTTCGGTATTCAACCTCCTGCCACGCGTGCTGGAGCGGGCGGGCAGCTTCCAGCAGGGATCGATTACCGGTTTCTTCACCGTGCTGGTGGAGGGCGACGATTTCAACGAGCCAATTTGCGACGCGGTGCGCGCGATTCTCGACGGACACATCATTCTTTCGCGCAGGCTGGCGGCAGCCGGGCACTATCCCGCGATCGATGTGCTGCATTCCATCAGCCGTCTTTCCACGGCATTGGCGACCGACGAGCATTTGAGCGCCGCGCGAACGGTGCGCGAGGCCATGGCTACCTATGAGGAATCGCGCGACCTGATCGAATTAGGCGCCTACGCGGCAGGATCCAATCCTGGCCTTGATGCGGCGATCCGGATGCGTCCTGAAATCACGAGTTTTCTGCGCCAGGATACTTCCGCCAAAGCGGGGCTGGCGGACAGTATTGCGCAGATGCAAAGGATAGCGGAGAAACTGTAGCCCCCCCGATGACTCCGTTTCGTTTTCGTCTCGCGCGCGTTCTCGACTGGTACCGCAAGCAATGCGAGCTGGAGGAAAGCCGCCTGCATGCCCGGTCCGCCGCGGTGGTGGAGATCGTGAGGGAGATTGCGCGCATTCAGAGTGAGCGTGAGGCCATGGAGAAAGAAGTAGTCCAATCGGCCAGCGCCAGCGCGCTGGATCTGATCGCCAGGGAGTTTCACCGGCAGAGCACGAAGCGGCACGAACTGCGCCTCGGGGAAGAGCGGCAGCGCCGCCAGCATGCGCTGGAGACCCAGCGCGCGACAGTGGAGGGGGCCCGAAGGCGCGTTCGCCTGCTGGAAAAGCTGCGCGAGCGGCGGCTGGCGGAGCATTCCTTTGCCGCGGAGCAGGAACTGGAAGAGCTTGCGGCGGATGCATTTCGGGCCGCCTCCTTCCGCCAAGGCCACACTCCCTCATAAACGCCTTCCTGCCTATCTAAGGATACAGGCAGGATCACGGCTCCGCAGGAGCGATTTCGCACAAACAGCCAACAGTACTATTACGCGACAGGTTTCCTTTGGTTAACCGGTGGGTTAGTATCGACATGTAGTCGATGGCCGATACCCGCAAAAAACGGCGTTACGAACTCAGCATGGAGCTGAGCTATTCCTATCGCAGCGGCAACTCGGTATGGTTTGGCACGGGCCATACGACGGACCTCAGCGACGAGGCCATACACTTTGAAAACGACGGAAAACTTCCCCGTGGCGCGGAAGTGGAACTGCGCATTGCCTGGCCGTTCCGGCTGCAGCGCGTGTGTCAGCTTGAGCTGATCGTGCGAGGCCCGGTGGTCCGGACCGGCGCCGAGGGCGCTGTCCTCAAATTGAACAGCTACGAATTCCGCACCTGCGGCGAGCGTTCGTTCGATCAGGCGGCAAGCCTGGGAACCGCCTGTAACGTGCTCGGGTAGCAAGCCGGCAGCTTTTGCGCCGCAGTTTTGCGCTGAATCAGGCACTGTTCCGACGCCGACCACCCCTCCACTCTGACCGCTCCGTTTCGCCGTTCAATCCGGTAGACTTCCTGCGCACCGAATTCGCGGATTAATCCCGCCATCGACCAGCCCGCGGGATCCAGCATCCGCATGCCGCCCATCCGATCGAACAGAATAGTGCAGTCGGAAGCGCCATATCCGGCCGCAAGGGCAACATCCAGAATTTCTTCCGCGCGGTGCAGGAACTTATCCACAAAAGGCTTATCGGCTGAAAACAAAGGTTATGAGAGAGGAAATAACTATTTGCCGACTTTTTCTTTTGAGGTGGTTAGCGCAAAATTGCCCCATGGTCATCTCTCTCAAGAAACATATGGATGCATATACCGAGGAACTGGCCAAGGCCGTGGTTTCCGCCTACAAGGCGGCTCTGGTCGCTGTAGGGAAGGCCGGCGCGCTGGCGATGCCCCATCTCGGAGACGGTCTGGTGCAGAAGCTGAATGTTTTGCAGCAGGAGCTTTCCGTCAGTGCGAAACCCGATGAGATCGAACAGATGCAGCAGGGAGTGGAGCGCGAGTTGACGCAATGGGGCGAGAGCGCGGCGCAATACTCGCGGGAAAAGGCAAAAGAAATTAAGGAAATCATGGTCGCGGTGGCGGCTACCGCGGCGGCTGTGGGAGAGCGCGATCAGCGTTACACGAGCCATTTCAGCGGGCTCACGACGAGGCTGCATTCGATCGCCAAGCTGGAGGATTTGTCCAGCATTCGCCATTCCGTGATGGAGAGCGCGACGGAACTGAAGACGGTGGTCGCCAAAATGGCGGAGGAGGGCGAGCAGTCGATCTCGCGGCTTCGCGCGGAAGTGGCAAACTACCGCGTCCGGCTCGAAGAATCGGAGAAGCGGGAATCCGTCGATCCGCTGACCGGGCTGGCCAATCGCCGGGAAATCGAAGCTCAGGTCGAGGAACGGATGTCGTGGAAGCGCACATTTTGTTTCGCCATGCTGGACCTGAACGGATTCAAACGCATCAACGACATGTACGGCCACGTAGCGGGTGACGATCTGCTGAAGCAGTTCGCTGCCGAATTGAAGGCACAGTTCCGGTCGACTGACATAGTGGGGCGCTGGGGTGGGGATGAATTCGTCATCCTCGTCGATTCAGGGATCGAAGAGGCGCAGGTCTCACTGGACCGGGTCCGGAAATGGGCCTTCGGCGACTACAAGATCAGCGGGGGCAAGGACATCGTCCATGCGGCAGTGCGGGCTTCCATTGGCCTGGCGGAATGGAACGGGAAAGAGAAGGCCGTCGAACTGCTGGCGCGCGCCGACGGGCGCATGTATGCCGAGAAGAAAGTGACCAACATGCCGAGGAAGAGTATAGTCGCTTAATCTGCGGTAAACTGGACGCCGAATATGAAACGCGTCCTTCTGCTTGCGCTTCCGGCTCTGCTCGCCCCTCTGGGGTTCTCGCAGCAGCCTCCCCAGGAAATTCCGTTCGACTCGGTTCCCAACTTTCTGAAGCTGCCGGATAATATGTATCTCGGCGAAGCCTCGGGAGTGGCCGTCAATTCGAAGGGACATATTTTTGTCTTTTCGCGGGGCAATACCACGGGTCCGGCGTATGGCGCCACCGCGGCGCAGATTCTGGAATTCGGTCCGGATGGAAAGTACATCCGCGAGATCGGCAAGAATCTGTACGCGTGGTCGTTCGCGCACGCCATCCGGTTCGACAAAGACGATAATCTCTGGGCGGTGGATAAAGGCTCGGACATGATCGTGCGGTTCAATCCCGAGGGCCGGGTGACGATGGTGTTCGGCCGGAAGAAAGAAGCCTCCGACGAGAACAGCGCTCCGTGGGCGCACCCCAAGCCGCCGCTTCCGGCGATAAATGGCCAGTTCCGGCAACCAACCGACGTAACGTGGGATCCACAGGGCGATATCTTCATCAGCGACGGCTATATCAATTCGCGCGTGGCCAAGTACGACAAAAACGGCCGCTGGGTGACGTCGTGGGGCACGCCGGGTAAAGAGCCCGGGCAGTTCGACACGCCGCACAGTATCGCCGCCGACGCAAAAGGAAACGTGTATGTGGCCGACCGCGGCAACCGCCGTGTTCAGGTTTTCGATTCCGACGGCAAGTTTCTGCGCGAGATTAAAGCCGATGTGCCGGTTCCGGCGGACGCGCAGCCCTGGATGGGCAATCGTCCCGGTCCCGAATCGGCTGGCAATCAACAGCCGGGCTCGCCCTGGGCTATCTGCATCACGCCCGGACCGACGCAGTATCTCTACAGCGCCGACGCGTTTCCCGGCCGCATCTACAAATTCTCCCTTGACGGCAAGCTGCTGGGCTATCTGGGTACCTCGGGAAGACAGATGAAGGAATTCGGCTGGATTCACGAGATGGCCTGTCCGTCGGAGAATACGATTTACGCGGCGGAATTGCTCAACTGGCGAGTACAGAAACTCATTCTGCATCCGGCGGAGCCCCAGACATCGGCGAAGAAGTAGAGAACCTGAAGCATGTCCGATTCGTCGCGGGAGGCCGCCCTTCGCGTCCGCAGTCTGCGTAAGACTTACAAAGACGTGGTTGCGGTGGATGGCCTCGACCTCGAAGTGTTTCGCGGCGAATGCTTTGGCCTGCTGGGGCCTAACGGAGCCGGCAAGACCACCACAGTGGAAGTTTGCGAAGGTTTGACCGTGCCGGATTCGGGCGAGGTGGAAGTGCTCGGGATGCGGTGGGCCACGGATGCGGCTACGCTCCGGCAGAGACTCGGGATTCAATTGCAGGACACACAGCTTTCCGAAAAGCTGACGGTCTTCGAAACCATTCGTTTGTTCCGCAGTTTCTTCGAGCGGGGACCGGCTCCGGACGAAGTGATCGCTTTGATGCAGCTCGAGGAAAAACGCAAAGCGCGGGTCGGAAGCCTTTCGGGCGGTCAGAAGCAGCGGCTGGCGCTGGCTTGCGCCTTGGTGGGCGATCCCGATTTTCTGTTCCTCGACGAGCCGACCACGGGACTGGATCCGCAGGCTCGCCGGCAGCTTTGGGAGTTAATCGACCGGTTCAAGCTGGAGGGCCGGACGATTCTTTTGACGACCCACTACATGGACGAAGCGGAGAGGTTATGCGACCGCGTGGCCATAGTGGACCACGGTAAACAGATCGCACTGGGTACGCCGCGCGAACTGGTTGCCTCGATCGGGGCGGAACATTTGGTGGAGTTTGCGGTGGACGGCGCGGCGGCGACGCTGGAACTTGCGACTCTGCGGGGGATCGAAGGCGTGCTGGAAGTGCAAATGGACGATGGCACGGTGCGGATGCAGGTGACCGAACTGCACAGGGCGGTTCCGGCGCTGCTGGATGAATTTGGCCGGCAGGGCGTGCCGCTCACGGAACTGCGCACGCATTCGGCAACGCTCGAGGACGTATTTGTGGCGCTGACGGGAAGGCATCTGCGCGATGAATGAGACTCAGCCCAGGCAAAGCCCGCTGGCGCAATTGACTCTCGTGCGGTTCCTCGAGTTCATACGGGAGCCGGAAGCGCTCTTCTGGGTTTTTGTTTTCCCGATCCTGTTGGCCGCGGGGCTGGGGCTGGCATTCCGCAATCGCCCGCCGGAGGTGCTGGGGATCGCAGCGGTCACGCCCGAGTTAGCGAATTGTCTGCGGCAGGAAAAA
>Ga0182012_10005554_pt1 | contig 13038 bp, 16 predicted proteins | sample 612S2SmetaG_FD_120486 | JGI IMG/M metagenome (GOLD analysis project Ga0182012, IMG submission 120486) | Permafrost microbial communities from Stordalen Mire, Sweden - 612S2S metaG | ecosystem: Environmental > Terrestrial > Soil > Wetlands > Permafrost | place: Sweden: Stordalen | collected...
GATGTCGACCATGGCGCGGGTCATGCGTACCACCTCCCGCAAGGTGGGCGCGTTCTCCCAACGCGAAACCGTCGGCTGGGAGCACAGATCGTCGCCAGTGTCCGGCAGTCGGCCGCAGGCCACGTCGAGACCCATTGGCAGGACATGATGCAGGTGGCTCTCTCGATCCAGGCCGGCCTGGTTCTGCCCTCGATGCTGCTGCGGAAGCTCGGGTCGCACAATCGGAAAAGCAGGCTATGCCTTGCTTTCCGTGAGCTCGGTCGGATCGAACGAACGCTTTTCCTGCTCCGCTACATCTCCGATTCGCAGATCCGCCGGACCATCCGTGCCGAAACCACCAAGATCGAGTCTTTCAACGATTTCCTCGACTGGATCACCTTCGGCGGCCCCGTCATCAAGAGCGGCGACCCGGTCGAACAGGAGAAGCAGCTCAAATACGCCACTCTGGTTGCCAACGCGATCATGCTCTCCAATGTCGCCGATCTGACCACGGTCCTCTCATCCATGGCTTCCGACGGACACCCCGTCACAGCCGAACTCGCTGCCTCGACCAGCCCCTACATGCGCACGAACATCCGGCGCTTCGGAAAATACGGTCTCGATATGGAGGATCTGCCGGCCCCGCTCAGCCCAAAGCCTCTGCCGTTCGAGATGCCCTTGTGACAACCTTTTACACGTATCTTCAGGTTACCCGATGCGCGCGAGCGGGAGCGCGGAGGCGGTGGTTGCCGCCCTGCGGAAGCAGCGATCCCGACCCCTTCCACGAGTTGACGTTTCCCACCCCGCTCGCGGCCAAGCGCGCGATCGCCGATGAAATCAGGCTGCCGATCGGAAAGCTATCCGAGGACGACCGCCAATTTATCGATGAGCTGGTCGCGCGCACGCTCTCGCGTCCCGAGGTGATCGCCACGGTGCGCCAGCGCTTTCCACAAGGCCGCAAGGGAGGCGTTGGATCATGCTGACAGAGGTGATGCGCTATTACGGCCTCGCCCGGCCGCCGGTCGACGCCGGCTTCTATGAAACCGATCACCACGCGCAGGTATTGCGCGACGTCCGGGCGGCAATCCTCGGTGGCCGGCTGGTCGCGCTCACCGCGGTCATCGGTTCTGGGAAGACGGTCCTGTCGAGGCGCCTACGTGCCGAGCTTGAACGAGAAGGCCGGGTGATCGTGTCGCGGTCGTTAACGGTCGAGAAGGCAAAGATCACGGTGCCACTGCTGATCTCCGCCCTGTTCTACGATCTGACGCCGGACAAGATGGTGAAGATCTCCAGCCAGAGCGAGCGGCGTGAACGCGACCTTCAGGAACTGTTCAAGCGCGCCAAGAAGCCCGTCGCCTTGTTCGTCGACGACGCGCACGACCTGCACCCGAAGACCTTGGTCGCGTTGAAACGGCTCGCCGAAGTCGTTGTCGAGGGGGGCGGTCAGCTTTCGGTCGTGCTGGTCGGCCATCCAAAGCTGAAAAACGACCTCCGTCGGCCGCAGATGGAGGAAATTGGCGACCGCACGACCGTGTTCGAGTTCGGCGGACTGCGCGATCGCCAGCGCGACTACATCGACTGGGTGCTCAAGAGCAGCGTCGAAGAGGGGGTCACACCCGAGGACATCATGACCGACGCCGCGGCAACCCGCCTGGCGGCCAAGTTGAAAACGCCGTTGCAGATCGGCCAACACTTGGTGCGCGCGTTTGAGGCCGGATTCGAGATAGGCGCCAAGCCCGTCGATGAGACCGTGGTCGAGGCGGTGCTGTCGCTGCGGATCGACGACCTCGAACCCCGCCTGACCCGCAGCGGCTACGACGTCCGCAGTCTGGTCGAGCAATTCGATGCCAAACCCGCCGAAATCCGCCGCCTGTTGCGGGGTGATCTTGATCCGGCACGCTCGCGCGAACTGATGGACGAGATGCGCGCGGCGGGGCTGCCAACCTGAGCGAATCGCATCGTGCACCGGCGATCGTCTATTGCGCGTCCGTCTCACCGAATTTGCGTTCTGTCTCAGCTAATGTGCGTCGACCGACCACTTCCGTCTCAGATAATGTGCGCCGGAAAAGACCATCTATTGCGCGTCGAGGCGTTCATCATTGTGCGTCGCTACACCTAACGCCGCCAGTTTCGCCCTGGAGGCGCTGTTGGGCTCTGTCGGGTCTCACTCGCCCCTTCGTGACGCCATCGCCTGTCAGGTCCTGCTAACGTAACGCTTCTTGGACATGGGCCGCGTCCCATGTCCCTTGCCTATTGCCGAGCGGGTGGTGACACACCCGCTCGACCCGATTCTGGGTTACGACGACCGCGCGATATGCCCCGAGCTGCCAGGGGAGCATTTTTGGCTGAGGCAACACGGCAACCGTCTTGATCGTCGCCGGACAACCTCGGTCACGTCCGAGAACGTTGGCCCGCGGACACGGGCGGTGGCGCTTGCTCGCGGTGACGCGCGCCGCCATGCTCTTGAAGCCGTCATCGAAGCGATCTGCGCCGAGTTCGATCGGAGCGGTGAGCTGGCTGCCGCCATTGAACTGCGCCGTCGGTTCCCCGGCCTGTCCGACAACGCGGGCGCGCGCGAGTGCGCACGGATGATCGCGCGCTGGCGCCCCGCGACGGACGACGAGACGTCTCCCGAACCAAGCCGCGATCCCGGTTAACCGCGTCGAGCGGCGGAAGATTATGGCGCTGGCGCAGCGGCGCGAAACCGGCGCCGTGCTGGTGGCCGTGCAGTCGCCGCAGCTCGGGGTAGGTTCGGGATACGTGTAAAAAGTGGTCACAAGGCCGTCTCGAACGGAAGCGGCTGCGGATTGAGCGGGTTTGGCAGCTCGGCCATGTCGAGTGCGAACCGGCCGAACCGGCGGATGTGCTCGCGGATATGGGGACTGGTGCTGGCCACCAGAGCGGGGGTGACGGTATGGCCGTCCTTCGCCATGTCGGACAGAACCTCTGTCAGGTCGGCGACGTTGGACAGCATCACCGCATTGGCGACCAGGCTGGCGTATTTTAGCTGCTTCTCCTGCTCGACCGGATCGCCACTTTTGACCACCGGCCCACCGAAGCAGACCCAGTCCAAGAAGTCGTTGTAGGCCTCGATCTTGGTGGTTTCAGCGCGGATGACGCGGCGGACCTCCGTGTTGGAGATGAAGCGCAGCAGGAACAACGTGCGCTCGACCCGGCCAAGTTCACGGAAGGCGCGATAGAGCAGGCTCTTGCGGCTGTATGTACCGAGCTTTCGCAGCAGCATCGATGGCATGACCCGTCCGGCCTGGATCGACAGCACCACCTGGATCATGTCGCGCGCGTGCGTGGCGATCAGATCCCAGTCGATTTCGTCTCCAAACAGCGCGTCTATATGCCGGTAGCGGGTTGACTTGCTGGGGCGATAGAAGACCGCGTCGCTAATGCCGCGCATGCGCGGCATTAGCTTGATGCCGAGGAGCCGGCACAGGCCGAAGACGGGCTCGCTTTGGCCCTGCGTATCAGCGTGAAGCGTGTCGGGCTGGATCTTCGAGCGGTTCTTCATCAGCGCATCAAGAATATGGACCGCCTCCCACACACCGCAGGAGATGAAGCTGGTGAACAAGGCGATGTAGGTATCTGCGATGTGGTGGTAGGCGATGCCGCCATAGCCGCCATAGCGAATGTGCCTGGAGCCCATGAGATTGTTTTCGCGGAGCTTGACGTGCGTGCCGTCGGCGATCGCTGTTCGGCCGTTGCCCCAATGCCTGGGCAATGGGAAGCGCACGTACTGGTTGATCACGTCAACCATTGCCGCCTCCAGCTTATCGGCATTGATGTGCTGCGCGTTGATTCGACGCAGCGCCTGAGCCGTCGCGATCTCGGGCGCGTGACGAGCGGTCTGGTTCGGCCCGAGATTGCAGCCGTAGCCGAATACGGTGAAGAGATATCGCTGGATGGCATTCGCAAGCTTCGGGTCGGCGCCGGACGGCGGTCCAAAGTGGCGGGTGTAACCGGACCAGTGCTCTGCGTTCTTGAGAATATCAAGGAGATGCCGCTCCGGCATCCTTGCGCGAATCTCCTGCTCGAATTCCAGCAGCCCTTTGGGCTGGACGCTCGTCGCCAACTGCTTCAAGTGGGGCGTTCCATCTTCATCGAGAGTCAGTTCGCTATTGGCTGGAAATCCCGCGTCAACCTCGGCAGCGAGCGTCGTCAGCTCGGCCTTCAGCGCGGCGGCAAAGTCCACGCCGCGCGCGGGAATGCCAAGAGCGGTACAGTAGGCCGCCAGCCGTAGCTCACATTCGGACCAAGGCAAGAGCTGAGCGCGGTAGTCGGCAAAATCCTCAGCACCCACTACGTAGAGGTCCCCAGCCTGCAAGGCGTCAGCCAGGTATACGAAGACGCAGACCTCCAGCGCACGTCGGTCAAGAACGGCAGGCTGCGACCGACGCTTGGCGACAAAGCTTTGCCAACGCTGCGAGGCAAAGCCGAGATCAACCTTCTCCGATAATTCGTCCCGACGCGTATGGCGGTGTTTGCAAACGACCGCGACTGCGTCCAGCAAGCTGCGGTCTTGGGTCGCCGATCGGATGTCCAGCAGGTCGATGAGTTGGAACAGCAAGCCTCGATGCCGGGCGTGGATCGGCCAGAGCAGCGGTAGATCATTATCGCTGTGCCAAGCCGAGACACTCTCGCACTGCTCGACCAAAGCCTCGACTCCGCCTCGTTCCGAAAGTAGTTTTCTCACCTGACCCCCGAACGCATCGTCGGCCCTTTGGGCTTGCGCCGTTTGCAACACTTGCCCAAGAATGGCGATCAGCGCTTCCTCGACCCCACGGTGCTGCTCGTGCAACGCCTCCAATCGCTCTTTGGCTGCGGCCTGAGTTTTTCGAACGCGCCGCAACATCATCTCGACGAGTTCGTCGCGACAGCGCATGCGGGCCTGGCGCAGCAAGGCAAGCAGCAGCGTGTGTTGCTTGCCCGCCTGGGAGATGTCGCGCATATCGCCTACGTCGAGCGCCGCGGCTTCGGCGGCAAATTGCCGCAGTTTGGTGTGGGCAACACCTTCCAGCATCGGATCGGGATCGAGCAAGCCCACCAGCCAGTCGAGCCGCTCGATCCAGAGCCTGATCGTTGTCGGGGACGCGGGACCTGGCGTCTGCTTCAGGCGGTTGAAACCGGTCGTCGTGCTGTTTGCCGGCTTAAACCAGCAGGCTATCCATTACCGCGACGTGTTCCGCTCGGCCTCCGGCAGGGTGTTGGCACGGATCAACGCGACCAGCGTCTCCTGGTAGGCACCGAGCATCGCGCGCGCCCAGTCGTGACCGCGTTCGAGCCGGTAGCGGATCAGCTCCAGTTGGTTGGCAAGCAACCAGCGGCAGGCAGCGACCAGCGCCTCGTCGCGCTTGCCGGCGGTACTGGCGGCGACCGCGGCGTCGAGCAGCAAGGGCAGACTCTGCGGCCGGTCCTCCATCCAGGCGGTGTCCGCCGCATCGAGCACCGGGGTGCCACGTTGGCGCAGCGCCTTTGCCACGGCACGCGACAGGGCCTTGACCCGCCTGGTGTCGGCAGCGGTGGGCAGCGGCGGCACAAGAGTCATTCAGTTCTCCTGCGGCTGACGGCGTCGATGGCGACCAGCGCGGTGCCGCATGGCGCGTCACAAAGCGACGCCGCTTATTTCCGATCGTGCCTTCCGCTGCCAGAAGCTGCCGATGCTGCTGCCTCGCGCGCCTGCGTTCGTGCCGCAGTGCCTTGCGCGCCGCGATACGAAGCGACGGACGCACGGCCGGGTTTTCCGCCAGCGCGTGCAATGCGGCGTCACGCCGCGGATCGGATGCATGGGATTCGGGATTGTCAGCCATCACGCGTCGTCGTCCACGCTGGCGCCGACGGCGCCGGGGAGAAGGTCATCCACGCAGCGATATGCGCATGCCAAGCGCGACACAAGAACGAAATGAACCTGTTATGGCGCGGTCACCCTGTAGCTTGTGTTCTTGCTGCCGCCTTCTGCCTTAAGCGAAAACGGACTTCTCCAGAGCGCGTCAGCTTCGCCGGCCAGCGCGACCTGGCGGGCGCCACAGCCAATTGCGCTGCCTCCCGGCGTCGTGCTGGCAGTGGCTCGCGACCAGGGCTACATTCCAGGGCATGGACACCGCTCCGCTCCCTGGCGACAACGCCCGCGCCGGCAGCCCCGAGACCGAGGCCGAGCGGAGAAGCCGGATCGCGTGGGAGGCCGACCGAATCGCCGAAGCTCGCGCCGAGATCGACGCTGGCCTTTTCGTTGACGCGGCCGAGATCGACGCCTGGATCGACAGCATCGGGACCGACCACGAGTTGCCCGCGCCCCCGACCCGCCGTCGCTGACCGGGCGGCCACGTGCCGCGCACGCTGATCTACGCTCCTCGCGCCCGTGACGACCTCGACGCGATACGCCGCTGGCTGACGCAGCCAGGCTCAGGGGCGGCAGCGCGGCGCCGGCTGGCGGCAATCCGCAGTGCGATCAATCGGCTGCGCCGGCAACCTTGGCTATCGGGTGCTCTACGAGGTTATCCCTGACACCGGCCGCAACGAGACTGCCGGCGATGTGCGGGTGCTTCGGATGTTCGGCCAGGGTCAGGACCGTCGATCCTCCGACCCCGTCAGGCGCTCTGCGACCGCGAAGTCAACGCCCCGCGAGTAGACTCGTCGCTTGGCGACGGCAGGAGGTTCACGACGGTCGCAGGGTAAATCTTTGCATCGCAAGGCTTGAGTCCCGCGGCCAGATTCCAAGCCCTAGACCCTGGCGACAGCAGGTCGCGAGGGTCGCAGGATGATGCCCTTTTCTTCAACCCCGACGTGAGCTTCAGGGTAGACCGCCAGCGCGAGTTCCAACCCGCTGAGGAACCCAGCACGAAAATCCCGGAGCCGTCCGTAGCCTGCTCCGAACTGCGCGTAGAGCGCGGGCCATGAGACCTCCACGTCTCGTTTTAGGGAATGGAGGCGGTAGGCCAGCCAGATATAGATGTCGATTACCGCGCTCCGTGGACCAATAGCCTTTAGCGCGGCCTCACTCAGCGGCACCGGATGGTCACGAAGCGCTCGATAGAACTCCTCGTTCAACAGCACCTTTTCTTGCCACAAGCCAGGCTGCTCGCTCATCACGTCAGCCATGGTAATGCTGCCGTCGACGAACCCACCCCGCCGCATAACCTCCTTGTTGCCCTTGTCAGCGAAGAAGGTCAGCGTACAGCCGGAAATGCGTCGTGCCTGCTCATTGACCATGCGATAGGTCGTGCCACCGATGCTCAGACCCATTTGTACGAGCCAGACGCGCATGGACCGTCCCAGCTCGATTTCGCGGCTGCCTTTCTTCACAGCCTCGCTCTGCAGAAACAACAGGATAAAGCGGGCGTAGCTTCCATATGGCAGGCCAAGCGACTTCCCCGTCCTGTCCACCCCACTCTGCAGCAGCATGGTCAGGTTATGCCCCTCTCTGCGCCAGACGTCTTCCTGCTTTGGCTTATGTGGCAGGCATGTGAGAGCGAACCCCGAATAGCTAAAGCCAACCCTATCGGCATCCTCGCTCAGCATCTGATAGGCAGCTTCGACTACGGAGCGCTCGTGTTTCGTGAGCGCCTGTCTGCGCGCTTCCTCCACACCCTGTCGGACGATCAGGCGATGAACCTCAGCCATGTCGCTGCTCATGTCGGACTTCGCAACGTTTAACAAGGTGGAGTCTACTCGCGCTAGCTATTTGCAAGATATTTGGCTTAGTTATTAGTATGTGCGACCAGACTCCACGGGATAACCGCGAGTCGCGCGACCAGACTCCAATACGGGCCGCGACCAGACTCCACGATTCGCCTGTGGAAAATGGCTGAATGTCATGGCGACGAGCGCGCCGAGTCGCCCCTAGCTGAGTGGCTGTGGAGTCTACTCGCGCCGAGATCAGGAGAATGCCGGTAGAGCGAGAGACAGACCCTCCGGCCCGCGACAGGCTGCCTTCGGCACCCTTACCGGCGGGGATTACTGCCGCCAAAGACGATCAATACGGGTAAAGACAGTCTTTACTCGTACTTACGCCTTTTGACGACCGGGTTCAGATCACGCTCCGGGACATCGTGGCCGGCCTCCTTGAGCATCCGCGCTAGCATGCGACGGACCCCCCCTTCCCTTTCGGACACCTCGGCAATCAGCTTGGCGAATGCCAACGTGGCCTTGAAATTCACCAGCACTGTCGGCCCTGGCCCAGTGGCCGGCCGAGGTGGAGATTCAACCAGCCTCGGCGCAGGCACCAGCTCTGGCGATGTTGGCAGATGCCCGACCTCTGCAGAGACGCGGCCGACGGTGGCCAGCAGCTCCTCCTGGCTTGGCCGGACGGTGCTCTTTGGCTTGAATCCGGCCATCAGGCCGCCTCGGCAGCCAGAGGCGGCGGGATGAAACCGGCCGCAATCAGCTCGTCGATGAGAGCCCCAACCTGCTCAGCGATCTTGCCTGTAGCCGGGACAATTCCGGAAACCGTGAATTTCCTAAAATCAGCAAGGTCGGAAAGGGTCTGCTGCATGATTGGTAGACCCTGGGAGGTCAGATCGCCGAGGAGAGCCTTCTCGACCAGACCACGCGGAGTCCACCGGCACAGCACGATCCGAAACGGGATCTCCCGCCGGCTCGCCTTGGAGAAGGCCCCCACCAACCGGGCGGCCTTCACCGCCTCAAGCACGCTTTGCCGGTCGGGTAGCGATGGTATCAGCACTAAGTCGGCGGTCCCCATCGCCATCGAAGCGCACTGATTGGCGAATCCTGCCGTGTCGACGAGCACCACATCGTGGGTTTCGGCCCGCGCCTGAACGTGATCGACGATCTCCAAATGCCGGACCTCGCTCGATACCGATAGAGCAGGCCCCTCATACGTCTCGCGGTACCATTCATAAAACCCCTGGTTCGGGTCGGAATCGACGACCGCCACTTTCGTTCCACGAAGCGCTAGGTGGACGGCCAGTACCGTGGACAGGGCCGATTTTCCGCAGCCCCCCTTGGCCGATGCGACAGTCAGAATCGCCCCCACGAATCAAGCCCCCAGCCAGTGTCATTATCGCCTTTACGGTAAATATGGCTCCCCCGTCAAGACCCGTAATGTTGTCTAAAGCCCAGTCTTTACGGATAATGCTGCTTTACCGCCTTTACTGGCAGCTACGTAGGTGGAAATGGCGGACGCCTGCCGGGTTCTGGTAAGCGCCCGAAAATGCTATACGTAAAGATGGGGGGCCGCCCATAAAGACGCGTCTTTACATTACAGGGCATGGAGACTAGCGAACGCAGCAGCCGACCGCAGAACTGGCACCTAGCCGGCAGCCCGTCGAACGGCGGGATAGCGGCCAAGCCGACGGCCGCGGGCCATGAAAGGTTCCTGTCCGATGAAGTGCCCGACTTGCGGCTGCTGCATGCAGCAGCCGGGGTATTGCGGGTGCTCGGCAGGACCCGGTCCGTTGCCCGCCCAGGGTGATACTGCTGGACCTGCCAAGCCAGCCGGAGCCTGACGGTAACCCGGCAAATCGCTGAGCGTCCGCGCGCGTCGCGCATCAAGCCGCGCGGGCTGTCAATCGTTTCCGACCACCGGCGGATGCCCAAAAGCTTCGCGTGGGCGGCGGGCTGGTCGTGGTCGGGGCTCTGAGCCGGCGCACCGGCGACGGCGAGCAGGGCAGGGGGCTCGAACTGCCCGCAGGCGTGGCCGCCCAACGCACAGCTTGGCGGGCGCTCGGTGGGGTAGCGCCGAAGCCGAATTTGCCCGCGGTCCGAGGCGCGAAGCCGGGCCTGCTGGCCTAGAACGACGGCCGGGCCGAAGCCTCGCAATGCCATGCCATGCGTGCTCTGCCCGTGTCGGTCTAAGCCAGCGCCGTCGTTACCGGGAAGGCGCATCCAACGCGGTCACGCTCTGGCTCACACCGCCAGCCACTGGCCCCGCATGGGGGCGCCCGGCCCGCGGCACTGGCGCTTGGCTTGCCCTCTGGGATGCATCCGTCCGGCTTCGGAAGATTGCCATCGACCGGGCAACAAGTCACGCGCGGCCATCAGAGTCAGAGCGGTGACATTGCGCCTCGGCATTCGCGATGGCCTGCAATCCCGCTTGCGTCGCTGGCGAAACGTCGCTCATGCTCCGCCGCATGTTTGCCGTAGACGAAGCCGATGCCGTCGCCATCCGCCGGGTGTTCACCGAGGAAGGCGAGCTATCCGCCATCGTGGAATTGCGCCGCCGGTTTCCCGGCGTCGCGCCCGGCCCCAAGGCTCGCGAGTGCGTCCGGATCATCGCCGGATGGACCCCGCCGGCAGCAGCGGCGAAGGTGTCGGTGGCGCTTGTGCGGCTCGGGCAGGGCAACACCTCGAACGCCAAACCGGTGGGCGAGGGGGTGCACGAATACCGGATCGATTGGGGACCTGGCTACCGGGTTTATTTCGGGCGCGACGGCGACGCCCTGGTGATCCTGCTCACCGGTGGCACCAAGCAGCGCCAGCAGCGCGACATCGCGCGGGCCAAGGACGTCTGGGCGGACTACAAGCGGCGGCGCAAGCCGCCGGCGCGATGAACGGAAGGCGGGCCATGGCATTGACACGAGATTTCAAGGAGCTGGTGCAGCAGCGGATCGCGCGCGATCCCGCCTTCGGTGACGCCCTGCTGCGCGAAGGCATCGACACCATGCTCGCTGGCGATGTCGATACCGGCAAGGCGATCCTGCGCGACTACATCAAGGCGACGGTCGGTTTCGAGAAGCTCGGCGAGGCCACCGGCACCCCCGCCAAAAGCCTGATCCGCATGCTCGGCCCGCGCGGCAATCCGCAGGCGCGCAACCTGTTCGGCATCATCGGCTACCTGCGGAAACAGGCCGGCGTCGAGCTGCACGTTGCGGCCGGGCCGGGCTGAACGCGGCGGGCAGAACGGCCTTGGGCCGGAAATTCCGGTCCAAAGCGGCACGCGACACCAAGGAACCACCCGAATCCCCTACGCCCGACAAGGGCATTTATCGGGCATACAGTGCCCGGAAGGTGCTTACCGCGCCTGAGGGGTCGGTGCCTTGATCGGGGAAAACGGCGGAATCTTGGCCGGCGGTGGGTGCCTCGATCGCCGCCGAGACGGCCGGCTCGTCACCACTCCGGACTCTCACCATGTTCTTCAACTGCACGGGCGAAGCTGGTCCGCAGCATTTCTCGAATTGGGGCGGATATAGCGGCGAGTGCACTATCCGATAGATCGACTGTGCCCCAATGTCGGGCCAGCATCGCCGCCACAGCCTCTCCCTGAGTTTGGTCGCGTTGCCGCTTGATTGGTTCGCGGGTTGGCTCGGACGCAAGCCAAAGCTTGTGCGCCGCCCACCAGCGTGGATCGGTAACCGCCAACCAAACCGGCAGACCATCCTCCCCAACCGTCGTGGCGGCAAAACGCGGCGCGTCCACAATCATCTCCAGTCGTGGCACCTCGGCAGCTTCGACATCGTCCCTGTCAACGGCGCCCAGTCGCCGCTTCTGCCGCGATGCTGTTGTCATGCGCTGGCGCGGCTCGGGCGTGATCAGGTCGACCATCAAGCCACTAGCGTTGATTGCCCGGAACGATCCCGCGATTGCGCCGAAGGTCGGATCGATCTTTCGCAGCAGACCAAGCAAGCCGTCAGGCATCGATTTGGCCGCCAAGGAAAGGTTCCGCCGGGCATCAAGCGCAACATCGATGTCACCCGTCGCAAGAAGGTCGCTATCGAAGCGGATTCCGGCATGCGCCTCAAAGGCGAAGATAGCATTGGTTCCGACGACACAGACCTGCTCGCCCAGCACACCCGCGTCGTCCAGCCGACGGAGGATGCGGGCAACGAGCGTCGGGACGCGCCCGAGCCCCATCGCTTTATTAACCCGTGCCATTCCGCTCAGCCTGTGCCGCAAGCCTTTCTCGCGCTCCTCGGCGGCGGCTTTTCCTTGTACGAAGGCCTCATACACGGCCTCCGTCTCCGGCGAGCGTGGGCCGAGCGCTTTGTCCACCCCACCCTTTCGACGGTACAGATAGTCTCGCTCAGAGCGCGTTTTCCATGCCATTGAACCGGCGAAGCGCCGGCGAAGTTCGGCCTTGGTCGCGCGCAGCGCCTCGCCGCGCTGTTGAACGTCGATCAGTCTCTGCCGGGATTCGTTATCTAACTCACTGAAATACAACGGTTTGCCCATCCGGCTGTCAGGTCGCATGATAATAGGGGCAAAGCGATTTAGAACAAACTTGTAGCTCTCATCGTTGCGTGGCCATACGCATTCACGACCGCCGATCCCTCGGGGACCGGCGGTGTGCCGGGCAATGGGAGCCATCCCCGCGCGGGCGGGGGAACCCCGGCGGCGAACAGGTCGGCGCGCTGCACCAGGGGGCCATCCCCGCGCGGGCGGGGGAACCTCGCCGATCGCGATGGCGTGCTCCCGAATCTCAGGGCCATCCCCGCGCGGGCGGGGGAACCCCCGCGGACAGGTCGCCGCTGGTAATCGTCAGGGGGCCATCCCCGCGCGGGCGGGGGAACCAGCTTGGCGCGCTTGGCGGCGGCCTTGACGCCGGGGCCATCCCCGCGCGGGCGGGGGAACCGCGGTGCCAGGGCCACGAACTGCGCCCCGGTGAGGGCCATCCCCGCGCGGGCGGGGGAACCGGCCGCAGCACAAAGGTGCGAGCAGCGGGTATGGGGCCATCCCCGCGCGGGCGGGGGAACCTTCAGCGTCTCGCGCTTCAAGTGGTCGGTGATGGGGCCATCCCCGCGCGGGCGGGGGAACCTGGTATAGCGCGTGCCAGTCTCGCATCTGGCCGGGGCCATCCCCGCGCGGGCGGGGGAACCGCTGCAGGGCGTCTGCCATGGCTGCGGCTAGGGGGGCCATCCCCGCGCGGGCGGGGGAACCTGGAGAAAGTTCGCCACCTGGACGGCGTTCTGGGGGCCATCCCCGCGCGGGCGGGGGAACCGTCGATGCCGCCGGTCTCAATATGACTCTGGAAGAGCCATCCCCGCGCGGGCGCTAGGGTATGCTCACATCTCGTGCCGTATGCGGATCGGTTGCGAAAAACCTTTGCATGCATACGGCGCGGTACGATTCGGTGCTCTTCGGCAACCGGGGAACACC
>Ga0182012_10005555_pt1 | contig 13038 bp, 7 predicted proteins | sample 612S2SmetaG_FD_120486 | JGI IMG/M metagenome (GOLD analysis project Ga0182012, IMG submission 120486) | Permafrost microbial communities from Stordalen Mire, Sweden - 612S2S metaG | ecosystem: Environmental > Terrestrial > Soil > Wetlands > Permafrost | place: Sweden: Stordalen | collected...
AGACCAAGCCGCTTATGAAAATCCTGCGCCGAGTTCACGGCATCCTGCCCGGTCATGGCGTCGGCAACAAACAGAATCTCCGACGGGTTCAGCAGCTTTTTCAGCCGCTCCATCTCCCCCATCAGGTCTTCGTCAATGTGCAGCCGGCCCGCAGTGTCCACAATCAGCGTGTCGCAGCCCATAATCACGGCTTCGCGTCGCGCCTCTTTTGCCAGCCGCTCCACAAGAGCCGACCCGGCTGCCTCGCCCTTCTGGTCGCCTTCGTAAATGCGCACCTCAACCGACTTGGCCACGACCTTAAGCTGTTCGCGCGCCGCCGGGCGATACACGTCCACCGAAACCAGCATCGGACGATGACCGCCCTTCTTCAACCATGCCGCCAGTTTCCCTGAGGTAGTCGTTTTGCCGGAGCCCTGCAAGCCCGCCATCAGAATCACCGAAGGCGGCTGTGAGGCAAATTTGAACCGCGCGGTGTCCTTGCCAAGCAGTGTTATCAACTCGTCGCGGACAATCTTGATGACCTGCTCGGATGGACTCAGCGCCGTCAGAACCTCGGTGCCGACGGCTTTGACCCGGATCTGCTCAATCAGATCGCGAGCAACGTTGAGATTGACGTCCGCTTCGAGCAACGCCACCCGGATTTCGCGTAGCGCTTCGGCGATGTTCTCTTCGGTGAGGGTGCCCTGTCCGCGAAGGCTCTTGAAGGCGCGCTGCAGTTTGTCTGTAAGGTTTTCAAACATAGGTCAGTCTTCAGTGTATCGCGGGTTCACGCCGGGTGACTTCCGCAGCACCCGGCCCCATCGACAGCAAGCGGTCGAAAGAATAGGCCAACCACATTTGCAGACTAAAAAATGAGTAGGATCGGGCATTCAATTCTTCGCGGTTCTATAAGCGTGGCCCGGAATCCTCGGCTGCTCCTTCACCCACCAGCCGGGAAACGATATGGCCCCAGTAAGACAATTCCGGCCTGCGAAACGGCTGGTTGTGTGCAACGTTTGGGACCACGATAAGCTCTGCCGGACCGCCGCACGAGTTCACCAACTCGCGCGCCATTCGCACGGGGAACAGTCCGTCTTTTTCCCCATGGACGACGACCACCGGCAACGAGCAATTACGCAGAGATTCCTTCGTACTCCAGATCGGCGGCACATAGCGCGAAAGCGCAGCCGGAATGCCGACCGAGCGCGCGCCCTCGCGGAAGGATGTAAAAGCCGCGCAAAGCACCAGGCGGTGCGCCTGCACACGGTTGATGATTGCGGCGGCAATGCCGCTGCCCAGTGAAAATCCGAGAACGGAAACGGGAAGCGGATGAGCCACACGCCGCAGATGCTCGAAAGCGGTAACGGCATCGTCTTCACACTGGCTCCAGTCCACTCGCCCGGTGCTGCGGCCATACCCGGAGTAGTCGAAGACAAGGGAGGCAACGCCGTTGAGCGCCAGAAGCTGTTGAACAGGAAACCAGCGCTGGACGTTTTCGCCAATGCCGTGCAGGATGAGGACCACAGCCTTCGCCGGCGCCGCGGCGGGCTCAACGAAGACCACGTCAAGCCTGTTCTTGCCGTTGGGAATGAACGTTCGCTCCAGCGCCACACCGGCAGCCCTGATGCGAAGACTCTTGGGGACGACATCGAAAAGCTGGTCCCTGAGCATGAGGCCCCGGCTGATGCAGGTCAGTGCAATCGTGAATGAGAGCCTGTGAGACCGCATGGCTGAAGAATTCCCCGATAGGTGGTTTCGCCAAAGGCTTGCAATCCTCAGTTCCGCTTCCGCTTTACTGCGACGGCGCGGTCTGCGCCGGAGCGATGAGGTATTGCTCCAGTTTACCGTCGGGGTAGGTGTAGGTGGTCAGTCGCAACCGCTGGTTGGGATAGACGATATCGAAGACACGTAATGTCATGCCGCCGCGCAACTCCTCGCGGGTCTGATGGAAGCTGGCGGGTTCGCCCAACGGCGCGAGACTCGCCTGGAAATCCGCAACGGCTTCGGGGGTGAAATAGTCGCTCAGATTGGGGGCGAGCAACGTGCGGTCGATCTGGCCTTTTTGCAGCCAATGGTAAATCTCGATGGCTTGTTGCTCTGCTGCGCTCACGGGGCCGTTCGCGGCCACCATGGCGGGAGCAGCGAGGACCGCCGGAGCCACCTTGTGGGCGATGGCGGCTGCTGCGCCAACGGCATCCTGGTTGGTCAACACGGCCACCGCGACACCGTCGTCCACCAGAACCTCATTGTCCGAGACAAAGCCGGAAACTTCTCCACTATGCTCAATCGCACGGTGCCCGTCCCGGTCGACCACATCCACGCCCAGCCCGTAATGGGTGCCGCTGCCGTCTTTCAGCCTCACCTCGGTAAACATCAGCTTGTAGCTCTCGGGCTTCAGAACAGACTGCGCAATCAGGCTTTCGTCCCAAAGTGCCAGGTCGTGGGCGGTCATGGCCAACTCGCCGGCGGCAAACATCCAGCCTCTGCCTTCCTTTGGTGCAACGCGCAGAGGGCCCAGTGCGTGCCGGTAGTAGGGCGTCGCATCCACCTGGGTCAGCTTGGCTTCGTCCGAGTTCCACACCGATTGCATGCCGAGAGGCCTGAAGATCCGGGTGGTCAGGAAATCCATCAGCGGCGCGCCGGTTACGGTTTCCACAATGCGGCCTGCGATCACATAGTTGGTGTTCGAATACTGCCACTGGGTTCCGGGCTCAAAGTCGAGAGGCTTCTTCGCCCAGGTATCCAGAATTTCCTGCGCGGACTCGGCGTGAAGCATGGGGGTCATTACATAGTCCTCGGGCCAATAGTCCTGGTAGCCGGAGGTGTGCGACAGTATCTGGCGAATCGTTACTGTGTCGCCGCGAGTCAGGCCGGGAACGTATTTCCCAACCGGATCGTCGAGCGAGAGCTTGCCTTCTTCCCGCAGCAGCAGGATGGCGGCGGCCGCGAACTGTTTTGAAACGGAGCCGATGGAGTAGCGCATCTCCGGCGTGGCCGGGATAGCCGGAGCGGTGTCAGTGGCCAGCCTGGCGTAACCGTAGGCGTGGGTATAGACGAGCTTGCCTGACTTGACCACAGCCACGGAGGCCGAGGGAACGCCGGTCTGCTCCAGAACCTTCGAAGCAATCTGATCGATCCGATTTCTGAGGGCGGGATCGATGGAGTCGATCGTCTGCGCCTCCAGAGCGAATGGGAAACAGGCCACAAGGACGAAAAGCGCGAGGCGGATTTTGTTGGGGAGCATAGGCGAGATACAACTCCTCTCAGGCCGCATGGTAATTGATTCAGTCAAGCCGTGCGTGCGAGGGTGAGCGCGGTGATGTCGTCGTCTTGTCCGAACAGCTCCGCTGTCTGGGCGATCTGATCGGCGGATTCGCAGCTTATAGCCGCAGTGCGCTCAAAGCCAAACAGAGCGCCTGTCTTGTTCCGGGCCTCCACTACCCCATCGGTAACCAGTGTAAGCTGCTGGCTGGCGGGTAGCTGGAAGGTGGATTCGGCGTAGATCGTGTCGGCGGCAAGGCCCAGCGGCAGGCCGTTTTCAAGAGCCATCTCTTTGCCATTCACATAGGGCGAAATATGGCCCGCATTTGCCATCGTCAGCGTCCCGTCGGCGTCGGCGCGGACCACCAGGCAGGTGGTGAAGCCGCCGCTGCTGCGGGCCAGCATTCGCTGATTCATCGCAGCTAAAATCTCACCGGGGCTCTGCGTGTAGTGAGCGAGTGTGCGGACGGTGCCCACCAGCAGAGAAACGGTCATGGCAACCGGCATGCCCTTGCCGCTGACGTCGCCGATGACGACAAGCACTCCGCCACCAAGCACAGGAAGAATCTGAAAGAAATCTCCGCCCACCTGCCCGGCGGGCTTGTAGACGCTGTGAATTGAGAAACCCGCAATAGACGGAGTCTCCTCCGGGATCAGCACCTGCTGCACGGTCCGCGCGGCCTCAAGTTCCGCGGCTGCCTGGGCGCGCTCACGGGCAATGCGAATGGTGCGCAGCACCAGGAACAGCAGCATGGTGACGCCGTAGACGACGTTCCAAACATCCCAGAGACTGAATTCATAACCGGCGTAATGGAAATCGGGAAAGGGAGGGATCTGCACGGACGAATTGAAGATGAAGAATAGCCCCCCCAGGGCGTTCCAGACATTGAGAAAGCCGATGAATGCGAATGGTGGAATAAAAAATCGAGCATCGCGATTGCCCCGCCGCGCGCTCCAGATCAGCAACATGGGTAACAGGGCGGCGTAGATCAGGAATACAAAATATGTCGAGATGGGACCCGCATATCCCGTCCAGAGACCGGTAAAGGACAGGGGAGGAACAAAGTAGCTCAGGAACAATGTGATTTCCATCGCCAGCAGCCAGCGCGTGCGCCGCAAGTGCGAAATCAGGCGAACGAACTCAATGTTCGCAACTCCTACAGGGCCAATCGCTATCCAAAACAGAAAGTCATCAGTGGCAGTGTAAGCGTGGAAGTGGGTCCAAATAGTCACGGCGGACGGAAGGCTGGAGGCAAGGAGCGCGATGGAGATGGCCAGATACTCCACCTGACTGCGCATGGCCAGGTAAAGCGCGAGAGCAACCATGCCCACTACAAGATCAAGGCCGAACAGGATGAAGCTGGGCGCGGTTTGAGTAGCGGCTTCATATCCGGCGTCGCGCGCCCTCGCCTCGCGATTCGTTATGAAGACGCAATCGGCGGCGAGGGGCGTGCTGGTACCCGGGGTGAGAAAGTCAAGGTCGCCCATTTTTTTTATGGCGAAGCGAATGGCAATGACCAGATCGCCATTGGGGGCAATCATGCTGTCGGGAATGTCGTAAGCAGTCAAGTAGTCCTGTTTGGACTCAAGCATCCCATTCATCGCGCCGTTCGCGCCGATGCGCACGCCGTTTACGTAGAGCTCGTAACTGCCTTTAATGTACTGGACCTCGACTGCCAGACCGAGCCAGCCAGGGTTCACGTGAACGTGCATGCGATACCAGGCGTAAGGGATATCGTGGATGCCGTAGTCGGTCAACTGCTTATTTAAGGAGACGGTCTTCCAGGCGCTGTCGTCGTAAGTGGGCGAGGCGTAGGCGGGGTTGTCGTCCGGGGAAAAGAGCCAGTCGGGGCCGAGGTTCACACGCTGGCCCAGCAAGAAGGCATCGAAGTGGCGCGGATTCAATTGATCTGCCGTCGGCCCGTGCCCAGCGTTCTGCGCGTCCGCGAATCCTGCGCAGGCAGCGAGCAGCAAAAATCCAACAGCCAGAAAAGTGCGGGGACGCATGAAGGCAACTATATCGCAGCGCAGGGATTTCGCGAGTCTAGAAAAGCGCCGGGAAGAGAAGGCTATGCGCGGTGCTCCCGCCATCAAGCGGTGCGGGCCAGCGTGACCACCGTAATGTCGTCTTCCTGGCCGAACCTTCTGGCAGTCTCGGCGATTTCGTGCGCAGGCTTGCGGGTCAGAGTGGCCATCCGGTCGAATCCCAGCAACTGGCCGCTGGTGGAGCGGGCTTCAACCACTCCGTCAGACAGCAGGACCAATCTCTGCACCGGCGAAAGGCTGCCCGAAACCGGGATGTAGCGCTGATCCGCGTTGAGCCCAAGGGGCAGCGCCGGCGGTGTCGCTATCTCCTTGCCGTCGATGTACGGCGAAATATGGCCCGCGTTTGCCAGTGTGTAGCGGCCGTCTTTCTCCAGGCGCAAACAGCAGGCGGTGGTGAAGCTCAGTTCTCCGCGCGTCTGCAAAGCCTGGTTCAGGTTGCCCAGCACCTGCGCCGGCTCCCACGAGTCTTCCCGGCGCAGAACGCCCAGAATCATGGCCACGCGCATCGCGGCGATCAGGCCCTTCCCGGAAACGTCGCCCACGATCGCCATCAGGCTGCCCGAAGGGCTTGAGGAAACATAGAAAAAGTCGCCCCCAACTTCGCTTGCCGGGTAATAAACGCTCTCCACCCTGAAGCCGGGCGTCGGTTGTGAAGCGCGGGCCAGCAGCAGCTTCTGGGTGGTGCTGGCGGCTTCCAGTTCTCCGGCCGCGCGGGCGCGTTCGCGGGCAATGCCCACGGTTCGCAGCACCAGAAACAGCAGCATGGTGGTGTAGAAGACAAAGTCGCCCAGCGCGCTCAACCCGACGTTGTAGCTGCCAAGGTGCAGTGTCGGCATGGCATGGAGCTTAACCGTGATGTGGGTGTAAAACGCCAGCCAGCGTAGGAAATTCCAATACTGCGCAAAGCCATATAGCAGCACCGCGGGCAGCAGGACGCGCGCCTCCAGCTTGCCGCGGCGCCAGCCCTTGACCAGCATCACCGGCAACAGGATATCGACGATGAGAATGGGCAGAAAATAGAGGGCAAATCCGAAGTAGGACCCAATTCCGATCGCTCCCAGCGGACTTTCGAGCGGTGCAACCAGCGAGGCCAGTTCCAGCACCACCAGCCAGCGCGAGTGCGTCTGGTTCAGCACCAGGCGGACGAATTCAATCAATGCAAAGTTGGCGATGCCGACGAAAATGTACTGCACGACCGAGAGTGGTAGCGTTGATGCGTGCAGCGTGCTCCACACCAGCATGATGCCGGCGCCGCTGGAGGCAAGCAGATAAACGGCGACAGCCAGGTACTCCAACTGCGTTCGCAGAGCGCGAAAAAGGGAAAATGCAATCAGCCCGGCCAGCAGGCTCTGGCAGGTCAGGACGATATAGATGGTGCCTTTCTGCGCGGCAACATAGCTGGCTTGAATGGGAGCGACGTGTGCACCGATCAGCTCAACCGCAGAATCGGAATCCAGTGGAGTGCTGGTCCCTCGGCCCCTGGCGCCCGCGCTGTCAAAAGCAAAGCGGATGGCCAGGACAAGATCGCCTTTGGGGCGGAGCAACTGGTCCTCAACGGGGTATGCGGTGAAGGCGGTCTGGCCAAAGCGCGATAGGCCGGCCATGTTGCCGTTGCCGCCCACCCGCACGCCGTTGGCGTAGACCTCGTAACTGCCGTTTACTCCGCTCATGCCGACCATGAGGCCAGTTGTCTCCGGCCGCACATGGATATGCAGGCGATACCATCCGTAGCGAATGTCGTGAAATCCAAAGTCCGCAAGTTCTCTGGTTGTCGAGACCGTCTTCCATCCGCTGTCGTCGAATGCCGTCGAGGCGAAAGCGAGATTGTCCCCGGGGGCAAACAGCCATTCCGGACCCAGGTCCACTCGCTGGCCGAAGTCTGTAGCGTTCACATTGCGAGGATCGGCCGCTGCCGTCTGCGGACGAGCGCAGGTGGCCGAGCCGAGCAGCAAAAGCGCGAGGGCGTAAAGAATGCGGGGGCGCATCGACCCAACTATAACTCAGCGGGCCGCTGATCTGGTAAGAAAGTCGATTACTTCGGTGCGCTTGCGTTACGCTGGTCTTGATAACGTATGTTCGAAACCGGAGGCTGTCGCGAAGCATGGATCGTCTGATTGAAGGGCACAAGCGGTTCCTGGCGGAGGTCTTTCCCCACAAGCGGGCCCAGTTCAAGCTCCTTTCCGATCGTCAGGCGCCGGAGTGGCTGTTCATCACTTGCTCGGACTCGCGCGTTGTGCCCGACCTGATTCTGGGCACCGGCCCCGGCGACCTTTTCATCACGCGCAACGCAGGCAATGTTGTCCCGATCACCGGCCACGACGTTGACGGAATAACGGCGACCATAGAGTATGCGGTGGAGGTGCTGAAGGTAAAAAGCGCCATTCTGTGCGGCCACTCCGACTGCGGCGCGCTCAAGGCGGCTCTGAATCCCAAAGACCTGGAGAACCTGCCCAAGGCGCGCCGCTGGCTAAGCCACGTGGAGGGCGCGTGGAGCCATCGCCAACCGCTTGATCCTGCTGAAGGAGAACACGCCGAATTGGCGTCGCTGATTCGCGGCAACGTGGTAGCCCAACTCCTGAACCTGAAGTCGCAGCCGGCCGTGGCGCGCGCCGTGGTCGAGGGGCGGCTCACGGTCCATGGCTGGTACTACGATATTCTTACCGGCCGTATCGAAGAGTACGACGAGCAAATGCGGCGCTTCCGGCCGCTGGCTGAGTAGGGCGGAGGGGTAATACGTATCATGTCCCCTATTACCCTTTGACAACCGGCGGGGATGCTCGTACAGTTGTAGATGACATACCCGCCAAGCCTCTCCCTGGAAACAGGTGACGCTCAAATCGGCGGGTTTTTCTTTTTCCTATGAAATATAGCAAGCCCCATCTTCCTTACGAAGATCAACTCGATTTATTGATCCGTCGCGGTCTTGCTTGTTCCGACAGGGCCGGTACGCTGTACTGGCTGAAACGAATTGGCTATTACCGTCTGATTACCCAAGGCGCGCCGCTGGCTAAGCCACGTCGAGGGCGCGTGGAGCCATCGCCAGCCGCCTGATCCGGCGGAAGGGGAGCATGCCGAACTGGCATCGCTGATTCGCGGCAATGTGGTAGCCCAGCTGCTGAACCTGAAGGCGCAGCCGGCAGTGGCGCGCGCCGTGGTGGAGGGGCGGCTGACGGTGCATGGCTGGTACTACGATATTCTTACCGGCCGTATCGAGGAGTACGACGAGCAAATGCGGCACTTTCGGCCGCTGGCTGGGTAGGGCGGAGGGGGAATCTGTATCATGTCCCCCATTACCCCCGAATCTGCCGGATTCTTTCAAACAACTCGTGAACTCAAAAAGGCCGGAGATGTGACGGGTTTGGCTGGGTAGCCTTTTACCGAAAGTTACAAATCCCTCTCGTAGGACCAAGGGAGTAGGAGTATTCTTGTAGGCTAAATCGACATTCTGATTAGGACTGGGTCGATCCTCGGAACTAAATCGGGGTCTGATCTGTTTGCGGAGGACGTCTTGTACGAGAGTGAGCTCAGTTCTGCGTTGGAAGCTGTCCGTGAAGCGGGGGCATTTCTACGCCCTGCTTTTCATTCGGGATATCAGGAAGATCTAGACAAAAAGCTAGAGCCCAAAATTCGCCTTCGCTTGACTGAAGCATTTCCCAATTATGGCTACAAAGGCGAAGAGACGACACCGAACATTAAACCACGAGATATCAAGGGGCACCTTTGGCTCGTCGATCCCCACGATGGAACACATGCAGCAGCAAAAGGTCATCGCGGCTCGGCGGTTTCAATCGCCCTCCTCCGCAAGGGAATCCCGATCCTTGGCGTCGTATTCGCATATTGTGCACCAGACGATGAAGGTGACCTCTTCTGGTGGGCGGAGGGCCTGGGCCCGCTACGCCGCAATGACAGAGAGATCAAACGCACGTGGGCGGCGCTTCCGAATGGCAATATGACGGTCCTGATTTCCCAGGATGCGGATTGTGCAGCTTCAGTTAACGCGTCTGTTGCTCATCCCATGCGTTTCCGTGGAATCCCGGGCATTGCCTATCGATTAGCTCTCGTGGCAGCTGGAGAGGGTGATCTTGCGATTTCGTTGAATGGTCCCACCGGATGGGATGTAGCTGGCGGTCACGCACTTCTCCGAGGGGCAGGAGGCGATCTTTTCGGCAATGACGGCAGTCCGGTTACCTACAATTCTTCAGGCGATCCCGAAGTGTCCCTATATTCCTGCTTTGGTGGTTCTCAAGAACTGGTCCAAAGCATTGTCAGAAAGGACTGGCGCAGCGCCCTTCATCGTCCGCGGGAGGAAGCCAAAAACATCCTCGCGTATCTCAAGCCTGGCAAGACCGTGGCTGACGCTGGAGTGCTTGCAAGAGCACAAGGCTGCCTTCTCGGGCAATTTGCCGGCGACGCATTAGGATCGCTTGTTGAGTTTCAAAGTAGCGACCGAATCCGTTCCAGATATTCAGATGGTCCAAGAGTTCTTGAAGATGGCGGCCAATGGAACACCATTGCAGGCCAGCCTACTGACGATTCAGAACTGGCTTTGGCGTTGGCGAGGTCCATCATAAAGAAGGGCGGGTACGGGGAAGAAGAATCGGCAACCGCCTACGCACAGTGGTACGATTCCCATCCTTTTGATATTGGCAACACGACGAGCATGGCTTTAAGCCCCGCAAGCCGTGCCTTGCAAGAAGGCAAACCGGTTGCTCTAGCTGCGCAGGGCCATGCCAACCATTCGTCCCAAGCCAACGGTGCGCTTATGCGCGTGAGTCCGCTTGCCATTTTTGGATCGGCATTGCAACCCTATGAGATCTCCCGGTTCGCTCGTACAGATGCGGGGACGACACATCCAAATGAGGTATGCCGTGCGGCAAATGCAGTCTTCGCGGTCGCCATTTCTTACGCAATCAAAACAGGCTATAACGCGCAGATTGTCTATCGCTATGCTTGGTCATGGGCCCACGACAAAGCTATAGATCCTTCAGTTTTGGAGAGTCTGGAGGCTGCGGAATTTGAGGTTCCACGCGACTTCTTAACTAACATGGGTTGGGTGAGGATAGCATTTCAAAACGCGTTTTATCAGTTGCTTCATGCGACCAGCCTGCAAGAAGGCGTTATCAACACGGTGCGGCACGGTGGTGACACCGACACGAACGCTGCAATTGCTGGCGCGCTGCTCGGCGCTGTTCATGGAAGGCGCGGGATTCCCCCGCAGTGGATGGATCGTCTGCTGACCTGCCGTCCGATCAACGGCTTGCAAGGTGTATTGAAGCCGCGACCGGCCACGTATTGGCCAGTTGATGCGTTGGCGCTGGCGGAACAGTTGCTTCTTGCCGGCCTGCAAAGCTCCTACAAACCGGAATTTCCAACGGTAGCCGTATATCAGAACGGCGACGAATGGAAAGATCGCGGATACAAGTTCCAACCACTTGGACATGTTCCTTCCGTGACGGATTTCGACGTCGTTCTTGGATTCATCCCCATGTTCGAGAAGAAACCTATTGAGCCGTTCTATAGGTGGGAAGGAGGTGGGGTCGCGGAGGATCGAGTCATAACGATTCCACGACCGGTCCGAGACTGGAAGATTGACGAATTCATCTGGTGCTTGATTAACCACGGCTTTGTTCAGGATTTTGATTGGCCCGAGTGGAAGGAGAATGCAGGGAAGAAATATGTGGAGGACCCAAACTTGTTCGATAGTGCTGACCTTGGGACCTGTATCAAGCTTCTCACTACATTCCAACGTGGAGATCGGTTTTGCGATGGCCTCTTAGCTCACCTAATTGAGTCAGGTCAACTTTTGAGAGTTTTGCTTCGACTACGTGCTTTGCGCGAAGCCGGCGCTATCCGGTGGAGTGACTCCGGTGAACAAGAACTGCCGCCCAGTTTGACAGGAGATAGAGTTGCCTTCGATGCCAATGGTCAGTCCACGACAGCCGTTTCCGGGAACACACACATTTCACGAGACGCCAGCAAGAGTATGGAGGAAGTTACTTTCGGAGATGAACAGACAGACAACAAGGGCGAAGTTTCTTTGCTTTTGGAAATACTTGCCGTTGCGAACAATGAGATTGGTGCGAGGAGTTCCACAAGTATGAGGATTCGGCGGGAACTTCGGAAGCGTGGCCACCGTGGCGGATTACGAAATGAATGATCGAATAGGTGCAATAGGCGGGTCGCTACCCAGTTTGCCTCTTAACCTCCGATTTCGGCTCAAGCCAATCTGTTTCCTTGATGTCGCCTGTTTGATAAAAATGCCTCACCTGTTTGAGAAAGTCCTGGAAGTCCTTGTTCTCCATCGCCAGGCGACTTGCAGTGTCCCAATTGACCTCTGCCCGTTCTACTGCCGGTATGAGAATCTGGCTCTGCGAGGGATCGTCGGAGTTGATCCGAATTACGCCTATGCCGTGCGCGCCTGATAGGATGCGCAGCTCTTTTCGGATCTTTTCGTCAAAATCTCGCGCCACGAGATAGCCTAGATTGGCCCACGAGGAATTGGACACAGCCTGAAAGAAGCACTCTCGAACATTCGAACGATTCACCTTTACTTTTACTTCAAAGGACCATAATCTTACTCGCCTATCTCTGGCTTCCTTGACGCAACTCAGGATTTCTGGGTACCAGTCTCTTCCAAGGACCTCTATGCCTACCATATCTGGGTGCAGCCAATGGTTTCCATTCTTGCCGAGTGAATTTGCCGATGTCTTTTCGTTGATCCTTTTTGTAAAGACGACAGGATCTTCGGAGCGGAGGTACTGATAAAGAAGTGGATAAAGTGAGAATTCACTTTCTTTTGGTTCAGCTTCGCCAGAAGGGCCCTGCGTTAGCGAATGCTCCGCTTCTTCTATTTCGGCACCCTCCGATTTTTCCGTGTAATAGTACTTCAGAGGCGGGCCTTCGATCGTCTTTACGCATTCAGGCAGGGTTCTCCGATGTGCGCCGATTTCAGTTGCCAGCACGCCCTGTAGGGCGTCGTCGGTTGTGAGATCTCGAATACTGCTTTTCCGCTTCTGCTCGCATTCTTTGGGATAGTGAGATAGAACCCAAGCGGCAATGTCTCGCGCAGTGAATTGTTGCTCAGGATTTACCTTCAGGAACTCCAATACACGCTGATTCAGGTTTAGTGACATTACTTCCTCCGCCGAGGGACGCAGAGTCTCGCTCCCCGCGAGTTCTAAATCCAGCGTCTATCTGGAATCTGAAGCTGGTTCGCTGGTCACGTGCAAGTATACCGAAACATCGTGGATCTTCGTGCCCTAGGTATAGGGCAACTTCGACGCTTCAATTGACGGGGGATAAAGTGCGGCGGGTCGAGATCCGCCTTGCTCACAGAGATGCCGGACACTTGATCGGCCAAATCACTCGTCACTATCGGGATTCCGCTCCAGGCGCGGATTGGGCTTTGTACCGCTGGGAAAAGGGGGACATGATACCTAATCCCCACAGACCGGCAGCCAAAATCCCGGTCGGTGACCAGCTAGAATCGCGGCAAATACGTATTCTGTCCCCTTATTACCCCTTGGCGATGGTCGATGCCCAGACGATCAGCTTTGGAAAGACATTTCCAATTCGACCCCGGTGTAATTGACGTGTGGCACAAGTTGACGATTTGGCCCTTGCTCGAAATGCACCAGGCCATATCGCTCCATTGTTCGCAATGTTCGCGACAGGTTGGATGTCGCTCTTCCCGAACTCTCCGCCAATTCAGTAAGGGATTGGGGTCGGGTTTCCATGATGAGCTTGAGCAAA